>ERZ808252.20-NODE-20-length-181655-cov-17.473276_pt1 | contig 181655 bp, 155 predicted proteins | sample MGYA00521242_ERZ808252 | MGnify/ENA primary metagenome ERZ808252 (study PRJEB31516, sample SAMN03275581) | gut metagenome | biome: mammalia-associated habitat; material: feces | host: Papio cynocephalus | place: Kenya | collected 2012-08-07 ...
ATTTCACACTTTCTGTAATTTTATCAGAAAGAGTTTTTACATGCGTTTGCCCTGATTACAATTGAAAATTCAATCTTTAACTGCTAGAATCTTTGGCATGAATCTTTTATCTGTGAATAACCTTGCAAAAATCGGGCGTGAAAAACCTTTGTTTACAGGAGTAACATTTGGCTTGAACGAAGGAGACAAGGCAGCTCTTATAGGACGCAATGGAACTGGAAAGTCAACTCTGCTTAACACAATTGCAGGCCTGCTTTCCCCGGACGAAGGAACTGTTGTTCTTAACAAGGAAGCCGGAGTTTCTTTTCTTGCACAAAATCCTTTGTACAGCAAGGACGACACAATCAAAAGCCACATATTCAAATTCCAAAGTCCCAAGCTCAAGACAATCCGCGAATACGAAGAAGCCTGCGACGAGCTTCAAAAAACAAACTCGCAGCAAGCCCAGCAAAAGTTCAACACATTGAACGAAAAAATGCAAAAGGACAATCTTTGGAACTACGAGTCCCAAATAAAGTCAATTCTTACCACGCTTGGAATAAACGACCTTAACCGCAAGATGGGAGAGCTTTCAGGCGGAATGATAAAAAAAGTCGCGCTTGCACAAGTTCTTGTTGAAGACACAAAGCTGCTTCTTTTGGACGAGCCTACAAACCATCTGGACATTTCCACAATTCTTTGGCTTCAAAATTATCTTGCCGAAACTAAAAGGTCAGTTCTTATGGTAACCCACGACCGTTATTTTTTGGACGCAGTCTGCAACAATATCTATGAACTTGCGCGCAACAAGATAAAGCTTTACACAGGCAACTATTCAACTTACCTTGAAAAAAAACAGACAGAAGCGCAGATTGAAGCAAATACAGAACGCCGCATTGAATCCGTTTTGAGGTTTGAGCGCGACTGGCTTATGAGAGGACCTTGCGCCCGCGGAACAAAAGCAAAGGCAAGAATCCAGCGCGACCAGGCTTTGATAAACCGTGAAAAGTTTTCCGCAGACAAAGGCTTTACTTTTGAAGTTGAAGGCAGAAGGCTTGGAGGAAAAATTCTTGAGCTTCATAAAATCACAAAGAATTTTCAAAAAGGATTCGCATCTTCGGGCAAAAGCAAAACAGAAAATGCCTTTCCAGTTCTTAAAGATTTTAGCTACAATTTTAACAAAGGCGAAAAAATCGGTGTGTTCGGCGGCAACGGCTCTGGAAAAACTACGCTTTTAAATATAATAACACAAAAAATCCAGCCAGATTCCGGCGAAGTTGTAAAAGGCGAAAACACTTCTATTGCTTACTATGAGCAGAATCCGCGTTTTGAAAACACGGAGCTTACAGTTCTTGAGTATATAAAGGAAGCGGCGGACGTTATGAAAATGAATGACGGCACAGTTTTAAGCGCGCCTCTTTTTCTTGAGCAGTTCGGCTTTGAAGGAAAAATTCAGCATTCGCCAGTGGGAACTTTGAGCGGCGGAGAGCGCAAGCGGCTTTATCTTGTGCGACTTTTAATCAGCAATCCGAATTTTCTAATTCTGGACGAGCCTACAAACGACTTTGATATTTTTACAATGAACATTCTTGAGCAGTTTTTGCTTTCGTTCAAGGGCTGCCTTTTAGTTGTTAGCCACGACCGTTACTTTATGGACAAAATCTGCGACACAATGTTTATAATGGAAAACGACGGAAGTGTTTCCGGTTTTGTAGGGAAATGCTCTGAATATCTTGAGCTTGAACAGGAACAAAGCGCGCAGCAAAAATCACAATCCAAACAGGAAGAAAAAACAGAAAAGGCTCCAGTTCATCAGAAAAAGAACAAAATGTCGTTCAAGGAAAAAAAGGAATTCGAGCAGCTTGAGCAACGCATATTTGAACTTGAAGATAAAAAGCCGGAACTTGAAAAACTTATGGCCCGCCCTGACTACGAAAAATCCTCAAAAGCCGGAAAAGAATACGCAGACCTAGAAAAAGAGCTTGAAGAAGCATATTCAAGATGGGAAGAACTTTCCGCGCTTGAAATGTAAACTGCGGCTAAAAAAATTACGGAGGCGTTTTTTATGGAAGAAAAAATCGAACAGTTGAAACAGCTTGTAGAAAAATCCTGGAAAATTGTGTTTTTTGGAGGAGCTGGAGTCAGCACAGAAAGCGGCATTCCAGACTTTAGAAGCGTTGACGGGCTTTACAATCAAAAGTGGGCTTATCCGCCGGAAACAATACTGAGCGCGACTTTCTTTCATTCAAATCCAAAGGAATTCTACAGGTTCTACCGGGAAAAGCTTCTTGTTACAGGAATAAAACCGAACATTACGCACTTTAAGCTTGCGGAACTTGAAAAGCAGGGAAAGCTTCTGGCAGTTGTAACCCAGAATATCGACGGACTTCATCAGGCGGCAGGAAGCAAAAATGTCTTTGAGCTGCACGGAAGTGTTCTTAGAAACTACTGCACAAAATGCGGCGCGTTTTACGATGAAAAATATATCGCTTCGCATTCAGACCAAGACGGACTTCCCCTGTGCGAAAAATGCGGTTCGCTTATAAAGCCAGACGTTGTTCTTTACGAAGAATCTTTAAAGGATGAAATTGTAAGCGGCGCAATCAAGGCGATAGGAAGCGCAGACCTTTTGATTATCGGAGGGACTTCGCTCACTGTTTATCCGGCGGCAGGAATGATTCATTATTTCCGCGGAGAAAACATTGTGCTTATAAACCGCGACCCGACTCCAAGCGACGGAATTGCAAACCTCGTTCTGCACGAAAGCCTTGGAAACGTTTTTTCAAAATTGTAGTCAAATATCAAATTTTATATTTTACTGTCATTATCGGGCTTGACCCTGCGGTGTTTCTGAAAAAACTCGGTTGATAATCTGTTGGAAAGATTCCTGTGCCAAAGCACAGGAATGACAATTAAATTTACTTTAACGCCATTCTTTGCGCCAAAACTGTTTTTAGGGAAGCAAGCGTTTCTTTTACGGCGGACTCATTGCTTCCTGAAAGAACTGAATCGCAAGCTGAACTTACGGCTGTAATGTTTCCAAGGATGTCTTGCTCAAGCTTTGCAGAAAAAATTTCATTTGAGCCGGCAATTTTTTTTGCTTCCTCGGCAAGTTCCGCTATCTGTTTTTTTTCTTCATCAAACTGGCTATTTAAATTTTGCGATTTCTGCACAAGAAGATTCATTGATAAATCAATTCTTTCCAGCAAATCGGAATTTTCTTTTTTATTTCCAGACTTCTGAAAAAGCCTCTTCATAAAATCTGTAATTTTCATAGTTAAACATTATCTCTGATTTGCAAAAATATGGCAATACAAACCTTGTGCGCAAAAGCCTTGACCTTAAAATCTTATGAACTATAAACTAGACAAAAGGTTTGCCAAAAAATGAATGCAATTTATGCCGCCGGGCTTAACGGAGAATTCGCACTAGAAAATGGAACTCTTCCATGGAAAAAAGTTCCCGAGCTTCAAAAAGAATGCAAGGAAGATATGGCTTTTTTTAAACAAATGACTTTAAAAAAAGCCGTAATAATGGGATTTAACACTTTTAAAACTCTGCCTTTTCCACTCAAAGACAGGTTGAACATTGTAATAAAAAGAAACGCTGTTCCGCAAAAAATAGAAAACACAGGCAATGAGTTTATGTTTTTTTCTTCTATTGAAAAAGCTTTAAATGCGCTTAACTTTTTTTGCCCGGATGATATTTTTTTAATAGGCGGAAAAAAACTATTTGCAGAAGCGTTCAGAAAGAACCTTGTGGACGGCATTATCTACGAAACAGTTTTTTGCAAGAACTTTCCAAATGCAAAAATTTTTATAAACCGCCCTCAAAAGTTCAGTCTGATAAATTCAAGGAAAAGCGGAATTCTTGTTTTTAATCAGTACAGAAATCTGGAAGCTCCAAAGGCTCAATTCCAAAGCGGCTTGCAAAATCCCTAGCTTTCCAGGCGTTCATTATAACATCCTGAGGATTGTGCGCATCTGAATTGCAAATTACACGGACATTCGTAAGAGACGCCATTTCCCAGAACTCAACAAACGGATAAGGGTAGCGCATTCCGCGCTTTGTATAATTCGGAGTTCTAGTTATTCCAAGTCCATTTATTTCAATAGGCAAATCTAAATCAGAAGCCGCATCCAAAATTGCCTGGCTGCAAGCCTTTGACTGGTCGTCCCATTCCTTGTAGCCTGCCATAAACAAATCCGGGTGGGCAAGAAAAGCAAAATGGCCGCTCCGCATTCCTTCTATAGTTTGGTCAATGTATTTGTTCAAAAGCGAAGGACTTTCAACATCGGGAATATAAATATGGCTTGATCCGTCTGCAACCCAGTGCGAGCCAAGAACAAGGTAGTCCGCTCCAAAGTTCGCCTTAAGCTCATCGTACCAGCCGGTGTATGACTCTTCCCATTCACATTCATATCCTTGGTAAACAGGAAACGCCGCAGCTTCCTTTGCCTCTTCAATCCATTCGCTGTATTCAGAAGCCTCTTTTGTTGTCATTCTTATTTCCGGCCAGTAGTCAAAAAAATCTTCCGGATAAGGGCAATGGTCAGAAAATCCCAAAGCAGTGCAGCCTTCCAGCATAGCCTGATTAACATAATCGACCGGCTGTCCTTTTGCATGATGGCAAAGCTCTGTGTGCGTATGAAAGTTAGAAATTGATTTCATATATATTTGATTTTAGTAAAAAAGAAGAATTATGTTAAGGGCATAAAAAATCCCCTCCAGTTTCCTAGAGGGGAAGTTAGCATTTAGCCGCTAAACATCAATGAAAATTATTTCTTTGTTGTTTTTTTAGCAGGAGCTTTTTTTGCTGATGCTTTTGCAGCTGGTTTCTTTGCTGTTGACTTTGCAGCCGGTTTTTTAGCAGGAGCTTTCTTTGCTGGGGCTTTTGCAGCCGGCTTCTTTGCTGTTGAAGTCTTTTTTTCTGCTACAGTTTTCTTTGCAGTAGCTGGCTTTTTTGCTGGGGCTTTTGCAGCTTTTGCAGCGGCAAGAGCTTTAATAACAGCCTGTGCTCCGGCAAGACGTGCAGCTGGTACACGGAATGGTGAGCAAGAAACGTAGTTAAGACCAAGCTTGTAGCAAAGAGCGATTGAATCTGGGTCTCCGCCATGTTCTCCACAGATTCCAAGATGAAGGTCAGATTTTACTGAGCGTCCCTTAGCTTCTGCAATTTCCATAAGAGCGCCTGGTCCGTCTGGATCAAGAGTCTTGAATGGGTCTTTTTCGAGAATCTTCTGGTCAAGGTAAGAATCAATGAACTTGCCATAGTCATCACGGCTAAAGCCGAATGTTGTCTGTGTAAGGTCATTTGTACCGAATGAGAAGAAGTCAGCGTACTGTGCAATCTGATCTGCTGTGCAAGCTGCGCGTGGGAATTCAATCATAGAACCAATCTGGAACTTGAGTTTTGTTCCCTTTGCTTCGTTTACTTTTGCAATTACAGCTTCTGCCTGTGCGCGGATCTGCTTGAGTTCGTTTACAGAAGTTACGTTAGGAATCATAATGCGAACATCATGTGCAATTCCGTCCTTTTCTGCGTGTGCAGTTGCCAAAGCGATTGCTTCAACCTGCATTTCGTAGATTTCAGGATATGTGATTGCAAGACGGCATCCACGGTGTCCAAGCATAGGGTTGTGCTCGTTGAGGTCAGCGAACTTTGCCTTGATTGTTGCAACAGAAACTCCGAGCTTAGAAGCAAGAGCCTGAGCTTCAACATCTGTAGCAGCCTGAATGAACTCGTTAAGAGGCGGGTCAAGAAGACGGATTGTTACAGCGCGTCCGCCCATTGTCTTGATGATTCCGTAGAAATCTTTTTCCTGAAGTGGAAGAATCTTTGCAAGGTTTTCTTTGCGTGCTTCTGTGTTTTCAGAAATAATCATCTTCTGGAATGAAGAAAGTTTTGGCTCTTCAAAGAACATGTGCTCTGTGCGGCAAAGACCAATTCCGTTTGCGCCAAACTTGAATGCCTGTGGAGCTTCGTTCTGCTCTGCGTTTGCAAGAACATCGAATCCTTTTACAGTCTTTCCAGAAGCTGTCTTGCGTACAGACTTTGCGCGGATTTCATCAGCCCAGCCAAGGAATGTTTCAAGGTCGCCAGAAACTTTTGCTTCTTCTACAGGAATAAGACCTGCGTAAACTTTACCAGTTGAACCGTCAATAGAAATATTGTCGCCCTTCTTGAAAGTCTTGTCGCCAATCTTTACTGTTTCTTTGTCTACGAATACAACTGCCGCACAACCGCAAACACAAGGAGTTCCCATACCACGTGCAACAACAGCAGCGTGTGAAGTGCGTCCGCCTGTAGATGTCAAGATTCCTTCTGCAACGTACATACCTGCAATGTCATCAGGAGATGTCTCTTTGCGAACGAGCATTACTTTCTTTCCAGCCTTGTTCCATTCAACAGCTTCGTCTGCTGTGAATACAATCTGTCCGGCTCCAGCTCCAGGAGATGCGTTAAGAGCTTCTGCGATTGGTGCAGCGGCTTTAAGAGCTTTTGGCTCAAACTGAGGGTGAAGAAGCTGGTCAAGCTGATCTGGCTTTACGCGGAGAAGAGCCTGTTCTTTTGTGATGAGTTTTTCTGCAACCATGTCAACTGCCATTTTAACAGCTGCCGGTCCTGTGCGTTTTCCGTTGCGGCACTGAAGCATATAGAGAGTTCCTTCCTGAACTGTGAACTCCATATCCTGCATATCGTGATAGTGCTTTTCAAGGCGAGCGCGGATTTTGCAAAGCTGATCGTAAATCTTTGGATTTGTTTCAGCAAGCTGAGAAAGGTGCTGAGGTGTGCGGATTCCAGCAACAACGTCTTCACCCTGAGCATTCATAAGGTATTCACCCATGAATTCGTTAACACCAGTAGAAGGATCACGGCTGAAACAAACACCAGTTCCTGATGTATCGCCCATGTTTCCAAATACCATTGCCATAACAGTTACGGCTGTGCCTTTGATAACTCTTTCATCAATGTTGTTGAGCTTGCGGTATGTGATAGCACGAGGATTCATCCAAGAACCAAATACAGCTCCGATTGCTCCCCACATCTGTTTGTGTGGATCCTGCGGGAAGTCTTCGCCCTTTTCTTTCTTGTACATTGCCTTGTACTTAGAAACAATTTCCTGAAGTTCTTCTGTAGTAAGATCTGTATCCTGTGTGATTCCACGGTGAGACTTAACTTCGTCGATGATTTCTTCGAACTTGTCGTGATCTACACCCATTGCAACGTTGCCGTACATCTGAATAAAGCGGCGGTATGCATCCCATGCAAAGCGTGGGTTCTGTGTTTTGTTTGCAAGACCAAGAACTGAATTGTCATTAAGACCGAGGTTGAGGATTGTGTCCATCATACCAGGCATAGATTCAGCAGCGCCTGAACGAACTGAAACAAGAAGCGGATCTTTTGCATCGCCGAGCTTTTTGCCCATTGACTTTTCAAGCTTTGCAAGATACTTAGCAACTTCTGCATCAAGTCCTGCCGGATACTTTTTGCCTAATTTGTAGTATTCCTGACAAACATCAATTGAAATTGTGAATCCAGATGGAACAGGAAGGCTCAAAGGTTTCTTTGCCATCTGAGCAAGGTTTGCGCCTTTTCCACCGAGGATTGGACGCATTGATTCATCGCCTTCTGCGTCGCCATCACCAAAGTAATAAACATATTTGGTCTTAGCCATTATGTCCTCCATATATATATGTGAAGAAAATTATAATGGTAATTTCTTGTATCGTCAACAAATGTTTTTAATATCGGAAAGAATTGCAAATTAAAATTTGAATTTTCTATAAAGAAATTCTTTAAAGCAAATCGCAGGCTTCACAATTTATCAAATCCACAAAAAAAATCGCCAAGTTTTTCCAATCCATACAGCAATTTCATATCTTTAATATGAGCCAAAATTTCTCAATTTTCACAAAATCAGCTTTATTTTCTGTGTCAAAAAAATTCAAATAAAAAGGCAAATCTGGCAGCAATAGCACAAATTTCCATGCAGACATAAAGTTAAACGCAGACATTCAGCCAAAAACAAGCGAAAAAGGCATCTATTCAGCAAATTGCTGATTTTTCTCCACTTGGCACGCATTCTGCTATATATTTAGTGTACGGCTGAAAGGCAGTACGAAAAAAAATTAAAACAATGCTGTAAAACCAGCGAGGAGATTTATATGAACGAACTTTCACTTTTAGATTCACTTTTTGGAAATGACGGATTTGCATTGCCAAGCTACCGCGAAGCAGCTTTTGCCCCGAAAGTAGACGTTGTGCAGAAAAAAGACAGCTATGTGCTTTCTATGGATTTGCCTGGAAAAACTGAAAAAGATGTAGACATAACGCTTAAAAACGATGTTCTTACAATTTCTTCTGTTGAAAACGCAAAGTCTGATTCAGGAGAAAAGAAAGAAAAAGTTGACGATGTTTACTACATTCTGCGCGAACGCACAACAAGGCACAGCCAGTTCAAACGTTCATTTACTTTGCCAAAAGACATTGATGCCAACAAAGTAAACGCAACATTCAAAAACGGCATTCTTTCTATTGAAATCGGACGCAAGGAAGATTCCACAGAAAAGAAAATTGCAATCAAAAGCGAGTAAAAAAAATTAAAAAATTTTTTAAAAACTGTTGACAAAGAAAATGCAATGATGTATATTCTAATCAGCTTATAAAGCTGATAAAACTCTCTCCTTTAGTTCACGAAAGTGAACGGCAGAACCCCGGGCATCCGGGGTTCTGTTCATTTAAAGACATTAATTTTATTATTGATTCTAGTTGTCTGTCATCAAAATTATTAAATTCAATTCCGAGTTTTATGATTTAATGTCATTACCGGGATTGACACTGCGATGTTTGCACAGGAATAATTGTTTAGTAGCTGTTTTATTAAAATTCGACATTCGTCTTTTACGGCAAAATATATTTTTTTTCAGTTTTTATAAAAAAAACTACATCGACATTCCTATAGAAAAGCCTGTCCTGAATTCTTTTTCTGTAATATTGTAAATGACTTCAACTGAACAAGCCGGAAACGCGACTTTTGAAAGGTACATTTTCATTCCGCCGCCAGCTCCCTGATTAAAAACCCAAGTCCTGTCAAAGTCTTTTGCGCGCGCTGTCTGATAAACCGCATAAACAGAAAAAAGACCTATTTTTGTCTTGAGCGCAGCATATTCAAGCCCAATAGAAAGTCCTGCCATTGAATCAGAAGAAAATTCGCTAGGAAAAAGGCTAACAGAAGCTGAACGTCCGCCAGTGTAAAAGACAATCGGAGCGTCGAATTCATAGAAGCAAGACGCTGACTGCACAATTCTAAGCTTGTCAAGAATCGGCTGCTGAATTTTTATTTTAAGCTCAAATCCGTTAAAAACATCCCGGCAAGGCGTAACATCAACAAAAGCTTTTGCGGCTGCGGATTTTTCAGACATAAAAACACCGTTCCAGTCAGCGGTTTTAAAATCTATTGCGGCGGAAGATTCCCATACTTTTTCAGATTCAATCTCGCCTTTAATTTCGTCCGAGCCGTCAATTTTTACAATTCCAAACCCTGTGCTTAGTTCCGCAGAAAAACAGTCAAAGAATTTTTTGGAAACGCCAAGGCTTCCGCGGAAAGAAAGAGAGCCAAAATCGTAAACTGAATCATCTTTTGTTGTAACAAGCTCCGTGTCTGATTTTGAAATTCCTGTGTAAATCGAAAATCCCAATGACGAGCCTTTTGGCGGACGTGAAAAAAATGTCATTCCAGAAATGTTGTCGCGCGAAAAAATTCCGCCTAGAATAAAAAAATCCTTCAAGCCCATCGCATTTGAATCAATAAGAAATGCGCCCGCAGAAAAAAGTCCGTCGTTAACGGCAACAATCGGCAACGGCAAAATGGACATTTTCTCTTCAAGTGAAATTTTCACGCAGCTTTCATTTTCGGTTATAGGCTCGCATTCAATTGAAATGTTTGTAAAAAGATTGTCCGCCTGAAGCGAATTTTCTATGCTGTGCAAGGTTTCCGCAGAGGCTTCTTTTCCAATAAATTTTTTTAAATCACGCTGAGCAGCAAATTCTTTTGTACGCTTTAAGCCTTGAATTTCAAATTTTGTAATTATAGGCTCCGCATTCAGAAAACCTGCAAAAACAGCAAAAAGCGCAACGGCAAAAAATGATTTTTTCATTTAAAACATCTCCATTTATTGTAAATTGCTGAAGTTTTATTTTTACAACAAATGGGAAGATTTAGCAATATAATACAAGGAAAAGAATTAAATGTAATTAAAATCTGCCAAGCATAGACAAAACAAGAGAGCCGCTCAATGAAGCCGCTTCGTTTTCATTAAAACTGTAAGTTGATTCTCCGTCATCGTCCGCCATGTCGCTCATGCAACGGATAATTACAAACGGAATTTCATTTATCCAGCAAGCGTGCGCAACGGCAGCTCCTTCCATTTCAACACAAGCCGGAGAGCAAGTTTCCTGAATTGCGGATTTTTTTTCTTTGTCGCTTACAAACTGATCTCCTGTGGCAATCCGCCCAAACACAAGCTTATGTTCCGCCGGAAATTCTTTAAATGCAGAACGAGCCGCTTCAAGCATTTTGCCGTCCGCCGGAAAATCGCTGCATTTCATCTGCGGAATTTCAGTTTTTTTGTAGCCGAATCCTGTTGCGTCCATGTCGTGATAAACCGCATCCGTGGAAGCAACAAAGTCAAGAACTTTAAGCCCAAAAGCCATTGCGCCTGCAATCCCAGTGTTAATTATATGCGTGCATCCAAACTGAAGAATCAGCCGCTGGGCGCACAAAGCAGCATTTACTTTTCCAACTCCAGATTGGACTAGAACAACAGAAGAGCCGTTTATTTTTCCTTCCGTAAATGTCATTCCGCCAGCCTTAGTTTCCGCTGAATTTTCTTCCAGCTTAGACTTTAAAAACTCCAGTTCAACGCTCATTGCGCCGATTATTCCAATCTTCTTTGACATAAAATGTTACTCCTTGCGAAATACCGCATTGTTTATAAAATTTTTCGCAAAAATTCTTCAAAATTATTGACTACATTAAAGTTTTCATATAGATTATAGCCAGCAGTAAATAAAACGACAAAATGAAGTCAACACGCTTCATAAACGGACTGTCTTTCTCCTCCTTAGGGCAGCCCGTTATTTTTTTTTGTCAAAAACAGAATAATGGAAAGCAAAAGGAATTTCAATTTTCAATCTACGAATTGACACAAATTTAAAAAATCAATATATTGTTTTTAGACAATGGCGTCTGTTTTTTGGGTATTTTTATGTCCTTAGAACAGGCGTCTTTTTTTTTGCCAATTAATTGAAAAAGGGGTTATTTATGTGTGGATTTGTTGGCGCATTTGATTTAAACAGCGGCTCACAGCCAATTGATGAAGGTTTAAAAGAACAGCTTCGTTCCCAAGTTCTGGATATGTCTAAAAAAATCCGTCATAGGGGACCGGACTGGAGCGGAGTTTACACAGGAAACAACGCAATTTTAAGCCACGAACGTCTTTCTATTGTAGATCCGCTTTCTGGAAAACAGCCGCTTGTTAGCGATGACGGAAAAATTATTCTTGCGGCAAACGGTGAAATTTATAATCATAAGGAAATCCGCAGACAATTTGCAGGAAAATACAGCTTTAAAACACAGAGCGACTGCGAAGTTATAATTCCGCTTTACAAAAAATACAGAGCAGAAGAAAACGGCTTTTGCAAAATGATAGAAGAGCTTTCTGGAATTTTTGCATTCGCGCTTTATGATTCAGAAAAAGACGTTTATTTAATTGCCCGCGACGAAATCGGTGTTATTCCGCTTTATCAGGCATGGGATAAGCAGGGACGTTACTATGTTGCTTCGGAACTAAAGGCTCTTGAAGGACAGAACATGGTTTCTGTAGAGGAGTTTCCAAACGGACATTATTTCTATTCAAAAGACAAAAAACCGACTCTTTGGTACAAACGCGACTGGGAAGAATTCAGCGCAGTAGAAAACGCAAAACGCGCAACAGATGACAACGGAGAAATCATAAATGAAGATGTGATTCAGAATGTGCGTGACGGACTTGAAAAAGCCGTAAAGCAGCAGCTTATGAGCGACGTTCCTTATGGAGTTTTGCTTTCAGGAGGACTTGACTCAACTGTAATCGCGGCAATCACACAAAAATTCGCAAAAAAAAGAATTGAAACCGGCTCTTTAAAAGATGCCTGGTGGCCGCAGCTTCACAGTTTTGCAGTAGGACTTGAAGGCAGCCCGGACTTAATCGCAGCAAAAAAAGCCGCTGACTTTATAGGAACAGTTCACCATGAAGTTCACTTTACAATTCAGGAAGCGCTGGATGCTCTTGAAGACGTAATTTACCACATTGAAACTTACGACATCACAACCGTGCGCGCATCAACACCAATGTATCTTCTTGCCCGCGTTATAAAATCCATGGGAATCAAAATGGTTCTTTCTGGCGAAGGAAGCGACGAGCTTTTTGGCGGATATTTGTATTTCCACAAAGCGCCTAACGCCCGCGAGTTCCATGAAGAGCTTGTACGCAAAATGAGCAAACTGCACCTTTACGACTGCCTGCGCGCAAACAAATCTCTTGCAGCTTGGGGAGTTGAAGGCCGCGTTCCATTCCTTGACAAAGATTTTATTGATATTGCAATGAGGCTGAATCCGCTCGACAAAATGAACATAAAACTTCCGAACGGAAAACAGCGCATTGAAAAATGGATTGTACGCAAGGCATTTGAAGACATTCTTCCACCTGATATTTGCTGGAGACAAAAAGAACAGTTCAGCGACGGTGTAGGCTACAGCTGGATTGACACATTAAAGGAAATGACAGCGCAGAAAGTTTCGGATGCAGAATTCGCCCAGAGAGCAAAAAGATTCCCGGTAAACACACCTGTTACAAAGGAAGAATATTACTACAGGGAAATTTTTTCAAACCTCTTCCCAAGCGAAAGCGCGGCACTTGCAGTTCCGCATGAAGCCGGAGTCGCCTGCTCAACAGCAAAAGCCCTAGAATGGGACGAAGCCTGGAGCAAAATGGACGAACCTAGCGGAAGAGCTATAAGCGGCGTACACAATGACGCTTACAAAAGCTAGTTTTAAACTGAATGTCGAATTTGTCATTATCGGGCTTGACCCGATAATCTAAAACAGATTCCTGACCGAGTTTACTACGTAAACATTGCAGTGTCGTAGCACGGGAATGACATTTAAGAAGCCGTTTTTTTTGACTTGTATAAAACCTAGAATAAAAAAACGTGCAGCGCAAAATTTTTGTAAAAACTTAATTTAGGCAAAGGCCATGGAATCAGTTTTTGAAAGCCTAAAAGACACTTGCGAAGGCAAAATTGCCGCCGAAACAGAAAGACTTTATGTTAAACTTGAAAAGCAGCAGTCGGACTGGTACAAAAAAACAAAATTCACCTGTCCTTCTGGATGCGGAATGTGCTGCCACAACTTTGAGCCGGATTTAACACAAGCCGAGGCCAACTTTATGGCATTGTGGCTTATACAAAATCAAAGGCAAACTGCGGAAAAACTTCTTGAAAGCGCAGAAAATTCCGGCAAAACCTGCATCTTTTTCAATGCGGAAAATAATTATCATTGTTCCATTTACGGCGGACGTCCTTTTATTTGCAGGCTTTTTGGAGCAAGCTGTTTTTACAGCAAAAACCGTTCGCTTGTCTGGCGGCCATGCAAATTTTACCCGGAAGAAAAACTTTCAAGGCTTGGACTTTCCCACAGGCAGTATTCAAAAGATGAAGCAGAAAAAATTCTAGGCGGCGTTCCTCCTGCAATGAGCGACATAATGGCGCAGGCAATGGCACTCAGCCCCGAAAACAAAAGCACCGAGCCTCTGCGGAAAATTCTTCCCCGAAAAATTCAGCACATATTTTTTCTTCTCAAATGCTGCGGAAAAGTTTAATAAACGCTTAGTCTTTGCTTCTTGTAAAAAACCGCCCTAAAATTTCTTTTGTTTTTAAAACATTTATAAAAGCGGCTGGATCGCATTTTTTAAGCTCACGGCTCAATGGTCCAAGCTCATCCGCAGAAACAACCGTATAAAGCATTGTCTTTTCTGAATTTTTGTAGCAGCCTGTTCCAATAAATTTTGTAGCGTCATGGTTTGTAGAAGTCCTTACAACATGGTACATTTCGTCGGGTTTTTCTGTGATAATAAAAAGCGTTATTTTTTGATAGCGGCGATAAAGTTCATTTAGAATTTGAGTCGAGCTGAACTGAAAAATAATCGAATAAAGAGCTTTGTCCCAGCCAAAAAGAATTCCAGCCACAACAAGAACGCAAATATTCATTCCGAAAATCATGTTCCACATATCCATGCCTTTTTTTTCAGAAAAATAAATTGCAATAAAGTCCGTTCCGCCGCTTGTAGCATCAGCGTAAAGGCAGCAAGTTATGGCAAGTCCGTTTAAAATTCCGCCGAAAATCGAACATAAAAGCAAATCGTCCGTAATACGGATTGAAGGAATAAAATCTGTAAGAAACGAAGAAACTGCAATCATCAGCAAAGAAAAAATTGTGAACTTCTTTCCAATGTATTTAAAGCTTATAAAAACCGGAACGGCATTCAGCGCAAAATACAAAACTGTATACGGAATTTTTACATTGAAAAACTTCAAAAATGCGCGCTGAATCAAAAGCGAAATTCCTGCAAATCCGCCTGGAAAAAGTTCTGCCGCATAAGCAAAAGAATTCAGATTCATGGAAAAAATAACTGCACCGGCAATAACAAGAACCACACGTTTAAAAGTTGAAGGCGTCGGAATAATCGTAGTTACATTGCTCATGTTAAAATTGTATCAATAAAATATCGTTTAGTTAAGCAAAAAAAAATTGACATTCACCCCGTAGCTGAATAATATAAAAAGGGGCGAAAAATCCCCGGCAGGTGTTTTATGGAAAAGAAGAAGTCTATTTATTCAGTGCTTGTTGTTATTTCTGTTGTGCTTTCAGTTGTTGTTTCGGTCTGCGTTTCGCTGGTTCTGCGCAAGATGATTTCGGGCGAGATTACCGGAATGAAAAAAACGGAGCTTAGAGCAAGCTCGGACAGGATGCACGTTCTGTTTGATTCACGGCGGGAAGATCTTGAGAAAAAACTTTCAGTGATTCAGGACAAGATTGACTGGAGCGGCATTTCATCCCAGGACGAAATTTTTAAGAGGCTTTCGGAAGCTCAGGAAGAAGCGGAGCTTTACAGCGTGATTCTTGCCAAAACTTCAGGTGAGACAATCTACTCAGCCGGAAAGAACAGTTCTGCTTCGCTTGCATCCGAAAAGAACGCGCTCAAGGCCGCAGCTGGTGGAAAACTGAATTCATGCGTCTCTCTCAAAAATGACGAGGTTCTTGCAACCGCAGCCGCAAAGTTTCCGGCGATAAGCGAAAGTGTCCTTTTGATTCAGCAGGAAATTTCAGACCAAGAATGGATTTCGGAATACGGCTCCACGCTCGGATGCAGTATGAACATCTTTATAGAAGACACTTGCGTTGAAAGCTCAGACATTGACGAAAACGGCAAGCCAAAGACCGGCGGAAAAATGGGAAGCCCGTTTATCATCGGTGAAGTCTACGAAAAACGCCACGTCCTTGAGCTGATTGACCGCTACAAGGGAAACGTTGCCGCGACGGTTTTCAGCCCGATTGACAGCGACGACGGAAACGCCATGCTTTACCTCGGAATAAATTTAAAGGAACTTGCAAAAAGCTCATCGCACCTTGTTAGTCTTGCGCTTCCTGTTGTGATTGTTGCGATTCTTGCAAGCCTTGGAGTAATCCTCTTTATAATTCTGCAGATTGTGATGAAGCCTTTGAGAAGAACGTCTGTGGCATTCAGAAGCCTGAACGGAGAATCCGGCACTTCCGACCTTACAGTAAAAATAGACACAAACAAAGAGAACGAAATCGGCGAGATGATAGATTCCGTAAACCATTTTATCGGAACTTTGAGAAGCCTTCTTGCGGACGTGAATTCGGCGGAATCCCAGCTTGAGTCAATCGGAACAAGCCTGGCTTCAACTTCGCAGGAATCGGCAAGCGCGGTCTCCCAGATTATGTCGAACATTCTGAGCGTAAAAAATCAGATTGAAAAGCAGAACAAGACGCTTGATGAAGTTCAGGGAATTCTTGACAGCTCAAGCCGCGGAATAGATTCGCTTGAAAAGAACATCGAAGACCAGTCCGCAAAAATCACGGAATCGTCCTCTTTCATCGAGAAAATGGTTGCTGACATCGCGGAAATGTCGGAATCCGTCGCAAACCTTGCCGGAGAATACAAGGAGCTTATCCGCATCACTGATTCCGGAAAGGCGCGCCAGAACGAAATGGCGGATGAAATCAAGAACATGGCGGAGCAGTCCAAGAATCTTGCCGACGCGAACTCCGTAATCTCGCAGATTGCCTCGCAGACGAACCTTCTTGCCATGAACGCCGCAATTGAAGCCGCACACGCAGGAGAAGCCGGAAAGGGATTCAGCGTTGTTGCTGACGAAATCAGAAAACTTGCCGAGAATTCCGCCGCGCAGTCAAATTCAATCAAAAAGGAGCTTGAGACAATCGGTCAGGTGATTGCAAAGGTTGTTGAGACTTCTGAAATTTCCGTAAAGGAATTTGAAAAGATAACTGAAAAAGTCAGCTCCACCGAATCGCTTGTTCAGAATGTGGATAGCACAATGTCGCGCCAGCATGAGTCCTCAAAGCAGGTTCTGGCGAATCTGCAGGACGTGGACGACACGACTTCGACAGTTCTCAAGACCGCAAAGGAAATGTCCGCCGCAGTTGAGAATGTCGCCACCGCAGCCGGAAACCTTGATATGCTTGCCCAGCAGGTTGCAGGAAGCATGGACGAAATGTCCGAAGGCGTAAAGGAAATAAACACCTCCGCTCAGAACATCTCCGAAATGGCGCAGACAACCCACGACAGCATAAAGGTCATGGACAGCGTCCTGTCGAAATTCAAAATCTAGCGGAAGAAAACATTTTTGCTATTGACCCCAATGTAAAATTTCAGATATAATATTTGACATTCGGGCCATTAGCTCAGTCGGTTAGAGCAGGGGACTCATAATCCCTTGGTCCTAGGTTCAAGTCCTAGATGGCCCAGTAAAATTATAAAGGACACTTCGTAATGAAGTATCCTTTTTTTTGTTTAGAGTAACCAACTAAAAATTCTAGGACTTGAAGCGTAATGAACGCCGACCTACGGGAGGAAAAAAGGGCAGGATGCCCTTGGCAGTGAATGAAGCCGGTCTGAAATGAGCCAGCACGGACGCTGGCGAATGCAAGACAAGTCCTAGATGGCCCAGTAAAATTATAAAGGACACTTCGTAATGAAGTATCCTTTTTTTTGTTTAGAGTAACCAACTAAAAATTCTAGGACTTGAAGCGCAATGAACGCCGACGCGAAATTGCCATGCAGAGTTTCAGTTTTTAAAGAATAAACTTTACGCCTGTATGAACTTCTATTCCTATTTCAGTAGATTCAGAAAAAAGATCAAATGTCGTGTCATCATAGCCAGATTCACTTAAAGTTCCAAAGCAAGAACCAGCATTTATTTCGCATCCCAAGGAAAGCGCCGTTGCAAACTTTGAAGTTTTTAGAATTTTGTAATTTACAGAAATTCCGAGTTCACATCCGCCTGCAAGCGACATTAAATTATACGAATCGTCTTTGTTTTCAAATGAAGTATAGCTTCCGTAAAGTCCAAGTTTAAAATCAAAGAAAAAAGATTCAGACTTGTTGTAGCGGCCGCAAAATCCCAAAGCCAAAGAATAATCTCCGCCATTAACTTTGTCATTGAAAGTCTTTTTTGTTTTGTCATCTTCTTTTATTTTAATTATTGCATTTCTGTAAGAAAGCATTTCAACATCAAAATAAATTCCGCATTGATATTTTGAACTGTCCGTTTGGTTTTCCTGCTGACTTTCTGCAGAATCTTCATCTAATAAACTAAAAAGCATTTTTCCAGTTTCTGAATTTTCTTTTTCAACAAAATAGACAATCCCCGCTTCAAATCCAAATTCTAGCAGTTTGTTAATCGAGCCTGTAAAGTCATCTAAATTTTTTCCGCGCACAGTAGGAATTTCAATTTCTGAATGATTGATAGGCTTTCCAACAACATCGAAGCTAAACTGAATATTTGCAAAACAATTGATTGCAGCAACAAAAGTTACAGCTAAAAGCAAAAAAATCTTTTTCATAAATAAAACTCCACAAGATGTTTCATAAAAGTTTATAACACAACAACGTGTTTTTAGAAATTTTTTTTATTCTGTATTGACAAACAAAAAGATTATAAGATATAAAAATAACATACGTTATTGTAAAAGAGAGTTTATATGAAAAATATCAGCTTGTCAATGTATTCAGCAAACAGAAAAATTGTCATCTGCAAAAATTCATCTTTCAAATTATGCAACTTATCACCTAAAAAACGCGACATAACACAAATTATATTTTCTTTTGTCCACAAAATTATATGTTTACTTTAAAATCTACGTTTTACATTAATATTTTATTCTAAAACAAAAATATATTAATGTTAATTACTAAAAATATATTGACAAACGATATGCATTTTATATAATTCAATAAAACTAACAAAATAAGTGCCAAACTTCTTAAGTTTTATTATTCAAGTACAAATGGGAGAAAAAAATGAACCAGGTATTCAAACTACTTATCGCGCTGGGACTTTTCGCTTCAAGTTTTTTTGTTCATGCGCAGGCAGCACAAGAGGCAATGCAGTCTGATGACAATTTTGACGACATCATAATGGAAGGCGAAGGCCTTACTCTTGAGCAAACCGCAAATCCGGAAAAAGAAGCAGTGAGCGGAGTTTCTGTCGTAATGGACAAGGAGCAGATTAAGACAACTTCGCAAATCGGACTTGTTGAAGACGTTATGAGTTCCGTGCAGACAATGCCGGGCGTAACTTTCAACGGTAACTGGAACAGCGAACCTTCAATCCGCGGAGGCTATCCAAGGGAAATGCAGACTGTTCTTGACGGAGTTTACATTCTTTATCCGTGGCACTGGGGCGGCGCATATTCAATCTTCAATCCACACATGACAGACAGCGTAAAGATGAGCAACGGAATTTTTTCGGCGCGCTATGGACAGGCTCTTTCAGGACTTATGGAAGTAACAACAGTTCAGCCGGGCGAAGAAATTCACTTTGATTTCAACATAACTTCTATTGCGACAGATTTATTTATTCAGCTTCCAGTAACAAATAATTTTGGAGTCTTTGCAGGCGGAAAAATTACTTACATTGAAGGCTACATTGGAGCATACAAAATGTTTGGCGGTTCAAATGAAATTACAGACGCGCTAAAAACCGTTCCTTATATCCGCGACTTCTACACAAAAATTTACTGGAATCCGGCGGAAAAACTGAACTTGACTTTCAACGCATTTTACGGAAGCGATGGAGTTGGGCTTGAAACAGACGACACTGACGATGGCGAACACACAACATCGGACTTTGATTTTAGTATGCAGACCGCATTTGCAGCATTGAACGCAAAATGGATTCCAAGCGACAACACACAAGTCAAGGCTCTTGCAAGTTATAACTGGACTTTCGAGAACTTGACGTACAGCGGAACTGTTGACGGCGAATTTAAATACAACGATGATTTTCTTGAGCAGTACGGTTCTCTTTTAAGCGATGAGGCAAGGGCTAGCAAAAAATATCACCTAAACACACAGAACGAAAGCCAAAAAGAGCGAATAATTGCCCATCAGATTCAGGGAAAAATTGAAGGCGAAATGGAGCTTAATGCAAGCAACAGAATTGCAGTCGGAGCAGAAGAAATGTGGAGCAGAAGCGACACTACACAAAAAATGCACGGCTGGAACGAGCAGCTAAAGAAAGATTCGCCGTACCCTGACTTTTACGAAATCGATTATTCAATAAAAGAAAAAGGAAATAATGTTTTTAAATCAGCAGCTTATGTGCTTTGGAATTTTGGAACAGAAACATCTGTTTTTAACGGAGAAACTGGATTACGCATTGACGAGCTTAACATAAGAAATTACAACGCTGATTTAAGCCTGGATGCAAAACCAGTGTTTAATCCAAGGGCAGTTCTGCACTGCACACCGTGGCGTTACACAGACCATTTTGACAAAGTTTCATTCAGCGCAGGCTGCGGACTTTTTTCTTCTGTTCCAATGGAGTTGATTGTTGCAAGCAAAGACATGGGACTCAAGGAATCAGATGTAAGTCCAAACAGGGCAATTTTCACCGTCTTAGGAACTGAGCTTAAATTCAACGAGGACTGGAACTTTAAACTTGAAGGCTACTACAAGCACTACCTGAACAGAATGTTTACTGTAGAGGACGACACAGATCCAATGGATATAAAACTTGATTCAAGATTCAACGGAAAAGGATTCACAACAGGATTCGACCTTATGCTGGAAAAGAAAAACGGCGAAAAATGGGACGGCTATCTTTCGTACTCGTTTGTAATGGCAAGATTCAAAAATCCATATACAAAACTTTATGACGACCAGACAACAAATTACGGCGATCCGCTTGATGAATGGTACTATCCTGACTTCCACAGATTCCACACGCTGAATGCTGTTGCAAACTTCAAGTTCAAGGAGCACTGGACATTCACTGTAAAAGGAACTTTCGCCACAGGAACTCCCAAAAAAGACAGCAGCAGCATTTACTGCTACCCGGCAAAACTTGAAGACGGAACTGTAATTCAGCGTTATACAAGGAACAGCTTCTACAGCGATAGTTTGCGCACGCAGATTTCGTGTCCAGTTGACATTAGGCTCGGATACAAGAAAAAAGTCGGAAAATCATCACGGACAACGCTTGAATACTACATCGGCGCAGAGGATATTTTCCTGAATCTTTACAGTCCAAAAGGCGAAAAAGGATTCAACAGCCGCACAGGAAAAGAAGACGATAACACTTCAAGCGCAAACTTCAACATTGGAATTCCGATGATTTCACTCGGACTTAAAATAAGCTATTAGCCTTAATTTCGAGTTTTGATAAGAACAGCAATTTAAGTGTCATTCCCGTGCCAAGCACAAGAATGACAGATAAAAAACCGATTTTTATGGGAGAAAAATATGACATTCAATTTGGTTGAACTTTTTAAACTCGGCGGACCTTTTATGTGGGTTCTTCTTATTTTCAGCATTGCGACATTCGCGCTGGTTTTGGAACGTTGCATTTATCTTTTCTGGCACGACTGCAATGTTTCATCTTTAAGCAACAGTATAAAAAAACTTTTAAGGCAGAACAAAAAAGACGAAGCGGAACAACTTCTTTCTTCATTCAGCCGCAAAAAAACTGCCGCAACAGTTCTTCTAGCTCTTTTACAGAATTCAAAATTCGGAGAGTCAAGAATGGAAAAAGCTGCGGAAAGTGAAGCTCAGGAAAGAATCCGTAGAATGGAAAACGGCTTTAATTATCTTACAGCTCTTTCTTCACTCGCGCCTCTCACAGGATTTTTGGGAACTGTTTCAGGAATGATTGGAGCTTTCAAGTCGATTGCGGACGCCACAGATGTAAATGCGCAACTTGTCGCAGGCGGAATTTACGAGGCCTTAATTACAACAGTTTTCGGACTTATAATTGCGATTGTCGCCCTTGTCGCCTACAATCTTTTTGTTCAGAAAGTCGATGTCTTTGCCGCCGAAACTTCAAAAGCCGTAAACGACATTATTCCAGAACTTCTTGGTGCACAAAATGATTAAAAGCAAAAGACGACCGTTTGAAGACACAAGCTCAGGCTCGCTTCAGGACTTGAGTTTTCTCTTGATTGTGTTTTTCATTGTGATTGCGGGATTCAATGTGAACAAGGGATTTGTGCTGAATCTGCCGTCAAAAGAAAAACCGAAAGTTGTGCAGCAAAACGACCTTATTAAAGCCAGACTGAATGCAGATGGAACTCTAATTCTCAGCGGAAAAAACGCAAGCCTTGAAGAGCTTTGTACCGCGCTTCAGGAAAAACAAAAAGAATGGCCGAACATGACATTTCTTCTTTCTATAAATCCCGAAACTCCTTATCAAAATGTAGTCGATGTGATTTATGAGATAAGAAATCTTAATATAGAAAACTTCTGCTTCAAAATGGAAGACAGTGTATGAACATAAAACGCAAAAAACGAAAAGCAAGCATAACAACCTCCTCAATGTCGGACATAGGATTTCTCCTGCTGATTTTTATAATGCTGATTTCGCTTATGAACCAGCGTTATGAAGAACACATTGAATATTCCGAAGCAAAGCAACTGCAAAAGACAAGTCTTGAACACAACTTTGAAATCTGGATTCAAAAAGACGGAACTGTAAGCGCAAACAAGCAAAATGCAACGCCGGAACTTCTGGAAGCCCTTGTTGTTTCCGCAATTGCCAAGCATCCAGATGTGCAAGTCCACATAATCGCAGATAAAAACACGCCTTATAAATATGTGAATTCAGTTGTGTCCGTTTTGCAGTCGCTTCAGCACAGAGTTGTAAGCTTTGTGGTAAAGGAGTTGTAAAATGAAAAAGCCGAAATTCTGCGGAATCTGCCAAAAATTCTACAAGCCGCTCATACTTATCGTAACAATTCTTCTTCACATCGGAGCGTTCTGTATTTTCAAGGGAAAGAACGAAAAAAAACTTGAAGAGCAAGATTTTATTGAGACAAAAGTTTTCAAGCTCGTTGATGTACAGGAATATCTTCCGCCGCCACCAAAACCAAAATCCGCTCCAAAAAGAGAAGCTGAACTTGCAGAGCACAAAGAGCCAAAAGCAAGCGAAAAAATCGAAGAGAAAAAAGAGGAAATTGCAAAAGAACAACAAAAACAAGAAGCAGAGCCTGAGCCGTTCGCAGACTATGTTCCTCAGCACAAGATTTCAAAAGCACCAGCATTTCCTTCAAAAAAAATTCTAAGCCGACTTTCCTATCCGCAGATGGCAAAAAAACAGAAAATTGAAGGCGTAGTTGTGCTTGAACTTTTTATAGATTCCAAGGGAAAAGTTGTAAAAATCAACGTGCTGAAAGATCCCGGCTACGGATTTGCAGAAGCGGCAGTGGCAGCGTTCAACGGAATAGATTGTGTCCCAGCGTTAATCAACGGAAAACCTTGCGCTGTAAGATACAGATACCCTGTCAGATTTAAATTGACGTAATATACAATAGAAGAAAACATTTCAGTTAGAACAAAAAAAAATACGTTCCTGCTCTAACAGGAAAGTGATTCCGCTTAAAGCAAAAATGCCGTTCCTGTTTGAATAGGAAGCACGTTCCGCTTAGAACAGGAAACAAAAATTCTACGGTTGATTTCCCTTTAAAAACTGCCGTTGTAAATATTGATTTTTTAATGTATTCTATAGCGTATGGCTTACGAAGTTACAGCGACAAGGCGTCGTCCACAGAATTTTGACAATCTTGTTGGTCAGGAATTCGTTGCAGAAACCCTCAAGAATTCAATTCAGTCAAAAAAAATAGCTCACGCATATTTGTTTTCAGGTCCGAGAGGATGCGGAAAAACATCAACTGCAAGAATTCTTGCAAAAGCCCTGAACTGCCAGAAAGGACCTACAGCTTTTCCGTGCGGAGAATGCGCAGCCTGTAAGGAAATAACAGCCGGTTCTTCGCTCGATGTAATTGAAATAGACGGAGCTTCAAATACAAGCGTAAATGATGTTCGCCAGATAAAAGATGAAGTTTTGTTTCCACCGAATTCATGCAGATACAAAATCTACATAATCGATGAAGTTCACATGCTTTCAACTTCAGCATTCAACGCGCTTTTAAAGACAATTGAAGAGCCGCCGCCATACTGCATTTTTATTTTTGCAACTACGGAAATCCAAAAAGTTCCAGCCACAATAAAATCAAGATGCCAGCAGTTCAATTTTAGGCTTGTTCCAATTGAAAAAGTAAAACAGCAGCTTGCAGAAGCCGCCAGCGAACTTGGAATAAAGGCAGAAGACGAAGCGCTTTATTGGATTGCAAGAGAATCAACAGGCTCAATGAGAGATTCGTACACGCTCTTTGATCAGGTTGCAGCTTTTTCCGGCGGAGAAATCACTTACGAAAAAATCCGCGACAAGCTTGGACTTGTTGGAGTTGACCGCCTGAATGAAATATTCGGATTCTGTGTAAAAAAAGATTCAGAAAACGCACTATTAAAACTTGATGAATATTTGCAGAACGGCGTAAGCATTGAGCAGCTTATTTCAAACTGCGCAGACTATTTGAGGTCAATTCTTCTTATAAAAAGCGGTGTAAAAAAAGAATCCTTGCTTGGACAAAGCGCAGACCGCTTTTCTAAAGAAGTGCTGGATTTCTGGAATTCAGTGCAGACAGAAAGAGCCCTTGGAATTTTTATGCAGCTTTACAGGGATGTCCGCTACTCGCTAAGCCCAAGATACGAATTTGAGCTTGCAGTTTCAAGGCTTTGCTGGCTTAAAGATTACGTTTGCGCAGCGGAAGTCAAAAAAGCAATTGATGCTGTAAAACCGATTTTGGCAAATTCAAATGCGCAAAGAAAAATCCCTGCTGAAAAAAAAAATGAACCGGTAAATATAAATGCGCCAAGGAATTCGTTTTTATCTGTTCCCGCTCCAATTCCCACATTCAGCGCGCTAGAAGAAGACGAAGATTCTTTTTATGATGGCGGAGCTGAACCGCCTGAAAAATTTTCAGCAGAGGCAGAAACAAAGCCTTTAGAGCAAAACCAAGATATTCCGCAACAAAAAGAATCCGCGGCAAAAGATGTGGACGCTTCAGACATAGAAAAAGTAAAAGAAGCAATGATTTCTGATTTTTCTGTGGACGATGCTTTGCTTGCCAGCACTTTAATGCAAACAAAAGAATGGAAGCTTGAAGAAAACAAAGCAAGCGCAATAAGTGAAAATCAGTTTGAGCAGATGCAGATTCAGCAGCAGGCTTCTAAAATTTCAGAATATCTTTCTAAAATTTACGGACGGACAATAAGCTTTGAAATTCAGTTTGTTCCGAAAAAAGTTGAAGAAAAAAAGCAGGAAATTCCTACAGAAGTAAAAATTCTCCGGGATGTCTTTAAAGGAACTATAACCGTAGGAGCGTAAAATGAAAAAAACATTCGCTTTGTTTTTATGCGCCGGCTTGTTTTTTAGCTGCGGACAAAAATCTCCTGAAATGACACTTGAAGAAATTGCGGAATACAAAAAAAATTCAGGCTCGCTTCTTCTTGAAAAGACTCTCTACAAACCATGGAAAGGCGGCGGTTTTGCAGATGGAACAGAAGGCGGCGAATGGCTTTCTTCAGTGAATGCGGACCCAAAAACTTTCAACCAGTACATTGCAGAACGCGATGCAGAAAGCGCAGGAATTATAAATCAGACTTTGGATTCGCTTGTGGACTATGACAATGCTGAAAAAAAATGGTTTCCAAAAGCGGCATTCTTTGAAGTAGAAACCAACAAGGAAAAAAACACGCTCACCGTTCATTACACCTTGCGTGAAAATCTTTATTGGACTTGGTTCGGTTCAGATAAAAAAGTTCCTGTAACTTCTGATGATGCTGTTTTCTGGTACAACGAAATTGCAGGAGATCCAGCGTTCCAAAGCTCAGGCTACAACGGACAGTTTGTTTCCATGCCAGACGGAACTTCTGCGCGCATTGAGTGCATAAAAATAAACGACAGGCAGTTTGACTTTGTTTTTCCGCGGATTATAGCAGATCCGCTTCTTGCCACAAACATGAACTTTTGTCCGTCTTTCATTTATAAAAAAGCAAAGGAAGAAAAAGGCGCAGAAGGTGTAAAAGACTTATTCAAGGCTTCGTGCAATGTCCGGGAAATTCCTTCAATGGGAAGATGGTACATAGCTGAATATATTCCGGGCCAAAGAATAGTGTACAAGAAAAATCCGTACTACTGGGAAAAAGATTTTCAAGGAAAAACCACAACTTACATAGACACAAAGACAGTTCAAATTGTAGGAAATCCGCGGACTGAATATCTTTTGTTCAAGCAAGGAAAATTGGAATCCTATTCGCCTGTTCCAGAAGAAGTTGATGCTGTAATAAACGGACAAAAAGATTCTTACAAAGTTTTCCGCTCGGAAGGCTCAATTGGAACTGCAATGTGGACTTTCAATCAGAATCCAAAAAACAGAGGAAAGAATTTCTACAGCTGGTTTACAAAAAAAGAATTCCGTCAGGCAATGAGCTGTCTTTTAAACCGTGAAAGAATAATTGAACAGACTTACCGCGGACTTGCTGAGCCAAAGTACAATTTTTTTCCAAGCGTAAATCCTTATTACAATGAAGCAATCACACTAAAATACAGATTCGACAAGGAAATGGCTTTGCGGCTTTTGTCAAAAATCGGAATAAACCAAGATTCAAACGGAACAATGCGCGATGCCTTTGGAAACGAAATTTCATTTGACCTTACAATCGCTTCTTCTAGCACAACCGCAAACGACATGGCGCAAATTGTGGCGGACGAATGTTCAAGCGTTGGAATAACCGTGAATGTTCGTCAGGTTGACTTTCAGAAACTGATTGAGTTTTTGACTTCAACTTATGACTGGCAGTCAGTGTTCATTGGGCTTGGCGCGAATATTTTTCCAACGCAAGGAAGCAATGTCTGGCCTTCAAGCGGAAACCTGCATCTTTGGTATCCAGAGCAAAAAACTCCGGCAACTGAATGGGAAGCAAGAATTGATCATCTTTACAACGAAGGTTCATTTACAAACGATTTCAATCAGGCAAAAAAAATTTGGGATGAATATCAGTCCATTATTCTTGAGCAATGCCCGATAATTTATCTTGTGAGCATGAAAACTTTTTTTGCCCTTCAAGACAAATGGGATATTTCAAACTTTTTTTACGACAATATGAACGGAGCAATGACGGAACGAATTTTCTTGTCGCAGATTCAGTAAGGAAAAAACATGGCAGCATTTTTAAAAAAACTTTGGGAAACAATTTCTTTTCCTTGGAACTACTTTAAAAAGCAAAGTCCACTCGCATCTTTTATAACTGGCAGAATCGCAACAATGGCGGCTCTTCTTTTTCTTTTGGGGCTTGCAATGTTCGCGCTCATGGAACTTGCTCCCGGAGACATAGTTGACCAGATGATGACGCAGCAAATTGCATCTTCCATGAATTCAACTTCGGTTTCACCGTCGCAAATTTCAAAAGACAACAGCTTTACAACAGATCAAGGCCAGCAGCTTAGAAAAGAACTTGGACTAGACAAGCCGTTTTACGCGCAATATATGGACTGGCTAAAAAGAGTTTTTATAAACCACGATCTTGGAATAAGCTTGATTTCCAGAACGCCGGTAAGTTTTTTGATTTTATCGCGTCTTAAAAATTCAATAGTTTTGAATTTGATTTCGCTTGTTTTTATTACGTCATTTTCTTTCTTACTCGGAGTTTATTTTTCTAGCAAAGCCGGAACTAGAACCGATGTGGCGGCAACTTTTTTCGCGTTGTTTTTTCATGCGTTCCCGGGAATTTTGATTTTGATTCTTTTGCAGCTTTTTGCATCTATAACAGGATTTTTTCCAGTAACAGGCTATCCGAATTTTCCATTCTCTGAAAATCCGCTGAAATTTTCATTCAGCTATGTTCATCATATTTTTCTTCCGCTGCTAGCTTCTTTTCTTGGCGGCGTCGGAGGAACTATGAGAATGATTCGCTCAACAATGCTGGATCAAATGGGACTTCCTTACATCATGGCTCTTCGTTCACGAGGAATTTGCGAGCGCAGAATTCATTTGAACCATGCTTTTAAAAACACGCTTAATCCGTATATAACAGGCAGCGCAAATCTTCTTGCAAGCCTTTTTAGCGGAAGCTTGATTTTGGAAATAATCTTTTCATATCCGGGAATAGGCCGGCTGATGTATGAAGCTGTAACACAGCAGGATGTAAATCTTGTTCTGGCGAACAGCATGTTTGTTTCCGCGTTAGTTCTTGCTGGAATGATTATTTCAGACATCACACTTGCAATTGTAGATCCTAGAATCAGATATAAATAATTTTTTGGAGTGCTTTATGAAAAAACTTTTGTTTATCATTGCCGCAAGCGCATTGCTTGCTTTTGTTCAGATTTCCTGCTCTACGAACAAGATTCCAACGGAAATTCCAAAGCCGTCGGTTTCATTCAATTCAATTTCATTTGTTTCGCTCGATTTAGAAGGAATAACATTAAAGTGCGACTACGCAATCAAAAATCCTTATCCGGTTTCACTTTCACTTGCAAAACTTGCGGCGGATATAACTTGCAACGGCGAAGCTTTTACAACTTTGACCGCAGACGAAGGAATTTCACTTTCAGCAAAATCAACAAAAGAAAATTCTTTCAACTTTAAAATTCCTTATGATTCAATTTTGAACTTTGCAAAAACTTTCAAGTCTGAAAAAACGCTTCCATTCAAGATAGCGGGAAATGCGACAATCGACAACATTCCGCTGATTTCTTCAATAACACTGCCTTTTTCAAAAGACTTTGACGTTCCTGTTTTCAAGCCAAGCTTTTCATTTTCAAGTCCAAAAGTTGTTCTTCCGACTGCAAAAGAAATTATTTCATCTTTCACAAAAAGTGGAATTTCGGCGGTAAAAGCGGCAAGCGCGGCAACTTCACTGGCTTCTGGAAAACCGATTGCAGAAAACCTGCTCGACAAAGTGAACATGGACGTAAAAATTAATTTCAACTTGAATGTAAAAAATGAAGGAGGCGCAGACTGGAAGTACATTTTGAATTCATGCAAAATAAGCTCGGGCGGAAAAGAACTTACAGCTCTTGACGTTGCCCAAAACGAAATAAATTCCGCAGACGGAACAATTCCGCTCACAGCCACAGTCAACACAATTACAGCTGGAAAATTTATCACTCAGATTATAAACAAATCTGGAACAAATCCAACATTCGCGCTTGAAAGCGGCATTTCATTTCCGCAGTTAAAATCAGTAACTTTGCCTTTGTCTTGCTCAAAAGAAATTCCGCTAAGCAAATTTGCCATTGGAAAATAAAACAAAATGAAGCAGCTTTTTAAATATATTACAGGACGACCAGTTGCACTTGCCTCTTTAATCGTGATTGCCGCAATTTACATTGTCATGATTTTTGCTGAATTTTTTGCTCCTTATTCAGCGACTGCATCTTTTTCGGAAGATACTTTTCATCCTGCAAATATTGAGCTGACTTCCAAAGGTCTAAAAGTCCGTGAATTCCGGGTTTTGGAAAGCACAACTTGGCATTATGCAAAAGTAAAGGATTTGCGGCACGACCTGAAATTTTTTGTTCATGGACATAAATACAAAGTTCTTGGAATAATTCCATGCGACCTTCATCTTTTTGGAACAAAGCCTGATTTAAATGGAAGCCAATACCCGGTATTCTTAATCGGAGCAGACAATTTAGGACGAGACCTTTTTTCAAGAATCGTATACGGAAGCAGAATTTCACTTACGATTGGATTTATTGCCAGCGCAGTTTCATTAGTTCTTGCAATAGTTTTTGGCGGACTCGCAGGATTTTACGGAGGCTCAACAGACTGGTTTATAATGCGATTCAGCGAATTTTTTATGCTCATTCCTAGCCTTTACTTAATCCTTTTTTTGCGTTCGCTTTTAAACACAAACATGGACTCTGGAACTTCCTACATGGTAATTACGATAATCCTTTCTCTTGTAGGATGGCCGGGAAGCGCGCGGACTTTGCGTGGAATGATTCATTCAATAAAGCGTGAAGAATTTGTTCAGAACGCAGTCCTTGAAGGAACACCATCGCTGGTAGTAATCTTTAACTATATAATTCCGCAGATTGCAAGCCTACTTATTGTAAGCACAACGCTTTCGATTCCAGGTTTTATTATGAGCGAAACAACACTTTCGTATCTTGGACTTGGAATAAATGATCCTGCTGTAAGCTGGGGTTCGCTTATAAACCGCGATATTTCAACTTTAAACAATCTCAAAAATTTTCCGTGGCTCTTAACTCCTGTGTGGCTCTTGCTTGCCGTAACGCTCGCATTTAACTTTTTGGGCGACAGTCTGCGCGATTTTTATGATCCGTTCCATTCAGTTTTTCCAACTTGGAAAAAAAGACAGCTTGAAAAGAAAATCAAGACACATTCTGCTCAATGCGAATTTTCAATGGCGGAACTTCAGCGTTCTTTTTTAACTGTGCAAAATCTTTTTGTAACTTTTGACGTTTCAGCTGGAAACAAAAATATTCAGATTCAGGCTGTGCGCGGAGTAACTTTTTCAATGAAGCGCGGAGAAATTCTTGGAATTGTCGGAGAAAGCGGCTCAGGAAAATCTGTTTCCACAACGGCGGTTTCTGGACTTTTGCCGGGGAACGCCTTTGTTGAAGGCAGAATTTTCTTTAAAGGCATTGAACTTACATCTCTTTCGCAAGATCAGTTTAGGGAATTGCGCGGAAGAAAAATCGGCTGCATCTTTCAAGAGCCCGGTCGCTCGTTTGATCCGCTCCAAAGCATAGGACATGTTTTTGCGGAAACTTTTAGGAATTCAGAACCTGAGCTTTCAAAAGAAGAATGCAAAAAACGCGCTATAGAACTTTTAAATGAAGTGGGACTTCCAGACGCAGAAAAGCGCCTAAAGAATTTTCCGCACCAGTTTTCAGGAGGACAGCTTCAAAGAATCAGCATTGCGCTTTCTTTGGCTCAAGGCTGCGACCTTCTTATTGCGGACGAACCTACAACTGCGCTCGACGTTACAATTCAGGCGCAAATCGTGGAACTTTTGGCAGACTTAAGAAACAAGCGCGGACTTTCAATAATTTTTATAAGCCACAACATCGACCTTGTAGCTTCACTTTGCGACAACATAATCGTAATGTACGGCGGACTAATCATGGAAAAAGGAACTTCCGCCCAAATCATAAAAAATCCGCGGCATCCGTACACAAAAGCACTTTTAGCTTCTACGCCGAAATTCGGAAGCCACTACACAGAGCAAGAACTTTCTTCTATTCCTGGAAGAGTTACAGATCCAGCTTCACCAGAGCCAGGCTGTCCGTTTGCTCCAAGATGCGGCTTTAAAAAAGACGAATGCGAAAAAGAAAACTTCAAATGCTATAAAATGATATAAAAAGGATTAGTTTTATATGAAAAAAGATATAATATTATACACTGAAAACTTGCAGAAACATTTTGGACTTGACGCAGGATTCTTTGCAAAGAAAAACAAGCAAGTCTACGCCGTAAATGGAGTTTCATTTGAAATTGAGCGCGGAAAAACTTACGGACTTGTAGGCGAAAGCGGCTGCGGAAAAACAACAACAGCCCGACTTTTAGTAAAAATGTACGATGCCGATTCTGGAAAAATTTATTTCAATCCACAGGAAAAAAAAGAGCCTATTGAAGTCGGAAACCTGGACAAAAAAGAGCTTTCCGCATACCGGGAAAAAGTAAAATACATTTTTCAAGACCCTTCCCGCTCGCTGAATCCGCGCATGACAATCGCAAGCATTTTATCGTCGCCTTTAAAATATTCATCGCATTGGCAGGGAAAAGAACAGGCACGCGAAAAAGCCGCCGCCTTGCTTGAAGAAATCGGACTGGACAAAGCAGATTTGGACAGACGACCGCAGGAATTTTCAGGCGGACAAAGACAGCGAATTTCAATTGCGCGCGGACTTATTCTTGAGCCGGAACTTTTAATTTGCGACGAAGTTGTAAGCGCGCTGGATGTTTCAGTTCAGGCGCAAATTCTGAATCTTTTGCAGGATTTAAGGAAAAAACGCGGACTTTCATTTTTGTTTATTGCCCACGATTTAAAAGTTTCCTGCTATTTTTGCGACACAATCGGCGTAATGTACCGCGGAATGATTGTAGAAGAATCAGAAGCGAAAAATCTTTACAAGGAAGCCTTGCATCCATACACGCAGACACTTTTTGCCGGAGCAGGCGGAAAATTTCAAGTTGAAAAAACAGGCGAAATGAAAACATTGCTTGAAAGTCTTTCTGGCTGTCCGTTTGCCCACAGATGCCCAAAAGCACAGGAAAAATGCCGCTCTGAAATTCCGCCTTTAAAGCAGATTTCAGAAAACCATAAAGTGCGCTGTTTTCTTATAGAATAAACTCTAAAAACGCCTTAATACTACAAAAGTATGACAATTCAACTAATTATGTGGAATTTTTAGAATTATATTCGTTTTTGTACCCTTACTTTTAAAGATTTTCCCTTAATTCCGCAGTTAAAAAAAACAAAAAAAATCTGCCCCCAAGAATCACGCATAAACCGCCTATTTATAGAATTCTTTGATTTACGCCAAAAGTTCGTTTTATTGACTGAAAACACTACTGCTAGTATACTAAAGGCACTTGTAACACCATATATAGACAACGGTGTTAAAAAAAAAGAGGGAAAAGCATGAAAATCATCAAAAGAAGTGGTGCGGAAGCTGTTTATGACCGCAATAAAATTTCAACGGCAATAAGAAAGGCAAATGAGCAGGTAAGAGAATCACAGCGCCTTAAAGAAAGCCAAATTGAATCCATTGTTGATGATATTGAAATTGAATGCCATAATTCAGGACACGCTCTTAATGTTGAAGACATTCAAGATCTTGTTGAAAACGGAATCATGCAGAATGGCGCTTATGAAGTTGCCAAGCTTTATATAACCTACCGCTACCGCCATCAGCTTTTGCGCAAGGAAAATACAACCGACCAGCAAATAATGAGCCTTCTTGAAGAAAATAACGAAGAAGTCAAGCAGGAAAATTCAAATAAAAATCCGACTGTAGTTTCCGTGCAGCGCGACTATATGGCAGGAGAAGTCAGCAAAGACATTACACGCCGTTTTCTTTTGGATCCGGATATTTGCAAAGCCCATGACGAGGGAATCATACATTTTCATGATGCAGATTACTTTGCCCAGCACATGCACAACTGCGACCTTGTAAACCTTGAAGATATGCTTCAAAACGGAACTGTAATCAGCGGAACAAAAATTGACCGTCCGCATTCTTTTTCAACAGCCTGCAATATAGCCACACAGATTATAGCACAAGTAGCCAGCTGCCAGTACGGCGGACAAAGCATTACGCTCACTCACCTTGCTCCGTTTGTAGACGTAAGCCGCAAAAAAATCATGGCAGAAACAACAGAACTTATCAAAGCAACAGGGCTTCAGGTTTCTTCCGAGCAGTTTGATTATATGGTTGAACAGCGTGTAAAGGACGAAATCAAGCGCGGAGTTCAGACAATCCAGTATCAGGTCATAACTCTTATGACAACAAACGGCCAGGCTCCTTTTGTAACGGTTTTCATGTACTTGAACGAAGCAAAAAATGAGCAGGAAAAAGCCGACCTTGCGCTGATTATAGAAGAAGTTCTCAAGCAGCGTTATCAGGGAGTAAAAAACGAAAAAGGCGCCTGGATTACTCCAGCATTCCCAAAACTTATTTATGTCCTTGAAAATGATAACGTGGAACAAGGCTCGCCATACTATTATCTTTCCGAGCTTGCCGCAAAATGCACCGCGCGCAGAATGGTTCCAGACTACATCAGCGAAAAGAAAATGCTGGAGCTAAAAATCGATGCAAAAGGAAACGGAAACTGCTATCCTTGCATGGGCTGCCGCTCATTTTTAACGCCTTACTTGGACTTGACTGGAAAGCCAAAATACTACGGAAGATTCAATCAAGGAGTTGTAACACTGAACCTTGTTGATGTGGCCTGCTCTTCTGGTGGCGACATGATGAAATTCCATCAGCTTCTTCAGGAACGCCTTGAACTTTGCCACAGAGCGCTTAGAATCCGCCACGAACGCCTTCTTGGAACAAAATCTGATGCCGCGCCAATTCTATGGCAAAACGGAGCATTGGCAAGATTAAAAAAAGGTGAAGTTATCGACAAGCTTTTGTACAACGGATATTCAACAATTTCCCTTGGATATGCCGGACTTTGCGAATGCGTGCGCTATATGACCGGAAAATCCCACACAGATCCAGATGCAAAGCCTTTTGCGCTCAATGTAATGAAAGCCTTGAATGAAGCCTGCAAAAAGTGGAAGGAAGCCGAGCATATTGACTATTCCGTCTATGGAACTCCGCTTGAAAGCACAACTTACAAATTTGCAAAGTGCCTTAAAAGAAGATTCGGAATAATTGAAGGCGTTACAGACAAAAACTACATCACAAACAGCTACCACGTAAATGTAACAGAAAAAATCGACGCATTTACAAAGCTTTCATTTGAATCTGAATTCCAAAGACTTTCACCGGGAGGAGCTGTAAGCTACGTTGAAGTTCCGAATATGGAAAACAACATTCCAGCTGTAATGGCTCTCTTAAAGCACATTTACAACAACATAATGTACGCAGAACTGAACACAAAAAGCGACTTCTGCCAAAAATGCGGCTACACAGGCGAAATTCAAATTGCAACAGACGGCGACGGAAAATTAATCTGGGAATGTCCAAACTGCAAAAACCACGACCAGGCCACAATGAACGTTGCAAGAAGAACCTGCGGCTACATTGGAACACAATACTGGAATCAGGGACGCACACAGGAAATAAAAGAGCGTGTGCTGCATTTGTAAATGTACTACGGAGAAATTAAAAAATTCGACATCTCAAACGGAGAGGGCGTTAGAGTTTCCCTCTTTGTTTCAGGATGCAGAGTTCATTGTCCGGGCTGCTTTAACAAATGCACTTGGGATTTTCAGTACGGAAAACTTTTTACAGAAGAAACAGAAAACGAAATAACCGAAGCTCTTTCAAAGGAATTTATTTCAGGACTTACAGTTCTTGGAGGAGAGCCTTTCGAGCCTGAAAACCAGAAAGTTCTTGCGCCGTTTTTATCAAAAGTAAAAAAAATGTTTCCAAAAAAAACAATCTGGTGCTACACAGGCTACGTTTACGACAAGGACATTCTTCCTTCCTGCGGAAAAAAGCACTGCGCCTTTACAGAGCAATTTTTAAGCTGCATTGATGTTCTTGTGGACGGACCTTTTATAGAAGAACTCAAGGATATTTCACTGCAATTCCGCGGCTCAAGAAATCAGCGCATACTCCATTTAAAATAAATTCAGCTACAAGCTCATAACTGCCTGAATCCATTCGCTTCTGCTTTTTACACCGAATTTTTCATATATATGCTGAATATGAGTTGCAACAGTGCTAGTGGCAATAAAAAGTTCCTTTGCAATTTGCTTGTTAGTCTGATTCTTTATCAAAAGCTCAGCGATTTCAATTTCCCTTGACGACAAGCCGAATTTTTTATAAGCGCAAATTCTGTTTTCTCTTGAATCAACGGCAGGCGCAAACGGCAAGTCTGAATTCAATTTGCTTCCATAAGAAGATTCTGCTGTCTTGTTTATAAAATCAGTTATTGTCCTTGCAAAATCTTTTTTAACATTTATTTTTAAAGACAAAACCGAATAGACTTTTAAAAGCAGTTCCATTTGCGAAAAAGGCTTAAAAATATAATCCACCGCGCCTTCCTTAATTGAAACACGACGAAGCTTGGAATCCTGTACGCCCGTTAAAAACAAAAATGGAATTGTCTTTAGCTTTTCGTCCTTGCGGCAAATTTCAAAAAAAGCCTTTCCGTCCATAACCGGCATAACCATATCCGAAATTATCAAATCTGGAATTTCTTTCTTTATTTTTTCAAGCGCATCCTTTCCATTGCAAGCAGCAAAAACCGTGCAGTAAGGCTTGAACATATTTTGAATATTTTCCAAAAGCGAAAGATTGTCTTCAGCACAAAGAATTTTTACGCCCTGCATTATTTGCAAAAAGTCATAATTTTGAAGCGCGGAAATATTCAGTTCAGGCTCATTTTCATAGAAAAGCTGCTCTGTTTTTTGAACGCAATTTTCATCAGCACTGCCAGAAACAACTTCAAGAGGCAAACGGGCTTCAAAAACAACTTTGTGCAAATTTTTTCCGTCATTAAAAACAGGAACACAAACCGCATTGCAGTTTCCGTTATACAATTTGCAAATCCGCCGCACAAGATTAAGCCCAATTCCCATTCCAGCAATATTTTCTGAAATATTTTTTCCACGGAAGCCAAACGCAAAAAGCTGCTCAATGTTCTGCTCCAAAATATTTTCAGAAAAATTTGAAACTCTATAAACCAGCGTTTTGCTCAAAGTGTCCCATTCAATGTTCACGTCAATTTTATTTTTTTCCACGGAATATTTTATCGCATTGTCAATCAGATTTATAAAAACAGTTTCCAAAAACAAAGGAAAAACCAAAACACAAAGTTCTTCGCCACATGAATAAGTCCACGAAATTTCAATTCCTTTTAGCCGCGCATAGGAAATAAAGTTGTCCAGGCACTGCCTAAACAAATTCATAACAAGAACCGCGGACTTCATTTTTGCAGCTTCCTGAATATTTTGTTCCTGCCGTTCAAGAGAGTTTACCATGAGCGCAATATTTTTTATTCTTTGAATATTTCCATTCGCGCTTTTTACACAGGCAAAAAAATTCTTTAAAGCCCCCCCCCCACGGAAATTATTTTGCCTAAAAAATTCATTTGCAATGTTTTCCATTTCTTCAACAGAGTTTTGAATAATCGTAACCGGAGCTAAAAGTTCATGCGCTGAAGACTTTAAGAAATACGAAGATTCCCTAAGCATGTTAAATTCATTTTGTCTTTGCCTGACTTTTACAAAAATGCTTGCGCCGTAAATAAGAATATGCGAAACAAAGCAAATGTCGTAGCCAAAATAATAGTCATTGTCAAAAACAGAAAGCAAACTTACATTGAATTTAAGACGCAAAAGATGCAATGACTGCCTGAAAATTATATAAACAAAAAGCGGAACCCAGGAAAAAATCAAAAGCGACGGAATGGTTTTTCTCTTAAAAAATGAATGCACAAGAAGCATGCTGCAAAATGCGCAGCCCAAAATTAAAAAGCAAATTGTCGCAATATATGGAATTTTTACATCATCGCAAAATCCGTATAGAAAAACAGAAACTAAGCAGACAAATAAAATCAAGCCGAGAATTCTTTTGCACAACCAATTTTTTTCAAGTGAAAGATTTTCCAAAAATAAAATCTGCGAAAAACAAAGTCCAATGGCGCACACAATGTAGCCGAATCTTACAAAAAACAGTTTCTGGCAAAAAGCGTTCCAAATGTATGTGCAGCCAAATCCTTTCATTGCAAGTTGATAAAGAAAAAACGTAAAAGTCATAATACCCAGGTACAAAAAAAGTTTTTCCTTTAGACTTGCAAACAAAACAAAAAGAGCTGCCGCCGTAACAAGCATAACGACAAAAAATATTATGTGAATAAATGAAAAACGCTCTGTCTGCTCAAAAAATTGCTCCAGCGAAAAAAATCGGAACGTGCATGAAGTTGAATCTGAATTTTTGATTTTTAAAATGTAGCATTCATCAAAAAAATGACCTTCTGGAATTTCAAGGAAAACTCTCCAGGATTTTATTGGTTTTTGCGAATTGAAAACCGTTCTTCCTACAACGCTGCTTTTTTTCCAGCTGCCATTTTCAAAAACATAAAGCTCTGCAAAATCAACAATTTCAGGACCAAGGTCAAGAATTTGCGCAGGAAATTTCTGTGGATTTTTTCGTTGAACGGCGCACCAAAGATTGCCTTTTACAAATCCCGGCGAAAAACGAAATCCGCTTTTTTTACATTCGGAAAGAAATGCAAAGTCAGAAGAAAACTCGCTGGCTGAACTCTGCCAATAATAAACCTGCACTGAATTTTCCTGTGCAAAGAAAAATCCGCCGCAAACAAAAAACAAGACTGATAAAACCCAACAATTCTTTTTCATCAAGAAAGCAAACATAGCAAAACCCGCAAGAATTTTTTAGCAATCGTTGTTATTTTAGTGGATATGGGAAAATTTTGAAATAATGATTTTTTTAATGAAGCCCACTACGAAAAGGGTGAAAATTGGTCTTTTAAAACATTAAACAGAATATTTCCTGAATAAGGTAAAAGCTACAAAAATTATTAATCCCTAGACTTAAATTTTTTAAGACTAGGGATTTGGAAAATTGTTTTTAATACAAACTTTTATTCCTCGCTAGTATTTTCTGTTTGAGTTTTAGGTGCAGCTTCACTGTTGGCTTTCCAACTATCTTGATAACCTTGTATGCAGTCGTACCTATTTTTGTTACTTTCTTTTTTAGTTGTTGCTCTGCTAGAATTGTCATTACACCAAGCAGGATTATAAGCATTATCATTTGAATAATCACTTGTTGCTTGTATATAACCATTGTAATAGTCATTACTTCTATCATCATTTCTTTTCTTTTGAGTTTCCGCAAATCCCATTCCAATAACTGCTGCTAATACAAACAGTCCCATAACAATCTTCTTTTTCATAGAAGACCTCCTTTTTTTTGTCTTTAAAAATTTATTTTCAATTCCATACGGAAGTGAATTACCCGCCAAAATATCCCATTCCGTTGCACGAACGGCAATCTATTCGTCCTGTTCCGTCGCATCTTGTGCAGTTTCTTTTTCCAGTGCCAGAACAAAATGTGCAGACTTCTTTTTCACCTGTAAGAATATTTGTATATTTATATCCAAATCCTGCGCATGAATTGCAGCCTGTTTTTCCAATGCCCCAGCCACCATTTAAACACTGATTGCACTGAACATTTCCGCGACCATTGCAAACCGTGCATACACGATGTGCGTTTTCACTCTCTTTTTCTTCTACATAACTCCAGCCATTGCCGCCACAAGCCGAACAGTTGGTTCTTCCGTTGCCATGGCAGTTTCCGCAGACTCTCGACTGAATCGTGCCGTTTCTTCCTTCTCGTCTAACACTTCCTTTTCCGCCGCAAGTTCTGCACACAGTCGAACCAGTTCCAGAACATATCCCGCAGCGTTCACGGACAACTTCGGAATGAATGGAAAAAGCAAAAATTGCTAGCAATAAAAAAATACAGAAAGTTGTTTTAAAATATATATCTTCCCTAAACATCATCATTTACAACTTCTTCATATAGAGAGCTTATATAACCCAAAACATAATAAGGATCCCCATCTGTCAATACATTTAAACTAAAACCAATACACAAGTTTTTTGAATTCAAAACTACATAAGAAAAGTCTTGAAGAGTATCAGGAAGATTAATATTAGCACCATATTTTTTATTAAGGCTATTAATAAGTGTAGAAAAATACTCTTTGTTAGTACGAGCTATAATACCAAATGCTTTATCTGGATCTTTTTTGGATAATTCAGCAAGATTATTTGTGTATTCAATGTTTCTATTATCTAGAATTGAAGACAAGTAACTCCAGTAGATACAAGCAACCGTCATTCCTTTAGTTTTAGAAATTATTATCCTAATAATCTTAGGTTTTGTCTCTGCAAATTTCCCTGTTCCATCATTTCTATAAATACACTCCAAAACATCTGAACTTTTTTCTGTTTTTTTATCTAAATAAAATCCTTTTGAAATCATCTTATCATTTACAATAGAAAAATCAGAACCAAAAGGAATTCCCCAAAAAGTTTCTTTCATTTGCTCTGCATTGATAAATAAAGAAAAGCAACTAAATATAAAACATAGAAAATATTTTTTCACAACCAAATTCCTCTTTTCAAAATTATTTTCTGTATAATAATCCCGACCAAATAAAAACTTTTATCGTTTAAATTTGGATTTGCGCATAGACTTTGTTCTAGTTTGTCGAGGAAATTAAAAAAGATATGTAAATTAAACTTGTTAAGAGATTATAATATATTTCAAGGTAGAGGCGGATTCAAAAACTAATCCTCATAATGACCACGGCAAGTTTTTACGGTAATTTTATCTTCGTAAAATTCATAAACAAGCCGATTCTCCTTGTCAATTCTTCTGCTGTATTCGCCTTCTTTATGCTTTAGTTTTTCATGCTTACCTTCACCACGCAATGCACCGTCGCAAGAAATAGTTTTCAGCAGCTTGTTGATTTTCCTGTCATTATCCGGCTTGACCGGATAATCTTACATGACAGATTCCCTTGTCAAGCAAGGGAATGACATTTCTGTAAAAGTTATCTTGCTCATTCTGCCGCCATTGCCTCAAGTTCTTCCATTTTAACCCATTGCAACAACGAAAGCAAAAATTTATAATGTTCCTATGTCAGAAAATCTTATAGAAAAATTTGTGGATGGTAATTCGCTCAAGGCGTTGAAAAATCTTATTGAATCCAGTTCGGATGACGCAGCCCTTTCTTCTTCTGTACAGCTTGCAGATATTTTTGGCGCAGGGCAGACATTCAAAAAAATCGCTGATAAAAATTCAGATGCGGAATCAAAACTTGTTTCCAGCTTTAACAATAATCTTGTGCTTTTAATTCAGAAAACTTGGGTTGAAAAATCTGACGAAGAGCTTAAGGCGCAGATTCTTTATCAGCTTGAAGAATTCCGCGTTCAGTTAAATTCAAAAGATTATGTTCAGGCTTATCCGCAGTTTTTTTCTATTTTAGACAATGTTGTTTACCTTATGTTCGGAAATCAGGCAAAAGCAAAAGATTTTCCAGAATACGCGCTTAGAATCGATCCGGAATTTGGAATTTTCTGGTGGTATGTAAAAAGCCTTCCGCGGGATGCGCAGTGGTCAACTGAACGCACAAGAATTGCCATTTTGCTTGGAATTTATTTTTTGGCAAACTATTAGAGGAATTTCATGGAGCTTGATTCAATTTGCGCTGAATTAAAAAAAGGAGCGGCACAACTTGCGCTTCATACAGAGCTTCAGAAAAACAATGCGTTAAAATGTGTTTCCGAGGCAATTTTAAAAAACAAGCAGGAAATCCTAAGCGCAAACCAAACCGACGTGGAAGACGCGCGCGCAAAAGGAACTCCAGAATCCCTTGTTGAACGTCTGGCTCTAAACGAAAAAAAATTCAATGATATTTTGGACGGAATCAAAACTGTAATTCAGCAAAAAGATCCAGTTGGCAAAATTGTTGACGGCTGGAAAGCTCCGAACGGAATGGAAATCCGCCAAGTAAGAGTTCCGCTTGGAGTCGCTGCAATTATTTACGAAAGCCGTCCGAACGTTACAGCAGATGCGTTTGCGCTTGCCTACAAAAGCGGAAATTCTATCCTTTTACGCGGTTCTTCTTCTGCGCTTAATTCAAACAAAGCCATTGTAAAGGCAATCAAAGAAGGCTTAAAAAATGCCGGAAAAAACGGCGTTGAGTCTGCTTTGTATTTGTGTGAATCCGGCAGTCATTCCGAAGTAAACGAAATTCTCAATGCAGTCGGCAAAATCGATGTAGTTCTTCCACGCGGCTCTGCAAAACTCATAAATCTTGTTGTTGAAAATGCGAAAGTTCCGGTAATTCAAACTGGAGCCGGAGTCTGCCACCTTTATGTTGATAAAAGCGCAAATCTTGAAAACGCGGCTAAAGTTGCGCAGAATTCCAAAATGCAGCGTCCGGGAGCTTGCAACGCAATTGAAACAATCCTTGTAAATAGAAAAGTTCTAAAAGAATTTCTTCCGCTTCTTGCAAAGGAATTTGATGAAAAAGTTCAAATCCGCGCAGATAAGGAATGCCATTCTATTTTGCAAAATGCAGGCTACAAAAATTTAAAGGAAGCAGTTGATTCCGACTTTGGATTTGAATTTCTTGACTTTATTGTTGCCGTCCGACAAATTGAATCCACAGAGCAGGCAATTGAATTTATAAACACGCATAACACCAAGCACAGCGAATGTATTGCAACAAATGACAGAACCCACGCCCTTATGTTCCAGCAGCAAATTGACGCGGCCTGCATCTACGTGAATGCAAGCACAAGATTTACAGACGGCGGAGTTTTCGGTTTTGGAGCGGAACTTGGAATCAGCACGCAAAAACTTCATGCCAGAGGTCCTATGGGAGCTGAAGCCTTAACCACGACAAAATTCCTAATCGATGGAAACGGTCAGATTAGGTAAAAATGAATGCAAATTCTCGGCGTGTTTTTTTTAGGTTACTGCGTTTATTTTAAATGACATTTTTTCTTTTATACAAAAAAAAAGACCGCCCTTTCGGACGATCTTTTGCTTTTTTTATACTTAATACAATAATTCAGCTTATTTTAAACTATTCAATATCTGCGTTGACTGTTTTTTCCATTACAATCGGCTTACCTGCAGCAACAAGATTTTTTCCAGCAGCTTGCGCCATTTTGTTTACAATCTTGTATTCAACTTTGCAGAACTTGTCTATGTCGATTTTTGCAGGCTTTTCAAAAGGTTCAAAGCCTTCAAGAACAACTTGAGTTCCAGGAGCTGCCCAAGGAGCTGTCAAAAGCTCAACTTTTTCAACTCCATCTTCCATATAGTCAGAGGCAAGAAGCATTCCGCGGCTTTCAACGCCCTTCATTTTTCTTGGAGCAAGGTTAGCAGCAATAATAACGTGTTTTCCCAAAAGCTCCTCTTCCTTTAAATAAGGACGCAAGCCAGACTGAATAATGCGCTCTGTTCCGCTTCCGTCGTCAAGATGCTCAATGTAAAGCTTGTCACCCTGCGGATTTGTTTCCACGCTCAAAATCTTTGCAACTTTAAGCTCAATGTGCTTGTTAAAATATTCAACCGGGTCAATTTTTGGCGCAGAAGATTCAGGCTTGTGCTCTTCTTTTGGCTGAATGTTTTGAGTGTGCTCCTTAGGCTCTGTCGCCATAAGATATTCAAGATCAATTTCTCCTGCCACACAAGGAACTCCAACCTGCCAGTTTTCAAGAATCTGCGGATGAATTTCTCCAAAAATTCCAGCCTGCTTTCCGTTCACCATAATTCCAGCCTGACGCCCCGGAATAAAGCGAGGATCATTTGTTTCCTGAACTTCATATTTATGGTCAAGATAGTAAAGAATTGTACTTACTTCGCTTGCAGCCTCGTTAAAGTTTGCATTGTTGGAAGCTGTAAGAAATCCAAGGCTCTGAATTGTCTTTGTGCCGGTATTTTCACTTTCATCGATGAATGCAATTTTTCCGACTTCAAAAATCTTGTGAGGATAAACTGCGTTTCCGCTCTGGGCTTCGGCTTCAAAAAGAGATGCAATAATCGACGGACGGATAAACTGGTAGTTTTCGCTCATTGGATTTGCAATTTCAATTACATTTTTTCCATCGATTCCCATGTTGTCAATATAGGTTTTCTTTGAACCAAGGTAATTGAAAATCATTTCCTGATAGCCGATTCCAGCCATAATATTTTTTACTTTGCGGCTGTAAACGGTAATTGGCAAAAGACGTCCGATTGTAAAGTCGTTTGGTTTTTCAGGCTTAAAGAAATCAAGGCCTTTTCCAATCATAACATCTTCAATAACATCAACTTCGTGCAAAAAGTCGTTGCGGTAAGGAGCTGGATGCACAACAAAAACAGTTTCGCCGTTTTCATTCAAAATATCAACTTTGCTTCCCATGCGCACAAGAGCATCTTTCACTTCGTCCTCGGAAAGAGAGCTGCCAAGCTTTTTGTTTATTGCAGAAAGTCGGGCTTTTGCTGTCTGCTGGAAATAATAAGGAATAACAACATCGTTTCCAAATCCAGTATCATATTCGTGGTGAACTTTTACAGGAAGAATTTCATAACCTGCGTCTGCAAAATCACAGGCAACAATATTCGCGGCAAGCATCAAGTCTTTCATGTCAACGCCGGTAAGCTCAACCATTAAATCTTTATCGCCAACTTCAATCTGTCCCAAAGTCGCGCTGTTAATTATAGGGCTCATGCTCATAATTTCGCCAGAATCGTCCTGCAAAACTGGATATTTTTCAAAATCCTTTAAAATCCAGCCGTATTCTTTTCCCTTTGGATGATTTTGAAGGATTTCACGGCAAGTCTGTTTTTCTTCACCCTGAAGCGGAACAAAACTTACCTTGTCTGGATCAGCTGCAACAAAATGAACCGGCCACTTTAAATTTGCTGCGCGGTAAACGCCCATTGAAATTGTTTTTCTTTTGCGCCCAAAGTTCCAGGCAAGCTTTTCCTGAGTCTGCATAATGTCAATAAGCATCGCATTGTCTATAGGTTTTCCGCTTATAACAAAAGAAACCATAAACGGCCTGATATGCTTTAAAGCCGGATCAACAACAGCAAGACGATTTCCTGTGTCTTTTAGCTTTCCTTCTTCAGACATGAATTTGCTGTAGTCTGAATGGCCTTTTCCTTCGTGCTCGCGAAGGCATCTTGCAACTCCGCCAGCAGACCACAAGTCAGGACGGTTTGTGTCGTTCAGCTCAATTTTTATAACACGCTCATTTTCCAAAGCAGATTCATCGGGCTTTTCGTCAAGCTCGGCTTTTGCAAATGTAAGCTTCTTTTCAAAAGTATCCCAGTCGTATTTAGTTCCAAGCAAATTAAAAAAAAGTTTTTCGTTGACTTCAATCTTAGGCATGGTTTCCTCTATTAAATAGTGTGCATAGATTATATTACAACAATGGCAAAACTGCAATTAGGGGAATTAAGACCTAGTGCATGAATCGCTTAGAAATCTTCCTAAAATTTTTTTAGGAGCTCAATTCCTTTGCTTTTGCCGTGATTTTTTCCTGAATTATCGGTAAAGAATCTTTCGGGTTTTCTGCATTGTAGTTTTCGCGGATTATATTTACAAAAACTGAACCGGCTACAATTGCATAAACGTGTGGTGCAATAAGTTTTGCCTGTTCTCCGTCTGTAATTCCGAATCCGCCAAGAATTTTTGCTCCGCTTGCGGAAGTTTTATCAATAAAATCAAGCATCTCTTGTGTTACAACGGTTTTGCTTCCTGTAATTCCGGCTCTAAGTGCAGTGTAAATGTATTCAAACTTTTGGTCGGTCATCTGCTTAAGGCGTTCGTCGGTCATAGAAGGCGCGGCTACAGGAATATTGTGGATTCCGTATTTTTTGCAGGCCGCGGTAAGTCCTTCATCACAGTCAAACGGAAGGTCTGGAACAATCAGCCCGGTAACTCCGGATTCAACAGCCTTTTTTACAAAATTTTCAACGCCCGGACGATAAACAAGGGAGGCGTAAGTCATAATGAAAATCTGAATTTCTGGATGACGGCGGTGCATTTCTGCCATGTAAGCCATTCCCTGTTTTACTGTATATTTTCTTGAAAGCACTGTTGAGCATGCGGTCTGGATTGCAACTCCATCCGCGCTTGGATCGCTGAATGCAAGCTGAACTTCAAGAATTTTTGCTCCACCGGCAATTAATGCTTCTCCAACTGCAAGGCAAGTTTCGTCATCTGGATAACCTGCAACCTGATGCGACATTAAAATATTGCTCATATATAAACTCCTGGAATTTTAGTTGTTTTTTGCCATTGACGCTGCAAAATGAATGTCTTTTCCGGCGTTAAGGCGTTCTAGTTCTGCCTGAAGGAAAACTTTCCATTCTTCTGGGCGGAAAACCGGGCAAGTTATAAAAATATCTTTGTCTCCACGGCCAGACATATTTACCACAATGTTTTGGTCTTTTCGCATTTTTGGAGCGAGCTTTAAAGCAAGCGCACCAGCGTGGGCACTTTCCATGGCAAAAAGAACTCCTTCTGTCTTTGCAAAAACTGAAACAGCGTTCAAGGCTTCATCATCTTTTATGGCTTCAAATTTTATTCGTCCTGTTTCGCCAAGATATGCAAGCTGCGGACCGATTCCTACGTAATCCAAACCTGCAGAAATTGAGCGTGTTTGACCGGCTTGTCCGTCCTCATCCTGAAGAAAACGCGTCTTGAATCCCTGCATGATTCCGTCAACAGCATCGTTTCCAACCATTCGGCTTGCGTTGTTTCCTTTCCCCGGCCCGATTCCACCAGCTTCTGCGCCAAATAACAAAGGTTCTGTTTCATTTATAAACGGTTCAAAAAATCCGATTGAATTTGAACCACCGCCAACGCAGGCAACCATCGCATCAATTTTTTTGCCACGTTCTGCCATCTGCTGTTTTGTTTCTCGTCCGATTACCGCCTGAAATTCCCGAACCATATCTGGGAATGGTGAAGGGCCAAGCGCAGAACCGATAAGATAATGCGTGTCGCTGAAATTTGCTGCCCAGTCGCGCATTGCTTCGTTGATTGCATCTTTTAGAATCCGCGAACCAGTTGTAACAGGAACAACTTCAGCTCCGTACATTTCCATTGTAGAGACATTTGGCTGCTGACGGCGAACGTCAACTTCACCCATATAAACCCGGCATTTTAGCCCAAGCTTTGCGCAGGCTGCGGCAGTTGCCACTCCATGTTGGCCAGCTCCAGTTTCTGCGATAATGCGGGTTTTTCCCATTCGTTTTGCAACCAAAGCCTGACCGATTGCGTTGTTGATTTTATGCGCGCCTGTATTTGCAAGCCCTTCAAGTTTTACATAAATCTGCGCGCCGCCAAGTTGCTCTGAAAGTCGTTTTGCATGATAAAGCGGAGTCGGACGACCAATAAAATCCGTGCGGATTTCTTCTAGTTCCTTTAAAAAATCCGAATCTTTCATACATTTGTGGAATGCTTCTTCCAACTCTTCAATTGGACGGCGAAGAACTTCTGCAACATAACGACCGCCGAATTTTCCGAAAAAACCTTTATCTGATTCTGTCATTTTGTAAATTTTCTCCATAAATTATTATTGAACAGCAGAGTCAACTGCTGAAAAAAATTGCTTAAGTTTAGAAAAATCTTTTTTACCCGGCTCTGATTCAACGCCACTGTTTACGTCAATAAGTTCCGGCTGAAAGTTTTTTATCATAAAGCCAATATTTTCCGGATTTAATCCGCCACTAAGCCACAAAGGACCGAGTTTTTTTGATTTTTTTATAAGCTCGCCAGGAATTGTTTTTCCTGTTCCACCATAGCGCAAATCACCGTCTGCATTTGTATTTTCCAGATTTTTTGCGTCAACAAGGACTCTTGGAAAACCTGATGAATAAAGTTCCTTCAACGCATCAAAATCTTCTTCCGCCGCCAATGGAACTGCCGCATACCCAAATTCGCCTTGAGTAAGATTTTTGCAGCCATGAAATTGTATTCCATCCAAGAGTTGTTCGTAGCACATTTGATAAACTGAATTTCCTTCTTCAGAAAATGGATCTACAATAACTCCGACAAGAAGCGGCATTTTTTTGATTTTTTTTGATTTTGCAAGATTTTCTAATTTTACACGGATTTCCCTTATCTTTTCAGAATCATCTGGTTTATTTGTCCGCGGTGATTTTTCTGCAAAAATGAATCCTAGGATATCTGCGCCAAGTTCTGCAGCTTTTTCAGCATCTTCTTTTGAGGTTATTCCGCAAACTTTAATTAATGGTTTTTCTGATTTTTCTTCAAGAAGAACAGAAATTTTCTTCCAGAATGAATATTCGTATTCAAGTTTTTCGGAAAGTGCCGCTTTTGAAAAAGATTTTACGAGTTTTTTTGCGTTTTTTGGATTTTTTGCAGCGGCTTCGCCAATAAGAACCGCGTGAAAACCTAAATTTCCTACAAATTTTGCTGCGAGCGGAGTTGTAACGCCAGATTCAGAAATTATTCTTGGAAACGGAAAGTTGCTTTCTGTTTCCTTGTAGATTTTTCTGATTTTTTGTTTCAGTTTTAGCGGAATCAGCAAATCAATTGTAAAGTTTGCCAAATCCCGCGAATTGATTCCAAGAATGATTTTTTCGTTGCACGCCATAGAATTTGCAAGATTCAAAACTGCGAACGCTTTTTTTATGTCATTTTCTTCTCTGATTTCAAGAAGAACATAAATTCCAAATTCAAACGCTTTTTTTGCCATTGCAAGAAGTTTTTCCTGTTCAAGAATTCTTCCTATTAAAAGAACTGCATCTGCGCCACAAAGATAAGAAATTTCAATTTCTTCCGGCTCAAGCAAAAAATCTTTTCTTAAAACTGAGGCTTTTTTTCCTGCTTTTTTTGCGGCTTTCTGCAAATCTTCCAGCGAACCATGAAAATAATTTTCTTCGGTAAGGCAACTGATTGCTTTTGTTCCAGCTTTTACATAATTTTTTGCGGTTTCTGAGGCGTCAAGTTTCGGGGCAATCCAACCTTTTGAAGGCGAGGCTCGCTTTATTTCAAGAATTGTTCCCGGCTCATTTAAAAATGGCACAACCGGGCGAATTCTTTTTTGAGGAATTTTATGTCCGAACGAAAATCCTTTGTTTTTTATGTCAGCGCGGCGTTTTTCGCAAATTTCTGTAAGAATATCCATTTTAGCTGTTGCTTTCCTTTATGATTTCTTCAAGTTTTTTTGCTACAGCACCAGAATCAATTGCTCTGATGATTTTTACGCATCCTTCCTTGATTGATTTTGCTTTTCCACCGATGTAAAGTGCGGCGCCACCGTTCAGTGCGATTGCAGCTTTTAAAGTTCTTCGGCCTTTTCCTTCAAGCAGTTCTTTTGCGAGCTGGGCATTTTCTGCGCCAGTTCCACCGGAAAGCTCTTCATCTTTGCATCCTGAAAGTCCAAAATCTGCCGGTTCAATTTTATATTCTTTTTCTTTGTTGTCCTCATCGATTTCAAAGACCTTTGTTCCTACAACTGGAGAAATTTCGTCAAATCCATCTTCTGAAACAACGACCATAACTCTTTTTGCACCAAGAAGTTTTGCGGCTCTTGCAACAGGCGCAAGAAGTTCCGGGGAATACACGCCAAGCATCTGATATTTTGCTCCTGCAGGATTTGAAAGTGGACCAATCAAGTTCATTATTGTTTTTACGCCTAAAGCTTTGCGGACTGGAGCGGCAAAACGCATCGCGGAATGGTAAACTGGCGCAAACAAAAATCCAAAATTTGTTTTTCTGATAATTTCTGCGCTTTTTGCTGGAGCGTTGTCAATTTTGATACCGAGTGCCTCAAAAAAATCCGCTGCTCCAGATTTTGAAGAGACAGCGCGGTTTCCGTGTTTTGCAACAGGAAGTCCGCAGGCTACGGCGCAAAGTGCGCTCATTGAACTTATGTTGAAAGAACCTTTGCTGTCTCCGCCAGTTCCAACGATGTCTGTCAGTTCTGTTGTTTCAAGAGGAAGTAGAGTTCTTTTCGCAACAAGAACTCCTGCGCATCCTGCAATTTCTTCTGGAGTGGCTTTTTTTGAGGCAAGGGCAACAAGAATTGCGGCGGTCATTCGTTCGTCCATGCAGCCGTCTGTTAAATCTTCCATGAACATTTCAGCAGTTCTGCGGCTCATGTCTTTTCCTTCAATTAAAGAAGAAAGAACTTGGCTTGCCGGGAACGGTTCTGCGCGGTAATTTAAGAATGCGGTAAAAAATTCTTTTGTCTTTGGAGAAGCAATTGATTCCGGGTGAAATTGAACTCCTTCAATCGGCATGGTTTTGTGCCGGATTCCCATGATGTCGCCATCGTCTGCGCGTGCAGAAATCTCAAAATCTGCCGGAAGAGTTTTTTCATCAATTACAAGCGAATGGTAGCGCGTGAAAGTTTCGCGCTTTCCCATTAGCCGGAACATTCCTTTTCCGTCAAGGTTGATTTGCTCGGCGATTCCGTGCTTTATGAATTTTGCGTTTACAATTTTTGCTCCAAACGCATAACCAATCGCCTGATGACCAAGACAAATTCCCAGAATCGGGATTTTTCCTGCGAAATATTTTATTGCTTCAACAGAAATTCCGGCATCTTCCGGGCGGCCAGGTCCTGGAGAAACAATCAGTTTTGCCGGGTTCATTTTTATTGCGTCCTGAAGAGTGATTTCTTTGCTGCGAACAACTTTTATCTCTTCATTAGTGAGCTTTGCAAGCGACTGATAAACGTTATATGTGAAACTGTCGTAATTATCCAATAATAAAATCATAATTTTCCTCCGCGGTTCCTGTTATTTCTTTGTGTTTTCGATTACAGCGCGCATTGCGCCAAGCTTTTCGCAGGTTTCTGTGAATTCTCGTTCTGCGTTGCTTGCGTAAACGATTCCGCCGCCCGCCTGCAACGTCCACACATCCTGTTGTTTTAGCGCACAGCGAATCGCAATGCAGAAATCCAGATTGTTCTTGTTTCCAATATAGCCAACTGCTCCAGCATAAAAATTGCGCTTGTATTTTTCCAAAGAAGAAAGAATTTCAATTGCACTGATTTTTGGTGCTCCAGAAACCGTGCCTGCTGGGAATGCCGCTCGCAAAACTTTTATTGCGGAAGTTCCATCGTCAATTTTTCCGATTACTTCTGAAACAAGATGAATTACGTGGCTGTAAAGTTCCGTGAACATATATCGGGTTACTTCAACGCTGCCAGTTTTGCACACGCGGCCAAGGTCATTGCGCGCAAGGTCAACAAGCATAAGGTGCTCCGCGCGTTCTTTTGGGTCATTCAAAAGTTCTTCCATTAATTGTTTGTCTTCCAAAGGATTTTTGCCGCGGTGCCGGGTTCCTGCAATCGGGTGAATCATTGCTTCTCCGTTTCGCACGCGCACAAGGCTTTCCGGGGAAGCGCCTGTCAGCTGAAAATCTTCAAAATCAAGGTAGAACATATACGGAGAAGGGTTTACAGAACGAAGTCGGCGGTAAATTTCAAGGGCAGGAACTTCGCTTTTTATCTGAAGCCTTCTGCTTGGAACTGCCTGAACAATATTTCCGGCGTAAATTTCTTTTTTCAACGCTTCAACTTTTTCGCAATATTCATTTTTGCTTTGAATTTCATCGGTAAGAACTGTTGTTTCGTAGTTTGTCTCTGGTTCTGCAAGGTAAGAAAAATCCAAATCTGAAAGACGTTTTTTGATATTTTCGATTGCGGCTTTTAAATCAATCTGATGTTCTTTGTAATTCTGCGCGCAAATATAGATTTTTTCGTAAAAATGGTCAAAGATTATAAAAGTGTGTCCTACAACAAACGCGCTTTCTGGAATTTTCAGCTGGTCTTCCTGTTTTTGAAGATGAATTGTGTCACATTTTGCGCAGAATTCGTAGCTAAGGTAACCCATTCCGGCAGCTGGCAGTGGCAAATCAAAACCTTCTTCAGCTGGATTTTCTGCCGCGATTTCTGCAAGAACGTCGAGAATATCGCCTTTCATTGCGTAAACTGGGCGGCGTTCTCCATTTATGACAATTGCAATTCCGTTTTCATCCTGAATAACACGGAACGCCTCATCAAGCATAATCATTGAATAACGGTCTTTGCCCGAAGAAAAATTCGCTGATTCAAGAACCGCCTTTGCGTTGAATTTTTTTGCCAAAGAAAAAGGAGTAAATCTGTCTCCTGGAAGAACTTCATATAACATATAAATCTCCAAAAAAAATCCAGAAAATATTTGCTTGCCTGAATTTTTGTTTCTACGAATAGAAGCAGTATAAATCCAATTTATGCTTCTGTCAATAGTAACACGATTTAAAGTTGCATATTTTTTAGTCTGAATACAAAAAAAATCAGAGCATCACAAAACCTTTATTTATTCCGCCTTTTTATGCTATAATTTCCGCATGGAAAAAACGATTCTTATTGCTGGAAAAAATATGCCGGACGCAGGAAGCTTTACGGACGGGGTTGCTTTTTCCGGCAGAAATATAATAATAACAGGTCCGCAGACAGATGAAGTTCAGCCTGTAAAAAAGCTTACAATTGCAGAACGCAAGGCAAATCAGGCAGCTTACGAAGAAGAAAAAAACCTTGAGGCAAAATCCGGAATTTGCACAATTGAATGGAACAAATCGTCTCCGCTTTCGGCACGCTCGCTTGTGCTTCAAACGCTCACAATATTCAACAGAATGGACGAAGCAGTTCTTTACTTTGACGAGGAATGGTTTGCTTCCAAGGCTGAAAAAATGGACAGCGAGGAAATTGCGCGTGGCTGCGATGAAATGATTGCAGGCTACCAATATCTTGCGCTGGAAATACTTTCGACTTTTCAAAAAAGAGAAGCTTCAGAAGGTCCTGGAACACTTGTCTTCCTTTTGAAAGAAACTCCTTCAAGAATAGACGTGCTTCATTCCCCGGCATTAAAAGATGGACTTAGCGCAATTGCTTCCCCTTTGGTTTCGGCAGGAAAAGCCGCATTCGCTTCGTTTGCAGAAAACCTTGCGGCAGTTTGCAACGATTCAATTTTTGTAAATATTGTTTTAATCCGCGGAGACAATTCAATGGAAGGATTCAGACGCGATGACGAAACTGGCAGATGGCTATGCACATATTTAAACTCAATGGACGCTTCAAAATCAGGCAAAAAAGCTCAGTGGGTAAAACCGGGAGCAAAGCCTTCAAGCGGATTCAAATTCTTTAAAAGGTAAGCATATTAATAGATGGAACTTGATTTTTTAACAGAAAGTATTATAAAAGTTGTCGCAGGCGCTGTGTGCGGCGGACTTCTTGGACTTGAGCGCAAAAGCCACAATCAGGTAATCGGAATGAGAACTTTGATTCTAATCTGCGTTTCTTCAACGTTGCTTTCGATTCTTTCTGTTTACATGGCAAAGACGGAAGGCTTTATTGCAGCTGCAAAAGGAGATCCCACAAGAATTGCGGCAGGAGTTGTAAGCGGAATCGGTTTTCTTGGCGGTGGAGCAATAATGAAGCAAGGGCTGAACATAAAAGGCCTTACTTCCGCGGCGATAATCTGGACTGCATCAGCATTCGGGCTTGCAATCGGAGCAGGACTTTACATTCAAGTGGGAATCGCACTTGCAATGGTTCTGTTTCTTCTTATGCGTCTTGAAAAGCTTGAAACAAAATGGTTTCCGGCTGAAAAAACAAAAAGCCTTCATTTATGCTTTGAAAACGACTCTTTGGACATGGAAAAACTGCGCAAGACAATAACTGCGCACGGATTGATTGTGGCAGACATGAACATGAGCCGCATTATAAAAACAAAGCAGATAATTCTGCACTACCTTGTAAAGTCGCCCACAGAATATGATTTTTCCGAGCTGATAAAATCTCTTGAAGAACTTGGAAATTTAAGTGAATTTTCAATAACAGACTGAAGGAATACTTCCTAAGAGCCTTAGGAATACTTACTCAGACAGTTAGGAAGTATTCCTTCAATAATCGTTGAAATTGCATAAGATTAACTATAAAATAAAATCAGATAAGTCAATCCTAAAACTGAAGTTTTAATCTTGACTTTTTATGGGAGACAAAATGCTTAACATAAACAATAACACATCAAACATAAAGCGCGAAATCCTTGTTAGAATCGCAAAGCTTCAACTTCAGGGCAAACTGGAAGAAGGCGTGCATTTTATTCCGCGTGAAATGGCTCCCAGAGACAAACCGCCGCTAAGATGCTGCATTTTCCATGACCGTGAAATTCTGCGCATGAGAGTTCTTGCCCGCATGGGAATTTCAGTTGAAAACATCGACGAGGAAGCGACTCTCGGCTCTTTTGCAAAACAGGCTTTGGAACGCGAAAAACCAACCTGGCCAATGCTTACTGTTCTTGACGAAGCCTGCAACGGCTGTGTAAAAGCGCATTATATGGTTACAAATGCCTGCCAAGGGTGCTACGCGCGCCCCTGCATGGTGAACTGCCCGCGCAAGGCAATCACCGTAGACAGAAGGGCGACTATAGACGAAAAACTCTGCATCAACTGCGGAAAATGCATGGAAAACTGCCCTTACCATTCAATTATAAAAATTCCAGTTCCTTGTGAAGAAGCCTGCCCAGTTGGAGCAATTTCAAAAGACGAAAAAGGACACGAAAAAATCGACTACCACAAATGCATTTTCTGCGGAAACTGTATGCGAGAATGTCCGTTCGGCGCGATGATGGACAAAAGCCAGCTTGTAGATGTAATAAAGCACATAATGAACTGCAAGAAAGTTGTTGCCCTTTACGCGCCTTCAATTGCATCCCAGTTCAAGGTTACGCCAGGCCAACTTGAATCTTCTTTGATTGCGGCGGGATTCAACCGTGTATGGGAAGTTGCAATCGGAGCTGACATCTGCGCCGACAACGAAGCCCGTGAATTTGAAGAGCGCATGGCACGCGGAGACAAAATGATGACAACTTCATGCTGTTCCGCTTACGTCCGCGCAGTTCACAAACACGTTCCAGCTCTTATTCCATGCGTTTCTGAAACAAGAAGCCCAATGCACTATACTGCTGAAATCGCAAAAAAAGCTGATCCGGACTGCATAACGGTATTTATTGGTCCCTGCCTTGCAAAAAAACGCGAAGGCTTTGACGATGACCTTGTTGACTATGTAATTACTGTTGAAGAAATTGCGGCCTTGTTTGAAGCGCGTGAAATAAATGTTGCAGAAATGGACAAGCGTCACGAAACAATAATTCCTACAGCCAGCGGAAGAAACTTTGCGCGTTCAGGAGGCGTAATGGAAGCTGTCGCTCTACGTTTAAAAGACAAATCCATTCTGCGCTCCGCAAAAATCAACGGACTTAGCAAAGCCGGAATGAAAGTCTTAAATGCTTATGGCCTTATAAACTCAGGGAAAATTCCTGCAAAACCAGATACTCCGAATCTCATTGAAGTAATGTCATGCGAAGGCGGATGTATAGCAGGACCTTCTGTAATCACAACTGTAAAGCAGGCCGAACTTCAGCTAGAAAAATACGTGCAGGACGGCTCCGCAAACACAATAGACGGGCAGGAAAAATAACCCAAAAATTCCGCCTGACCAGTTGACAGTACCCCCCCCCGTGGTATTATGCCCCAGAAACTATTTTACTGGAGGCAGTATCATGAAAAAGGCTGTAAAAACATTTTTTGCTTTGGCGGCAATCTCTTTGGCTCTCTGCTCATGCTCAGATTCCGGAAGCAGCGGAAGTGACGGAACAGAAAGCCGGACTCTCGACTTAAGAATTCAAAACGGCGGAGTTGCCCGCTGGATTGAAAAAGAGGACTCTGGAACTTACAAGGCAGAAACAGACCTTGTAAAAGTAACCGCAGAATCTGACGGAATGCACTTTACAATTAAAAATCCTGCAAACCTAGAAGGCAGCGATGAAAAATACAAAAAAGGCTGCAACTGGATTGGCGTTTACCGCTTGGAAACTATCGGCGGCGAAGAAATTCAAACAACTTTGGCAGTTGTAGACCAATCTCCATTTTACACTGGATACTGGGATAAAAATAATCAATGGCAATCTACAAATGATGCTGATGATTCTATATCTTTTGTCTATCCATTATGCGAAGCCGGTGAACAATATAAATTCAAGGTTCAAATTGAACCAATGCGCGATCATAATAAAACTGGAGAGCTTCCTATTGACCGAGAACATGGCTATTTCCACTATCTTACTTTAACTGCAAAAGGCGGAATCGGCGACATCAACTATTCAAACCTTAAAAACGGCGAATGGGCATTTGCATCTTACAGCGACAACAAAGCAACAGTCTGGATTGAAAATGTAATTCCTCCGCAGGACAGTGTTGTAAAAAATGTAGGAACTTATATCGACATTTTTTATGGCAACAAAGAATGGAAAAGCGGAGAAACTGACTGGTACTGCCTCTATGAAAATCCCGATGCTGTTGAAAAAAATGTTTCATTTGAATTGAAAAATGATTTTGGTCTTCAATCAATACAAAGTCTTTCAAGCACATTCTTTGCACAGTACACTTTTACATTTGAAGTTCCAAATTGCCCACAAGTATCGCAGTGGCGCACAGTAACACTTGAAAGCGACCTTGTTTCTATAAAGTAAAATTAATATAACAAACAAACCTTGGGCTTCCGTATTCCGGGAGCCTTTTTTTCATTATGACACTTTTGCATTTTATGTCTAACACTTCACTAAAAATAAGATTTGTGCTAAAATTGTAAAACTATTCAAAAAATTCAGTGTGTGTAAGGATTACAAGATGAACAAGATTCTAGAAAAACGGCAGCTTTCAGAAACCGTTTACTACATGAAGTTTGAAGCCGCGGACATTGCAAAAAACCGCAAGGCAGGACAGTTCCTGATTGTTCAATATGACGATGAAATGGGAGAAAGGATTCCGCTTACAATCGCAGATGCAAACGCAGAAGAAGGCTGGGTTGCAATTGTTTTTCAGGCAGTTGGAGCAGGCACAATGAAAATAGCACGCCTTAATCCGGGCGACTATCTTGCGGCGGTTCTTGGTCCTTTGGGAACTCCGTCTAAAATAGAAAAATACGACGCTCCGGTTCTATGTGTTGGCGGCGGAATTGGAACAGCTCCTCTTTATCCAATCGTTCAGGCTTTAAAGGTAGCCGGAAACAAAGTAATTGTTGTAATCTGCGCCCGCACAAAAGACCTTCTGATTTTTGTTGATGAAATGAAAGCGATTGCGGATGAAGTTATAATTATGACTGACGACGGAAGCGCAGGACGCCAAGGAGTTTCCACAGTTCCAGTCGAAGAGCTTTGCCAGTCGCAGACTCCTCCAGCAGAAGTAATTGCAATTGGTCCTCCGATAATGATGAAATTCGTATGCGCCACAACTGCAAAATACAATGTAAAAACTACAGTTTCGCTCAACACAATTATGATTGACGGAACTGGAATGTGCGGTGGCTGCCGTGTAAGCGTAGGCGGAAAAATAAAATTCGTTTGTGTTGACGGACCTGACTTTGATGGCCATCAGGTGGACTGGGCAAATATGATGACGCGCATGAAAAGCTTTAAAGATGAAGAAGAAAAGCACAAGTGCAGACTCGGAATGTAAACTGGACGGAGAAAAATATGAGCGAACACAAAACAATAGAGCAGCTAAACGAAATTGCTGCAAATGAATACAACAAAATAAAAGGAAAAACTCTTACAAACAAAGACCGCATGGCGATTCCGCAGATGGAAATGCCTTCAGGAGAACCTTTGGTGCGCGCAAGGCAGATGACAGAAGTTGCGCTTGGCTACACAGCGGAACAGGCAATTGTTGAAGCAAACCGCTGTCTTCAGTGCAAGAACCAGCCTTGTGTTTCAGGCTGCCCTGTAAATGTTCAGATTCCAAAATTTATTGAGCAGGTTGCAAAGGGCGAATTCAAAGCAGCAGTTGACATTATAAAAGAAACAAATCTTCTTCCTGCAATCTGCGGACGCGTATGTCCTCAGGAAAAACAGTGCCAAGGACAATGCACAGTCGGAAAAGTTTTCAAGAACGCAGAAAAATCAGTTAGCATAGGACGCCTTGAACGCTTTGTAGCTGACTGGGAACGCACAAACAACCTTGTAACTTCCCCGGCAATCGCTCCTTCAACAGGAAAAAAAGTCGCAGTTGTAGGCTCAGGACCTGCAGGATTAACAGTTGCAGCAGACTGCCGGCGCGCAGGACACGATGTTACAGTTTTTGAAGCATTCCACAAAGCCGGCGGTGTAATGGTCTATGGAATTCCAGAATTCCGTTTGCCAAAGTCAATTGTTCAGAATGAAGTTGAAAATCTAAAAAGAATGGGCGTAAAATTTGAAATGAGCACTCTTGTTGGACGCACAATGACAGTTCAGCAGATTCTCACGGAAAAAGGATTCGATGCCGCATTTATAGGAACTGGAGCCGGTCTTCCAAAATTCTTCGGAATTCCTGGCGAAAACTACATCGGTGTATTCAGCGCAAATGAATATCTTACACGCGCAAACTTGATGAAGGCTTACGACACAGAACACGCCGACACCCCTTATTACCATGCAAAAACTGTTGTTGTCTGCGGAGGCGGAAACGTCGCAATGGATGCGGCAAGAATGGCATTAAGGCTTGGAGCAGAAAAAGTCTACGTTGTTTACCGCCGTTCCCGTGTTGAAATGCCAGCGCGTCGTGAAGAAGTTGACCATGCGGAAGAAGAAGGCGTAATCTTCAAATTCCTTGAAAATCCAGTTGAAATTCTTGGAAGCAGCGAAACAGGAAAAGTAACAGGAATAAAAGCCTTGTCCTATGAGCTTGGAGAACCGGATGAAAAAGGAAGACGCCGTCCAGTTGAAATAAAAGGAAGCGAACATGAAATTCCTTGCGACGCTGTGATTGTTGCGCTCGGAAACAATTCAAATCCGCTTATTCCTGCGACAACTCCAGAAATCAACGTGGACGACCGCGGACACATCACGGTTGACGAAAGCCAGGAAACAAGCATGACAAAAGTGTGGGCAGGAGGAGACATTGTTCTAGGAGCCGCCACAGTTATTCTTGCAATGGGCGAAGGAAGAAAAGCCGCCGCAAGCATAAACGAATATCTTGCAAAGTAAAAATTAATGGGAGATGTTCCAAAAGTATCTTTTTGTCATTTTCGGGCTTGTCCCGAAAATCTAACTATTAGAGATTGCTAACCGAGTTTGCTATGCAAACATCGCAGTATCAAGCATGACAATGACATTTTGAATTTATTGGACAGCCATGACATTAGATTGACTTGTCATTGCCGTGCTCGACACGGCAATCTTTATTTTTTCCAGCTTGAAATAAAAAGTCCGCAGATTGTCATCGCCGCGCCGAAAATTCCCATCAGGCTAAGTTTTTCCCCAAGAAATATAAATGCAAAAATAACTGTAACAACTGGAATCATGTAAAGCCCGGCAGAAACTTTCACTGTTCCTAAAATTTTGCAGGATTTATTCCACAAAGCAAAGCATCCAGCCGAAGCCATAATTCCAAGGAAAAGCAAATTTCCCCAGTTTGCAAAACTTGAAAACCTTTTTATGTTAAAAGCCAAATCAGTATTAATAAAAACAGAAGAAGTTTTTTCTGCCCCAGTTCCAGCCAATGCAAGCGGAATCATAAAAATCAGCGCAAAGAAAAAAATCCGGCGCGTACTGCAAACAATGTCGTATTTCATGGAATTTATTTTTGAAACAAAAAGCGAATAAAATCCCCAGCAAATTCCAGCAAGAAGAGCAAGCAAGTCGCCTTTCGGACTAAAATGAAATTCCGCATTTCCGTTAAAGCTTACAAGGGCAACTCCCGAAATTGCAAGCACAAATCCCGCAATAAAGTTTTTCGTGATGCATTTTTCCTTCAAGAAAATCCGCGCGACAATCGCTGTAAACATAGGACAAATAGAAACTATAATGCTTACATTTGAAGCTGTTGTAAAAGAAATCGCAATGTTTTCAAAAAACTGATAAAGCGTAACGCCGGTAAGTCCCGCCAGCGCAAATGAAATATTTTCCTTTTTACTTTTTAAAACAAGCTTTTTAGGACGCATAGCCCAAAGCCCAATATACGCCGCTAAAAAACGCACGACCAGAATTTCAAATGCAGAAAAATCATTTAAAAGCGATTTTGTAGAAACAAAAGTTATTCCCCATATAAAAACCGAAACGCAAGCCAAAAAAATTCCAAACGCCGAAGCCGCACTTATTTTTTTCATGCGCTGATTATATCGAATTTTCTAGCTGAATAAAATAACTTTTATGTGGGAAAAATTGCAATTTTTGAGCTTTCAATATATAATCATTAATATAGAAAATTATTAAGAGCGGGACGTTTTATGCTAGAACTGAATGTAAACACAAAATCACCTGCGGCAATAACTGCTGCCCTAAAAAAAATAAAGGAAATGATTTCCACTGGAACTGTCGCAAAAGACACAGCAATTCATCTGATTCTTGAGCCGGGTTCTTACAGAGAAACAGTGCGGTACAATCTTTCAAATCCGCTGGCAATAGAAAGTGTTCCTGGAACAAAAACTGAAGACTGCGTAATTCTTGCCGACAACTGCGAGGCTTACAATAAAGGCCAGCAAAACAGAGCTGTTTTTTCTTTTGGACCAAACGCGACAAATGTTTCTCTTAAAAATTTTACAATTTCAAACACGCACGTAAAAACTTCCGAGGAACTTTATTCCGCAGCGGATTCTGCTGAAGCTCTTGCCTGGAACAACACAACCGGAACATTGTTTTGCGAAGGAATCAAACTTGAAGGACACCAGAACACGCTTTTTGTAAAAGGATTCAGCTGGTTTTTGAATTCAAGCATTTCAGGCGATGTTGACTTTATTTACGGAGAGCCAGATACCTGCCTTTTTGAAAACTGCGCAATTGAAGTAGTTGCAGACAACAGAGGCGACTTTGACGGATTCGCAATCAACAGCCATGCAATAGCCGAAAAAAACGGATTTGTATTTACAAATTGCCGTTTCCTTGGAGAAAAAAGAAAAAAGAATTTAGTGTATGCCTGCAGAACAGATGGAGCTGGAAGCTCAGAAAGCAAAAAAGACTGGGACAGCATCGCATTTGTAAACTGCATTTTTTCCGACACGTATGCGCCGGAACTTTTGTGGGACGACGACATGAGCCTTGAAGTTTATCCGCGTGGAAATGCAAAATACGGAATCAGGGAGTACAATTCAAAAATAGCTTTGAAAGGCGGAAAAGTTGCAGAAGCCGACACTAGCAGAAGAAACATAAAATCTTACACGCTTACAGAAGATGATTATTTCAACGGATACGCAAGCCGCTATCTGATTCTGCATGACACTCCGTTCGCCGAGCTTTTATCCAAGGAATAATATAACAGTATGAAAATAGTTACTTTTGGGGAACTTCTTCTTCGCTTGCAGCCGGAAGGTTACTACAGATTTGTTCAAGTAGACAAAATGACTTCAACGTTTGGCGGAGCTGAGGCAAATGTCGCGGTTTCACTTGCAAACTTTGGCGAAGATTCTTTTTTTGTTACAAAGCTTCCTTCCCACGAAATAGGACAAAGTGCAGTCAACAGCCTTAGAAGATTCGGTGTAAGAACTGAATATATTGCCCGCGGCGGAAACAGAGTCGGAATATATTTTAATGAACGGGGAGCAAGCCAGCGTCCGTCAAAATGCATTTACGACAGAGCAGGTTCGGCAATCGCATTAAGCCAAAAATCAGATTTTGACTGGAACAAAATTCTTGAAGGAGCAGACTGGTTTCATTTTACAGGCGTAACTCCAGCTCTTGGCGGAGAACTTCCTGAAATCTGCATCGAAGCCTGTAAAGCTGCAAACACAAAGGGAATTCCTGTAAGCTGCGACCTGAACTACAGAAGCAAACTTTGGTCAAAACAGCAAGCAAAAGAAACAATGGAAAAAATAGCTCCATACATTGACATTTGCATTTCAAACGAAGAAGACGCAATGGATGTTTTTGGAATAAGCGCGGACAACACAGATATTGAAAATGGAAAACTTAGCAAAGAAGGCTATAAAAATGTAGCCCGCAAGCTTTCAGAAAAATATGGATTCAAAAAAGTCGCAATAACTCTGCGCTCTTCTATAAACGCAAGCAGAAATAAATGGGCGGCTCTTTTTTACGATGGAACTGATTATTTTTTTAGCCACGAATATGACATGGCTATTGTGGACAGACTTGGCGGCGGAGACAGTTTTTGCGCAGGGCTTATTTATTCTATTTTAAGAAATGAAAACGGACAGCGGACTGTTGAATTTGCAAGCGCGGCTTCGTGCTTAAAGCATTCAATTGAAGGAGACTTCAATATGGTCTCCGTGGAAGAAGTTGAACGCCTTGCCCACGGAGATTCAAGCGGAAGAATCCAGCGTTAAGCCATCTGCATTGCCTGTGCAAAACTTACCGGGAAAACTCTCATGTAAGGTTTTAGCACATTAAAAACTTTTTCAAATCCCAAGTTTTCAAAAGCTTCCTTTGTTACATTTATAAATGTGCAGCCAGTTTCTTTTGCAAGGGATTCAAGACGACTATTTACATCTGATGCATTTTTTCCAGAGGCAACTACAGATACGATATAAGTTTTTGAATTTTTGCAGTTACGGTGCAAGTTCAGCAAAAGCCATTCGTATTTGTTTATAAATTCATCTGCATTGAAATTTTCAGATGCGCACTCTTCTTCTCCAAAGTTAACAAAAACTTTCGCAGGATTCAAATCATAAACTCCGCTATCGAGAAGCTTAAACGAATCAACTAGCTTAAGTCCCTGCACACTTCTGTCGTAGATTTTTCCGCCCATTTCCTCATTGTTTGCAAGCTCATTTATATTCATTCTTGAAAAATAAGTTGAGCCAAAAAATACAACACCGCCGCTTTTTCCCATTTCATTCAGTGTCTTAAAATCATCAATTTTTTCTACTACGTTAATCATGCCGCTACCTTTCTATACAAAGCAAATTTTTTATCGTACTTTTTGTTTATAAAATAAACCGGAATATTTATGCTTACGATTGCAAGATTCAAAACATAAACCGCCAAAACATAGTTGAAACTTCCAAGAATTATTTTTGCGGAAATTCCTGCAATGTAACCTACGATAATCAAAAGTATAAAACGCAAGCTCATGTTCTTTGCTGTCTTCGACCTTATATTTTTCACAACTGAAATCGGCCATGAAAGTCCAAAACAAACAAGCATCGCTGTTTCCAAAATCTCTGGCATATCAAACCTCCAAACTGAGAAAAAGATAGCAAATTTTTTTTATAATTACTAATATATTGTTTTTATTAAATTAATAAGTTATACTTATGAATAAAAAATGGAACTGAATCAAATAAAATACTTCTTAGAAGTTGCAAAAAATGAACACGTTACAAAAAGCGCGGAAAATCTTCATGTAGCTCAGCCTGCGCTCACACAGTCAATTCATAAGCTGGAAGAAGAATTGGAAATTCCTTTGTTCAAGCATGACGGAAGAAACATAAAGCTTACAACTTACGGATTGTGGCTGTATAAAAAACTTATGCCAATAATAAAAGAAATAGATGAAATTCCTGAGCAGCTAAAGACAATGGCAAATCTTGAAGACTCGACAATACATTTAAATATTCTGGCGGCTTCCACACTTATAACAAATGCGATTATCGAATACAAAAAAACGAATAAAAAGATTCACATTCAACTGAATCAAAACGATCAGACAGATCTTTACGATATTTGCGTTACAACAAAACTTTTTTACCAGCAGAATGAAAATGAAAAGGACAGCGTTTTCGTTTGCTCTGAAAAAATTTTTCTTGCAGTTCCAAACATTCCGCGCTTTTCCAATTTAAAATCGATTTCACTTGAAGAAGTAAAAAACGAAAATTTTATCGCGCTGTCCGGCTCAAAGCATTTGCGAACAATTTGCGATAAATACTGCCACGAAGCAGGAATCCATCCGAATATTATTTTTGAAAGCGATAATATTTCAGCTGTAAAAAATACAATCGGAGCAAATTTAGGAATCGGATTCTGGCCGCAATATTCCTGGGGAAAACTTGACACAAAAAAAGTCTTGCTCCTTGAAATAAGCGATCCTGTGTGCAGCCGCGACATTTTAATTTCCTACAAAAAAAATAAACTAGACTGCTCGCAAGTTGAAAAGTTTTACAAGTTCTTAACAGAATATGTATCTTCAAAAGAAAAAGCTAGCCTTGAACAGCTCTCTTGACCGCAGCAATATTTTTTTGTTAACCTATAAATACAAATGGGTAACAAAAATCTTTCAACAAAATATGTAGTCTTAAAAATTCTGCGGGAAGCAAAGCTTCCTGTTTCCGGGGAAGAAGCCGCAAAGCTCGCTGGTATTTCCAGAGTTTCAGTTTGGAAAGCGATTCAATCATTGCAACTTTCCGGCTACGGAATTTCTTCAACTCGCGCAGGATATTTTCTTGAAAAAGATTTAAAGGACAGTTTGTTTCCTTGGGAATTCGGCGCAGAAGAAGAGCTTTTCTTTCATTTTCCGGAAACTGAATCCACGATGACAGAAGCAAAAAAAATTGCGCAGGAAAATTCTTTCAGCAAGAAAATGGAAATCATAACCGCGGACAAGCAGACAAAAGGGCAGGGGCATTCAAGCCACAAATGGACAACAACAAAAGGAAGTCTTGCCTGCACACTAATTACAAGAAGCGGAATCGCCGTGTCCTATTCACACCGCGCAACAATGGCAGCACAAATTGCAATCATAAAAACTTTAACTGAAATGACAGGAAAAAAATTCTACGCAAGGTGGCCGAACGACATCTGGAGCGAAAACGGAAAAGTCGGCGGCATTCTCGACGAGCTTTCTGCAACCGGCGGAAAATGCAACTGGCTCAACATAGGAATCGGAATAAATTTAACTTCGTGCCCAAAAATTCCAAACACAGACTGCGCGGTAAAATCAGATGCAAAGTTTTCACGCAAGGAATTTCTTTCTGCATTTTTAAAAGAGTTTAAATCTGCGGAAGAAGAAGTGCAGCAAGAAAATTCTTCTCTTGTTTGCGAATGGAACAACCTTTGCTTTGATGATGAAAAAAAAATCCGCCTTGAATCCGACAAAAATATTTACACATTCAAAGGAATAAACGCATTTGGCTTTGCATTGCTGGAATCAAAAAATCAAAAACGCATTTTAATTCCCGGCCAAGACAGTTTTATAAAGTAAAAATTTATTTTTCTGAACCAGAAACACAAAAAAATAAATTTGAAAAACCCTTGACCACGGGGGGGGGTGGCGATGATATAATAAATTGTTATTTTTTATAACAAGGAAAAATTATGAGAAAATTAAAAAGTTGTCTTGGGCTAGCAGTTTTGTCAATTTGCATTATTTCTTGCGCCTCTACAAAAGTTTCAACAGAAAAAGTTTTTTCAGATGAAAAAGAACTTATCGCATCAGACAATGTGTTTGATTACAAAATCGGAAAGCAGCTAAAAAATGAAAATCTTTCTGAAAATAGCAGTCATGTTTCTGTGGAATATTCTGAAACTCCAGTTCCAGCAAATGTCTACAAACTTTCTTTGGAAAACGGCAATTACGATTTTACTTTGAAATCTATACCAACAGGACTTATGAGCGCAAACGAAAAAAAGAAAAGCGCAATGATTCCTGAAATTCTTTTATACGATGAAAATTTTAATCTTATTGCTAATGAAAATTTAACAGGAGCCGCAACTCCACCTACAACTTTTGAGCCATTCTTATTCATGGTTACAACAAACTGGAATATCACAGAAACAGGAACTTATTATCTTATTGTAAAAGCAGATATGTCATCTGATGAGGGGCTTACTTTGGAAGTGTTCTACAACAACCTTGTTGCAACACGTACAGCATTGCACAAATTTCGCCGTGTTCCCTACGGAAAATATAAATTGCTGATAGAAAAGATGTAAAAAAAAACATTTTTATATTTTGAAAGATATTTGAACTGCTGTAAGTTTTTATTTGCGGCAGTTTTTTTTGTTTAAAAATAAATCTCATCAATTGCCTTGACTATAAATACATATTTCGTTAACCTAATAAAAAATTCGGGTAACGAAAAAAGGTAAATTATGGAATCACAAAAATCAGGAACAAACATTATTCTTACAGCTTTATTTGCAGCTCTTATTTCCGCTTCATGCTTTATACAAATTCCGATGCCGCCGGCTGGCATTCCAATTATCATCCAAGACATGATGTGCATGCTTTCCGGGATGCTGCTTGGACCAGTTTACGGAGCTTTGTCCGTTGCAATTTTTTTAGTGCTCGGAAGTTTGGGACTGCCTGTTTTTTCCGGCAAGGGTGGAATCCAGCATTTGATTTCAGGACCAACAGGCGGATTTCTTTTTTCCTACGCAATCGGAGCTTTTGCAGGCGGACTGATTCTTGTGATTTTCCTTTCAAATAAAAAAGAACACTCAAAAATAAAATCGTTGATTGTTATATCGCTTGCGGCAATTGCTGCGACTGTAATTATTTTTGCAGGCGGAATTCTTGGATTCATGCACGTAACACAAAGCGGACTTGAAAAAACTTTGACAACAGTTTTGATTCCGTTTATTCCGGGCAACATCATAAAAATAATTTTAATGGTTCCGCTAACTTACAAATTCCGCCCGGTAATTTTCCGCTACACACATTCATAAAAAATGAAAGCTCTCGAAGTAAAAAACGTTTCAAAAATATTTCCGGACAAAACAAAAGCTCTTGAAGATATTTCATTTTCAATTGAGCAAGGAGAATTTTGTGTAATTGCAGGCTCAAACGGTTCAGGGAAAAGCGTTCTGATGTCGCTGATTGCAGGACTTGACGAGCCGACTAGCGGAACAATTGACTTATTCGAAAATTCCGCAGGACTTGTTTTTCAAGATGCCGATTCGCAGATTTTAGGCGAAACTCCAGAAGAAGACGTTTCATTCGGCGCAAAAAATTACGGACTGAAAAAAACTGAACTCAAGCAATGCGTTGAATCTTCACTTAAGCAGGTTGGACTTCTTCACAAAAAAAACGCCTATGCAAGAAGTTTATCCGGCGGAGAAAAGAGGCGGCTTGCAGTTGCAGGAATTCTTGCAATCAACAGAAGCGTTATAATTTTTGATGAGCCGTTTGCAAACTTAGACTGGCCTGGCGTAAAGCAAGTCTGCATAATTCTAAAAAAATTAAAAGAAGAAAAGAAAACAATTATCGTGCTGACTCACGAGCTTGAAAAAATCCTTGCGCTTGCAGACCGCTTCATTGTTTTGGACAAAGGAAAAATCAGATTTGACGGTTCACCGCAGGAAGGATTGTCGCAAAATCTTGAGCAGTGGAGCATAAAAAATCCAATCGCGCAATATTCAAGTCTAAAGGATTTATTATGGCTTTAAGTTTGTTCGCTTACCGAAAAGGAAATTCCGTTCTTCACAAAATTCCTTCAATTGCAAAGCTTTCATTTCTTTTTGTGCTGTGCATTTTTACTTACAGTGGCGGAATGTCTGTCTCTTGGGATGAACTTTTTTCTTGGAAGATTGTTATAAAAATTTCCGGGTGCTTTTTTGCAAGCCTAACACTTTTTTTTCTTTCCGGCGCAAAATGGAATTCTATAAGACAGTTGAAATTTGTTTTTGTAATCGGCGGATTTGTAACTTTGGTAAAACTGATTCACATTCCGTTTTGGCTGGATAAAGATTCGCTTGCATACGGAATTTTATATACAGTCAGATTTTTTATAACATCGCTTGCAGCCCAAGTTATTTTTGAAACAACTTCACCGTTGCAAATACAAAACGCGCTAGAATTTGTTCAAGAAGGAATTTCAAAAATAATTCCGCCCGTAAAAAAATGGAATCCTGCGCTCACAATTTCGCTTGCAATAAATTTCATTCCAGAAATTTTTGAAACTTGGAACAAAGTGGAGCTTGCAGTAAAAGCACGGACACAGAAAAATTCAAAATGGAAAACAGAAATTTTAATACAAAAATTTTCAACATTTTTTTCCTGTCTTCTTTACAATGCGGAAACAAAAAGAATGGCAGTTTTAAACAGGAGCAAAATTTCAAATGAATAATTTTTTACAAGAATTGGAAAGCGCAGTTATAAACGAAAATCACAAAGTTACAAAAGAAGAAGCCGTTCAAGTTTACCAAACGGAACAAGCGTCTGAACTTTTTGAAGCGGCAGACAGAATCAGAAAAAATTGCTGCACAAACTCAAGCAGCGTTTGTTCTATTATAAATGCAAAGATGGGCAAATGCGGCGAAAACTGCAAATACTGCGCTCAGTCCGTACACTGGAAAACTTCATGCCAAGCAACTCCAGTCATTCAGCCGCAAGAATCAATAAAAATCTGCGAGCGTGCATTGGAAAATCACGTTTCAAGAATTTCACTTGTAACTTCCGGGCGCGGACTTTCGGGAAAAGATTTTGAAAGCGCAATAGAAAACTTTAAAGCGATAAAAGAAAAACTCAAAGACAAAATCAAACTTTGCGCTTCGCTTGGAATTCTTTCTTTTGAACAAATGCAGGAACTAAAGCTTGCCGGAGTTGAACGCTACCACCACAACATTGAAACCGGAAAAAATTATTTTGCAAACATCTGCACAACGCATTCTTACAACGATAGAATCCAGACAATTTTAAATGCAAAAAAAGCAGGACTTGAAATTTGCAGCGGCGGAATAATCGGACTGGGAGAATCAAGGGAAGACAGAATCGATCTTGCGCTTGAACTTCGAGAGCTTAAAGTTCAGTCTGTTCCAATAAATATTTTAACTCCGATAAAAGGAACTCCGCTTGAAAACGCTGAAAAAATTTCGCAGGAAGAAGCGTTAAGAACAATTTCAGTTTTCAGATTTATAATGCCAAGCCAGACAATACGATGCGCCGCCGGAAGAAAAAGCTTGGGCAACAATGGAGAAGATGCATTTTTAGCAGGAGCAAACGCGCTCATTTCCGGAGATTTTTTAACAACGCCCGGCTCAACCAATGACGAAGATATTTCAATGCTGAAAAAACTCGGCTACAAAATCGAAAGTTAAAAAGTTGTCATTGCCGTGCTACAACACGGAAATTTGTGTGTAGCAAAAAAAAAGATTCCCGTATCAAGTACGGGAATGACATTTTAAACTTGTTGGACAACTCTATAACATTTAGAACTTATTGAATATCAATTAACTTCAGTGTGGGAAAGTTCGCAGAAAAATCACTCAACTGAAAGAGTTCCCTTATGGAGAGCATCACAATAAACGCATCGGTACTCTTTCTTTTCTCTGTTGACGAGTTTAAATTCCTGCGGAACATAATGTTCTGTAATTGTAATGCAACGAGGGTTTTTACATTCAATAACATTTTCAATTTTTTCAGGAAGTTCCATTTTTATTTTTCTTGTTATCTTTGAATCCTGAATTACATTTACAGTTATGTTGGAATCTATAAAGCCAAGAACACTGTAATCTATATTTATAATGTTGTCGATTTTTATTATGTCTTTCTTGCCTGTTTTTTTAGAAGAGGCATTCATAATCAATGCGGTGGAAAAACTCACTTTGTCCAAGCCAAGCCACTTAAAAACTTTCCAGCCAGTTCCAGCCTGAATATGGTCGATTACAAGTCCGTTTTTAATTTCAGCAATATTAATCATTAGAGCGCTCCTGTAAGTTTTGCAATAAGAGCCATGCGCGCAAACATTCCGTATTTCACTTGCTTAAAATAAGCAGCGCGCGGATCATCATCTACTTCCGGAGCAATTTCGTTTACACGTGGAAGAGGGTGAAGAACTATCATGTCCTGTTTTGCAAGTTTCATTTTTTCTTTGTTCAGAATATAGCTGTCTTTAAGGCGGATATAATCCTGCTCGTTAAAAAATCTTTCTTTTTGAACACGAGTCATGTAAAGAATATCAAGCTCGCCAATAACATCTTCCAAACGTTCAGCTGTTGCAAATTCTATTCCGGCAGGCTTAAGCAAATCTTCTGTTATGTAAGAAGGAATTTTCAATTCTTCCGGGCTAATAAAAACAAATTTGTTGTTCTTGTAGCGGCTCATTGCCTGAGTAAGAGAATGTACTGTTCTTCCGAATTTCAAATCTCCGCAAAAGCCAATCGTATGTCCTTCAAATCCGCCTTGAAGCGCACGGATTGTAACAAGGTCTGTAAGAGTTTGCGTTGGATGAGAATGTCCGCCGTCGCCCGCATTGATTACAGGAACAGGGCTGTATCTTGAAGCAAGTAATGCCGCGCCTTCTTTTGGAGAACGCATCGCAATAACATCAACATAGGAACTTACAACTCTTATTGTGTCTGCCAAAGTTTCGCCTTTTGTAGAAGAAGTGTAGCTCGCATCAGCAAAGCCTTCGACAGTTCCACCTAAATGAAGCATCGCAGCTTCAAAAGAAAGCCTAGTTCTTGTGCTCGGCTCAAAAAAAAGTGTCGCAAGAATTTTCCCGCGACACACATCCTGAAAAGAAGCTGGATCTACAATCATCTGTTCTGCCAAAGAACAAATTTCATCAATTTCACTGACGGTCAAATCCGCCGGTTCAATAAGATGTCTTCCTTTTAACATTCAAGCCCCCTGAAATTTTCGCTATCATATCACAAGGGGAAACTTTATGCAAATAGATTATACAGTCGTTGGCAAAACGTTTCTTATATCAAGCGAACCGTCTGAAAGCTGCGAGCTGTATTTTTTTCCGCCGTAGCAAATAGTCAGTTCCTTCATAAAGACAGTTCCTTGCTCAGTATAAAGTCGGGCATCTTCAAATTTTCCGTCGCGCCATTTTATGTCCGCAAGAATATTTCCTTTAAGGCAAACTTTTGTAAGAGAACCGCTTTGCCATTCAGATGGTAAATTCGAAAGCAAAGAAATTTCCACACGGCCATTTTTAATTTTGCTTGAAATAATTGAATCTGCAGAATCCAAAAGGAAAGTGTCAAAAGTACTTGCTGTATTTTCCGCAGAACTTTCTTCTTCCGCGCATTTTATTTTCTGCATAATCGAACTATACTTTATAAAAAGCTTTTCTGAATTTTTAAATCCAAGATATTTCATTGCCGCTAATGTGTTTTCAAAAAGTTCCTTTACAATTTTGTTTTCAGAAACATTTTCCAAAGCAATATATGCAACAGAACCGCTTCTTGTTTCGTATCCATTTGTAAAAGCAGGACTAAGCGAAAGGAATTTTTTGTCATCAACAGGAACAAGATATTCCGCAAAAAAATCGCAAGCTTTCTTAAAAAGATAAAAATGTCTCTTTAAAAATTTTCGGTCAAGAGAGTATTCATAGTAATCCAATGCGGCTTTTGCAATTGCACAGGCTCCAAGAGGGGAATACGAAGTTCTAAAATCAGTGCCACATGGAACAGAGTCGCCCCAAATATCAGTTGAATTGTGCACAACAAAGCCCGGGCAGCCGTACATTTTTTTTGCAGTTGTCTTTCCGCGCTTGTAAATTCTTTTTGCAAGTTTGAACAAAGGCAAATTTATTTTTTCAAGTCCAAGAATTCCCGAGCTGTATCTGTAAAAACTTTTGTCCTGCAAACTGAAATTTCCTGCGGATTTTTTGTCTGTCCAAATTCCGTTTGCCACAGAAGGAAGAGTTGCCTGTTCCTTGCAGCTAGAAATAAGCTTATATTTCGAATAAATCCATTCAAGGAATTTTGCGGATTTTTTATCTTGGCAAATTTCGTCAACTGATTTTCCGTCAGTTTCAAGGCCTTCCAAGGAAAGAATAGAACGCTGATTCCATGCAGAAAATTCCAAAGTCTGGTCACTCTTTAAATTTTCGTAGGAAGTGCCAGAAGCAAAGCAGACTTTCTTCAATGCAATGTCCGCGCACTTAGACGCAAAAACCATCGGATTTCTAAAATTGTTTCCGCCTTTTTTTCTAAAACGCATTTTTCTGTACGCACTTTCAACATCAATGTAAAGTGTAACATCATCGGCTTTTTCTACAATCAGATTGTCTCCATGAGTAAAAACTGTTCCGCCGCAAGCAACAGCGGTAACCATCGCCGCAAAAGGAATGCCAGAATCGCACAAAGCTACAATAGTGTCTTCTGTAAGATTGTATTTCTTCGGAAAAGTTTCGCCTTCAATCTTGAGCCTAAGGAAAATGCTTTTTGGCATGGAAGCTGAAATATGATAAACCAAAACATCGGAAGAAGCAGAAGCAAAACATTCGCGCGTAAAAGTAACATAGCTTCCGTTAGTTCCGTTTGAAAGATCCGCTGTGCTTGGCGCGGAAGATTCAAGAGAAAAACTTGAAGAGCAAATTCCGCTGGAAAAATCAAGCTCGCGCCTGTAAGAATCGTAGGAAGAAAAAGTTCCCTTGTCGCCAGAGTCCGGTCCTAAAAGCCCCTGATGCTCTGCGTCGTAAAAATCAATTGAAACAATTCCTGCGCTTTTATAAGAAGCCTGCGAACTTGGAGAGCCGGAAAAACATTCAAAGACTTGTTCCTGAGCTTCAAGCTCGCGCCCTTGATTAAGCAAAGCTCTTATTCCGTTTACAGAATCCTTTGCATTTTTATTATTTCTATCTGAATAGCGGCAAGACCATACAGATTCTTCATTTAAATATATTTTTTCGTGTCCTGTTCCGCCAAAAACAGTCGCTCCGATTCTTCCGTTTCCAACAGAAATTGCTTCGCCAAAATTTTCAGCAGGATTTTTATACCAAATAGATTTCATGCAAAAGATTCTAGCACAGTCATAGATAAATTTCTACATTGCATTTTCTTCAAAATTGCAATAACCTAGACACATGAATTTTATTGACTTTGAAAACGTTTCTTTTTCATATCCGCCAGTTGAAGGCGACCTTGACGAAAACGGAAAACAAATTGTTCCTTCACCAGTTTTTGAAAATTTTTCAGGAGGATTTCCTGGAGCATTTACAAGCATAATCGGACCGAACGGCTGCGGAAAATCAACTCTTATGCTTCTTGCAAGCGGAAGGCTCATTCCTTCACAAGGAAAAGTAAAGCTTTTAGGGCAGGACATTGCAAGCCTTGATGAAGAAAAGCGCAACCTTCTGGCTTCTGTAATTTATCAGAACATGGAATTTGAAAGCAACGAGAAAGTTGAAAATCTGCTTTCTTTTGTTTATAAAAACGGGGAACTCAAGGCAAATGCAAAAGGAATTAAAACAGAAGATTTGTTCAGCGAAGTTGTGGACAAGTTTGAACTTTCTTCCGTTATGAATCATGGGCTTACAGAAATCAGCAAAGGAGAAAACCAGCGTGTCCTTTTGGCATTCAGCCTGCTTTACGGAAGCACAGGAATTTTCATGGATGAGCCTCTTTTTGCAATGGAAGACCGCCAGAAGAATTCCGCCCTTGAATACCTGCGTGAATATTCTGAAGCAACAAAAACTCCAATGTTTATTTCCATGCACGAGCTTGACCTTTCGCGCAAATACGCAGAAAAAGTCCTTTTGATTTATCCGAACAAAGGTATGTCTTACGGAACTCCAGAAGAAGTTATGACAAACGACGATCTTGAAAAAGCCTACGGAATTCCTGCGGCAATGCTCAAACACAACGAAGACATGACAAGAGAATTCCTTTCGCAGCAATCCGAAGCCATGTCTCCAAAGACAAAATAAAAGACTTAAATTTGCAGTTCTCCATTTTTGAGGACTGCAAATTCTGTTCCGTCCTCATACTTGATTATAATAGTAGGTTCTTTTACAACTCCGTCAAAGTGAATCAAAGAAGGAGCATCTCCGTCATAATTTTCCCCGATTGCAAAGTGGCAGGTTCTAAAAGCCTTTTCGTCTTCAAGCATATTTCCGGTAATTCCAGCAGCAGGATTCAAGCCAATTCCAAGCTCTCCGATATTCCTTGCGTTTTTCGCATAAATTTCGCCTTGACCTTTTGGAAGCTTTCCTGAATTTTCCATAGAAACCGCATCTTTTTCTGCCTGCTGAATATCCTTTAAAAGCCTTTTTGCCTCTTCGCCTCCGCTAACTTCCGAAACAAAGCCCTTCTCAACTTTTACGCAAATCGGAGTTTTTAAAATTGAATCTCCGTCGCTAAATGTCATGCTTCCGTCAAAGACAATAGTTCCCTCGCAAGTCCCAACAACAGGACTTATAAAAGTTTCGCCAGCAGGAATGTTTCCGCCGCTTCCAGGCTTGCTAAAATCCCCGTCGTCAACCATGCCTTTGCGTCCTTTTAGTCCAACAACAATGTCTGTTCCGCCAGGAGCTGCAACGTGAACAGAGACTGCATTTTCATATTTTTCGCAAAGTTTTTTGCAGCGTTCGCCAAGCAGCTTGTAGTCAATATTTACAGTTCTATTGAACATATCTTCTGTAAGTCCCGGAGTCCACACCGCGCGGATTGATTTTTTTTCAGAAAGCAGCCAGTCAAAAGTGTTGTCGTAAAGTTTTCCGTCTGCGGCTTTGTAAGGAGAAGCAATCGCCTTTTCATCTTTTCCAAGCTTTATTTCCGAAATTGAAAAAATTACATCCGGCTCAGATTTTATTGCGCCCACAACAGTTTCTTCTGCAAAATCCGCGGAAGTTTTTTTAGTCTGATAAATAAGCGTTGGCTTTGCGCCGGAATCAAGGGCAGCTGTAAATAAATTCTGAGCTATAACACTTGTTTCAGGATTCGCAATTACCAAAACCTTTTCGCCTTTTTTTATTTTGCAGACATCTTCTATTACGGTCTGCGCCGGAGTCTTTTCTTTTTTTCCAAACAAAGACATATTTTCCTCTTGTATTTTTAAAATTCCAAACGACAAAAATTATAGCGCAAACACAAACCAAATGCTATTGCGCATAAGTTTTTATAATTTAACGTCATTATCCAGCTTGACCGGATAATCTAATATAATGTAAAAGATTCCCGTGTCAAACACGAGAATGACAATTAAGAAACCGTTTTTACAGATGTGCTCTTGCAGCACTTTTTCAAAGTTGAAATTTTTCTTCCATGTTAATATAATGATTCGGTATTATTTTTATTTAGAGGCATTTTATGGCTATGGTAATTCTTACATTGAACTGCGGATCTTCTTCCGCAAAATACCAAGTTTATGACTGGGACAACAAGGAAGTTCTGGCAAACGGTGTAGTTGAGCGCATTGGAATTGAAGGCTCATGTATCACACACAAGGCAAAAGGAAACAAGACAGAAATCAAAAGCGCCTGCCCTACGCACAAGGAAGCAATCGAGCTTATTTTGAATACAATCACAGACAAAGAAATCGGCGTTATTCCTGATATGTCTGTAATAAAAGCTGTAGGCCATAGAGTTCTTCACGGCGGAGACAAATTCACAAAGTCTGTTCTTATAACTCCAGAAGTTCTTGAAACATTCCGTTCAGTTGTTGACCTTGGACCTTTGCACATGCCGGCAAATATAATGGGAATTGAAGCCGCGCAAAAAGTAATGCCAAATGTTCCGCATTGCGCTGTAATGGACACAGCATGGCACCAGACAATGCCAGAAGAAACATTTATGTATGCAGTTCCACGTGAATGGTACACAAAGTATGCCGCACGCCGTTATGGTTTCCACGGAACATCTTTCCTTTACACTGCAAAAAGAGCGGCTGTCCTTCTCGGAAAAGAACCAAAAGACACAAACCTTATAATCTGCCACATCGGAAACGGCTCTTCAATGTGCGCCGTAAAAAACGGACAGTGCTACGACACTTCAATGGGAATCACACCGCTTGAAGGCCTTGTAATGGGAACAAGAAGCGGAGACGTTGATCCGGCTCTTCCGTTCTACATCATGCGCAAAACTGGAATGTCCGCTGACGAAATGGACAAAGCCTTGAACAAAAAATCAGGCTGCCTTGGAATCACAGAAAAATACTCAGACCGCCGCGACATTGAAATTGCCGCCGCAAACGGAGACAAGCTCTGCCAGCTTTGCATTGAAATGGAAGCATTGCGCATAAAAAAATATGTAGGCGCATACATGGCTGAACTCGGACACGTTGACGCTATAGTATTTACTGCCGGAGTTGGAGAGCGCGGACCTATCACACGCGGAAAATCTTTAAGCGGACTTGAAAACTACGGAATCAAAATCGATGCGCAGAAAAATGAATGGTCATTCACTGGAAACGCCGAAACCTGCATTTCCGCAGACGACAGCAAGACAAAAATTTTTGTAATTCCAACAGATGAAGAGCTTGTTATGACAGAAGACGCATTCGCTCTTATGAAGGGAACTTATGATGTTCACACAAACTTCACTTACAGCTTCCAATCTCCAGACTATGTAAACAAAGCGCGTGAAGAAGGACTAAAAGGCGACCTTGTAAAACGCCCGAACATTGCAAAAGTAATCGCTCGTCCTCCAAAAAAATAAAAGCTAGCAAAAACAATCTGCCGGCATTTTTAAAAAGAATCCCAAAAGTTAAAGATAATTTTTGGGATTCTTTTTTTTAAGAATTTTCATGGTTTTTAAGCAAACAGGTCAAAAGTCAGTGAGGTTTGGGTCAAAACTCAGTAACTTTTAAAAAAAACTCACTGACTTTTGAGTGAAAACTCAGTGAGTTTTGAGTGAATTTTTGCATGAAAAAAATAAAGGCAACTTTTTTATTCCACAACAACTTTCGCATATTCTTCATCAAGAACATACAAAATCAGCGTTGTGTTTTTCTTTACATCATAAGGAACTGTAAAATGCTTTCCCGGATGGCAGAATTCAGCTAGCGTAACAAGCTTTCCGTTCTGATCCTGAGAATCCAGTTTTACAGGAACCGGGTATGGATATTCTGGAAGTTCCGCAGAAAAAATTCCTTGCGCTGTTTTTGCTTTTTCAGTTGCAGGCTGAACTTTCAACGTGGCTTTCACTCTTGAGAAAACTTCAACTTGACCTGAAAACTTTTCTTCATCAGAAATAATTCCTTCCGCAGGGCTTTTTGAATCTTCTTCAACTTCAAAATCAAAAATAACTTTATATTCTCCAAGTTTTGAAAGAAGCTGCTTTATAGAAAGGCCTTCAATGTTAGGAACTTCTGTCTTTGGAATTTCCGTTCCGCTGCTTACAACAAACTGAAGGTTGATTTTTTCTGAAACTGGAGCTCCGGCTTCTGGATACTGCGCAAGAATTGTTCCGGCTGGAAATTCGCTCTTTTGGTAAACAGGAGGAGAAAGCTTCACAAGAGAATCGTTTCCGCTGAACAAAAATTCCAAAGTATTCAAAACCTCGTCAACATTTTTTCCTGAATAATCTTCTATATAGTCAATTGGAATTCCGCGGCTCACTGTCAAATTCACTCTGCGGTAAGCTTTTACAATCGCCCCGGAAACTGGATTTTGCTCCAGAATGGTTCCCTTGTCGCCAGGAATCTCTGAATATTTCAAAAGAATTTTTGGGTAAAGCTCCTTTGCCTGAAGTTCCAAAAGAGCATCCGTGAGGCTTTTTCCTGTAACATCTGGCACAAGAACTTTTTCCGCTCCCTGAACCGTCATAAAAAAAACAGCAAGACAAGAAGCCGTCATTATAACAAAAGCAAGAAGAACTGTTATCACGACAGTTTTTCCGCCGTTCCTTAAATCGTCAAGCCGGCCGTTAAATTGAACTCTTGCCTTTTGAAGAATGTCCTTGAATTTATTTTTGTCCATCATTTACTCCAAAACAGTGCCTATAAAATTTCTGGCTCCGTTCATAAAAGATTTATAATCCATGGCTTTTTTTGCCTGCCACTGAAGCTCTGTAGCAATCAAAACTCCGCTTCCTGTCTGAATAAGAATTCCGCGCTGCTTATTGTACTCAAGAACCGTTCCTGGAACTGCCGAAGTATTCTTTACAATAGAAGGATCTTGTGCCGCGACTTTGCTTGCCGCCCTGGCTTTTAGAATCCTAAGCTGAAGATTTCCAGAAGTTGTAAAGCAGCCCGGCCAAGGTGTGTAAGCCCTTATCTGCGCATCTATTTTTTCAGCGCTGTTGTTCCAGTTTATTTTTCCATCTTCTTTTTTTATTATGGAGCAATAAGAAGCCTTTCCTTCCTGAGGAAATGAATCCGGGAGCTTTCCAGTTTTTGCAATTTTGCGCAGAATTTGAGTTATATTCATTCCTCCGTAGAGCGCGCTGTTCTTTAAAACCTGCTCGGCTGTTTCTGTTCCGGTCAGGCGTTCTTTCTGCTGATATAAAATGTCTCCTTCATCCATGCCCAAAGCCATCTTTTGTATTGAAAAACCTGTTTCATCATCGCAATTTAAAATCGCAGCATTTACAGGAGTTGCGCCTCGGTATTTTGGGAGCAAAGACGGATGAAGATTTATTCCGCCGAATTTAAACAAAGAAAAAAACTTAGGGCCAAGAATATGTCCATAGGCAAAGCAGACAAAAATATCAGGCTCAAGGCTTGCAATTTGCTCGCGTTCAGGCTGTTTTATATGCTCTGGAGAAAAAACCGCTATATTGTCATTTCTTGCCCGGTTCCAGATAAGCGTATACTGCTCAACTTCAGTTGGAATAAGCTCTTTGTGCCTGCCTTGCGCAGACGGCGGATTTGTAAGAACACCGACAATTTTATATTCTTCTTCCGGCACCGAATTTGACATTGCGCTGTCTTTTAATATAAGTTCCAGTGCTTTTGCAGCACAAGCCGGACTTCCGCCAAACAAAACTTTCAGCATTTATTTTCCTTTTTTTGCATTTTTAGCCGCAAGTTTTGCTTCCAGGCTACGTTTTTTTGCTTCTTTTTCTGCAAGCTTTTTTTTGGCGCGTTCTGCTTTTTTCTTAAAAAGCTCTACGGTTTTATTTTTAAATTCTTCATCACCTCTGTCAATATAAAGAATTCCGTCCAAATGGTCATTTTCATGCTGAATAATTCTTGCAAGAAGTCCGTCAGCATCATCTAGAACAAAGCGTTTTCCATTTTCATCAATTGCGCTGACAGAAATTTTTACAGGGCGGACAATCTTTTCAGACACACCCGGAAGAGAAAGGCAGCCTTCTTCATATTCAGAATTTTCTGCGGAAGTTTTTATAATTTCAGGATTGATAAAAACACGGCGCACATTATCATCTGAAATAACTACAAAGAATCTTTTTGAAATTCCAACTTGAGGAGCCGCAAGACCAACTCCGTCTGCGCTAATCATTGTCTCAAACATTTCATTTAAAGTGGCGCGCAATTCATCGTTTATTTCATTAAGTTCAACGGGAACGCATTTCTGTCTTAAAACATCTTCGCCAAGTTTACATATTCGCATTTTTTCCAGCCTTAAATTTTATTCAAGTCTTAATCTTGCAGCTTTTGCATGAGCCGCAAGTCCTTCAGCATCTCCCAAGAAACCGGCAGATTCAGCAGATTTTTTTGCACCGGACTTTGTATTGTCTGTGCGCAAAGTTGTAACAGTTTTTATAAACGAACGGACGCTTAATCCGCCTGTAAATCTTGCGCTTCCAGAAGTCGGCAATGTATGATTCAAGCCCGCAGCATAATCTCCAAAAACTTCCGCAGCACCGTGGCCAATAAAAAGAGAGCCGTAATTATGAACCAGAGACTGGATTTTTTCACGCTCAAGGCTAGCATCAAGCGCAAGTTCCAAATGCTCAGGAGCTTTTTTATTTGCAAGTTCCGCCGCCTGCTCAAGATTTTTTGTAACAATTATGCGCCCAAAAGTATTTATGCTTTGTTCCGCGGTCGCTTTTGTAGGCAAGGATTCAAGTTGCTTTTCAATTTCCTTGGAAACTTTTTCTGCAAGCTCCATGCTGTCTGTTGCCATTACAGGCTGAGCCACAATATCATGTTCTGCCTGCGCCAAAAGATCCGCCGCAACCCAAACAGGATTCGCAGTTTTGTCAGCGATTATAAAAACTTCTGTAGGACCTGCAATCATGTCGATTCCAACAGTTCCATAAACAAGCCTTTTTGCTTCCGCAACATATTTATTTCCAGGACCAACAATAACATCAACGGCAGGAATTGATTCTGTTCCAAATGCCATTGCCGCAATAGCCTGAGAGCCGCCGCAAGCAAACACTTCTTTTATTCCGCAGATATAAGATGCCGCCATTATGTTTTCGTCAGCATAAGGTTCACCGCTTCCATCCGGATTTTTCCGCGGAGGAGTACAAAGAATAATTTCATTTACACCGGCAGCAATTGCAGGAGAACTTGTCATTACAACAGTTGAAACAAGCGGAAATCTTCCTGCAGGAACATAGAGCCCGGCTTTTTCAACAGGAATATTTTTCTGGCCTGTAAAAACTCCCGGCTCAAGCTCAATTTCAAAGTCATCAAAAGATTCTCTTTGTCTCTTTGCAAAACGCACAGCCAAATCCCTAGAATAGCAAAGCGAATCATAAAGCTTAGGATTTTCGGACTGCATTTTTTCCGCAGCAGCTTTTAAAGTTTCCTCTGGAATTTTTAAATTATGTGGAGAAGCCAAATCGAATTTTTTGCTGTACTCGCGCAAGGCTTCATCTTTTCTTAGCTTTACATTTCTTAAAATATCGCGGACTGATTCTATAGACTCTCCGAAATTGCGAGTGCAAAAAAACTCTTCTTCAACTTCATCAGCCTTTTGAATTTTTATCATTAAAATAGCCTCCTCTCCATTTTTAGCTGCTTTCTAATACTGATTCAAATTCTACAGCAATTCAAAACAAAGCCTAAAAATAGAATTCAATTATATCAAAAAGACGTGAACTTTACAATTAAGACAAAATCCGCAGCGCAATTTGACAGCTAACGAAATTCGATATAGTATTTGAGTATCTCTAAAAATATTGTTTCTGGAGCGCATGACATGGATAATAACGACTTAGTGCCAGGCTTTAATGACGAAAAAGACGGAAGCCTCGAGATTTTCCTTAGCAAGATTGAAGGAACCTCAAATTCTATCCTTGTAACGCTTAGCGGATACATCGATACATACAATTCAGCGTATTTCCAAAAACAGGCAGCAAAAATTATTTCAGCGGGATTTAAGAACATTGTTTTTAACTGCCAGAATCTGACTTATGTTTCTTCAACAGGAATCGGCTCGCTCACTTCAATTGAAAAAAATGCAAAATCGAACGGCGGCGAAATTGTTTTTACGGGAGTTCAGCCAAAAGTCTTTGAAGTCTTTCAACTCTTGGGATTCAGCCAGGTTTTCAACATGAAAGAATCTGTGGAAGATGCGGAAGACTATTTGAAAAAAGAAAAAGACGGCAATGATTCCACATTCCCAAAGATTTTTGAATGCCCTGTCTGCTCCAAAAAACTAAAAGCCGTAAAAAGCGGACGTTTCAGATGCTCCGACTGCAAGGCAATTATTGTAATCGACCAAAACGGAAATGTTTTTTTAGGCTAGCCACTTGATTTTATGAATTTAGACAATATCGTTATAGTTTTATCGCGCCCGGAAGAACCTAGGAACATTGGAGCCGCTTGCAGGGCAATGGCAAATAACGGAATCCATAAACTGCGGATTGTAGGAAAAAAAGAAGAAATCGACTTGGAAAAAGTCCACGTTCTTGCAATTCATGCGTCATATATTTTTGACAATGCCGAATATTTTTCTTCAATAACCGAAGCTTGCTCTGACTGTGTCTGCTCATGCGGAACAACACGCCGACGGGGAAAAAAACGCAAAGGCAAGCTTCTTTTGCCGGAAGAATTTGCAAAAACCGCCAATAGAATTTCAGGAACAGAAAAAAAAGGCGGAAAAGTCGCAGTTGTGTTTGGCAACGAAAGAACCGGACTTGACGACAACGAAATCCTTGAATGCGAAATGGGCGTTACAATTCCTTCAAGCGAAGAATTCGGCTCGCTGAACTTAAGCCATGCCGTGCAGATTATGTGCTACACTTTGTTCCGCTACAATGAAAAAAATAAAATTGGATACACGCCAATAGATTCAAAAAGGCTGAAAAAAACTGTAACAACAATCGCAGATAATCTTCAGAAAATCGGATTTTTTTCTGTTACAGGACGCAAAGACATGGAAATTTTCTGGCGTGATATTTTGTCCCGCTCGGCTTTAAGCGAAGGCGAAGCGCAATATATAGAAAAAATATTCGACAAAGCAGCAGGTCTTTCTAAAAAAAGATAATATCATCTGCAAAGAGAATTTCTTTTTTTGCGCTGACACAAGAACGTTCAATGCAGTTTTTTAGCTGCCTGATATTTCCCGGCCAAGAAAAATCCATAAGTTTTTTAATTGCACAGGCAGAAAGTTTTTTCTCAAACACAGCAGCGCAATCTTCCGCAATTTTTAAAAGCTCATCCTTGCGTTCTCTTAGCGGCGGAACATTTATAACTAGAACACTGATTCTGTAAAAAAGCTGTTTTTTAAAAAGATTTTTTTCAACAAGCTCTGAAATTTTTGAATCTGTTGCAAAAATAAGACGCGCATCAAGACTGAGCTTTTTGCTGCTCCCAACTTTGCTGAATTCCTTTGAATCCAAAACTCCAAGAAATTTTCCCTGGCTTTCAAGGCTAAGCTCGCAAATTTCATCAATGAAAAGAGTTCCGTCAGAAGCTTCTTCAAAAATTCCAGAATTTTCTTCCGCTCCAGTAAAAGAGCCTTTTATAGAACCAAAAAGCGAACTTTCAATTAAATTCGGATTTATTTCAGCAAGATTAAAAGAAGTAAATTTGCCGTTTTTTCTTATTGAATTTTCGTGAATAAAACGGGCAGTATGATTTTTTCCAGAACCGCTTTCACCAAGCAACAAAACCGTGGAATCGCTCTTGCAGGCAATTTCAATCTGCGCTTTAAATCCAAGACACAAATTGTTTTCTGCGCAAATACATTCGTCCAGTTTTTCTTCACAAAAAAAATCTTTGCAAGGCGAAGAAACTTCGGCTTTAAGTTTTACCAGCTCAGAAATATATTTTAGGCAGTCAGATTCTTTAAAGCAAACAAAAACAGGACGCTCAAGTGTATTTTTGAAAAATTTAGAAATGTAAGAAGATTCACCGCAGGAAAAACAAGAGCCGTCTATTAAAACTGCCAGAACCAAAAAAAATTCCGGGTGAATAAAAGAAATTTCTTCTGTTTGCACACAAAAGAAATCAAAGTCCCGGCTAAAAACAACTTTGCAAAAAGAAATAAATTCTTTTCTACTTGAAACTATTAAAATTCTCTCCCTTGGCAAAAGCCTCTAATCCTTTTTAAAAAGTTTTGTCCAGACAAGAAGAATTATATACCACAAGAATGGAAAAATCAAAAAAATTCTAAGCGGATTTCTGATAATTTCTCCCCAAACTTCATGGCCTTTTTCAAAAGTTTTTGGATTTACACGTTTGATTCTTTTGCTTAAAATTCCAACTGCGTCCCGGTAATACATAAAAATTCCAGAAGAAAACCTTTCTCTATTTGAATAGCTCCAAAAATCTTTCTTTTTAATTCCTTCGCTTACAAGAACCAAAGATGGAGATGCCTTTGAAATCGCCTGAATAATATTTTCTTCGTCCTGCTTTTGATAATAGCCCACGCATCTTCCCACAATCTGAAGTCCGCGGAAAGTAGAACGCATATTTTTTTCCGCAGCGGCAAGAGCTTTTTTTCTTCCGCCGAAAATATAAAACGACTTGTAGCGGCTTTCAAGAATAGAAAGAATGCTTATAAACGCGTCAAATGGATTATGCCTGAAAGGAACAGTCTTTTTAAGAAACTTTGCCCCAGACAAAATGCTTTTTGAAATAGGCAGAATCAAGTCGGCATTTCTTATGCTTTCTGCGTATTCGTTTTTGCGCCGGATTTTCATAAAGTCCCAGATTGTTATAAATGAAATTTGGGAAGGACCTTTTTTTTCCAAAAGCTGCAAAATCTTTTCTTCCAAATCCTGCTTAGAACAAATGTCCACAGGAACACCTAGTAGTTCTATACGTTGAACCGCCATTTTATTCTCCACTTAAAGCAGTTTGCAAAGCCGCAATTCCATACAAAGAAGCAGTTTCGCATCTCAATATATTTGTGTCAAAATGCACGGGAATAAATCCGCTTTCTTTCATCATGCTGATTTCCTGTACAGAAATTCCGCCTTCCGCGCCAACTGCAACTGCAATTTTTGCATTTTCCTTTTTTATAACATCGGCATTTTTTAGCGCATTATAAATGCTCTTTGTTCCATCACTTCTCTCATAAAGGACAACCGCCGCCTTGTGTTCCGCCTGCAAATTTCTCCAAAAACTGCAAGCCGCTTCCACAGAAACTGAAGGAAAAACTTTTGTTTCAACAGGAGAACCGCTTTGCTGCCTTGCTTCCGTTATTATTCTTTGCCAGCGTTCATCTTTTGATTCGGCTTTTTTCCGCGCGGACTCAATGTTTCCCTTTTGGCAGAATTCACCTTCCACTGGAATTATTCCGCAGACTCCGCATTCCGTAGCCTGCCTTATAATCAAATCCATTTTCGGAGGCTTTGCTTCAAACTGAAAAAGATAAATTTCCGTCCTGGACTTTTTTAAAACAGGAATTGCCTGTAAGACAGAATTGTTGCAATTTAGCTTTCCTGCCGCCTGAAGAATTATTTTTTTTTCACAAGAATCAATCTTTGCAACGGTCATCTGCTGAAGAGAACCGTCCAAAAGCCTTGCATAAATCATGTCGCCGCACTTAACTCTTAAAACGGAATTCAAGTAATGATATTTTTTTCCTTCAATGCAAATGCAGCCATTAGAGTCAAGCGGAGTTTCTACAATAAACTGCCTCATTGTTCCTGCTGTTCTTTTAAAGTTTTTGTCGAAGCCATAAGCTCAGCAAAGTTTCCGCCTTTTATAACTTCGATTGCTGCATTTAACTGGCTGTCATAGTCAAGATCGTAAAGGCGAGGCGGACGCGTCCTGTCAAGCTCGTTGCGTATCATTTTTCTAAGAAGCCTCTCTTCAAGCTTGTATTTTTTACGCAACGTTTTAGCATAGGAAGCAATTTCCGCTTCTGTCATGTTCTGATGAGAATCCACATAATCTGCTATTGCGCCAGATTCTTCAAGAGCGTGCCAGTCGTTTTGCTCTTCTTCTGTGAAGTCCGGGTAAAGAACTTCCAAATCAGGCTTGATTCCAATCTTATCAATATTTGTGTCGCTCGGAGAATAATATTTTGCCACGGTGATTTTGAATCCATCGTTGTTTACAAGTCCGCGCGGAACCTGAACGCTTCCTTTTCCAAATGACTTTTCGCCTACAAGATAAGCGGTCTTTGTGTCTTTTAAAGCTCCGCTTAATATTTCGCTTGCGCTTGCAGTCGCCCTGTTTATAAGAACAACAATCGGAATGCCGCGCACAACAGTTTTTCTTTTTACAGCATGATAAACCGCATTTTCATAAGCAAGACGACTTTTTGTGGAAACTATTATGCCTTCATCAATAAATTTATCCGCAATGTCCACCGCGCTGTCCAAAAGTCCGCCGCCATTATTCCGCAAGTCTATAATAAGTCCGTTAAACGAAGCTTCCTTGAATGAATCCAAAGCTTCCTGAACTTTTGCCGCAGTGTTCACAGAAAATTCCGTAAGACGCAAGTAGCCTATTTTTTCACCTTCAATCATTCCGTATTTTACAGACGGGTTTTGGATAACAGCACGCACAAGAGTCCTCTCAAATTCAAGAGAATTTCTTCTGCGGATTTTTACAGTAACGCTTTCGCCAACAGTTCCGCGCAGCATGCTCAAAACTTCATCCATCGTAATTGTAGAAGTGTCCACGCCGTCAACTTCAATAATCAAATCTCCTGACTGAATTCCAGCTTTTGCGCCCGGAGTATTTTCTATAGGCTCGGCAACTTCAACATAAGCAGGCTTTTCTTCTGTGGAAACAAGAGGCTTTGTTATGGAAAGTCCAACGCCGCCAAAGTTTCCAACAGTTGTGTCGGTAAGGCTTCTCCATTCAGACTGCGCCATATAAACTGAATAAGGGTCATCAAGCGCGCCAAGCATTCCCTTTAATGCGCCTTCATACAAAATCTGCGGATCAACTTCTTCCACATAATTCTGCTGAATAAAATAATACAGCTGATCTATAACCTTAAGAAACTGACGCTGTTTTGCTGAATCTATATTTGAGCTTGAAGAATTAGACTGCGAAAAACACTGCGAGGCAAAAATAGAAAACAATATAAACGCTGAAAAAATCCGCGTAGCTTTTAATAATTTCTTTGCGATTTTCATTGCTCCATTTTAAGACCTTTTAAGGCAGTATTCAAGGGCATATTTATATTGAATAAAAAACTGCTTTTAAATAACAATAGACTTTAACTAAAAGCTGATATATAATAAGGACAATACTTTTATTGATTTAAAGACGTTTTCACTGTCGTTGCGGGTGGGCTTCGGCAGTTTTTTTGTTTTAAATTGAAATAGATGAAGAAAGCAAAACTGTCAGCTAGAATCTCTAGCCAGCTTTTTTAATGAAGTATTTTTTATGTCATTTTCGGACTTGCCCCGGAAATCTGTATCAAAAGATTGCAGTATCAAGTACTTCAATGACATTTAGAGCTTATTGGACATCCCCATGACAATTTTAATCAGATATAACAAAAAAAAACACGCCGAGTTTTCTAAAATTCTCGGCGTAAAATTTAAAAAGTACGGCGTGTTTTTAATAAATTCTCGCCGAGAATTTGTTGATTAAAAATTGAGCAAAGAAAGGAATACAAAAATATTCCTACTCTACATATTTACAGTAAAAATAAAATACGACAAACTGATTATTGGAAGTGCCTTGATTCTAAAGGCGGCGTCTCCCAAACTCAAACTGGCTCTGCCAGAATTTGTATAAGGGAGGCTTACTGAAGATGACGATATACGAAGCTATTTCGTTGGCTATTGATTTAGCTATTCTGATTCTTACAGCCCTTTCTTTCCTAAAAGATAGAAAGAGTTAAAAAGTAAAGCCGCCAAAAGTCCTAATCCTACTTTGACGGCTTTATAACCTACATTGTGGAGACGACCGACTAAGAATCGGGCATTTCCTTTCTTTTAATATACAACAATTCTATTTTACCGTCAAATCCAATAATCGACTTTATCCGTTTTCAGACATCAAAAAAATATAGGGCAAGCAGCGTGAATTCGCACTTCCGCGCAGGCGGAAGTTGCTAAATAATCTCGCTTGTAGAACTAACCAACATTACTTTGCAGCGCGGACAACGCGGAAACCATAGCCGCCGCCGTGCAAACAGTGAAACGGACTGCTGAAGTGCCGAACAGCAACAGCGCAGTCATTAGCGATTCTGCCCCAGTTGCCGCCACGCATAACACGGCTTCCCCCAAAAAGCGCGGCACCAGTGCTAAAAGTTGAACTGTCTATAGGTCCATACCAGTCCCAGCACCATTCATCTACATTTCCGCTCATATCGTAAAGACCTAAGCCGTTCGCTGCTTTTTTCTTTACTTCATGTGTTCTTGATGAAATTGAAGTTCCAACACACCAAGCGACATTGTCTACAGTATCGCTGCCTGCATATTTCGTAGCTGTTTTATTCCTGTTTCTTGCTGTGTATTCCCATTCTGCTTCTGTTGGAAGACGGTAGCCGTTTGCAGAAAAGTCGCAAATTGCAGCATCCCATGTTGAATCATTTCCCCTTGTTGGAATTGTTCCCCATGTATCTGGATCTGTAGAATTTTTTATCGTGTAGCAAGGTGTCAGACTTTCGACAATAGAACGCTTGTTGCAGTAAACTAATGCATCATACCAGCTGACATTTTCAACTGGACGGTTCTCCTGAACTTCTCCGTCTGCCACACCATCTTTAAAACTGCTTGGATTGCTTCCCATTACGGCTTGGTACTCAGCCTGTGTTACTTCGTGGTCGCACATATAGAAATCCGCAATTTCAAATGTCCTTCCAGAAATGAATACCTCTGATTCTGGCGTTAAAGTGGTTCCGTCTATAGTTGTTCCGAGTACAAAGATAAAGCAACCTTTTGGAATCCTTTTCTGTTCTGAATAACCACAAGAGCAAATTCTTGCTGTCAAACCATCTTCTGTTTCTGTTGAAACTTTCGTTACTGTCCATTCACCAAAAGTATGCTCATGACCAGAACTGTCGCTATCATCACTTTTGCATCCTGCAAATGAAAATGCCAAAGCAAAAATCGCAAACATAGCCAAAATTTTAGCAATCTTTTTCATTTTCTTTTCCTCCAAAAAATACAGATTATCGGGTCAAGCCCGATAATGACAGAATCGCTATGACATTCCCATGTTAAACACGGCAATGACATTTAGAAATTATTAGAAAAACTCCATCTTCTCTTATTTTCCACGGCGCAAGACAATTTCGTTTACGCGCTTTATTTCGCCTTCCGCTTTTGTTGCAAAGTCTGCGTACACTGCGCTGTTTGCCATTTGCATTGCTGTAATATACGGAATGAGCTTGTCGTTTATTAAAGAAAGAAGAGGCTTTTTTAGCGACGAGGCGCTTTCTGTTCTTACGCTGGAAGCCGCATTGTACTCGTCGCTTGCCTTTGCAAATGAATCCTGAGCAGAGCGGATTTGCTCCAAGATTTCCTTTATTCCGTCGAGCGCGCTAACCGTTTCTTCTTCATTAGAAAAATCTTCCAGAAGACTTTCAATAAGCGAAGATTCGCTTACATAGTTTGCAGTTGTGATTGATTTTCCGTACTTGTCAAAAATTGATTTTAGCTTTAATGCCGCCTCTTTTTTTGCCGCAACAGGAAAAACTGAGTAGCCGTCCAAAAGTGTCGAAAGATTTTTTACAGCCTCATCGCGCACTCCGTCAGCCTCTTCAAGATTACTTAAAACCTTGTCCTGCTTGATTGCAGTTGTAATAGCAACAGAAAGCTTTTCAATCTCGTCCATCACGCTTTTCAAAAACACATCTGAAGAAACACCTTCATCCGCCTTGTAAAGCCGCACAAGCGCATCGCTAAGCCCGTCAACTTCTGTTACACGAACCTTAGAAATTACTTTATTCATTCAACCTCCACTCCGACTCTAAAGCCGGCACTTTTTATTTATTCCTGTCATTTTGAGTCTGCTCCGAAAATCCAGCTGTATATTCCTGTCATTTTCGGGCTTGACCCGGAAATCCGCTGGCAAGATTGCTAACCGAGTTTGCTATGCAAACATCGCAGTATCAAGCACGGCAATGACATTTCATGTTTACTGCGGAATTATTCCGAAGGCACTAGACAAAGCCTCCTCGCGGAATTTTTCCGAATACTCCCTAAGAAGAAAGTCTGCCCGCGGAATTTTTCCGAACGCTTCCTAAGCAAAAAGCCGGTCTTCGGAATTTTTCCAAAAGCTCCTCAGACAAAAAAGCCGCTTTCGGAATTTTTCCATAGTCCGCCAAAACAAAAAGTCTGCCAATGGAATTTTTCCGAAACCTTCCCAGGAAAAAAAACTGCATTCGGAAAAATTCCGTTTAAACGCAAAAAGACCGCCATGCCCTGAAAAAATTTCTTTTTCCAAGACACAACGGCCTTTTGTTTTTATATAACCGCCTAAAGACAGTATTGCTATTCTGAGTTCTGAGTTCTGAGTTCTGAGTTCTGAGTTCTGAGTTCTGAGTTCTGACAAGATTATGGGCATAAACTCTCCTGTGTCAAGTATTTAACTTAGGGTAAACACATTATAAAACTAAAGTTTGCGCGAAGGAACGGTTCGTGGAGCAAAAACACTCTGATTGTTGCGACCGCATGAGCAGGCAATTCTATAGTTACTTTGCAACAATCAGCGTGTAGCGCATTATTGCGCGATTTTGAACCAGGAAACCGTGTCTGGGAGCCAGTTTTATGCTGAATACATTTATAATGCGTTTGCCCTGGTATTTAACTACGATAGTTTAATTATAAATGCATTTTATAAATAAATCCAGTTAAATCTCGCTTACAGGGATTTTGTAAACGCTTCCGCAGTTGCGGCAGACAATTTCAAGCGGGTCAGGGCCGTTTTGCTTTATGTCGGCAAGCTCGTTCTTTGGAAGAGTTTTTAAGTAGCCGATATATTTTTCCTTGCTGCAAGGACAGTCAAAAATTATGTCGCGCTCAACTGCAATCGCAGGCTCAAACTCGCGGAAAAGACCGTGCACAATGTCTTCTGCCTTGCCTTTTTCAGAAAACCACTTGCCAAGCGAAGGACAGGCAGAAAAAGCGTTTTCAATTTTTTCTATCAGCTCTTCATCAAGTTTCTGGTCTGCGCCGCTTGCCGTGTTCGAGCCAGAATCTTTTGTTCCGCCAGTTTCAGGCATAACTTGAACAAACATTCCGCCTGCGCCCATTACACGTCCGTTTTTGTCCATAAAAATGCTTGTGTTGAACGCCGTGCGAATCTGGTCAGACTGCTGAAAAAACCAAGCCAAATCCTTAGTGATGTTTTTATAAAGAATTTCCACAGAGCTGGTTTGCGCAGCTTTGTCGCCCGGATGAACTTTTGACATTGTCATTGTTCCCTCCCCAAGAAAAGGAGTTAAATCCCAGCTTTCTAAAGGCTTTTCCACAGGAATATGGTTTTCATACAAAAATCCGCGCACATAGCCTGAAGAATCAGCTTCAACAGAAAATCCTTTTGCAGGACCGTTTGTGTCATAATGCCAAGTAAGATGTTCCTTTCCTTTCATAGTGGGAATCATAAGAGCGGCACAGATTGATGCCTGCCCCAAAACCATTGTCTCAAGAATTCCAAGGTTATGCTGAGAACGAAGCTGGTTTACAAAACGCGTTCCATGAAAAAGCGCGCCTCTTGCCCGTCCGTCCGCCATTACAAAAATAGAAAGTCCGTCTTTTTCAAGTGAATCAATATGGCTGTTCAGCTCGTTATCATTTATCTGTGCTTTTATCATGGAATATATAATAGTAAGAAACAGAATTTATGTAAACTTACATCGGCGGCAATTACAGGGCAAACGCATTATAAATAATTTAAGTAAAGTTTGCGCGAAGGAACGGTTTCTGGGGCAAAAACACTCTGATTGTTGCGACCGCGTGAGCGGGCAATTCTATAGTTATTTTGCAACAATCAGCGTGTAGCGCATTATTGCGCGATTTTGAACCAGGAAACCGTGACTAGGAGCCAGTTTTATGCTGAATACATTTATAATGCGTTTGCCCTGGTAGCAATTATTTTATGAATTGAACTGACGGCGCATTTGCATTAAAATGCAAGATCTATGGACAACGAATCAATTAAAAACATGCTTTTGGACATTCAGCCTTCAAAACTTGAATTCACTGTAACAATGACAGGCAAGGAAAGCAGCCGGGTAAACGGACTTTACAAGCCGGAAACAAGGGAAATTCTTCTTCACAACAAGAATTTCAAGACAGAAAACGAGCTTGTTTACACAGCAATCCACGAATACACCCATCATCTTATAAACGAAGAGCAGATAGAGCTTTCAGGCGGAAAAAATTCTCCCATAAAATCAAAAAGCCACACAAACTATTTCTGGGCAAAATTCCATGCGCTTTTGGACATTGCAGAAGAAAAAAACTACTATAAACTGGATGTTTCACTTTCCCCGGAGCTTGAGCAGCTCACAAAAGAAATCCGCGAAAAATACATTGAGCCGAACGGACACATAATGCACGAGCTTGGAAGAAGCCTTGTAAAAGCCCACGCGCTTTGCGAGCAGGCAAATATCCGCTACGAAGACTACTTGGACAGAATTCTTCAGATTCCGCGGACAACGGCAAAGAGCGCATCAAAAGTAGGCTTGCTCCCGGACGAAGATTCTGCGCTCGGATTCGACAACATGAAAATTGTGGCTGGCTGCAAAAAGCCTGACGAAAAAGCAAAGGCAGTGGAAGCAATTAAAAGCGGAAAAAGCCCGGACAGCGTAATTGCCATGATGAAGAAAAAGGCAAAAGAAATCGACCCAAAAGAAAAACTTGAAAAAGAGCGAGACAGGCTCACAAAGACAATAAACGAGCTTACCCACCGCCTGGAATTTGTGGAGGAAAGCCTTGCAAATCTCTAAAAAAAGTTTTGTTCTTGCTTTAACCGCAGCCGCAGTTTTTAATGCCAGAGCACAAAGCACATCGTTCAGCTCCATTGCATCTCCTGCCATGCCAACAGTTTCTTCCCCGGAAATTGGCAACGGCTTTTATTCTCCCGGCGCAGTTTTAAAGCCTGAATACAGCAAAAACACAAGCCAAAGCAACTCAAGCCAGTCAGAAAAGGCAAAATCAGAAAATAAAAATGCGGAATCTTCAAATGCAAAAAACGAAGTGCAAAAGAAAATTTTATCCGCGCTGACTGCAAAAGATATTTCACTTTTAAAAGAACAGGGATTTTCAAGCGACATAAATTCCATGATATTTTCACTTTCGTCATCAGACAATTCGCAGGAAACAAAAATTCTTTTAAATAAAATTCTTGCTGAAATTGAAAAAATCAAAGATGAGTCAGGCAAAGAAAACGAAAATAAAAAAACTTTCGAAGTTTCAGCCGCTTCTGCAAAAGAAGAAAAACTGCCAGAAAAATCCAAGGCACGGCTTCTTAGGTTCAGTGTAAACGGCTACGATATTTTAAGAACTTGCTGCAAAATTTATATTTCGGAAGTGCAGCTGGACGGAACTTTTTTAGTTACAGGCGACAGAATTTATTCAAGCGACGGAAAAAACAGAACGGAAACTTTCCATATTTTATTTAAAAGTTCTCCAAGTGAAAGCGGAAGTTCAAACTACAAGGCCGCAGCAAATGTAACGCAAGACTTCCTGAATGAAAATTCATTTTTATATCAGCTTTCAAAATTTGAAAATCTTCCTGCAATGCGAGTTGGAAATTTTGTTTCAATGCGCACAGAAGAGCCAAACTGGAAACTAGAACTTTTAATTGATCTTGGAGAAAAATAAGCGTGAACGAAAAACTTAACGATGGCTTAAAAAAACTAGGACTGGAATTTTCACAAAATCAAATCAGCCAGATTGAAACTTACATTTCATGCGTTCTTGAATTCAACAAGACTTACAATCTTATGAAAGCAGACTCCGCAGACGAACTTACGGTAAACCATATTCTTGACAGCCTTGCGGCGTCTCCAAGCATCGCGTCTTTTATTTATAAAATTCAAGAGAAAAAAAATATTGCCGCATTGCAAATTGCAGACATAGGTTCTGGCGGCGGATGCCCTGGAATTCCTTTGGCGGTGGCATTTCCTGAGCAAAATTTTACACTTGTTGAACGGATGGAAAAAAGATGCGGATTTTTGGAAAACGCAATTCGCAAAATGGAACTTTCAAATGTAAAAGTAAACTGCATTCAGGCTGACTTAGTAAAGCCCGAATCCTTTGACATTGAAGTATTCCGCGCGTTTCATCCATTTGACTCAAAAAACACAAAGCTTCTTTTAAGAATGCTCAAAAAAGGCGGAATTCTTGTGGCATACAAAGCAAGAGCAGAAAAAATTTCTGCAGAAATGGAGTCTGTAAAATTCCTTGTTCCGTCGTATAAAAAAATAAAGCTGGAAGTTCCTTTCCTTGAAGATCACGAAAGAAATCTTGTGGTGGTGGAAAAATGATTTTTAATTCGTCTGTTTTTTTTATTTTATTTTTAGCAGGAACTGTTTTTGACTTTGCATTAAATCAGTTTCTTGAAGCTTCAGATTTCTTTTACAGAAAAAAGTACGGAAAGCAAATTCCAGAGCGGCTAAAAGATTTTGTAAATGCTCAGGAACTAGAAAAAACCTGCGCTTACGAAGATGCAAAATATTTTTTGTGGATTCCTTCAAACATTTTGAATTTTATTTTAAAGCTTGCTCTTGTTCTGTCGGGATTCTATGTTTTTCTTTATGAAAATTTCTACGGCTTTACAGCAAACGTTTTTGCAACAGTGATTCTTTTTTCTATTGTTTCTGGAATTCCGTCTTTTATTATAAATTTGCCATTTTCCCTTTATAAAGAATTCCGCATAGAAAAAAAATTCGGATTCAGCAACATGAATTTTAAAATGTGGATTCTGGACTTTGTGAAGTCTACAGTTTTATCCGCAGTAATAACAATTCCTATTCTGTGCGCAGCTGTTGCCCTTATAGTTTGCTTTAACAAAATATGGTGGCTTTTGTTTGCCATAGTTTATCTTGCATTTTCACTTGGAATAAGCTACATATATCCAGTTCTAATTGCGCCTATTTTCAACAAATTTTCTCCTCTTGAGGAAGGCGAAATAAAAGAGCGGATTGAAAAACTTTTTGCAAAAACCGGATTCAAGACCTCTGGAATTTTTACAATGGACGCTTCAAGACGAAGCAACCACAGCAACGCGTATTTTACAGGCTTTGGAAAAAACAAGAGAATTGTCCTGTACGACACGCTAATAAAACAGCTTGAGCCTTCAGAAATTGAAGCAGTTCTTGGGCATGAACTTGGACACTGCAAAAAGCATCACATTGCAAAAAGAATGATTGTTATGATTCCGCTTGTATTTGTCTCGTTGCTGACGGCAAGTTTAATTGCAAAATTACCTTCTCTTTATTCAGCATTTGGATGCGAGCCGATAAAAAATGTTGCGCCTTATATTCAGCCTTTGGGACTTTTGTTTATTGGATTAATTTTTGAAGGCTACGGAAATATTGTTTCTCTTGTTTCTAATTTCTTTAGCAGAAAAGATGAGTTTCAGGCGGACGCTTATTCAAAAGAAATGTGCGGAACTTCACAGCCTTTAATCAGCGCGCTTATAAAGTTGAACAAAGAAAATCTTTCTGAACTTGAGCCGCCCAAAATTTATTCAATGTTCAACTACAGTCATCCGCCTTTAATGGAAAGAATAAAAGCTTTGGAAAACTAGGCTTTGCGCGAAAGGAACAAAACTGAAGCAGCAAAAAATATAAGCACATAAAAAGCCGCCGCCGCAAAAACAGCATTTGTTCCTAAAAGTCCTACCAAAACGTAGCTAAGCATATTAAAAAAGTAAAGCGCAATGTAAAAGGCAACAACCATAATAAAACCAAAAACCGGAATAAGAAGAGTCCATTTGAATTTAAAAATTTCATCTGGATTTTCAATTCTGTAGTTCCAGCCAATACATGCGCAAAAAACAAACATTATCAGCATTATAAAAGGAAAAGTTCCGCGCTGAACAAGATTCTGTGCAAAAACTTCCTGCGAAAAACCATATCCAGAAGCTCTAGGCAAAAGTTTAAATAAAACAGGGAGAGGCATTTCTTTTGCCCCGGAAGCAGCCGCATTTATAAGGTTGAAATCAGAAAACTGCATCGGCAAAATCATTGATGAAGCCTTCTTTATGTTCAAAGGAATTTTTTCTGCGGAATGTTCTTTTTTCTGCGGATTTTTAATTCCAAGATTCTTCGCATCAAGTTCAGAAAGTCCAGTCGGCTCATACGAATAAACCGGGCGCGAAACCAAGCCTTCCGTATTTCTATCTACAGACTGAAGAATAACAAACGGAACATATTCCCACTTTTTTTCAATTCCCAAAAGCGCAAGATTTTCCTCTCCGAATTCAGAAACAGGCTGGGCAACGGCTTTTGCAAACGGAACAAAAAATGAATAAACAAATTTTCCGTTTTCATCGTAATGCACAACATTAAAATTTTCCATGTAGCGGACAAGGCTGCCTTCCTTTTTTATGTCCATCGCATTCGAAATATAAAAAACATTTTTTGAGCCGTCAGGATAATCAAGTGAAAAATAAACTTTATGGCTGTCTGAAAGCTCTTCTATATATTTTGTTTCGTCAAAAAAGAAATATTGGTTTTCCAAATCTTCTTCTGCAAGCGCAAGAAATTTCTTTACGTCAGGATCGTTGGCAGCCTGAACATAATTGTTTTTTAAGCCAAGAAAAGTGTAATACGCCTTTAAAAAATCTCCGCGGGAAAAAGCAACATAACCGTCTTTTTTTATCTTGTAATAATTACGCTCAGCAGAATTGTCAAATTCAACTGGAAGGCTTAGCATTTTCCAGGCATAGTTTGATTTTTCAACTGCCGCATCAAGATTTGTATTTTTTCCATCGCAAGCTTCAACTGCAAGGCTCGCCCAATAATGAGCGTCAAACCACTGTTTTTTTTGCGCCGCAGAATCAGATTTTTCCAAAAGCTCAAGAATTGTGTGTCCCTTGTCTTTTACATGAAGCGGTTTTTTCACTTTTTCCGCAGCAGGCAAATTTTTCTTTCCATGAATTTCGCTGTCAATAAGAAGATCAACGGAATCTTCTGCAAGCTTTAAAACTCTTTTTGCATCTGTATCTTTTGGCGAAAGTTCCACTGCTTTTTTTGCATATTGAAGCGCAAGAATCGGCTGGTTCTGCTCCAAAAAATGCCCGGCAATAGAAATTGCATCTGAAAAATCCGACGGAGCTTCCTTTATAAAATCAATTTTACGTTTTGCAGACGGCTTGAAAATTTCTTCATTAAGCGAAAGAAAAAGAATAAATGCAAGCGACGAAAACAAAACAAGCTTGAATCTTGAAAACATCGCAGGAGAAAACCTAGAGCGGCTGTTTCCAGTTTTTTTCTGCCAAAGAACTGCGCAAGAAACCGTAAATCCGCTTAAAAGAATTCCCGGAAGGCAAACTAAAAAAATATAAAGTCCGTAATAAAAAACAAAGGATTTTTCTGTTCCGATTATCAAAGATTCAGGACGCGGAATAAAAAAAACAGAAATCAAAAGGCAAAGACCGAAAATAATTGCCGTGTATATTCCGGTAATAAAAATAACTTTTTTCATAAGTCATCTCCGTAGTAAGCTGGCTCTGGCGAATTTTCCTTTACAAGTCTTGAAATCAGCCACAAAACAAATGCCGCAGCAAAAATAAAAATATTTATAACGCAAACTAAAAATGATTTTACTGGAACTGATTTTATCAATGCCGGAATTTTCTGAAACAAAGAATCGTTTGCGCCCAAAATAAAAAAGTTCAAAAAGAAAACAAAAATGTAGTCCATTAAAATAAAGAGCACATTTACAAGTCGCCAAGCAGAAATATTTTTTATCCAGACAACAGAAGCAAAAGCCAAAATAATTGAAGAAAAAATTATCCAGGAAACAAAATTTTCAGAGCATCTTGAATATGAAGCTTCCGTAAATTTTTGAAAATACTTTAAAATCTGTCTTAGAAGAACCGGCACTTCAACTGTATTTTTTATAAGCGGATCTGAAAATTCATCTTGAAAAATTTCAGGCTTTTCCGAGCTGAATGTAAAAACGTTGCCGTTTGACTTTGACTTGTCAATGCAAATTCCAGAAGCATTGTTTTCTGAGTCAACTTCTGAATAATACAAAACATAGCGGTTGTCTTGCGAAGTTCTAAAATATCCGGGCGAAAGAGAAACTGCGGCTTGCATTTCCTTATTTTTATAAACTGAAATTTCAAGCTTTTCTTTTAACGCCGGAATAAAAAAAATCCAAAGGCACAAATGCAAAATCATGCAAACAAGAACTGAATACCAAGGAATTTCTTTATGCCGAATTAAATAGAAAGAAATAAAAACAGGACACAACGAAAGCACAGCCGGCAAGACTTCAAAAATTCCCTGTAAAAAAAATCCTAAACTAAATGCGGAAAATTTCTGCCCGGCAACAAGAATTGTGCAAAGCGAATAAGTCATATAAAGAAACGCGCCAGTGCAAAGGCCAAGCATAACAATAGCGATGTAGGCGGCAAAAATTTTTATGGAACAAATAAATTTCATATATATTTAGAGAATAACACGGATAACTGATAAAATCAAATCTGAAGAGCCGCAATGCTAAATTTTAACGCGTCCCTGAAAACTTCTTGCCAATGTGAGCCTGTCCGCATATTCCAAGTCGCCGCCAGCCGGAAGTCCAGAAGCAAGCCGCGTAACAACAACTTGAGTGTCCTGCAAAACACGCTGAATAAAAAGAGCAGTCGTGTCGCCTTCCACAGTCGGATTTGTTGCAATAATAACTTCTTTTATAACGCCAAGCTTTACACGTTCAAGCAACTGGGAAATTCTAAGCTTATCCGGTGTAATTCCTTCAAGAGGAGAAATAACTCCACCCAAAACATGAAACAATCCATGGAATTCATGCGAGCTTTCGATTGTTGCAACATCTTGAGGCTGCTCAACAACGCAAAGAATTGTTTTATCCCTTGCAATGTCAGAGCAAATAGGGCAGGGGTCTTCTTCTGTCCAGGCGCCGCAAATGGAACAAGGTTTTATTCTTTCCTGCAGCGACAAAATTTGATTTGAAAAACGAATATTAAAAGAACTGTCGGTTTTTAAAAGATGGCTTGCAATTCTAGCCGCGGATTTTTTTCCGATTCCAGGAAGCCTTGAAAAACTTTCTGTCAACTCGTCAAGAGCGTTCATTTTTTACGCGCCCATTCCCGGAATATTCATTCCTGCCATCATAGGTCCAAGCTGATTTTTTATTTCATCCTGCATTTTTTCAAGGGCAGCATGATGAGCGGCTTTTATTAAATCCTGAAGCATAGGAACATCTCTGTTGTCAACGCAGATAGGGTCAAGTTTTATATCCACAAGTTCAAATTTTCCATTTACTGTAACTTGCACCATGTTTCCGCCGGAAGAACCTTCGGCCTCAATCTCTGCAAGCTTTTCCTGCGCCGCCTTAAGCTGGCTCTGCATTCCCGCAAGATTTTTTACCATATCAAAAGGATTCATTGTTTTCTCCAGAAAAGTCTTTAGAATATGCTGAAAACAAGCGGTCAACGGGAGTCGAACCCGCCTATCAGGCTTGGGAAGCCTGTGTAATACCGATATACGATAACCGCAAGTCATAAAAGAATAATGTTATTCCGCTATTTTTTCAACACCCGGCAAATGCTAAAGTTTTTTCACTGATTTTCTTTCTATAAATTCAGCTGGAACACGGACACATTCGCACACTGGAATTCCAACAAGGCGGTTCATAAGAATTTCTGCGGAAAGCTCGCCGATTGTTTTTATATCTTGCCTGAATGTTGTCAAAGGCGGAGAATAAAATTCGGAAATCATTTCATCATCAAAACCAATAAAAGAAATGTCTTCTGGTATTCTTTTTCCGATTGATTTTACATATTCCATTGCACCAACCGCCATATTGTCATTTGCAACAAAAACTGCGGTAATATCGTCATGCCGCTCAAGAAGCTCTTTCATAGCATCATGGCTTTCTGCCCGCGACCATTTATGACAAAATTTCACATAAGATTCATCATATTTCAGACCAAAATCTCTAAAGGCGTTTTTTAATCCTTCCAAGCGATCAATTGCAGCCATATTATATTGCGAATAAGTTCCGCCGATATAAGCAATTTTTTTGTGTCCATTTTCAATAAAATATGAAGCGGCTTTATATCCGGAATCTACATTTGCAGTTACAACAGTTGGAACTCCTGGAATTATAAAGTTTGTCGAAACACAAGGAATGTCTGATTCTGCAAGCTCCATAATTTCACTATCCGCGCTGACTGGATTTATAATTCCGACCGCATCTACATTTCTGTGATAGCAATGCTCAACATAGGACTTTTTTTCTCCAATTGGAGCATGGGAAATAAAAATCAAATCGTATCCGGCAAGTTCAAATCCGTCCCTGAATTTATTAAGAATTTTTCCAAACAAAGGGTGATCAAAACCTCTTTGCATGTCGGCATCTTCATAAATTATTCCTATTAAAAAGGATTTTTTTGTGGTAAGGGTGCGGGCTGTTATATTTGGACGATAGCCTAATTCTTTTGCCGCATCAAGAATTTTTTTTCTAGTTGAATCGCTTAAGCCGCCCGTTTTATTAAGAGCTTTTGAAACTGTAGGGGCAGAATAACCTGTTTTTGAAGCAATATCGTAAATTGTAACCATTGATTTTCCGCCTCCATTTAAATTGTTTCTAATCTTAATCTAGGATGAACAAGAATTTCAAGATTTTTAAAAATAAATTTTTGTTCATCCTAATTCAAACAAAGGCGGAAAAATATTTAGTCTAGTTTCTTGTAGGAAAAATATTCAAAATCTGCAAATTTCTTATAAGAAATCAAGTCAGCGCAATACATTCCCACAAACGCTCCTGTAAATCCTTGCATTCCATACTCATCAGAAAGTTTGCTAGCATCAAGAAGCGGACGAATCTGCCTGAAATTTTTTCCATCTTGAGACCAATAAAAAAATCCAGTTTTCTTGTGAACTTCAAGCCTTATCCAAACAGGTTTTTCTTCATCAAGCGGACATTCCATTTCACGAGAAAATCCTTCCGGCATAATAGACATAACCTGAATAACTTTTCCTTTTTGCTCATTTTGCGTTACAACACAAAGATACTGGGACTTTTCATCATAACGGTAAACCATTCCTGCAAAATGCTGAAAATTTTCCGGACTGAATTCCATTTTAGTTTCTGCGACAAAATCAAAATCAGTCTGCCGGCGCGCTAAAAGACTTTGCTCAAAGCAAGAAACAGGAGATTGCCCTCCTTGAATTCTTAAAAATCCTGAGCGTTCTGAAATTGAAAATCTTTTATCATCAAAAGGAATTCTTAAAGTTTTAAAATCCGCTAAAAAATCTTTATTTTTAAACGTATATTTTTCAGCAGCATGGACAACGCCGCATCCAGGAGCAATAATTCCGCGCCCTTTTATTTCTATATAATCAGGCGGACAATTCTTTAAAGTTCCATCAGGCTGCTTTACCCAAGGCCAGCCATTTTTCCATTCAAGCTCTGCAATTCCAGTTTCGCGCCCAAGAACACAACGTTCAGTTCCTTCAAGAGGACGACCGCAAAGGTAAACCAAATAATCTTTTTTTCCGTCTGGAGACTTGCACCAAGAACCATGCCCGGCTCTTTTTATTTTGCAGTCATAGCCATAGGAAGTAATCAGCGGATTTGCAGGATGAACTTCATAAGGCCCGAACAAATTTTTTGACCTTGCGCAAGTAATTGCGTGTTCATAGCTAGTTCCGCCTTCTGCGCAAACAAGATAATACCATCCGTCGCGCTTATAAAGATGCGGACCTTCTACAAGCCCAATGTCTGTTCCTAAAAAAATCTTATGAACTTTTCCAACAAGTTTTTTTGCCTTGCAGTCATATTCCTGAACAAGAATTCCAGAAAACTGGCGCGGACCTTGCTGCCTATAATCCCATTCCATGTTCACAAACCATTTTCTTCCGTCGTCATCATGGAACAATGAAGCGTCAAATCCAGAAGCGTTCATAAAAATTGGATCAGACCACGGACCTTCAATAGATTCAGCGGTAGTCAAAAAATTTGGGCAGTCTTTCCAAGGTCCATCGTTCCAGCTTCTTACATTTGTAAAAACAAGATAAAAAATTCCATCTGAATAAGAAAGACATGGAGCCCAAATTCCACACGAAGCCTTGTTTCCCGCCATATCCAAAAGACGTTTTTCAGAAAGCGGGGAAGGAACAGAAGTCCATGTCTTCATATCTTTAGAACGATGCAGCTCAACTCCCGGAAACCATTCAAATGTAGAATTCGCAATAAAACATTCACCATCCTCATTTACAATTGAAGGATCGGCATGAAACCCGGAAAGAATAGGATTATAAATTTTCATAATGAATTTACCTCTGTCTTTATTTTACTCTTTTACGCTTCCCATTGTAATTCCAGAAATAATATACCTTGACATAAACGCATAGAACACAAGAATCGGAATCAGCGAAACTGCGACTCCAAGATAAATTGAACCATATTCTGTGCGGTAAATATCGCCACGCAAAGATTGAACAAGCATTGGCAAAGTATATTTATCTTGATCTGAAAGAAGAACAAACGGCGTCATAAAATTGTTCCAAGAAGCAACAAAAGAGAAAATACTCTGCGCCGCAATTGCCGGAGTCAAAATCGGGAGCATTATCGTGTTGAAAATTCTAAATTCACCAGCTCCATCTATTCTTCCAGCATCAATAAGTTCAAATGAAAGAATTGATTCCATATATTGACGCAAGAACAGAACAGTTCCAGCCGAAGCAATTGAAGGAACAATCAGCGGAATAAAGCTGTTTGTAAGATGAATTTTCGCCATAAACTGATAGAATCCAATAAACGAAAGAGTTCCAGGAATCATAATTACAACAAGAATAAATCCCCAAAGCAAATTTCTTCCTTTAAATTTATAAACTTGAATTCCATAAGCTGTCAATGTAGAAAAATAAACTCCAAGCACAGTTGAAAAAATCGCAATAACCGCGCTGTTTCCAAATCCGCGCCAGATTTTAAAAGAACGGCTTGTAAGGTTTTTCCAGTTTTGCAAAGTATTAGTTCCTGGCAAAAGAGAAATTCCAGAGTTAATCTGCGCATTCGTTCTTGTTGCGTTCACAAGCATAAGATAAATCGGAACAACAGCAAGCAGCGCAAAGAAAACCATCATCACATATAAAATAGTTCTTTTAAATGAAAGTTCGTACTTATATTTCATAGAAAGCTCCTTGTATTAGTCTTCCTTGCGGGATTTTGCAGGACGCTCCTTTACAAGAGCATTTATTCCAAGAGATAAAATAATTGTGATAATAAATATAGCAATCGCAATTGCAGCGGCATAAGAATAATCTGTTCCGCCTTGGAATCCCATGTTGTAAAGATAAACTGACATCGTTCTAATCTTAAAGTCAGGCTCGCCGTGCATTCCTGTAAGCAAGAAAGGAATTTCAAAAAGCTGCATTCCGCCAATCATTGAAGTAACAAGAATATAAAGCATCATCGGGCGCAAAAGCGGCAATGTTATATAGAAAGTCTGCTGGCGGTTATTCGCTCCGTCAACAATAGCAGCCTCATACAAAGAAGGTGAAATACTTGTAATTCCAGCCATAAGCATAATCAAAGTATGACCGCACCACATCCACCACTGAATAAAAGAAACAATCAAGCGTGAAGCATTTGGCATTCTAAAAAAATTGAATCCTTGCTTTACAACTTCGCCGTCAACAACTCCAGAAGACCAGATTCCAAGAGTTCCTGTCAAAAACTGATTTACAGGTCCAACCGGATAAGCAAAAAGACTTCTAAAAAGAATCGCAATAGATGCAGTTGTCAAAAGATTCGGCATATAGAAAACCGCACGGAACAAGCCTTTTCCCTTTAAATTCAATCTTACATCAGTAAACCAAATTGCAAAAAGCAATGCGATTCCAAGCTGAGGAACAAAGTTGCAGCCCCACATTATAAAAGTGTTTTTTACGGCTCCCCAGAAATATCTATCATTTACAAGCTTCTGAAAATTCTTTAATCCGACAAAACTAAAGTCAGAGCGAAGACCTTTTAAATTGCTGAATCCTAAAATCAATGTATACAAAATCGGCCATAACTGAAAAGCCGCATAAACCAGTATAAAAGGCAAAACAAAAAAGTATCCGTTTCTATTTGTCTTGGTTTCTATTCCGGATTTTTTTTTCATCTTGAAACCTCCAAAAAATTTTCCGGCAGAAACCGGGCAAAAGACGTCTGGTCAAGATACAATTACGCTAAAAAACTTGACTCAGCCGTTTTAGGATTTGATAAATCCTAACAAAGCCCGATGCAGTAAAAACCGCATCAGGCACAAATTATATTTTTACAAAGAAAGTGAAAGTGTTGAAGAAACCTGAGCCTTAAAGTCGTCAAGAGCCTGCTGCTTTGTCTTTTCACCATTTACATAAGCTGCTGTTTCTTCAGAGAAAATTGACTCAATAGCCTGGTCAGTTCCCTGTGAAAGCTTTCCGTTTACAGATTCAGCCATCTGTGCAAAAGCTGAATAGTGATTCTGTCCTGCAAGGTAAGGATCTGCATAGCTGTCTTTGATTTTTTCAACAACATTTTTGTTTGAAACAACATCGCCTGTATCTTTTGCCCAAGCCTCAAGGAATGCATCGTCAGTAGCAATGTATTTTATAAGTTCTTTTGCAGCGTTAGGATTTTTTGTTCCTTTCCATGCGCCAACCCAAGTTCCGCCCCAGCGATAGCCTACAGGACCTGCGCACATTGCCCAGTCTCCAGAAGATTCAGGAGCGTTTGTCTTAAGAACATAGTGAAGTCCCCAAGTTGGAAGGAAATAGCTGAATATTTCTTTGTTTTTTCCTGCTTCATCTTTAAATGTTCCTTTCATTCCTGCGAACCAGCCTTCTGACCACTGACCAACACGGCCTTCATATCCTTTGTCATGCAAAGTCTTGCACATATCCATGTAGTCGTACATTTTCTGGTCAATAACAAGCTTGTCATCTACAACCCAAGGAGATGCGCGGCCTGCGCTGTAAGGTTTGAACATATCGCCTGTAGAAGAAACAATATAGCAGTCGCCACTTGATTTCTGCTTTAAAAGCTCTGCAGTTTCAAGGAATTTGTCCCAGTTTGCAAGATGTTTCTGAACTTCAGCAGGATCATCTGTTCCAAGATATTTTTTTGCAAGCGAGCGGCGATAGAAAACTGCGCCTGGAGTAACTTGCCATGACATTCCGTAAACTTTTCCGTTGTAAGTTCCAACTTCTACAGGATAAGGATAAACCTTGTCTTTTACTTCATTGTAAATATCTGTAATGTCAAGCAAAAGTCCTGATTCAATGTATTTGCGCACAAAAGCATCTTCCAAAGCAAAAACATCAGGACAGCCAGCGCCAGATGCCAAAACAGGATCTAGCTTATTCGGAAACTGGTCTGTAGGTGTAAGTGAATATGAAATTTCATATTTTCCTGCAAAACGAGAATCTTTCTGGAAATAATTTTTTATCATTCCGTCCAATTCATCTGTAAAAGACCAGACTACAAGCTTGTTGTTTGCATCTGATTTTCCCTGAGGCGCTTTATCTTTAGAACACCCCCCCCGATAAAAGCAAAAGCTCCAATCATTGCCGCAGAAATAACTGCAAAAGTTTTCTTCATAAGTTTCCTCCATTTTAACTTTATGAAAAATATTAGCCGGAAAAATCCAGCCATCCTAAATAGAAATACCGGCCGCCAAGAAGGACGTGTGAACTTAATCACATGGCAACCGGTTTCCTAAAAATTAGGCTATCATCGTTTCTTTTATTTGTCAAACAAAAAATTCATTTTTTTTATAAATTCTTACAATTTTTCTAAAATCCATAATTCCGCAGAAAATTCTATTCTACTAAATGTAAAAATTCATTATGATTTGAAAAAGTAAATTTTACGGAGAAAAGAATGCAATACGGATATTTTGATGACGAAGCCAAAGAATACGTTGTTACACGTCCAGACACACCGACTTCCTGGAGCAACTATCTTGGCTCAACTGAATATGGAGCTGTAATAACAAACAACGCAGGTGGCTACGGATTTTACAAATCTGGAGCGCAAGGAAGATTTATGCGCCTTAGATTCAATTCAATTCCAATGGATCAGCCAGGCCGCTATTTTTATCTGCGCGACATGGAATCCGGCGACTACTGGTCAGCTTCATGGCAACCTGTAGGAAAACCTTTGGACAAATTTAAAAGCGAATGCCGCCACGGAACTGCATACACAAAAATCACTTCTGAATACGAAGGAATCAAGTCTGAAACAAAATACTATGTTCCGCTCGGACAGACATTTGAATACTGGCGTCTAAAAGTTACAAACACTGGCAGCAAAAAACGCAAGCTCCGCGCATTCAGCTACTGCGAATTTTCAAACCAATGGAACACAACTCAAGACCAAGTAAATTTGCAGTATTCGATTTTTATTGTTAAAGGCGAAAAATCCGCGCCAAATATGCTGCGTTATTCAATACACGAAAATCTTTACATTCAGCATCAAAAAAATCCAAACGTTAACGACTACATGAGCGAATGGATGGCTCTTGCCGGCGCACCAATGACAGGATTCGACACAAGCCGCGAAGCATTTATCGGAACTTACGGAAGCTACAAAGAGCCTGCCGCAGTTCTAAAAGGCGAATGTTCAAATTCAGAAGCGTTCGGAGACAATTCCTGCGGAACAGTTCAGGCTGACATAGAATTAAATCTGGGAGAAACAAAAGAAATAATGGTTCTTCTTGGAATCGGAGACGCAAATGTTGAAGGCAAAAAAACTGTAGAAGAATTTGGAACATTTGAACGCGCAGATCAAGAATTTGAAAAGCTTGTAAAAAACTGGCATTCAAAACTAGACAGTTTTTCAGCAGTTACGCCGGACGAAGATATAAACCACACAGTAAATATGTGGGGACTTTACAACTGCCTTATAACTTTCGCCTGGTCAAGAGCCGCATCTTTGGTTTACAACGGAGAACGCGACGGACTTGGCTATAGGGATTCAGTTCAGGACATTCTTGGTGTAAGCGCGGCAATTCCGCAGGAAGCAGAAGAACGGCTTGTTCGGCTTTTAAGCGGACAGTTTTCAAACGGAGGCGCATTGCCTGTAATAAGCAAGGACTTTGAAGCTGGAAAACAAAAAATGATTCCAGCAGAAGAATTCCGCTCAGACGACTGCCAGTGGTTCTTTAACGCGGTGCCTTGTTTTGTCGCAGAAACTGGAAACTTTGATTTCTTCAACCGCATAGTTCCTTATGCAGACAAAGGCGAAGCTACGGTTTACGGGCATTTAAAGCAGGCTCTTTTGTTCAACCTTGAGAGAATGGGAAAAGACGGATTGCCTTGCGGCCTTCTTGCCGACTGGAACGACTGTCTTAAGCTTGGCTACCACGGGGAAAGCCTTTTTGTTGCATTCCAGCTTAGACTCGGACTTACAACTTACGCAGATATTTCAAAACGCCTCAGAAAAAACGACGAAGCTGAATGGGCATTGAGCGAGCGCAAAAAACTTGATGAAAACATCCAGAAAAAATGCTGGGACGGAAAATGGTTTATATGGGCAATCGCAGAAGACGGAACAGTCTACGGAACTCAGTCAATTGAAGAAGGACAGATTTACTTCAACACACAAGTCTGGTCAGTTCTTTCAGGAGCTGCAACTCCAGAACAAGTAAAAACCTGCCTTGAGTCTGTAAAAGAAAAACTTGCAACTCCTTACGGACTTATGCTTTGCGCGCCGCCATTTATCTACGCAAGCCGCGACATAATGAGCTCAGTTGTATATCTTCCGGGAATCAAGGAAAACGCCGGAATTTTCAACCATACACAAGGTTGGGGCGTTATTGCTGAAATCATAAACGGAAACGGCGACAGAGCCTACGAATATTGCAAAGCCGCTCTTCCGGCTGCATACAACACAAAGGCAGAAATCCGCCAAAGCGAGCCTTATGTAATCGGACAGACAACTTATTCCACATATTCAAAACGTCCGGGCAACACAAGAGTTTCTTGGCTTTCTGGAGCCGCAACTTGGAACTATTATTCAATCACGCAGTATATGCTTGGAATTCGTCCGCAGTACACAGGGCTTTTAATAGATCCGTGCATTAAGCATGACTGGGACGGATTTAAAGTTGAACGTCGCTGGAGAAAAATGAATCTTCACATTGAAGTAAAAAATCCTTCGCATGTTTCAAAAGGAATCGAGTATATTGAAGTAGACGGAAAACGCATTGACTCTTCAACAATTCCAGCTGAACTTTTAAAAGACGGAAGCACAATCATTGCCGTAATGGGAAAAAATGCGCTTCCTGTAGAAAACGAGCGTATGTAAAAACATCTTAACTAACGATAGTTCTAAAAACTACCGTTAGTTTACAACCTTACATTAAAACTAAACAATTTAAGGAAATTTCTTATGGAACAATACAAAAAAGACTTTATAGATTTTATGGTTGAGTGCAATGTTCTAAAATTCGGTTCGTTTACACTCAAAAGCGGAAGAAAATCTCCATTTTTTATGAACGCAGGAGCATACACAACAGGAAGCCAGCTTGCACGCCTTGGAGAATTTTATGCAAAAGCAATCCATGACAATTTTGGAGACAACTTTGATGTTTTGTTTGGACCTGCATACAAAGGAATTCCTTTAGCCGTAACAACAGCAATCGCATACCATAACCTCTACGGAAAAGAAATCAAATATTGCTCAGACAGAAAAGAAGAAAAAGATCACGGCGCAGACAAAGGTTCTCTTCTAGGATACAAAATTCAAGACGGAGACCGGGTTGTGATAATAGAAGACGTAACAACTTCCGGAAAATCAATTGAAGAAACTTACCCAAAAATCAAGGCGCAGGAAACAATCCCTTGTGGAATAAAAATAGTAGGCGAAATAGTAAGCTTAAACCGCATGGAAAAAGCCCCTGACAGCACAAAAGCCGCCCTTGACGTTATAACAGAAAAATACGGATTTCCTGCACGTGCAATAGTTTCAATGGCAGATGTTGTTGAAAGTTTATACACAAACGGAGACAAAAAAATCATCACTGACGAAATAAAAAAGGAAATTGACGCATATTACAGTGAATGGGGTGCAAATAATTGAATTTTCCAGTTAAAAAATTAAAATTTTTTGCATTTTACGCAGTAATTTCAATCTGTACCCTTTTATCATTGGGTGCAGAAGATAAATTTTCACCGCAAAAAATAGTATGCCTTTCGCCTTCGGGTGCAGAAATATTATGCGCATTGGACAGTTTTGACAAAATAAAAGCAAGAACAGATTACTGCGACTACCCGGAAAAATTAAAAAGCCTGCCTTCAGTTGGCGGATTTGACGGAAAAACATTAAGCATAGAAACAATACTTTCATATTCCCCCGATTTTGTTTACGGCTCGCAAGGAATGCATGATTTTTTTAAAAAGCCGCTAGAAAACCTTGGCATAAAAGTTTTTTTAAGCAATGCCGCAAACGGAATTTCCCAGACAAAGCAAGAAATCCTTTATATTGCAAATCTTCTTGAAAAACAGAATGAAGGAAAAAAAATCATTGAGCACATAGAACAACAGATAAATTCTGTACCCAAATCTGCACCCATAAAAACAGTTTATTATGAAGTTTGGGCTGAACCTTTTATGACAGCAGGAAAATCTTCCTTTATAAATGAACTTTTAAAAGCCGCAGGTTATAAAAACGTATTCGCTTCAATAAAAGAAAGCTATCCAATGGTAAGCGAAGAGTCAATTATAGCAAGCCAGCCGCAAATAATAATTTTGCCAGATGCAAACGGCATAAAACCGCAAGATATAAAAATGCGCCGTGGCTGGAACAAAATACCGGCTGTAAAAAACAATTCAATTTTTACCATTAATGCAGATTTAATTTCAAGGCCAGGTCCTAGAATAGGAGAAGCTGTGGTCGAATTAAGCAAACTAGCCAATTAAAGCATTAAATGAAAAAAGCCTCACTGTTTATAATATTTGCAGCAAGCATATTTTTCTCTTTGATTTTGGGAGCTGAACAAATAAAGGTTACAGAAGCATTCTGCAACGGTGACAGTTTTTCAAAAATAGTCTTTTTTAACATAAGACTTCCACGCACAATTCTTTGCCTTATCGCAGGCATAACTTTAGCCGGAAGTGGCTCTGTGTTCCAGTTGTTTTTTAGAAATCCGCTTGCAGAACCAGGAATAATGGGAGTTTCCTCCGGCGCAACATTGGGAGCAGTTTTAGCTTCTTGCGCAGGAATTTTCAATACAACTTTTTTTTCGTCCTTGCAGTTTGGCTCTTTTTTGGGCGCACTGATTTCTGGAGCACTTGTAATAGCCATAGCCGGAAAAAAAACGCCGTCAACACTTTTGCTTTGCGGAACTGCGCTTGGCACATTATACTCCGCATTCAGTTCAATTTTGCTTTCCATAAATGACCGGCAGCTTCATTCTATTTATATGTGGATGCTGGGCAGCTTCAGCGGAAGGGGCTGGGAAGAACTCTTGTTTATTCTGCCACCATTTTTGGGTGCAGTTGTAATTTTTTGCCTTTGCATATTCAAACTGGACATTCTTTCCTGTGGCGAAACAAACGCCATTTCACTAGGACTTTCTGTAAAAAAACTTCAGCTTATAATTTTAATTTCTGGAGCATTGGCAGTTTCTGCGGCAGTATGCGCCGGCGGCACAATAGGATTTATAGGCTTGATTGCGCCGCATATCACACGAAAAATCTTTGGAGCAAAGGCAAAAACTGTAGTTCCTCTTTCAATGGTTACAGGCGCTTCAATTTTGCTTCTTTCTGACACCATTTGCAGAACTATAATTTCCCCGGCAGAACTTCCAGTGGGTACAGTTACAGCAATACTCGGTGCGCCATTTTTTATTTCACTTTTGTTTTCGCAAAAAAGAGGTACAGAATGGATGAACTAAAAGTTTGCAACCTCAACGCAGGCTGGAACAAAAGGCAAATTCTTTTTAACATAAACATTTCTATAAAAAAAGGAGAGTTCATCTGTCTTTCAGGACCAAACGGAAGCGGAAAATCAACATTGCTTTCAATAATTGCAGGGGTACAGACAGAGCCAGTTTTTGGAAATATAAAGGAATCTGTACCCATTTCTTGCCTTAACATAAAACAAAGAGCAAAAACTGTATCCTATATGCAGCAAAAAGAGTTTCCGACATGGGATTACAGCGTAAAAGACATTGTGCTTACAGGAAGATTTCCGCACACAAACTTTACTGGATTCTATTCAAAAGCTGATTTTTATGCGGCAGAAAAAGCAATAGAACAGCTTAATATAGAAAATTTGGCAAACAAAAGCATTCTGGAACTTTCAGGCGGAGAATTTCAAAAAGCTAGAATTGCAAGAGCCGTTGCGCAGGAAACAGAATTTATGCTTTTAGATGAACCTGTAGCCGGACTAGATTTTACTTACCAAGAAGAGCTTTTATCTCTTTTAAAATCAATTGCAAAAGAAAAAAATACTGGAATTCTTATTTCAATTCACGACATAAATACAGCCGCCAGGTTCGCACAGAAAATCGCACTTCTCCCAAAATTCAAACCTTGCCTTTATGGAACTCCAGAACAAATTATGACAAAAGAAAACCTTTGTGCAGCATACAATGCAAATATAGAAATCTGTACCCATCCAATTTACAAAACTCCATTGGCAGTCTTCTAAAAAAAACGCTCTTGGTAAAAAACAGAAAATCCGCTAAAATAACTTTATGAAAACAACTCCTAGTTACACAGTAATTTACAGCGACGATGAAATTGTTGTACTAAATAAAAAAAGCGGACTTTTAGTTGCCGCAGATAGATACGATGCTGAAGCTCCGCGGCTGGATCTTCTTGCAGAAAAGGAATTCGGAAGCCTTTTTGCAGTGCATAGAATTGACAAGGACACAAGCGGAATTGTAATTTACGCAAAAACTCCAGAAGCCCATAGAAACATTTCAATGCAGTTTACAGAAAGAACTGTAAAAAAAACATATCATTGCCTTGTAAACGGACATCCGACTTGGGATAATTTTACAGTAGACCTTCCGCTTCTTCCAGATGGAGACGACAGGCACAGAACTGTAATCAACAAAAAATTTGGAAAGCCGTCCGTAACTTATCTTGAAGTCGTAGGAAACTGCGGACCTTACACTTGGATAAAGGCATTTCCAAAAACTGGAAGAACACATCAAATTCGCGCTCATCTTCAGTCCACGGGATTTCCAATTGTATGCGATCCTCTTTATTCAGGAAATCAAAAACCCGTCCGACTTAGCGACATCAAACGAAAATGGAACGGAGATGTTTACGAAGAACGACCTCTTTTAAACAGACTTGCGCTTCATGCTTATTCAATTGAAATTGCGCATCCAAAAACAGGCGGGCAAATTGTTTTTACAGCTCCTTATCCAAAAGACCTGGACGCAGTAAGAAATCAGCTTGCAAAAATTTTCAAGGTAGATCCTCTGGCATAAAAAATCTTAAAAAAATTCATGCGCTTCCTAAAAAACTGTGATAAAATATAAAAAAACTGGAGGACAAACATGAAAAAGTACATAACTATAAGCCGTGAATATGGCAGCGGCGGACATACAATCGGAAGTATCGTGGCAAAGGAACTTGGAATTCCGTTTTATGATAACGAAATAATCGACCTTGCAGCAAAGGATTCTGGACTTCATCCTGATTTTATAAAAAAGAACGAACAAAACATTTCTTCTGGATGGCTTTACACTCTTTTGCTTGGAGCAAGTTATGCCACACCGGGAACAGGCTCAATGCATCTTGGAATGAACTCTGCAACATCAGCAGCTCCTCTTGCCGATCAGGTTTTCAATGCGCAAAGAAACGCTATAATTCAGCTTGCAAAAAAAGGACCTTGTGTTATTGTCGGTCGCTGCTCGGATTATGTTTTGCGCCACTGCGAGGAAATTGACAGAAAAGATATTTTGAATATTTTTATTTATGCGCCGCTTGCTGACAAAGTTCAGTACGCAATAAAAACAAAAGGACTTGATCCTGCAACAGCGGAACGCGATGTAAAGCTCATAGACAAAAGAAGAGCAAACCATTACAACACTTTCACAGAGCGCACTTGGGGAAACAGAGCGCACTACGATATGCTTATAAACAGTTCCCTCCTTGGAATGGAAAAAACCGCAAAAATGATTGCACAAATTGCAAAGGAATCATAACTTGATTCTTACAGTCTGAATACGACGGGCACTTTGATCTTCAACAATAAAAAGCGTCCCGTCTTTTTTATATACAGAGCCTACAGCCGGAAGCTCGTCAAACCGCTCAAGAAGCCATCCGCCTAAAGTGTCAAAATTTTCACTTGAAAGATTCATGTAAAGAACATTGTTCAAGTCATCAAGCTTCATGTCTCCAGGAACAAGAAATTCATTCACACCAACAAGTGTTATGCGCTTTTCTGGAGGAACATCTGCCATGCCGTGCTCATCTGTAATTCTTCCAAAGACTTCATGCAGAATATTATCCAAAGTTACAATTCCTGTCATTTCACCGTATTCATTTACAGCAACTGCGAAATTGTTTTTTTCAGATTTGAATTTCTTTAAAAGCTCAATCGCGCTCAAAGTTTCCGGCACAAAAAGAACAGGCTGCATACATTGGCGCACAAAATCATTGCAAGAGCAAATTTTTTTATCAGCGAAAAGAACATCTTTAAAATAAAGCACGCCCACAATTTCTTCACTGCCATTTTCATAAACCAGAATTCTTGAGTAGCCGGTTTCTTCAAAAACTTTTATTACATTTTCAAAAGAATCCGATGCATAAATATGGCGCACAAGCGAACGATGCCTCATTATATTGTGAACATTCAAGTCTGAAAATTCAAATATCCGCTCAAGCATTTTACGCTCGTCCTGCTCCAGAGTGCCTTCGTTTTCCCCGATTGCAATAAGCGCCTTCAGTTCTTCTTCTGTAATCAAAGGGCGTTTTGCCTTTACAAGTTTTTTTTCAAGAAAATCAAGAAGCTTTGTAAACTGAAAGAAAAGCCATATTACAGGAAAAAATACTTTTTGAATAATCAAAATTGGAACAGCTGAATTCTGCGTTACAAATTTCTGATTAAAACTTGCAAATGTCTTTGGAATTATTTCAGCAAAAACAATAACCAAAACCGTAATTGCGGCAGTGGCAAACGAAACATATTCCGCCCCGAAAACTTTTAGTGCAAAAGCCGTAGCAATCGAAGAGTTCAGGGTATTTACAAAATTTGTTCCTATTAAAACAGTTGAAATAAGCTGGTCAAGCTCCGATTTTATTTTGTAAACTCTTATTGAATTCTTTGAATTTTCCTTGAGCATTTGCCTTACAGAAATTCTTGAAATGCTGGTAAAGGCCGTTTCTGTCGCTGAAAAAAATGCGCCTAAAAACAAAAGGAATGCAATTGCAAAAAGATTCAAAAGAATATAAAACGCGTTCATTTTTGCTCTCCGTCTTTTTGCATTTTGATTTTTTTTACACGGTTGTCTTCCATTTTTATAACGGTGAATTTATATCCTTCCGCAACAACGAAATTTCCTTCCTGCGGAATTGAGCCAAGTTTTTCGCAAATAAAGCCGCCTATAGTTTCGCAATTTTCAGAGGAAAGATTTATTCCAAGTTTTTCATTCAAATCAATAAGACGAGCAAAACCGTCAATTTCGCATTCGTGAGTATTTTCAATTATAAGATTTGCTTTATGCGCACGGATATTTTTTCCATCTGTAACAGGACCAAAAATTTCACGGACAATATCTTCTCTTGTTAAAATTCCGTAAGTTCCAGAATATTCATCAATTACAACCGCCATGCTCTGCCGGTTTTCCCAAAGCATCTGCTGAACACCGGACATTTTTTTTGTTTCAAGAATAAAAAGGGGAGGACGCATTGTCTTTTGCACACTAAACTCTGAAGTTCTGTTTTTGAACGACAGCATATCTTTTATATAGATAATTCCCACAATATCATCAATGTCTTTTTTATAAACAGGGAAGCGGGAAAAACCAAAACGCTGGGCTTTTTCAATAATGTCAGAATAAGAATCATTTACGCTCACAGCTTTGATTTGCTTACGGGGAATCATAATGTCCTTTGCTTCAAGGTCAGTAAACTTAAAAACCTGAGACATCATGTTTTTTTCATTCACTTTTAAAATTCCCTGCTCGCATCCAACGTCCAAGAAAGTTTTTATTTCCTCTTCAGTGTAAGAAACTTTTTTTTGCTTCACATTGATTTTAAAAACTTTCAGCACAAGCTTTGAAAAAGAAGTGAAAACCATTACAAGCGGAAAGAGAAGCGTTTCAATAATCTGGACAAAAAAACTAAAGAAAAACGCGACCGCTTCCGGATGATGCGTTGCAATAATTTTAGGCGTAATTTCACCAAAAACCAAAAGCAAAATTGTTACGGCAAAAGTTGCAAGCCCGATTCCAGCCGAACCAAAAAGTCCGACCGCTATAAAAGTAAAAACTGCTGAAAGGGCAATGTTGACGATATTGTTTCCAACAAGAAGAGTATTTATAAGCCTGTCTTTGTTTTTAAGAAGATTCCAAACACGGATTGCGCGCTTGTCTTGCTTTCCACGCAAAAGGCGCACACGGAGTTTATTAACTGAAAAAAAAGCGCTTTCTGCGGCGGAAAAAATTGTTGAAAGAACAATAAGAACTACCGCAGTTGCCAAAAGCGCCGGCAAGGGAACAGCCAGAGAATCCACTACTTTTTGCTCTCCTGGTTTTCTTTTATTGCTGAAAATTTGCGCACGGTTTCCAAAGCCTTTAAGATTTCCTCTGAATATCCGCCTTCTGTTTTTATGCTGTAGGCTTTTTCCAAGCACTGCTGAACACGCTCAAAATCAATATCCGGCAAATTTACAAGAACATAAGCCGCCATGTACATTGCTTCTTGACGCTGCAAATCTGAAAGGGAACTTTTTTCCGCAATCTGCTCGAAAGGCTCGGCGGGATCTTTTCCTTGCGCAAATGCTTCAAGCGATTTATTGTAAGCGTTGCGAACTTCATAATCTCCCAAAAGTCCTGTTGAGTCCTGCGAGTCAAGCACAATAAATTCCTGAATCAAATCTTTTAAAAGGAAACAATGTTCTTGCCTTGTATTTTCAACCAACTCATTTATAGCCTGAGCTTTTTCTATGCCGGAAGATTTTTCAACTTTTTCTATCAACTCTTTTGTCTTTAAAGCTTCCTGTCCGGCGTCTTTCATTTTTGCAGAGTACTCTTCAAAAGTGCTTTCGTTTTTTTCATCAAAATCAACATAAGCCAAAACATATCCGTCTTTTGAAACAAGATATGCACATGGCCATTTGCGGACATTATAATAGCGCGCAAGCAATTCCTTTTTTTCGTAGGACTTTTTGATTTCCGCGGCTGCCTTCAATTCTTCTTCTGAAGCATTTTCTGGAACATTTGTCTTTGCATATTCAGTCTGAGAAAAATCCAAATTTGCAAAAATATATTCTTTTCCAAATTCCTTTGAAAAATCTTTTGTTAAAACAATGTTTTCCTTAAAAGGCTTGCTTGTTTCCGCCCAGTCATCTCCGCTGAACAAAAGGTAAATATCCTTCTTTTGCTTTTTTGCAGCTTCCTTTGCAGAATCAAAATCCGAATACCACTTTGGCGCGCCGCATGAAGCAAGAAGAAATACTGTTGCAAAAGCTGCAATAAAAATTCCATTTCTTTTCATTTTTCTCTCCACAAATTAGTTAAAATATCTTATTCCCGCTGCAAAAATATTCTGGCAAGAACTTTCATTTGAATCCATTCCCGCAATATTTTTTATAAGGTCAATGCTTGAGCCGCCGTTGTCAGTTCCCATTGTTCGCTCGTTGTGTCCCATTTTTCCAAGAACACGGCCGTCTGGACTTGTAAGACCTTCAATTGCAAAAAGGCTTCCATTAGGGTTGTCTGGCTCAGTTATTGAAGGAATTCCATTTTCGCCAACATATTGAGTAAAGACTTGCCCATTTTCAAAAAGTTTTTTTGCAAGTTCTTCGCTGATCACAATGCGTCCTTCTCCATGACTTACTGGAATAAGGTGAATCTTTGAATTCAAAACACTAGAATCTTGCGCCCATGGACTTTTTGCGCTGACCATCCTTGTGCGCACAACTCTGCTTATGTGCCGTCCGATTTTATTGTAAGTAAGTGTCGGCATATCTGCGGAAGGCTCTTTTATTTCGCCATAAGGAACAAGACCTGTTTTTATAAGCGCCTGAAAACCGTTGCAAATTCCAAGCACAAGGCCATCGCGTTTTTTAAGCAGCTCCATTATGCTGTCTGCAATTCTATGCTCGCGGATTACATTAGCTATATATTTTCCTGAACCGTCCGGCTCGTCTCCTGCGCTGAATCCGCCTGCAAAAGCAAGAATTTGAGCCTTGTCAATTTCCGCCTTGAACAAATCTAAGGATTCAGCCAAATCTTTTGGAGTTCTGTTGCGGAACACAACAATTTTTGTTTCTCCGCCATTCAAGTTAAATGCGCGTGCCATGTCGTATTCGCAGTTTGTTCCAGGGAAAACAGGAATTACAACTTTTGGCTTTGTCTTTACAGCAGAATACTCAAAGGAAGAAGATTTTTTCCTAGCTTCCTCAAGCGACTCGTGTTCTTTCAATGCAAAAGAAGGCAATGGAGGCTGAAGCTCTGCGCCAGAAACTGGAGGGAAAACTTTTTCAAGCTTTGATTCCCATGCAGATTCAATTTCATCAAGAGAAATTTTTACATCTTCAAGTTCAATGCTAGGCTCGCAAATAGTTTCTCCAATTTTAGAAACAGTTCCTTCAGCAAAACCTTTTTCTGAATCAAGGTCAAAATCCGACTCAACTAAAATCGAACCATAAAGCGGAGTAAACAAATCGCTAACGTCAGCTTCTTTTATTCCAGAGGCGGCTGTGCAGCTTAAAGGAATTGTGTCCAAGGAAACTCCGATTTTATTTCCAAGCGACATTTTGCTCAATGCTTCTGCAATTCCGCCGGCGCAAACCGGATACATCGTATTTATTTTTTTCTGGTTGTTAAGCTTGTAAAGCGCAGCAGTGTTTTTCTTGAACACTTCAAAATCTGGGACAAGCTCCGCAGAATATGGAACACTTACAAGGAAAACTTTGCTTCCCGCTTTTTTAAAAGAGCCGCTAACAACATTTTTTACATCGTCAACATTCACGGCAAAAGAAACCAATGTGTGCGGAACATTAAGATTTTCAAAAGTTCCAGACATTGAGTCTTTTCCGCCGATTGAGCCAGTTCCCATTGCAAGCTGGGCATCAATAGAACCAAGCAATGCAGCTGCAGGATAACCCCAAGTTTTTTCTGTTACAGCACGTCCGAAAAATTCCTGGAATGTAAGACGGCAAGTGTCGGTTTTTCCGCCCATACAGGCAATTTTTGCCAAGCTAGAAAGAACTGCAACCTGCGCGCCGTGCCATGCTGACCACTGGGAAACACGAGGATCAAAACCGTAGCTCATAAGGCTGACTGTAGAAGTTTCGCGCGGGGAAACAACTGGAATTTTTGCAGCCATTCCTGCTTCCGGTGTTCCCTGATATTTTCCACCGTAAGGCATAAGAACTGAACTTGCTCCAATAGAACCGTCAAACCGCTCGCCAAGTCCGCGCTGACTGCAACAAGCCAAATCGTTCATATTGCAAAGCCACGCTTCTTTTATGTCTGGATTTTCTGAATCTTCAAGAAGAATTTTTTCAACTGATTCAAGAGGATGAATCAAAGGGGAATTTTTCTGTTCTGCAGGACTTTCTATTGAAGCCACCGCATGATGTTCTGCTCCAGCTGTATCAAGGAAAGAACGGTCAATATCTACGATTGTTTTTCCGCGCCACTTCATTACAAGTTTGTTTGTATCTGTAACAACTGCGACTACAACCGCATTTAAATTCTCTTTATTGCATTCCAATATGAATTTCTGAGCGTCTTCCTTGCGCACAACAACTGCCATTCTTTCCTGGCTTTCTGAAATTGCAAGTTCTGTTCCGTCAAGACCTTCATATTTTTTTGGAACAGCATCAAGGTTTATATCAAGCCCAGGAGCAAGCTCGCCAACTGCAACAGAAACTCCGCCCGCGCCAAAATCGTTTGAACGGCGAATCATACGGCACACATCTTTGTTTCTAAAAAGACGTTGAATTTTACGCTCTTCTACAGCGTTTCCTTTTTGAACTTCGGCTGCAGCAGTTGCAACAGACTTCACATCGTGAACTTTTGAAGAACCAGTTGCGCCTCCAATTCCATCGCGTCCAGTTCCACCGCCAAGAAGAATTACAACATCTCCTGTTTCAGGCTCTTCGCGCATAACCTGATCACAAGGAGCAGCAGCAATAACCGCTCCAAGCTCCATGCGCTTAGCAACGTAGCCCGGATGATAAACTTCAGAAACTTGTCCTGTAGTCAAGCCAATCTGATTTCCATAGGAAGAAAACCCCTGGGCAGCTTCGCGTGTAAGTTTCATCTGCGGAAGTTTTCCAGGAAGCGTCTGGCTTAAAGGAACTGTAGGGTCAGCAGCTCCAGTAACACGCATTGCCTGATAAACCCAGGAACGTCCAGAAAGAGGATCACGGATTGCCCCTCCAATACAAGTTGCCGCTCCACCAAAAGGCTCAATTTCTGTAGGATGATTGTGAGTTTCATTTTTAAACTGCAAAAGCCAGCGTTCGTTAGGCTCACCGCTTGTGTAATGAACATCTATAAAAACAGAGCAGGCATTTATTTCCGCGCTAACCTCAAGGTCGTCAAGTTTTCCGTGCTTGCGAAGATACTTTGCTCCAATGCATGCCATGTCCATCAAAGTAACAGGCTTGTCTTTACGGTCGGCATACAAATCGGCTCGCACAGCTTTATAATTTTCAAGCGATTTTTTCAATGCGGAAGCATAAGGTCCGTCTTCAATTTTTACATCATCCAAAACTGTAAGGAACGTTGTATGGCGGCAATGGTCTGACCAGTAAGTGTCTAAAACACGGATTTCTGTAAAGGTCGGATCACGGTTTATTGACTTAAAGTAATCTTGCATAAATTTAACATCAGCCAAATCCATGGCAAGACCAAGTTCTTTTCTATATGAATCAAGTTCGCTTTCTGATTTTGAAATAAATCCAGACACAACTGCAATATCAGCTGGTGTAATAGAAGACATTTTAAGAGTTGCAGGCTTTGAACTGTCTGTAAGCCGGCTGTCAACCGGATTTATAAGATATTTTTGGATTTTTAAAACGTCATCTGCGCAAACACTTCCTTCAAGAAAAACAATTTTTGCGCATCTTACAGCAGGTGGCTCTGTTCCGACTTTTGTGGCAGACTTCATTCCTTCACGCAAAAGTGTAAGACACTGTTCTGCACTGTCCGCACGCTGGTCATACTGCCCCGGAAGATATTCCCATATAATCTGAGTAACATCAGCAGGAACTTCAAGTGAATCGTAAATAACAAAATCGCTTTGAGGCTCGGAAAAAATTCTTACAGCAGAAGCCTTTGCAACTTCGTCTGCGACATTTTCTATGTCATACCGGTTGAAATAACGGACGCCGGTAACTCCACCAATTCCTAAAAAACCTGTAATCTCGGAAAAAATCCGCGCCGCTTCATTCTGAAAACCGGCCTTTCTTTCAACATAGATACGAAACATTCGCATATTTTATAGCAAAACCGCCGTTTGTTCAACGTAACTGAATTTTGAAGCGCAATGCAATAAACAATTTCCATTAAATTCTGTTGAAAATAAAATGAGGTTTGAATAAATTTATTATATGAAGAAAAAACTAAAGCTTTTTAAGCGTTTTATTTACAGCCGTGTGGTTTTCTGCTTTTTGCTGCTTGCAATGCAGATTTGCATGTATCTGTTTTTCATAATAAAGTTTTCTCCATACTTCTTTTACTTTGCAGGAGTCAACTTGCTTTTAAGCTTTATTTTTATGGCTTACCTTTCAAACTGCGAAGGAAAAAACGAATTCAAAATCGCGTGGCTTCTTCCAACGATGATTTTTCCACTGTTCGGAATTTCACTTTATGTCTATACAAAAATGGCAACGCGGAACTTCAGGCTCAAAAACAAAATTGAACAGAGCGAACTTCAAACTTGGAAATTCGTTCCAAAATCTGCGGAAACAAAAACATCATTTCCAGAAATTTCCGACCTTGCATTTTATCTTTACAAGAGCGGAAATTTTCCCGCATACACAGACTCTGATGTTGAATATTTTTCGTGCGGGGAAGATTTCTTTCCGGATTTTATGCAGGAACTTAAAAGTGCAAAGGAATTTATTTTTTTAGAATTTTTCATAATAACGCCCGATGACTCATGGCAGGAAATTCTTGAAGTTCTAAAACAAAAAGTCAGCGAAGGAGTGGAAGTCAGAGTTCTTTACGACGGAATCGGATCTGTGCTTGCGTCCACTAAAATTTATCATAAATACCTTGCAAGTCTTGAAATAAAATCAAAAATTTATATGCCGCTGACTCCTGTTTTCAACTTGCAGCAGAACAACCGCGACCACAGAAAAATTGCAGTAATCGACGGAAAAATTTCTTACACAGGCGGACTGAATCTTGCAAATGAATATTTTAACTTTGGACAAAACAAGTTTTCATACTGGAAAGATTCCGCTGTAAAAATCCGTGGAAACGCAACAAAAACTTACACCGCGCTTTTTCTGCAAATGTGGAATCTCGCAAAATTTCCAGAAAAGAAAGAGAACAAAAGCTACGAAAAGTTTTTTCCATCAATGCAGGAAAAACATTGCAGCGAAGGACTTTTGATTCCTTATGCCGATAACGCTTACAATGAAAAAGACATCGCGGAAAACATCTGCTTCTACATTTTGTCAAAAGCAACACAAAATGTCTGCATAACAACTCCGTATATCATAATCGACAACCAGCTAAAAAGCGCGCTGATTTTTGCGGCAAGCAGAGGAATAAATGTTTCGCTTATCGTTCCTTCCAAGCCTGACCATTTTTTGACATTCTGCATCGGAAAAACTTTTTTAAAGACGCTTGTTGAAAACGGAGTCCACGTCTATCTTTACTTGCCGGGATTTATACATTCAAAGCTTTTTACAAGCGACGGAAAAATAGCAACTGTAGGCTCAATAAACCTTGACTACAGAAGCCTTTTCCATCACTTTGAAGACGGACTTCTTATTTACAAGAAATCCGTTATAGAAAAAATCCAGCGCGATATTGAGCTTACAAAACTTTCATGCAAAGAAATGACATTGGACGACTATAAAAAACTTCCGCTGATTGTAAAAATGCTTGGAAGAATTTTTAGAATTTTCGCGCCGCTAGTTTAGAAATTTCATTCAGCTTTTAATCCACCATTCGTAAAGCCTTGTATCGCTGTTAAGTTCCGGATGAAAACTAAGCGCAGTTTGATTTTTAAACTTTGCAGCAACAATTTTTCCGTCAACTTTTGAAAGAATTTCAACATCTTCCCGGGCACTTTCAATATAAGGCGCGCGGATAAAAGTCATTGGAATTTTTCCAAGATTCCCGAAAGTTTCCTCTACAAAAAAACTTCCAAGCTGGCGGCCGTAAGCATTTCTTTTTACGCAAACCGGCATTGTTCCAAAATGAATTCTTGAGTCATTTTCGATTTTTTCAGCAAGAAGAATAAGACCTGCGCAAGTTGCAAGAACTTTTATTCCAGATTCAATGCGTTGCTTTAATGGTTCGAACATTTCAAGTTCATGCAAAAGTTTTCCCTGCACTGTGCTTTCTCCGCCCGGAATAACAATAGCATCAAAGTCTTTTTCCAAGTCCGATTTTTTTCTAAGCTCAAAGCAAGGCACGCTCAAAGACTCAAGCATTTTCTCGTGTTCTAAAAACGCACCTTGAAGCGCAAGAACTGCCGCTCTCATTTTCCGCGCTCTGCCATAAGAATAGCTATTTCACTTTCATTGATTCCAACCATAGCTTCGCCCAAATCTTCTGAAAGCTTGGCAATAAGTTTTGCATCATTGAAATTTGTAACAGCCTTTACAATTGAAGCCGCTCTTTTCTTTGGATTTCCTGACTTGAAAATTCCAGAACCAACAAAAACTCCTTCCGCGCCAAGCTGCATCATAAGAGCCGCATCGGCAGGAGTTGCAACACCGCCAGCCGCAAAATTAACAACAGGCAGTTTTTTATTTTCATGCACAAACTTCACAAGCTCATAAGAAACTTGAAGATTTTTTGCTTCTTCATAAAGCTCGTCTTCACGCATAGAAACGATTCTTGAAATTTCAGAATTCATTTTTCTCATGTGGCGGACAGCCTGAATTATATCTCCGGTTCCCGGCTCGCCTTTTGTTCTAATCATTGACGCACCTTCGCTAATTCTTCTTAAAGCTTCACCCAAATCTTTTGCACCACACACAAACGGAACTTTAAAATTTTTCTTGTTGATGTGATAAACATCATCGGCAGGAGAAAGAACTTCACTTTCATCAATATAGTCAATTTCAATTGCTTCCAAAATCTGAGCTTCCACAAAATGTCCAATGCGGCACTTTGCCATTACAGGAATTGAAACCGCTTCTTGAATTCCTTTTATCATTTTTGGATCACTCATTCTGGAAACGCCGCCAGCCGCTCTTATATCCGCCGGAATCCGCTCAAGAGCCATTACCGCGCAAGCACCAGCTTCTTCTGCAATCTTTGCCTGCTCTGGAGTTGTAACATCCATAATCACGCCACCTTTAAGCATCTGGGCAAGATTTTTATTTAATTCGTACTGCTTTCCTGATTCCATATTTTTCCTCGCATAATTTTATTTGTAAAAAAACTAACAAAAATCTGGTATGATATAAATATTCAGTTTTCTTAAAATTTGATAATATCAGTTAAATTTCATTTTTCGCAAAAAAAATCCCCGGAAATCTATAAAAGAAAACCGGGGAAACCTTAGTTAAAGAAAATTATTTCAATGCATTGAATCCATTTTCCAAATCGGCAATTATATCATCGATATGTTCAGTTCCAATGGAAAGGCGAATTGTATTCTGGGCAATCCCTTGGTCTGCAAGCTCTGCATCAGAAAGCTGGCTGTGAGTTGTTGAAGCCGGATGAATAACAAGCGATTTTACATCCGCAACATTTGCAAGCAAACTAAAAATTTTCAGGCTGTCAATAAATTTCCATGCTTCTTCTTTTCCGCCCTTGATATTAAAAGTAAAAATGCTGGCGCCGCCGTTCGGAAAATATTTTTCATAAAGCGCATGGTCAGGATGCTCTGGCAATGAAGGATGATTCACTTTTTCAACAAGTGGATTATTTTTCAAGTACTCGACAACCTTTTTGGTATTTTCAACATGGCGTTCAATTCTAAGCGACAAAGTTTCCACGCCTTGAAGAAGAAGGAAAGCGTTGAACGGAGAAATCGCAGCTCCTGTATCACGCAGCAAAATCGCGCGAATGTAAGTTGCAAAAGCAGCTTTTCCAGCAGCCTTGGTAAACGAAACTCCATGATAGCTTGGGTTAGGCTCAGAAATCCATGGATAGCGGCCGGATTTTTCCCAGTCAAAGTTTCCAGAGTCAACTATAATTCCGCCAAGAGTTGTTCCGTGTCCACCGATAAATTTTGTTGCGGAATGCACAACAATGTCCGCTCCATGTTCAATCGGGCGAATCAAATACGGAGTTCCAAAAGTATTGTCAATAACAAGCGGAAGTCCGTGCTTGTGCGCAATTTTTGCAATAGCGTCGATGTTTGGAATATCAGAATTCGGATTTCCCAAAGTTTCAATATAAACAGCTTTTGTGTTAGGCTGAATCGCATTTTCAAGCTCAGAAAGATTATGGGCATCAACAAAAGTTGTTGTTATTCCGTAAAGCGGCAAAGTGTGGGCAAGCAAATTATAGCTTCCACCGTAAATTGTTTTTTGCGCAACAATATGTTCGCCTTGTTTTGCCAAAGCCTGAATTGCATAAGTTATAGAAGTCGCGCCGGAAGAAACTGCAAGAGAAGCAACTCCGCCTTCAAGAGCCGCAATTCTTTTTTCAAGAACATCTTGTGTTGAATTCGTCAAGCGTCCGTAAATGTTTCCAGCATCTTTTAGTCCAAAGCGATCCGCCGCATGCTGTGAATTATGAAATACATAGCTCGTTGTCTGATAAATTGGAACAGCCCTTGAATCTGTAGCCGGGTCAGCGTTTTCCTGTCCTACGTGAAGTTGAAGCGTTTCGAATTTGTAGCTCATGTTTTCCTCCAAGCAAAGTTTTATTTTCTGAGGAAAGAATAACAAATTTCAAAAGGCATGAATAATATTAAATTTTTATGCGGAGATATAGATTTCTTTTATAACGAGTTATGCCTTTAAATAAGACTTCAACTGCTCAATATATTCTTCGCCTGTCTTTGAAAGAATTATGTTTTTCTTTAAAATGTATCCGATTTCCATTATGCTGTTCGGATTTTCCTTGTCAGATTTAAAAGGAACAGCAACAAAATCAGAGCCATTTAGTTCTTCGCAAATTATTCCCGAGCAAAGAGTGTATCCGTTCAAGCCGACCATAAGATTTAAATTTGTGGCGCGGTCGCTTGTCTTGATTGTTTTTGGATATTCGTTTTCCGTGAGAATTTCCTCTGCGAAATAAAATGAGCTGTTTCCGCCCTGATCAAAAGAAAGGCACGGATAATCTTTTAGCTCTTCAAGAGAAATTGAAGTTTTTTTTGCCAGCGGATGATTTTTCCAAAGATAAACATAAGCCTTGCAGTCAATAAGCTTTTCAAAAACAAGATCATTTGCATTTAAAATTTTGTTGATTGCCTTTCTGTTGAAATCGCTCATATAAAGAATTCCGATTTCACTTTTTTGGGTCGCAACATTTTCGATTACGTCAAGAGTCTTTGTTTCAAAAATCGAAAATTCATATTCTGAAGTTCCGAATTTTTTTACAAGTTCAACAAAAGATTTTGTGGCAAAAGAATAATGTTGGCACGACACGCTGAATTTTTTCTTACGCTGAAATCCTTCTCCAAATTTTTCCAAAAGATTTTCATACTGCGCATAAATCTGCCGGGCATACTGAATAAATTCCTTTCCATCTTGTGTCAAAGAAATTCCCTTGCTTGAACGGTTGAAAATTGAAATACTGAATTCCTTTTCAACTTCCTTTATCGCGGATGTAAGGGAAGGCTGCGAAACATAAAGATTTTCCGCCGCCTTGTTCAAAGAGCCAGATTCTGAAACACCTATAATATAATGAAGCTGCTGCAATGTCATAAAAATATCCTAATATAAATAATATAGAAACTAACTATCGTTATTCTTGATTAACTAACGGTAGTTTAGTAATTTTTTTAACCCTTTTCCAAACTTCCGTTAGTTAATTTTTTCAAAAAACAAGTGCATCCTTCCCAAATGTCGTTAAAAGTTTCATCAAAATTTCCTGTATACCAAGGATCTGCGATATTTCCGGGCCGTGAAGTAAAATCAAGCAAAAGAAAAACATTTTTATTAAAGTTGCTTCCCAAAATCCGCTGAATATTTTTTAAATTAAAATTATCCATTCCAATTATAAAATCGTATTTTTCAGCATCAGATTTTTTCATTTGAACAGCCTTATGCGGAAAAACAGGAATTCCCTGCTGCGCAAGCTTTTTTAAAGTTTTAGGATGCGGCGGATTTCCAATTTCTTCCGTGCTTGTAGCTTTTGATTCAATTAAAAAATTATTTTCAAGTCCAGCATTTTTTACAAGAAATTTCATTACAAATTCAGCCATTGGAGAGCGGCAAATATTTCCGTGGCAAACAAAAAGAATTTTTATCATAGCTTCTATTCCAAAATCGTAATTTCTACACGGCGGTTTTTTGCCTTTCCTTCAGGTGTTGAGTTGTCCGCAATTGGTTTTGTTCCGCCTGAGCCTTTACAGATAAATTTTTCACGTGGAATTCCTCTTTGAATCAAAGCACTTGCAACAGAATTTGCGCGCTCAACAGAAAGCTTCATTTCGCCTTTTTCATAGCCAACGCTTGCAGTGTGTCCTTCTACAAGAAACATCTGGTTAGGAACTTCTTTTAGAACCTGCGCAATTTGATCTAGCCGCTCATTTTCTCCAGGCAAAAGCTCTGCGCTGTCCGGCTTAAAATTCAAATTTTGCATTGTGAGTCGAATTCCTGCCGCCGTATTTTCCACAATAACTTTTTTTTCTGACTTTAAATTTGAAGCGGGATTTTTTCCGACTGAAATTTTAGACTGAATTTCATCCGTAGAATTCTTTTTTTTCTGAGACTGATTTTTTATTTTTCCAGAGCCGCTTCCATTTGTTTTTGTTCCAGAAGTTTGATTTCCTGCCTTTGCAATTTTCTTCTCAGCGGAAGAAGAATTACTTTTTCCTGAATTTATGCCGGATTCAAAATCATTGTTTTTCATTGAATCAATAGATTTTTTTTCACCTTCAATCCAGTTGCTTTCATTCACAGGTTTTTCAAGAATTTCTTTAAGTTCTTTTTCCGAAACAGAAGCTACACGCTGCAACGCCGGAATAAGCTTGCTTTTGTCGTAAGCCGGCGGATATTCCGTGAACATGGAAATCGAGCCTTTAAACGAATAGCTGTTGCCGTCATTGTAAATAAAAGTTTCGTCAACCATATCGCGCACAACAAGAGCATTTCCACTTTTTTTGCTTACGTACATTGTAGCTTTGTGGCTTCCTTGCGCTGATTTCAAATCCTTGTCGCCTGCAAAATCCCAGTAGGAAATTCCGTAGCGAGTTGCCCATTGCGCGCTAAAAACATAAACCTCTTCTCCGTGAAAAAGCTCGTCCTTAAGATAAGTGTATTCAACTAAAATCGGAAGCTTTGTAAAAATTCCTTTATTAAGCGGATCAACAACACGCTCGGCTTTTGCCTGCCATTTGTCTCCGATGCTTATGCGCTGATTTGTAAAAGATGGAAAACTTCTAAAAAACGGATAGCCATTGTCAACAAGCATTGTCAGCATTCCATCTGAAGAAATTTTAAAGCTTGAAGGAACTGCTCCGTTTATGCCAAGATTTACTTCACGTGAATTTCTCTTTGTAGCTTCATCTATAAAAAAACTTCCGTCATAATATCTGTCTGAAAATTTTCCGCCGGAAGGAACAGAAGTTGGAGCAATAAACGAGCGGACTTCCCGGCTAACAAGTCCAGTATATTTTCCATTATCGTAGCGTCTTACATCGGTACGCTCAATATAAACATAGCTTCCACTTCCGTTATATTTTAAAAGCACATTCTGGCAAAAAGCATTTTGAAAAAACAAAAAAAATACTGCTGACAAAAAAATTTTCTTCATATTTAAATTATCGGCAGTAATGACACAATCTTTCATTTTTTATAGAATAGAATTTATGTCAGAAAAAAATGCAGCTTTAATAAGAACACATCTTCCTGGATTTTACAAAACACTTTTTTCACTTGCACTTCCAATTACTCTTCAAAACTTAATGCAAGTTTTTGTAAACATGCTAGACACAATCATGGTGGGCCAGCTTGGAGCCGCGGAAATCGCATCAGTAGGACTTGGAAATCAAATTTATTTTATACTGAACATGATTCTTTTTGGAACATCTTCTGGCGGCGCGATTTTTATTTCTCAATTCTGGGGAAAAAATGATATAAAGGGAATTCAAAAAACGCTAGGAATAATGCTCGGATTTTCAATTTTCGTTTCTATTGCTTTTACAATAGCGGCTTTGTTCATCCCAGAATTTTTAATCAGTCTTTACTCAAAAGATCCAATTGTAATTCAGTATGGCGCAAAATATTTAAAATATGTTGCAATAAGCTATATTTTTCTTGCAATAACTTTTCCATTTGAATTCGCATTCAAAAGCACAAACCATGCATACCTTCCGATGATATGCACAACAATTTCAATTATCTTGAACGCGGTTTTCAACTATATTTTTATATTCGGACTAAAAACTGAATTTTTTATAATTGCGCCAATGGGAGTTGCCGGAGCCGCAATCGGAACTGTAATTTCAAGAGCAGCTGGAACTTCTGTTCTTTTGATATATTCATCTGTGAAAAAATTTGAAATCCTAGGATCTTTAAAAAACTATTTTTCTTTCAGCAAGAAATTCGTTTTAAAATATATTTCAGTCGCATTGCCAGTACTGCTAAACGAAACCGCTTGGGGGATGGGAATAACATTTCAGAATTCAATTTTCGCACATACGGGAACAGATGCAATCGCAGCTTTCAATATAACAGGAACAATTTCTCAGCTTACTTGGGTTTTCTTTATAGGAACGGGAAACGCAGCCGGAATAATCCTTGGCAAAAAAATCGGAGCCGGAAATTTTGAAGAAGCTAAACTTTACACTTACAGATTCGCCTGGTTTCTTCCATCTTGCGCAGCTTTAATCGGACTTTTCCTTTATCCGCTTTCATCAATGCTTCCGTATATTTTTAATGTGGATTCTTCAATTCTCTTGCAAGCAAAAAAAATGCTTATAGAACTGATTTGTTTTTATCCGTTCAACGCATTCTGTATGTTCTTTATTGTAGGATTTTGCCGCGCCGGAGGAGACACAAAATATGCCGCGTTCCATGACATTTTCTGGATGTGGTGCGTTGCAATTCCTGCAGGATACATAGCAGCTTTTGTTCTTAATCTGCCGCCAAACTTTATTTACTTGTGCTTGCTTTCAGAAGGATTTCTCAAAACGTTTGCGGGACTTTTGCGCCTTAAATCTGGAAAATGGCTCAGAGACATTACAAACTAAAAATGCCAAAAATTATCCAAGCCGCAGAAAACGAAGAATTTTTTCTCAAAGCAGAAAACTTTCTTTTGCCGCATGAAAAGATTTGCAGCCAGCTTATGCAAATGGCAATGCAAAAAAGCAAAGAGCTTTATATAATTTTTGAAACTGAAATCTTAGGCGTTTTTTATTTTTCAGAAGGCGGAATTCTTACAAGCTTTATTCCAAAGCCCACAAAAGAAAGCGAAAAAGAACTTTGCAATTTTTTTTATGAAAAGAAAATTTCCTGCATAATGGGAGAAAAAAAAGAAGCGGAAAAAATCAGAAAGCTAATTTTCAAGCTGAAAAAAATTCAGCCGGACGACATAAGAGAAATGCTTTTTATGGAATACACGCAAAGCAAAAATATTTCCGCGCAAAATTTGGAAATTGCAGAATGCTCCTTGCAAGACGCCGACAAACTTTTTCCGCTGCACATTTCATATACTCAAGAAGAAGTTTTGCCTGAATGGAAAAAAATAAATCTTGCGCTTGAAAGACTTAAACTTGAAAAAATTCTTCGCACACAAAAAGTTCTTGCAGTCAAAAAAGAAAATTCATTTTGCGCAAAAGCCCAGACAAACGCAATTTCAAAAAATTTTATTCAGATTGGCGGAGTTTTCACACAAAAAGAATTCCGCTCAAAAGGCTTTGCTTCAACTCTTGTAAAAAAGCTCGCTGAAGAATTTAAGAAAGAAAATAAAAAATCAGTCTTGTTCGTAAACAAAAAAAATAAACCGGCAATCTGCGCATACAAGAAAGCCGGCTTTATATCGTTTGCAAAATACGAAATGCTTTACTACAAATAAATTTATTTTTTCATTATAGCGTCAATGCTTGAAATGCAAATTCCGCGCAAACCATTTTTTTCAAGAGAATCCACGCCACGAATTGTAGTTCCGCCTGGAGAACAAACCGCATCTTTTAAAGCTCCCGGATGAGTTCCAGTTTCAAGCTGAAGCTTCGCGCTGCCAAGCATTGTCTGTGAAACAATTTTATAAGCTGTCTGCCTTGAAATTCCATATTTGACAGCGGCATCAGCATAGGCTTCAATTATCAAATCCATAAATGCAGGACCGCAGCCGCTTATTGCGCCGCCAATTCCCATAAGATTTGAAGGAAGTTCTTCTATAATTCCAAGCGAAGAAAACAAATCTTTTATTTTTTCAAGCTCGCCTGCATTTAAAGAATTTTCCTTTTCAAAAAGCATCACGCCTTCTCCAACCATCGCAGGAGTATTCGGCATTATGCACTGAACACGGACATCATCTCCAAGAATCCCGTGGAATCTTTCATAGCTCCAGCCAGCGGCAACAGAAACCAAAACTTTTCCAAAAAGCCTTCCCTTTATTTCAGCAAGAACACCTTCTATCTGGTAAGGCTTGCACGCCATTATAAAAACATCGCATAAATCCGCCAAAGACAAAATGCTTTCGCACGGAACAAAGCCAATCTCGCTGGCATTCTTTTTAAGCTTTTCTTGATTCGGAGCAAAGGCAAAAATATCTTCTTTCTGGATTTTTCTTGAAGTTATAAAGCCAGAGGCAATCGCCTTCGCCATGTTTCCCATTCCAATGAATCCAATTTTCATTTGCTTCCTCCCATTATCGCATTGAATAAAGCATTTTCATCAGCTGTAAAAACCGTGGCCTTCAACTCTCCATTGCAAAGTTTTTCCAAGGCTTTTTCTTTTTTTCCATTTGCAAGTATTAGAGGAATTCCAGAAGCTGTTGTTTTTTTTGCCGCCTCAATTTTTGTAGAAATTCCGCCAGTTCCAAAAGAGCTTTTTCCGTTGATTGTAATCTGATTTTTAAGCTCATTGATATTTTCAACAGTTTCAACAAGCATAGCGTTTTCATTTGTCTTTGGGTTATCCGTGTAGATTCCGTCGATGTCGCTAAAAAGAATCAGCAAGTCCGCGCTCCAAAGAACAGCAGTAAGCGCGCTAAGATTGTCGTTGTCTCCAATGCAGAACTCGTCCGTGGCGACAGAGTCATTTTCATTTATAACCGGAACAACGCCTTCGTCAACAAGCGTGAACAAAGTATTCCTTATATTCAAAGTGCGGTGAGAATCCATGAAGTCCTCTTTTGTAAGAAGAAGCTGAGCCGCATGAAGATTCTGCTTGCCGAACGATTCACGCCACTTGTCCATAAGCTCAACCTGGCCAATCGCGCACAAAGCCTGCCTGTAATGAATGTCGCCCTTATGCGCCCAGCCGCTTATCGTGGAAAGTCCTGCAACCTGCGCCCCGGAAGAAACAACAATAATCTGCTTTCCCTTTGAAATCAAAGCCGCGCATTCCGACGCAAATGTTTCCATAAAATCCACATTGATTGTTCCGTCGTTCTTTGCAAGCGTGTTGCTTCCGATTTTTATTACGACTTTCCTAGCCTTGTCGATAACTTCCTGCGGTGTCATAAAACTTCCTTAAAATTGATTAAAAAATTACAAAAAAACTGAAATGCGGCAAGAAAAAGCACGTCAATTCGCCAAGTTGAGCGTAAATGGAATCGGACTGCGCGATTTTACAATCGCTTGCCACCGCTCAAAACGGCTCTGTTGCCGCTTTCTTTTTCTTTCCGCATATTCAATTTACCTTTTGCAAAACAAATTCAACATTCAATCTTACAGAATTTATATCACATCGGGGAATTTTATAAAAGAAGGGAAAAATTCTTTAAGGAAAATTTTATTTTTGTCTGGAATCCTTTAAAAACTTCAGGAATATTTGATTTTCTTCTGGAATTTGTTAAAAAACTCAAGAATATTGTATTTTCCACTTGGAATTCGTCAAAAAACTCAAGAATATGAAATTTTCCTGAAGAATATGCATAAAAACTCTGGAATATCTTCTATTCTTCAATATTTATACAAATTCTTCAGGAATATACAATATTCTTGAAGAATATCATTTATTCCTGCATATTTATGCAAAAATCTTAGGGAATAAGGCCTGCAAAGAGTGGAGCAAGAATTACCGTGAGCATTCCCGCGATTCCAATCGAAAGACCGCTCATGGCTCCTTCAATTTCGCCAATTTCAATCGCCTTGGAAGTTCCAAGCGCATGGGAAGCAGTTCCTATTGCAACTCCTTTGGCTACAGGCTCCGTTATCTTAAAAATCTTGCAGACCTGGACAGCAAAAAGGTTTCCCAAGTTTCCAGTAAGAACAACCATCACGACAATTACAGGGATTATTCCGTTCAGCTCTTCAGTTATGCCGAGCGCAATCGCAGTTGTAATCGACTTGCCTAAAAGCGAAACATATTCCGTGTGCTCAATTCTAAACAAAATGCAGAAAAGAAAAATCAGAACCAGATTGACAACAACGCCGCAGAAAATTCCGCATAGAACGGCAAGCCAGTTTTCCTTAAGCTTTTCAACCTGCTCGTACAAAGGAACCGCAAGGCAGACTGTCGCAGGAGTAAGAAGGCAGGCAATAAAATCAGCGCCACAAGCATAAGATTCATAAGGAATTTTTGCAATCATAAGAAAGGCAATGCACAAAACAATCGAAACAATCAAAGGACTGAACAAAAAGAATTTTGTCTTCTTGCTGATTACAATTCCAAGCGCGTAGGAAATCAAAGTTAAAAACATTCCGAAATACACTGAGTTTATAAAAAAATCTTTCATCGCTAGTTTTCCTTGGAAGCCTTTTTATTTTTTGCGCGGATTATAAGCTGAACAACATGCCCTGTGATAACCATGACACAAAAAGTTGTAACAACGGCAATCACCACAAAGCACACTCCGTATTTTTTCATAATCGGAAACGCCGTCATAAATCCAACGCTGGACGGAACGAACATCACGGGCATCATCACAAGAAGAAAATTTGCGGCATCCTTTACCTGATGAATCTTTATGATTTTTAGCTCCAGGCACAAGAACAAAATAACAAGTCCGTAAATGCTGGCAGGAACGGGCAGGGGAATGAGAGCGTTAAGAATTTCTCCGATAAAAGAAATTGAAATTATAAGTGCAAACTGAAGCGCGTATTTCATTTTTTTCTCCAATAATAAATATTTCAAGCAAATTTAAAGTTCTGAAATTTTTTCAATTAAAATCTGCGGAGTAAGAGCAAAGTTGTTCTTTATTTTTTTTGAAGCAAAACTGTGCGCCAAAGAAGCTGTTACCGCCGCATTCGCACAATCATATCCCTGCGCAAGAAGAGAAGCAACAAGACCTGCAAAAACATCTCCACTTCCGCCTTTTGCAAGTGAAGTTTTTCCATAAGGATTTAAATAGATTTTTACTCTCCCTTCATTTTTTGACCACATTCCAATTAAAACAACTGCGCCTTTTAAAACAAGAACTGAATCTTTGAATTTTTTGCAGAAAAGTTTTACAAGCTCAATTCTTTTTTCAACAACTTCCTGAACTGAAAATTTTCCAAGCCCGCAGTTTTCAAGCAGAACAGAAAATTCTTTTGGATGCGGAGTCAAAATAAAATTTCCCCGTTCTGCTAAAATACTTAAAATTTCCTTGTAATAAAAAATGTCAGCATCAAGGACACACGGAATATTTTTGTTTTCTTTTAAAAAATCAAAATATCTTTGAACGCCAGGATTGCTTCTTCCAAATCCACAGCCGAGAGCAAGAGCCGTTGTATTTTCAGGAAGCTCCAAAGAAGCCATAATGTTCATAAAGCTTGAATCTTCAATCCCCACAATAGTGGCCAAGCCAGCTCCAAAAGCAAAAGCGGCATTCGCAGCAATTTTTGCAGCACCAGTTTTTTCGCCAGCAGCAACAGCAACGTGCCCGAAAGTTCCTTTGTGGACATTTTGCATTTTTCTAACCGGAAGTTTCATTTCTTCTTTTTCAAGCAGAAAAGCATCAGGCATCTCAAGGAATTCAAAATTGTTTCTGCTTATTCCAAGATTGCAGACTTTTATTTTTCCGCAGAAATCTTTTGCCTTGTCGCTGAATAGACTTAGCTTTAAAGCTCCCATTGCGACAGTTTCTTCAGCACGAAAAATAATTTTTCCATTTCCGTTTGAATCAAGTCCGCTTGGAACATCGCACGAAATTTTAAAGGCTTCTATTTTATTTGCACTCTGAATAACTGCTTCTGATTCCGCGTCCAAAGGCAAGTGAAATCCGCTGCCATAAATGCAGTCTACAACAACGCTAATGTCAAAGCTTTTTTCTTCCGCAAAAGAATCCAAATCATAAGGCGAAATAAAAGAAACTCCAAGAAGTTCCGCGCGTTTTTTTTGAACTTTCGCAATTTCCGAAGAAGGCTCGCCAATGCAGCAAACCGCCACACAAAAATCATGGCAAGAAAGTCTGCGTGCAAGTGCATAACCGTCAGCTCCGTTGTTTCCGCGTCCTGCAAGAATCAAAACGCAAGGCCGGTTTATGTACCGTTCACTTTCATGGAAAACATGAGGCATAACGCAAGACTCAAGTCCCTGAGCCGCATTTTCCATCATAAGTTCTTCTGTTAAAAAAAATTTTTCGCGTGATTTTTTATCAAGAATTCTAGTGTCAAAAAAAATATTCTGCATATCAAAATTATATCATTCAAAAAAAATAAAAGGAATATTTTTACAAACTTAAAAGCAGCGCAAGAATTTCTTTTTCAAGCGCAGCCGGAGTTTTTTTGTCTTCTGAGGAAACAAAAAAAGTTTTTAAAGGAAGCATTGGAGATGAAGAATAAAAAATTATTTTATCTGAAAATAAAACAGCTTCTTTTATTTCGTTTGCAGCAAAAATTATAGTCCGAGGATTTTCTTTTTGCCGATTTAAAATAAATTCAATGCATTTCTTTTTTATTGAAAAATCCAAAAACTGAAATGATTCATCAAGCAAAAGGATTCCGCTTGGAAAAGCAACTGCGCGCGCAAGAGAAACCCGCTGCCGCTCGCCGCCTGAAATTTTTTCAACGCAAGATTTTTCTTTTTCATTTAAACCAAAACTATTTAAAATATTTTTCGCAATTTCAAATGATTTTTTTCTTCCGTAAATATTTAAAAGCGGAAGCTGCACATTTTGAAAAACACTAAGATTCAAAAATAAATTTGGAGTTTGCATTGAATACGAAACAGAGGAAAAATTTTCAGCAACAAAATCTAGCAACGTCGTTTTTCCGCTTCCGCTTGGCGCGACAATTGAAGTTATTTTTTTCTGCTCAAATGTTTCTGAATAATTTTTAAAAATAAATTTTCCATCGTGCTCAACATAAAAATTTTTTAGTTCCACAGAAAATTTTTTTTCCAAAGAAAGCTGCGGCAATTTAAAAAAATCAGACTGAAAATAAAAGTTTATGAAATTCTTATAAATTTTTTTCAAGGCAAAAAAGAAAAGCAAAAGAATTTTTTCACTCAAAAAGCCAAGCAAAACAATAAAAATTGTAACAGCAAAAACTTTTGAAATTTCAAGAACAACTTGAAAATTCTGCAACTGGCTTCCAAGCGCAAATTTTGGAACAGAAAGAACTTCCGCGGCGGCAATAGCTTTCCAAATCATTCCGCAAGAATTTTCCATTGCGTCTTTTAAAAATTCTTTAGCATAAGGAATTTTTAAAAATAAAAATTTTTGCATTTCTGTAATTTTAAAAATATTACAGACGCTTTCCTTTTTTTTGTCTTTAAATGAAAATCCAGAAAAAGCCGATGTAAACATAACCGGAAAAGACAAAAGCACCGCGGCAAAAACCGGCACAGAATCAGAGCCGAGCCAAAAAAGAACAATCAAAATTACAGAAACCAGCGGAACAGAGCGGACAAACGCAAGCGGAATTTCAAAAAGAATTTTCAAGGCATAAAATTTAGTGCATAAAAACCCAAACAAAATTCCAAAAAATGACGAAATAAAAAATGCGCAGAAAACTCTAAATAAAGTAAATGCTAAGGACTTAAGAAAAATTTTTTCCGAAGCAAGAGAAAAAAAATCAGCGGCAACAGATTCTGGAGAAGGAAGAATCAAAGGAGAATCTATCGCCAGTGAAAAAAATTTCCAAAGCAAGAAAAAAAATGCAACAGAAAAAACAAAAACTTTTTTTTTATTCAAAATAAAATCCGCCGTCCGGAAGTTTTCCGCCAACAGAAGATGGCTCAAATTCCATAAATACAGAAAGCAGTTTTTCAATTCCGTTTCTTGCGTTATTTCCTGTTTCAAAAATAAAGGCGCATTTTGGAATTGCTTTTTCTACAATTTGCGCATTTAAACCAAGCTGAAATTTTTCTACAAGCAAACCTGCTTCCTTTGGATTTTTTAAAGTCCACTCTGAAGCTTTCTTATATTCTTCAAGAAACTTTTTTACTTTTTCAGGATTTGATTTTGCAAAATTCGCATTCACGGCAATAACCGTCATAGGAAAATTTCCAATTCCAGTTAGCTCAAAAAATTCCTTTTGAAAATCAACCGCCCTGAAAATATTTTTATCTTTTTCACAAGCAACAGTTGCAAAAGGCTCTGGAACAACTGCGTACCGAATTTTTCCCAAAATCAAAGAAGGCGCAAGCTCAGCATTCGGAACTGAATAAGAAAGCTGGACGCTGTTTTTTGTTCCGTCAAATTTTATTTTGTTTTGTTTTAAAATATAACGGAACATAAAATCTGGAGTCGCGCCTTGTCCAGCAACAAAAATTTCTTTTCCTTTTAAATCTTTTAGCTTTTTAATTGAAGAATCTTTTGTTATAAGACTTACCATTCCGTTTCCGCAGACACAAGCCATTACAACCGCGCCTTTATTTACATTGTAAACTTTTGCAGCAACATTCGGCGGAAGAAATCCAATTTCAACTTCGCCTTTTATAAGTTTTGGCAAAAGAAAATTCGCGCCTGAAAAAACTTCATATTCCGCATTATCAGAAAAATTTTCCATTAAATATGCAGAAGGAATTCCACTTGGTCCTTTTAACACTCCGATTTTCTGCGGAAAACAAAATGCGAAACAAACAAACAGACTAAAAAGTAAACAAGAAATTTTTTTCATACAAGGTATTTTAATGTTTTTTTAAATTTTATAGAAGATAAAAATTTCCACTTGAAACAAAATATAAACTTAGATAATATATACAAACAAGCAGATTTTCTGCATTCGGGGTATTAGCTCATCTGGTAGAGCGATTGGTTCGCAATCAATAGGTGGTCGGTTCGAGTCCGATATACTCCATATCTGAACAGCAACTCTTTCAGGATTTACAAAACTTTTCAATCTAGGAGAGGAAATGCTTAAAAAAATCATAAAATTCTTTAAAGCACTCAATTCAAATTCAAAACCATCAGAACTTGCAAACGCGCTCTGCCTTGGAATCATGCTTGGATTTATTCCAAAAAACAATGCGCTATGGTTTTTAATTTTTATTTTTTTCTGCTTTGTGCGAATAAACAAAGGACTTTATTTTGTCGCAATGATCGTGGCTTCCCAGTTTGCATGGCTTTTGGATTCAAAATTTGATTCTATTGGATTTTACATTCTGAACTATGCGCCATTGACAAAAACTTTTTCAATGCTGATTGACATTCCGTTTGTAGGATTTACAAAATTCAACAACACAATTGTAATGGGCTCTTTTGTATTTTCTCTTCTTATTTATATTCCATGTTTTATATTCGGAATTGCATTTGTAAAACTTTGGCGCAAATATGTTTCTTCAATTTTTGCACGCACGCCAATTGCAAAAGCCATTGCAAAGCTTCCATTTGCTGAAAAAATCACAAGCCTTATTACAAAGGACAACGCTTTATGAAAAAAAACAAAGTCAAAAAAGAAAAACTTGTTTCAGCAAGAAAACTTCCGGGAATATTTAAGAAAACTTATTCGCCAAAAAAAATTGAAAATAAAATTTACAAAAAGATTTTTATTCCTGCCGACCTTGAGCTTATAAAATCAATTTTTGAGCCGCATCCAAAAAAAGAGGGAAAACTTTTTGTTCCGCGCGACAAGCAAATTTCAAAACGGCAGCTTAAAAAATTCAAGGCGATTGCAAAAGAAATCAAAAAACAAAAAGCTTCATTTAAACTTGTTCCTTTTGCCGCAACAATTGGAATAATCGCAGCAGCAGTTCTTCTTTTTATTTCCTTTAAAAATGTAATCGCAAAAAAAGCTATAACCGGCGCAATGCAAACTGCTTTTGGCGCAAAAACCGAGCTTTCTTCTGTAAACGTTGAACTTCTTGGAGCAAGCGTAACTATAAAAAATCTTCAGCAGGCAAACAAAAATTCACCCATGAAAAATTTGTTTCAGGCTGACAAAATCGAAATAAAATTCAACTTGACACAAGCATTGCGCGGAAAATTCGATGCTGAAAACATTGAGCTTTCAGGATTTGCCGTAAACACAGAAAGAAAAACTTCTGGTGAGCTTCCTAAAAAAGCAAAAAAGCAGAAAGAGAAAAAACAAAAGTCCGAAAATTCATTTGACTTTACAGAAAAAAAGAACGAAGCTCTTAATGCCGCAAAGAATTCAATACAAGAAGTTTTTGCAGAATATAATCCGCAGAACATAATAAATGACCTTGAAGGAAATTTAAAATCTCCAGAAGCCGCAAAGCAAGTTCAGGCAGAAGCTGAAGCTCTTGTTTCAAAATGGAAAAACAAGCCGGAAGAACTTGAGGCTCAAGTAAAAGACCTTGACCAAAGCGTCCGTTCAGTTCTCGATACCGACTGGGGAAAAATTGATGACGTTGCAAAACTAAAACAAGCAATAGAAAATGTAACCAGCGCAATGGAAAAAAGCAAATCGCTTACAAAAAACATTCAGTCAACAGCGAACGATGTAAAGTCTGATTCTAAAAAAATAAACGCGCTTTCTTCGCAAATAAAAACTGCAATCGCTGCGGACAATGCGCTCGTGAACAAGCAGCTTTCAAAAATCACTTCATTTAAAATTTCAGACGGAAAAAAGATTTTGGGCAACACCTTGGACAGTGTTTTTTATTCCATGGCAGGCGATTATTATCCATATATAAAGCAAGCCGCAGACTATGCTCTTCAGGCAAAATCTTCTTCTTCGAAATCAGAAAAGCCTAAAAAAGAAAAGAAAGAAAAAAAGCAGGCAATTGCAAGAGCAAAGGGAACTGACATCTATTGGAAGCAAGACAGAATTCCAAAATTCTTGATTGAAAAAATAAGTTTCAGCGGACTGAACCTTGACGCAAAAGGAACTGACATTACAAACGACATGGACAAACGCGGCGCACCTGCATTGTTCAACGGAAATTATTCTACAAAAAAACAGACTCACAAGGCAAATATAACTGTAGACACAAGAGCGGAAACAAAAAATCCTTTGGTCAACGCAGATTATTCTGGAGACAACTTCCCAATCAAATTTTCAACGCCATACCTTGGACTTAATTCAAGCACTGATGTAACTGCAAACGGAACAATGGGCGACGACGGAACTATAACAGTCAAGGCAAAATTCAACTTGGAAAATATTTCGTTTTCTTCTGAAAATTTTGAACCTAAATTCGCCTACAATCTTTACAAAACTGCGCTTTCAAACATAAAAGACCTTGACATGGAAGCAACTGCAATTTTCAACGGCGAAAAAAAATTCAGCATTTCAGTTGATTCTGACCTTGACAAAAAATTTATAAAAGCATTAAAGAAAACCGCAGACGCAGAAATTTCAAATCTTGTTTCTGAAGCAAAAAAAGAAATTACAGCAATGCTAAACGAAAAAACTGGCGGAGTAACAGAAAAAATTTCAGAATTCGTAGACATTGAAAACGGAATAAACCGCCAAAGCGTTAATATGGACAAGCTAAATTCGCTTCTTGAAAAAAAGAAAGCTGAGCTTCAAAAACAAATTGAAGACAAGACAAAAGACGCTGCAAAAAAAGCTTTAAAAGACGCAGGAATTTCAGTTTCAGAAAACGAAAAGCTTAACAACGCATTTGGAAAAGGATCAAATTCTCTAAAAGGATTTTTAAATAAAAACTAATAAAACAAAAAACAGAATCTATTGACTTTCTAGCTTAAAAACTATATGAATATTGAGGGGGTGAGAACAAAAACGTTTTTCAAACTAGGAGGAAAACAACATGAGTTCTGAAGATTCTGTTCAAAAAACCGTTATTCCAGAGGACAACAGCCCGGCAACGCTGCTATGTCTTCTCTGCGTTTCTGCCGTACCTTTTATAATCGGTCCTGTTTATATGATTATGACAGGAATTCTTACACCCCATGAAGTCTTTATTTCTTTAACATATCCTTTGTGCATTTTCAGCCACCTTTTAGCTATTATACTTCCTGTTGCTTACACAAATATTCTTAAAAAGAAGTTAAGATCTTATGACGGAACAGAGCAGTCAAAAAAATCATGCAACAATTATATTTCACTTTCAAGAAAAGTAATCGTTATCTACAACATTTTTCTTTCTATATTTGTTCCTTCTACAATCGCAAAGTCTATCAGTGCGCGCGGACTTAGTTTTTCAGCATTTGAAAATCAGGAATCTTATCTTTCTCTCACGCTGATTTATCTGGGCTTAATTTGCCTTTATAGCATTGCCTTCTATACAATGTACAATTCTTTCCTTGAAAGAAAAATGCATTATCTTCCTTTTGATAAGACAAATATGACATCTTCAAACAAAGAGCGTCTTATTTTAATGACAACTTTGAATTTAATCGGCTCGTTCCTTCTTTTAAATGGCTCAATGTCAGTTCCTAAGCTTATGGAGCAAGACAAATTCATGGAATTCCTTGCAGTCCTTATTCCTATTGAAGTTCTTTCAATTATAGCAATTGCAATTACGACAGTAACAAATACAAAGGACATTGCAAAGAACCTTGAGGCTGTAAACGAAGTCATTTATTCCCTTGCACACAAAAACTATCAGATGCAGCCGATTCCAGTTGTTACAAGAAATGAGTTCGGACTTCTTACAAACAACTTGAACAGAGCATTCAAAGCTGTAAAAGAAATTTTTTCTGAAATAAACACAAATGTTTCTTCAACACTGACCGTTTCAAAAGAACTTGCAGAAAACATTGACAATTCCGTAACTGAACTTTTGGATGCAAAGGATATTGCAAATTCTGTAAAAACAGAAATGACAAACCAAGTTGCTGGAGTAGAAGAAGCAAACGCAACTGCAAATGAAATTATTCAGCACATCCGTCATTTAAATAACGAAATTGAAAACCAGACTTCTGCAATCACACAGTCTTCCGCCGCAATTGAAGAGATGGTTGCAAACGTTGACGGTGTAACAAATATTCTTAAAAAGAATAACCAGACAACGCAGGATCTTGAAGCCGCAGCAGACAGCGGAATGAAAAAAGTTCAGGAAGCTTCTGACTTGTCAAAAGACGTTCTTTCAAAGTCAACACTTCTTCTTGATGCCAGCAAAATCATTCAGGATATTGCAAGCCAGACAAGCCTCCTTTCCATGAACGCCACAATTGAAGCTGCCCATGCAGGAGACGCAGGAAAAGGATTTGCTGTTGTTGCCGAAGAGATCAGAAAACTTGCAGAACAAACAGACACTCAGTCTAAGTCAATTGAAAAAGACCTTAAGTCTCTTTCTGAATCAATTGCCGCAGTTGCGGACAATACAGAAAACGTTCTAAAACAATTCAATGTAATTTACCAGCTCTCGCAAAAAGTAAAGCATGAGGAAACTGTTATTTCCAACGCAATGACAGAGCAGACAGAAGGAAACAAGCAGATTCTTGAAGGAATCGGACTTATTACTGACTCAACAAACTCTGTAAAAGATGGAGCAAGCGAAATGCTTCACGGCGGCGAGCAAATTGTAATTGAAATGGAAAACTTGAATAAGGCAACTCTTGAGACAAACGAAAAAATGGACAACATCAACCAAAGCCTTAACAACATAAATAACACAATTTCAACTGCAAAAGACCATGTTTCAAAGAACACAGAAGGCGTTGAAAAGCTTAGCGGTGAAATGAGCAGCTTTAAGTTCTAATACAAATTCTATAAGCACAAAAAAAATCCCATGGGATAATTCTCATGGGATTTTCATTTTTACAAGAAATACTAATAAAAACTATATTTCAACTTCGCCTTGATAGCACATTTTTGTGTTTCCAGTTAACAAAACTGTTTCGCCAGTGTATTTTACAATCAAATTTCCACCGCGGACTTTGACAGTTATATCCTGATTTATTGGAGAAAATCCATTTATAACAGAAGCAACAGCCGCCGCGCAAGCTCCAGTTCCGCAAGCCAACGTTTCGCCGTTTCCGCGCTCCCAAGTACGCATCTTAAGCTCATTCGGACCGACAACGCGCACAAATTCTGTATTTGTTTTTTCCGGGAAAACTGAATGGCTTTCAAACAAAGGTCCAATTTTTGCGACAGGCTCTTTATCCACAAACTTGCTGAAAACAACGCAGTGAGGATTTCCGACATTTACACAGGTAACTCTGTATTCGTTTTCTGCAACAATCAAAGGCGCATTCACAACAGCTTTCTTTGGAAGAACAGCATTGCCGATTTCCTCATTCAAACCGCAATTTGGAACATCAACAGCAACCAAAGAAGTCGGAATTTCTTCACTTGCAAAAAGAGGTTTTCCCATGTCAACTGTAACAGAAGTAACTTTTCCGTTCTGCTTATACAAAACCAAAGTTTTTACTCCGCTGCCAGTTTCAATTGTAATTTTTTCAGTTGCGTCTGTTTTCTTTCCGTGCTTTTCCTGAATTCCTTTTATATTGTTGTCATAAAGATATTTTCCCACACAACGGATTGCATTTCCCGCCATTTTTCCTTCTGTTCCATCAAGATTGAAAAAGCGCATTTTCGCATCGGCAATTTTGCTTTCTTCAATAAGAACAAGAGAATCCGCTCCAATTCCGCCATTCCGTCTGTCGCAAAGACGAACTGCAAGTCCGGCAGGATTTTTTACAACCTGATTCATTGCGTTTATAACAATAAAGTCGTTTCCTGTTGAATCCATCTTGTAGAAAGTTATTTTTTGTTTTTCTTCTCTAAGCTGATTTATGTCTACAAGCTCAACATTTTCAGCCGTATACTTTGATTTGAGGCAGTTTGCAATTGCATTTGCCGTATCAATCGCAGTAAGACACGGAATGTCGCGCTCAACAGCATGGCGTCTCATGCGGACAGAATCTGCGCGCGGATCTCTTCCTTTTGCAGAAGTTGAAATCACGTAGTCAACTTTTCCAGAATCAAGTAAAGACAAAAGATTGTCATTTGGATTTTCATGGATTTTATTTACAACTTCAACTTCCATTCCAAAGTCGCTGATTGTTTTTGCATTTCCTTCTGTGGCATAAAGTTTAAATCCCATGTCATAGAATTTTTTAGCCAAGTCCGGAAGCTCATAGCGGTCAGTTTTTCTTACGCTGAACAAAACTCCGCCGCTTCTTTTCATATTGTAGCCAGCTCCTATCAAGCCTTTAAAAATCGCCTCTTCCATTGTAGAAGCAATTCCCAAAACTTCACCAGTGGACTTCATTTCAGGACCAAGATGAGTATCAACGTCCATCAGTTTTTCAAAACTGAAAACAGGAACCTTGACTGCAAAATACGGAGGCAAGCGGTAAAGTCCAGTTCCAAATCCCATGTCCTTTACTTTTTCACCAAGCATCGCACGGACAGCCAAATCAACCATAGGAACGTTTGTAACTTTTGAAATGTAAGGAACTGTGCGGCTTGAACGCGGATTCACTTCAATAATATACAAATCATTGTTGTAAATAAGATACTGAATATTTACAAGGCCTTTTGTCCCAAGCGCCAAAGCAAGTTCTCTGGACTGATTTATAATTTTTTCACGTAAAATGTCATTTAAATTCCAGCTTGGATAAACTGCAATCGAATCTCCTGAATGAATTCCAGTGCGCTCAATGTGCTCCATTATTCCAGGAATAAGAATATCTTTTCCGTCACAAATCGCATCGACTTCAAGCTCTGTGCCCATCATATACTGGTCAATCAAGACCGGATTTTCAATTCCTTGGGCAAGAATAATCTTCATATATTCCTTTACATCGTCATCGTTAAAGGCAATAATCATGTTTTGTCCACCAAGAACATAAGACGGACGCAAAAGAACAGGGTAGCCAAGTTTCTGAGTTGCTTCCAGCGCTTCTTCTTCTGTAAAAATTGTAAGTCCTTTTGGGCGGTTTATATGGAGTTTTTCACAAAGCTCTTCAAAACGCTCTCGGTCTTCAGCAAGGTCGATTGAATCCGCGCTTGTTCCCAAAATATGAATTCCCTGGGAATCAAGAAACTTTGTAAGCTTAATTGCAGTTTGCCCGCCAAAAGCAACAACAACTCCAACCGGCTTTTCTGTGTTAATAACTCCCATAACATCTTCTGGAGTAAGCGGCTCAAAGTAAAGACGGTCGCTTGTATCAAAATCAGTAGAAACAGTTTCCGGGTTATTGTTAATTGTTACAACATCGTATCCAAGCCGTTTTAAAGCCCACACGCACTGAACAGAAGCGTAATCAAATTCAATTCCCTGACCAATGCGAATCGGACCTGAACCAAGAACAATAATTGTTCCCTTTGAAGATTTCTTTCCTTTTTCTTTGCGCTCATCAAGGAAAATACGGGCTTCATTCTGAAAATCATAAGTTCCATAGAAATACGGAGTTTCCGCATTGAATTCTCCAGCGCAAGTGTCAACCATTTTATAGACGGCAGGAATATGGGCAACTTTTCCCTGCTTTACAAGTTTTGCAGCTTCTTTTGCTTCTGAAAGAATTCCAGAGGCTCCTGTTATTTTTTGTCCTGCAAGTTCTTGAATAACTTTGTCTGGATAACCTGCGTTTTTTGCAGCTTTATAAAATTCCAGAGTAAATTCCTTTTCTCCAGCTTTGACTTTTGCAAAATCTCTTTCCATAAAAGCCAAATTTTCAAGCTTAGCAAGAAACCACAAGTCAATTTTTGTAATTTTATTAATCTGAATTATTGAAAGAATGTTTCTTTTTATTGCCTGAAAAATTGCAAAAATTCGCTGATCTGTGCATTCTCCAACACGTTTTTCAATTTCCGCATCGCTCATTTCAACAAAAGACGGAAGATTTAGGCTTTGCGCTCCAACTTCTGCTCCACGGACTGCCTTCATAATCGCCTGCTCAAAAGTCTGGCCAATAGCCATAACTTCGCCAGTCGCCTTCATCTGTGTTCCCAAATCACGTTTTGCATAAACAAATTTATCAAATGGGAACTTCGGCATTTTTACAACAACGTAGTCCAAAACCGGCTCAAAGCAAGCAGCTGTTTTCTTTGTTACAGCGTTCGGAATTTCATCAAGCGTATAGCCAATCGCAATCAATGTGGCGACTTTTGCAATAGGGTAGCCAGTAGCTTTTGAAGCAAGGGCAGAAGAACGGCTTACACGAGGATTTACTTCAATTACTGCATACTCAAACGAATTTGGATTCAATGCAAACTGGCAGTTACATCCGCCTTCCATTCCAAGGCTAGAAATAATATTCAAAGCCGCAGAACGAAGCATCTGGTATTCCTTGTCGCTCAAAGTTACAGTAGGAGCAATTACAATGGAATCTCCTGTATGAACACCAACTGGATCAAAGTTTTCCATAGAACAGACAGTAAGAACATTTCCTGCGCTGTCTCTCATAACTTCAAATTCTATTTCTTTCCAGCCGGAAATACATTTTTCAACAAGAATCTGATGAATAGGGGAGCGGTGAAGTCCATTATGGGCAATTTCGTCCATTTCCTCATCATTATGGACAATTCCGCCGCCAGTTCCTCCCAAAGTAAATGCTGGACGAATAATTGCCGGGTAACCAATTTCATTCTTTACAAAATCAAGAGCATCTTCATAGGTTGTAACAACTTTAGACGGAATACAAGGCTCGCCAATCGCAAGCATTGTGTCCTTGAACATCTGACGGTCTTCCGCTTTATCAATAGTTTCTGGCTTTGCGCCCAAAAGCTTTACGCCGTGTTTTTCAAGGAATCCAGATTTTGCAAGCTCCATGCTTAAAGTAAGCCCTGTCTGGCCTCCCAATGTAGAAAGAAGAGAATCAGGTTTTTCTTTTTCTATAATACGCTGAATTGTTTCAGGAATCAAAGGCTCAATATAAATTTGGTCAGCCATGGTATGGTCTGTCATCAAAGTCGCAGGATTTGAATTCACAAGAACAACTTCAAGCCCCTGTTCCTTTAAAGCCTTGCAAGCCTGACTTCCCGCATAGTCAAATTCCGCAGCCTGACCTATAATAATAGGGCCAGATCCAATAACCATAACTTTGTGAATGTCTTTGTTAAGCGGCATAATTTTTGCTCCTGTGCCAAATATCAGTTAAAAAGAATATATTCCAGAACCCGCGAACCGCTTATTTTGCAGCTTTTTTATGCGCAGAAGTATTCTTTATAGTTTTTGCAAAGTACTTGATTGAATCAATTCTTTCAAATTTCGCCTCAAAATTCTTAAAGTAATCATGATTGTTTATAAGGCGCACAAAATCATCGAATAAAAATCCTGTATCAAGAGGACCTGAGCAAGCTTCCGGGTGGAACTGCACGCTGAACGCCGGAATTTTTGTATAAGTGATTCCCTCGCAAGTTCCGTCATTTGTATTTACAAAGCTCAAAACTGCATTTTTGGGCAAAGTGTCGTTTTTTACAGCATATCCGTGGTTCTGGCTTGAAATATAAACACGGCCTGTAGCAAGATATTTTACAGGCTGATTTGCGCCGCGGTGTCCGTACTTAAGCTTGGAAGTATCTGCGCCCATTGCCAACGCCAAAAGCTGATGTCCAAGGCAAATTCCAAAAATCGGAACTCCAGACTTTGTAATTTTCTTGATTTCTTCGATAATTTTTACATTTTCTTTTGGATCGCCAGGTCCATTTGAAAGCATGATTCCATCCGGATTAAGCGCAAGAATTTCTTTAGCAGTAGCAGAACCAGCAACAGTAACAACTTCAAATCCTCTTTTTAAAAGTTCCCTGCGGATATTTGCCTTTGCGCCGAAGTCCCAAAGGACAACTTTTTTCCCTTTTCCGTCTTTCATGGCAATTGCAGGATCATTTTCCTTTGTACCGTCAGAGCGCACAGGAACAAACCTATATTCCGCAGATTCTTTAAAAACAATATCAGCAGGCTCTTCTATCTTTGAAGCATTGCAAGTTACACTTTCAACTGCATTTTTTATTTTATATGATTTGATTTTTTTTAAAAGCTTTGCTTTTTCTGTCTCGGATTTTAATGCTTTTCTAATACTTTGCGCTTCTTCTCCATCGCCTGAAACAATTATTCCGTTCATAACACCTGTTTCACGCAAGATTTTTGTCAAAGCCCTAGTATCTATTCCGCATAGTCCGATTATTTTTCGCGCCGCAAGGAAAGTGTCCAAGTCGTATTCGCATCTAAAATTGGAAGGAATCTCGCAGACAGACCGTACTATATAACCTTTTACGTGGACATCAGCGCTTTCAAAATCCTTTGAAATAACGCCGTAGTTTCCTATTAAAGGAAATGTCTGGGTTACAATCTGACCGTAATAGCTGGGATCTGTCAAAGTTTCCAGATAGCCATTCATGCCAGTAGTAAATACTGTTTCGCCAACAACACAGCCTGTTGCGCCAAAACTTTCACCTTCAAAAACCTGTCCATTTGCAAGGAGCAAAAATGCTTTAGTAGAGTCTGTCATACTAAAATCTTAGTATACAATTTTTTTCTACTTGTGTACAGATGAAGAAATTTTATTGTTTTTGAGAGTAAAGCCAAATTATGTACTCTGAATTTCCAGTGATTGTAAAATACTGAATTAAAGCTTCGGATTCTTTGATAAGTTGAATTTGAGAAGCAGTCAAACCTTCAAGTTCACTAGCCAAATCACTTTCATCAACAGTTTCTTTTTCATAAGTATCATCAACTGTATAAAACAGGCACTGGCTTCTTTGCCTGTAAACATCCGAAATATATTTTATCTCATTATTATAATCTTCCAAGGAAATTAATCCATATTCAAGCAAATAGCTTTGTTCATCATCACTGTCATCTTTGCAGCCTAAAAGAGCAAACACAAGAAACAAAGAAATCAGCACAGCTGAAATTTTTGCAAACTTTTTCATAAATTCTCCTAATAAAATACGTCTGGTCAAAGTACGCTTACGCTCAAAACCTTGACTCAGCCGTTTTTAGGGTTTTGATAAACCCTAAATAAAAATAATTACTTCCATTTTACCCCCCCCGGAGATTTGTCAAGTCAAAAAGCAAAATTTCTGTTATTTTTTTTTAGCCCGAATGTTGAATTTTTATAAAATATTAACATCCTCTTTAAGGAGCAACAGTTGTTTTTAAGGTGTACAACAAGTGTTGATTCAAAAAACGAAAAAATCTAAACTGTCATTATGTCAATTTCAGCTGAACTAAAAGAAAAAATTGTCTTTCTTGCGCAAAAGTATGAAACAAAAGATTTTTTGGAAAAAGATCCGTCAAAATTTATGCACAGATATAAATCCGTTAGAAATCAGGAAACAGTGGCTTTTATTGCAGCAAACATGGCTTTCGGCCAACGGGTACAGATTTTGTCGCATATCGAACAAATATTAGCCCAAACAAACTGTCCCTCGCAATGGGTACAAAAAGAAGGGTACAGAGATTTTTTTACACAAGGAAACAAGTCATTCTACAGGATGTACACCCACAATGACTTTATAGTTTTCTTCGACACATTAAAATCAATGCTAGACAATTCTGACACCATAGGAAATTTCATCTGTAACCGTTATAGCGGAGGATTTTTACACGAAACAATCTGTTCACTTTTTCCAGAAAACTGCGCCTTGATTCCTCATTCAAAAACAACAGCCGCGAAAAAAGTAAATATGCTTTTACGATGGATGGTTCGCAACAATTCACCAGTTGACTTAGGTCTTTGGAACGCCTGGTATAAAAAAGAAAATCTTTTAGTTCCGCTGGATACACACGTAATGCAGGAAGCCACAAAAATGGGAATTCTGCAACCATCTTCATCAGGAAAACCAAAATCTGCAACCATAAAAACAGCAATTGAACTTACAAACGCAATGAAAGAAATTTTTCCAACTGACCCTGTAAAATCAGATTTTGCGCTATTTGGACTTGGTGTAGACATTTGACTTTAACACAAACCTCGGCTAAAATATTTATATGTTAGAACTTACAAGCAAACAACGCAAAATACTTGAAAAAGCCGCCCATAATCTTGACCCTATTGTTATAATAGGACAGAACGGTGTTACAGAATCCCTTGTGCAGATGGTTTCAAATTCACTAAAAGCGCACGAACTTATAAAAGTAAAATTCAATGAATACAAAGAAGACCGCGCAGAATACGCAAATGACATAGCTTTAAGGACAGACTCAACTCTTGTCAGAATAATAGGAAACGTGGCGATTTTCTACAAAGAGAATGAAGATTCTTCAAAAAGAAAAATAAAGCTTAAGCAGGCAGCAAAATAATGGAAAAAATCCTCATAGAAAAACTTATAAAAAAAGCAACCGAAATGCTAAATTTCAGCTATGTTCCATACTCAAATTTTCATGTTGGAGCAGCCCTTTTAACTTCTGAAGGCGAAATATACACAGGATGCAACATTGAAAACGCAGCTTACGGACCAAGCAATTGCGCAGAAAGAACAGCAATTTTTAAAGCTGTAAGCGAAGGAAAAAAAAACTTTGAAGCAATAGCAGTTGTCGGCGGAAAAAACGGAAAAATAGAAGACTTTTGCCCGCCATGCGGAGTTTGCCGCCAAGTTCTTGCTGAATTCTGCAAGAAAGACTTTAAAATAATCTTGGCGAAATCTACAGATGAATACAAAATAATGACTTTGGAACAGCTTTTGCCGGAAAGTTTCAGCTTATAATTTGCTTTTTTGAAAATCATGTTTTATAATATCTAATGCCTTTTTATGGGTACAGATAAAAATCGGAGTAGCTTTGTGAACAATTTTGAAATAAAACTGGACAAGACAAGCAAAGTAAAGCTTTATCATCAGCTTTATTTGTTTTTCGTAAATGCAATCGAAAACAAAGAGCTTCCAGAAGAAACAAAGCTTCCTTCAATTAGAACACTTTCAGAAGACTACAACATAAGCCGAAACACAGTAACAAAAGCTTACAGCGAACTTGAGTCCAACGGATATATTTATTCTCTTTCTAAAAGCGGATTCTTTGTAAAAAATCCAGACAGCGCAGAACCAAATCTTCATTCAAAAGAAAAAACTGAAGATGAAGGAATTCCTACAGTTGAATCAATCATAAAAGAGCGCGCAAAAGAAAAATCTGAAGAAAAAAACGATTTTGTAACGGAAAATATTGACGCAGACAGTTCTGTTTTAAAAAATTCAGGAACTTTTATTTTATCTGATCCTTTTTCAAATGAGCAGGAAGAACAAAATTCAGTCTTAAAAATGCCTTCAGATAACGATGAAAAAGCAATTCTAACGAACACAGGCGACCTTGTAAAATCTTCACCAGAAAAAAGAAAAATACTTTCTCCAATAGAAGATTATGTTGAATCCGCAAAAACTGCTATAAAAGAAAATAAAAACCTCCTGGAAGGAAATAAAATCCCAGATTTAACCGGTGAAGCACCGCTCAGAATAGCAATAGCCGCATTTTTATATAAATTTCATCATTTGGAAGTAAATCCATCGCAAGTAGTTGTTTCTTGCAACAAAGCAGATATTTTATTTAAACTTCTTCTTTTGGACGAATTCAAAAATCCAAAGACCAGCCTTCACGGACTTTTACAGCTTGCAGAAAAATCAATCAGTCCAAAGAAAATAAAACCATGCATTGCAGTTCCGCAGGGATTTCATTCTTCTCTTGTAGATGTTTTCTCCGCAGCAAATATAGAAACTACTGAAATTCCGTTTGACTCAAAAGAATCCATTGCCGCATTGCTAGAAAAAAGCGAAGCAACATCAGCGTTTATTTACTCAAAAAACACAGATTCAAAGAAAAAAAAGCAGGAAATTCTTGAATGGGCGGAAAAAGAAGATTTCAGATATATAATTGAATACGACACATCTACAGAAATATCTGACTCCGACTTTGTTTATAGCCAGAATTTTAACGGAAAATGCATTTACATTGAAAATTTTTCAAACCTAATTTCAAAATCAATAAATACAACTGCTGCAATTCTTCCAAAGAAAATTTTAGAAAGCTACAAAAATCAGTACCAAAAATTCGGATGTCCACTTTCTGTTCTAAGCCAAATGTCAATCGCCGATTTTTTGATAAAAGACAAACTTATAAATTATTTGTCCAGCATAGAGCAAATTTAATCTCCGAATATTTCGTTCTTATGAATCTTGCCAATTTCCTCAAGACAATTTTTTAAAGGAAGATTATTATCTTTTCTAAATTCATTTAAATCTACAATAAATCTGTTCATTGAAAAATGCTGATACACAAAAACTTTATTCCAAGAACTGTACCCTTCATATTGCTTTTTCAATTCATCTCTGTACCTATTAAAAACTCCGTTTTTCTTCAATTCAGAATATCCTACAAGCCATAATTCAGGAAAATCATTTTTAGAATTGGAAAAAAGTCCATTGTGAAGCTCAAATGCAAGCTGAGCCATTTTTTTCTGGCTTTCGTTTATAAGACTTACAATTTCTTTGCTTCCGTTTTTTAGAATATATTTTAACTGAACAGTTTTTGCTGTATGAACAGGAGTTTTATTCAAAATCAAAACATTTTTTCTAAAATCTGTACCCAATTCTGAGTTGCGCCTAAAAAATCCTTCAGCGATTCTTCCGCTTTGTCCGACCAAATATTTTTGATTAGAAGCCAGCTGCTCTTCCTTTCCAGGATTGTCTCCTATAACAATGAAATTTATTTTGTCTGTTTTTTGAACTTCATCATACGCCTTGTTATAGACAATTGCAGTTTCCAAGTTGTAATCCGGAACACTTTTTGCAGCTTCCTTTTGCAATGGGTGCAGTTCATTTGAAAACTGTCCCCATTGATTGCAAAGATTTTTAAATTCATCTCTAAATCTCAAAAAAACATTCCATTGAGAATCATTCATTTTTATCGCTCCACAGTTTTTCGCATCAATATTCCATCAGATTTCATTCCATTGGAAGAAAAAAAATTCTGTATCCGTCCATATTCTATAAAACCGCATTTTATATATATATGCAAAGCCACAAGCCAAATTTCATTTACTAAAAGTACAATTTCTTTTATCTGCGGAAATAATTTTATAATTTTATCTACACTTTCATTGAAAAATCTGTACCCTAATCCATTTCCCTTGTACTCATTTAAGATTGCTATAGAACTTATATACAAAACTGTACCCTCTTTTTTATGATTTTTCAATGCTGAATGATTTAAAGAAAAACAACTGTCACCTTTTTGAGGTACAGAATTCCACAATTCAGAAGAAAAATATCCAATAGTCTTGTTTCTATCTTCTAAAATAAAAAAACCATCAGGAAAAGTTTCTATGCGCTCAAGAAAAACATCTTTATTTTCTTGAATTTCTTCTGCAAACGATTCTTTTTCAATGTTCATAATATCATTTATATCAAACTTTGTAGCTTTTCTTAAAGTTTCCATAAAAACCTCTTTTTACTCAACATAAATTTACTGAATTTTCCACCAATTGTGGAAAACTTGTGTAAATTTATGTGCATTTAAAGGGAATTTTCCACATATTTATGTGCAAAACTCTTAAATTTTTGTGGAAAACTTGGTATAAAAAAGTGAATAAATAGCTTTTCCACAATAAATACGTCTGGACAAGGCACGTTTACGCTCAAGACCTTGACTCAGTCGTTTTTAAGATTTTGATAAACCCTAAATAAAAAAAAGCACGCTGCTATTAACAACGTGCTTGCCTATCTTCAAAAAGTTTATTTAATCTTTACAAGCTCAATATCAAATGCAATGTAAGCACCTCCTGGAATTACACCAGGATAACCTCTATCTCCATACGCTAAATCAGAAGGAATTACAATTGTTCTTTTTTCACCAAGCTTCATATCCTGAACCATAATGTCAAATCCTGGAATCATTTGCCCTGCTCCAGTCTGAAATTCAAGAGGACCTCTGCCTTTTGACTGATCAAAAACGCTTCCGTCTACTAAATATCCTTTGTACTCTGTGGCAACTGATTTTCTTGCGCCGCATTTATTTCCAGAGCCTTCTTTTGTTACTTTATAGTAAATTCCATTTTTGTCTTTTTCAAAGCCCGGAAAATTCTTTTCTACTTCTGCAATTTTTGAAGCATTTGCTTTTTCTTTTGCTTCTAATGCTTTTTTTTGAGCTTCTGCAGCAAGTTTGTCAAAATCAGATTGCGTTGCAGTGAATTTTTCCGCTTCTGCGCCTTGACGAATAATTTTTATGCTTTTAATTTCATCATTCTGCGCAATAGCATTTACCGTAGCCTGACTTGCTTCATCAACAACGTGACCAAAAATTGTATGATGTCCATTCAGCCAAGGAGTTTCTACATGAGTTATAAAAAACTGGCTTCCATTTGTTCCAGGTCCTGCATTTGCCATAGCAAGAACTCCAGAACCCGTAAATTCAAGACCATCTACTATTTCATCTGCAAAATTATATCCAGGTCCGCCAGTTCCGTTTCCTTTTGGATCTCCGCCCTGAATCATAAAATCAGAAATAACACGGTGGAATTTTAATCCATCATAAAAAGGTTTTCCCTTTGCAGCATCCAAAGTTCCTTCCGCAAGTCCAACAAAATTTGTTACTGTCAAAGGTGCTTGTTTATAAAAAAGCTCAAGAACAATGTCTCCTTTGCTTGTATTTATTACAGCAAAAATTCCGTTTTTTCCTTCCAACGATTTCATAGGTTTACATCCTCCATAAAAAATAAGTGCGCAGGCAAAAATCAACGCCCCTATAAATTTTTTCATTTTTCCTCCAAATATCATTCAGAAATTTGCTTAGAAAACCATGTGTAAATTGCAGCAAGCCTATTCAAAAGCGATTTTTGCATTCTTTTTTCAAGAACTCCCAAAGAGAAAAAATTCGCCTTTACATTCATATAAACAACAACATAATCATCGCAAACTGTCATAACAAGATTTATATGAACATTTTCCGGCTTTACGGCTTTTATAAACTTATAATATACAGGAGTTGTGTTTACAAGCTTCATTGAAATTTCATTTTCAGTCTGAAAATACGAAACTTCGTAGTTTGTTTTTCCAAGCGAATTGTCATTTAAAAGGCAATACTGAATAAGTCCGTTCGCACTGCCTTCTATTTTATCATCAATTCTAGTTCTGTCTTGCGGACCTGCAATGCAATATGCGTCATGATAAAGTGTAGCCCACTTTTTTTCACCGTTAGAATAATATTGCATTCCTTCCATTTTACTGACAGAACGTAAAATTACAGAAGCTTCGTTTAAATCAATATTTTCTTTTGGAATAAGATAAATATTTTCTCCAATAAGAGAAGGCAATTCTCCTTCGTTGTTCGAAAGTTCTTCTGCAATTTTATCTGAAAGTTCAGTATCAGGAAGAAGCGAAAATTTTGCTTCTTTTGGTTTAAATTCATTAGCCTGAATTTTTCCGTTTTGCTTTAAAAGCTCAAAATTTTCTTTTCCAAGGATTTCTTCCGCAGAATAAGCTGACAAAAATGCAGTAAAAAAATTCAAAATCAAAAAAAATCCTGAAATTTTACAAATATTTTTTTTCATCAGCTTTTCTCCAGATTTTAATTAGCGCACACCTTTATAAATAACGCGCACCTGCTTATATAAACCTTCTCCTTCTGATTTGGTTTCAACGTCTGCAATATCATTTAAAGTTGTATGAATAAGGCGGCGCTCAAAAGGATTCATAGACTCAAGCAGAATTGAAGTTTTCTTCTGGCGAACTTTGTCAGCTGTAACATAAGCAAGGCGAACAAGACTTTCTTCACGGCGAATTCTATAATTTTCTGTATCAAGAATAATGCGCAAATCTTCTCTTCCAAGATGTCCTGCATAAACATTTACGATAAGCTGCATCGCATCAAGATTCTTGCCTTTTCTTCCAATGAGAATTGAAGACGATTCGCTTGAAAGTTTTATTCCAATCTTTTTTTCTTCACGGAACATAATTTCAACAGCAGCTTCATATCCCATTTTTCCAATAAGAGTTTTTACAAAATCAATAATTTTTTCTTCAATTTCATCCTGAGGAAGAGGATTTGAAACTAACGAAGGGTCATTAGCTCTTGTTGTTGCATTAGGAACTTTTCCATCAAATTCTGGAGAAACCTGATTTTTGGAATCAACTGTGTGAACTCTGATTTTTACATATCCGTTTTTAAATAAACTTTTTTTCTGTGATTCAAGAATTTCAACATCAAATTGATCTTTTTCAAGTCCAAGTTCAGCAGCTGCTTTTTCAATAGCTTCTTTTTCTGTTTTTCCTTCATATTCGTAAGTCATATATTACCTCTCAAAATTAAATTCTATCTTGTTTTCTTTTTTCCGCCTTTGAATTTCAAGACGTTTTTATTTACAGTTTTTTCGTTTTCAAGCTCTGAGCGTTTTTTGTTCATTACGCTGTTTATAACAAGTTGCTGTCCAATCTGAATAATATTGCTTACTGCCCAGTAAAGCAAAAGTCCGCTCGGAACATTATAGAACAAGAAGAAGAACATCAACGGCATTCCGTACATCATGAACTTCATTTGCGACTGGCTTGCTCCAGTTCCAGGATTTCCATACTGAGTTATTTTTCCATTCAAAAGTTGAGACGCAGTATAAATAAACGGAAGAAGACGCAGATTATTCATTGTAAATGCTGAAATAAACGGAATATTGCGTTTCCAAGTCCAAATGCTATCTCCAGCTGAAAGATCTTCAATCCATCCTTTTACAAAGCTTGCTCCACGGAATTCAAAGTAATTATTGAAAACATTATAAAGAGCAAACAAAATAAACATCTGAACAACCATCGGGAGACATCCAGACATCGGATTGTATCCAGCTTCTTTATAAAGCTTCTGCATTTCCATGCTAAGTTTCTGCTGGTCGTTCTTATATTTTTCCTGAAGAACTTTCATTTTAGGCTGAATTTTCTGCATTTTAAGAGAGCCCATAGCGGCATTTTTATTCAACGGAAACAAAACAATCTTCAAAAGAATTGTAAGAATTATTATAGAAATTCCCCAGTTGTGAGCGAACAAATTTATTTTTTCAAGACACCATTTTAAAATTATTTCAATCCAAGAAAGGAATCCGCTTGTCTGCAAGGCTTCGTTAAACTTTGCGTTTGAAAGATTCCATGCATTTTTTGTTTGGTCATTATATTTTATAAGCTCACGTTCCTGACGAGGTCCCACATAAATGTAATAAGTATCATTTGAAGTTTCGTCCAAAACAGGTTTTCTTGAAATAAAAATCTGGCATCCATCTTCATTTTCAGATTTTGAAGAAACTTTTATTTTTCCAATCATATCATAAGGAGAAGATGGCTTAACTAGCATTGTAAAATATTTACCGCCAACTCCAGCCCAATCTACAGAATTCAAATCGTAAAATTTATCTGAAATATTCTTGCGGAATTTTTTTCCGCCGTTCAATGCAAGAACTTGTCTTACTTCATAGCGGTTTTTCTTGTCATATCTTGGACCAATTTGTGGAGCTGTTCTTAAAGTATAAGATGCGCCTCCAAGTTCAAATTTTCCGCCTTCCTTTGAAATTATAGAAATATCAAGTTTAAAAGCATAATCATCAGGACTGAAAGTATATCTTTTTCCAAGTGTGAATTTCTTCGGATTTCCTTCTGAATCTTTAATCTCGTAATCCCGGTAGAAAAGAATTGTGTAATCATCTTTTTTTGTCACATTGAATACATCATTTAAAGCAGGATTTTCAGTTCCACCAAAAGAAAGACTGAACGCTCTATTTGAACTAGTTATATTATTTACCATTTCAACGCCAGAATCAGTTTCTTTATCCTTATGTTCAAGAAGCTGGTAACTTATAATGTCTCCGCCTCTGTTTGTAAATGTTATCTTTGCTTTGTTAGTTGAAATTACAAATTCCTGAACATCTTCTGAATTCTGAACTGTAGTCTCTGAAAATGATGCAGAAATCATTTCTTTTTCAGCTTTTATTTGAGCTTCTTGCTCTTCTTTTTTTGCCTCAAATTCAGCAGCTTGTTCTCGTGCCTTTTCTTGCTGACGCGGCATAACATACTTTGTCTGAATAAACAAAGAAACAATAAGCACAATTGTCGAAAGAGCTATTGCTAAAATAGTGTTTTTTTCCATAAATTTTCCTTTTTACGCCTTTAAGGAACAGGATCATAGCCTCCCTTGCAAAAAGGATTGCATCTGAGAATTCTTTTTATGGCGAAATAAAGACCCTTTACAGGACCATGTTTTTGAATTGACTCCAATGCATAGGCAGAACAACTTGGAGTATAACGGCAGCATGGAGGAAATAAAGGAGAAATACAAACTTGATAAAATCTTATAAAAAGAACTAGAAAACTTACGAAAAAATTTCTTATTCCTTTAATAAGCCAGCTTTTTTGCATAATGTCTTAAATTGTCCGCACCGCGAAAGGAACGAATCATTTCCGGGATAAACTAAAAAAAGAATATCAAAACCGGTGTTCAGGCGCGCTTTAAAAAAACGATATGTTTCACGGCTATAGCGTTTAGACCTGTTTCTTTCAACAGCATTACCATAGCCACGGGGAAGAGGAAAAGCAATTCTGTTAAAATCCAAATTGTTTCTGGAAAAAAAAATTTTAGCTCCAGCAACACTGAATCTCTTCCCTGTTTTAAAAAGTTTCTGGATGTCGGCAAAGCGCTTTATATGTTCTTGCCTTCTAAAACGCTCTGTTTTTAACAAGTCCGTATCCATCCTTTAATTCAGATAAATCAGTAAGGCTTCTTTTCGTCAGAAACTGTAAGCTTGTAGCGGCCCTTAGCTCTTCTTCTAGCAAGAACCATACGTCCACCGCGAGTTGCCATACGTGCACGGAAACCAAATTTTCTATTGCGCTTTACTTTGCTAGGCTGATATGTACGTAACATAATAAGACTCCTATATAAATAAAATTTTTTTCAGATTAGTAGAGCAGATATTATCATTATTTTTCAAGATTGGTCAACATACTTTTTCTTAAATCGTCAAAAAGAACTTTTAATTCTGGAGGAAAATCTTTTTTTTCTGATTTTTTTATATTCTTATTATTGCTTATTCCTGATTTTTTGTTAATTTCTTCTTCAATTTCAAGTCTTTTTTCAACTTTTTTATAAATTGAATCTTTGTTTTCTATTTTTGATGCAATTTCACCTTTATTTCCTTTTAAGCGAAATGCAAGAGTTTTAAATTCAACTTCAGGAAATTTCATTCTAAATCCATTGAGTATATATTTTTTATGAAACTGTATAAGAGAAATCCAGCCCGGATGATCAGCTTCAATGAGCAAAATTCCATTTTTCAAGTCAATTACACGGCTATGTCCTGCCATATTAAGACCTTCATTTGGATTTGAGGAATTTGTCTTTATTCGCGAAAGAATTTTTTTCCATTCGTCATAAATATTTACAGAATTCTGCGCATTTTCAACTTTTATAGAATTAAAGGCATTTGAAATTATCTGGCTAAAAGAAACTATTTCATCGCTCATTCTGAATCTTCCCATTTTCCATCTTGGATTTTGTAAACTCTTGTGCTTTCTTTTTTGTAATTTTTATAAGGTTCTCCAGGAAGAAAAGTGCAAAAAAGCTGATCGTATTCAGGCAAAAGAGAAGTCACTTTTTGTCTTTTTTCAGGATCAAGTTCAAGAAGAACATCGTCCATAAGCAAAACTGGCTTTTTTGAAGTAATCTGCTTATAAAAAACAGCTTGCCCCGTCCTTAAAATCAAAGCTATAAGCCTTTTTTGTCCAGTAGATGCAGTAGGAACAAATGGTATTCCTTCTTTTTCAAACACAATTTTATCTCGGTGAGGTCCGCTCATTGAAGAGCCAATTATTTTTTCCTGCTCCCTTGTTTTATTTAAATAATCGACAACATACTCAATTGACGGAATATTTCTATCAAAAAAAGGAGAATTTAAATTATCTGATTTATTTTTCCAAGATGGAATATATTTTATGGAAACTCCAGAAATTCCAGTTACCTGCTCATAAAGTTTTCCAAAAATCTGATTAAAACCAAAAACAGCATCTTTTCTTTTTTTCTGAATTTCAAGTCCATTTTGAGCAAGCTGAAAATCATAAGTTTCAAGCAAATCGTAATGTTTTTCTTTTAAACACAAATTTCTGTTTTTTAAAATTCTTTTATATTTTCTCATAATATCAATATAAAGAACATCATACATGCTCAACGATTGATCTATGAAAAATCTTCTTCTTTCTGGAGAACCTATTGCAAAGTCCAAATCTTCATGGCTATAAAGAACACAAGGCATTGTATTTATAAGTTCTTTTCTGTCATGAAGAATTTTTCCGTCTTTTTCTATTTTTTTAAGTTTTTCTTTTAAAATAATTGAAGTTGTATGAGAAGTTCCATTTTCTTCCCTGAACAAACAGCGAAGACTCATTTCACTTTTATTTTTTTTTATAATTTCTGAATCGATATGAGTTCTAAATGACGAACCATAAGCAGAATAATAAAGAGATTCAAGGAGATTACTCTTTCCCTGTCCATTTTTTCCAACAAAATAAATTTCTTTTGAAGACAAATCTATGTTTTCATTGCAGAGATTTCTAAAATTATAAGGAGACAGAGAAAGAAAAGGCATTTTTTATGCTTTATTTTCTATTCCTTTTGCATCGGCATTATTATGTGGAAATAATCTTCAGCTGGCTCTGGTCTCATTGTAACGGCTTTCATTTCCTCTGTGAATTCAAATGCAATTTTTTCAGAATTTATGCCTTTTAAAGGCTCTTCAATATAGCGGAAATTCAACGCTATTGTATAAGATTCACCTTGATATTGGCATGGAATTTCTTCGTCTGCGCTTCCCATATCTGACTGCGAAGATGTTATTTTTAAAACCCCATCAGAAATGTTAAAGAATATGCGTCCAGCCTTTTTATCAACCATAAGAGCAACTCGTTTGAGGGCATCTACTAAATCAGCTCTATAAACCTGAAAACTATAAGCCTGATGTTCAGGAATAACACGCTCATAATTAGGAAACTGACCTTCCAAAAGAGCCGCGCCAAATCTGTAATTTCCAAACTTAAAGAAAATCATTTTATCAACAACAGCTACAAAAATATTTCCTTCTTCCGGAGCATGCTTTAATATAATATTCAAAATTTTTGGATGAACTATAGCTGAAGGAAATTCACTTATTCCAGCTAGAATCGATTTTGAAACAAAACTTAAGCGACGGCCGTCTGTGGCAACCATATTCAAGTTGTCTCCTTTTTTCTCAAAGAAAACACCGTTCATAAAATAGCGTGTTTCATCTTCGCTTACTGCAAAAGAAGTTTGAGCTATCATTTCTTTTATATCTTTTGATGAAACTTCAAAATAAGGAACATTTTCAGCTGAATAAAACTCAGGAAATTTCTCCTGAGACATACTTTTCATCTGAAATTTAATCTTTTTATCTACAGGCTTGATTATTACATTTATGGACTGCTCTTCGCCTTCTTTTTTTTCTTGATTAAATTCAATTTCTCCAGAAGGAAGAGAATTTAAAATTCCCATGAATTTATCGCAGTAAACTGTTGTTGTTCCTTCTTCAGTTATTTGAACAGGAACTTGAGTTTCAAAGTTAACTTTTATATCAGTTGCTTTTATAGTCAGTTTATTTTCTTGAGCTATAATAAGAATGTTTGAAAGAATTGAGCCCATGTTTTTTGTTGAAATAATTTCTTGGGCAATTGAAATTTCTTTAATCATTGTGTCTTTGTCAAATGTAAATCTCATATATTTCTCCTGATTTTACTATACAATTTTGCATAATTATTCGCTTTTTAGAAGCAAATGAATTTTTATACACAACCTATATTAAATTTATAAATTTATAAATTTTAGTAATAGTAGTAATAGTGCCTGTGGATTTATGGAAAAGTGATTTTTCTTTTTACATTGAAAGAAATTAAGTTGTGTAAAAACTAGCGAAATGAATTCACTTTTTTTCCACAAATTCACTTTTTTCATAAAATCCTTATTTTTTCCACAAGATTATAACATATTTGAATATAGTTTTCCACTGAAATTAAAGTCTCTTGTAATCTTTTATCTCTTTTATAAGAAGTTCAATTGTTGAGTTCAAACTTTCATCTGTTTTAAGCTGAAGTTCAATCGTGTTGTAGCTGTGCATTATTGTTGAATGATCTTTTCCGCCGAATTCAGCAGCAATTTCATTGAATGAAGATTCCGTTAAAATCCGCGAAATGTAGATTGCAATGTGTCGTGAATATGCTATTTTTTTGTTTCTCTTTACGCCTTTTATGTCGCTTAAAGAAATGTTGTAATGGTTTGCAACAACTTTTTGAATTGTGTCTATTGAAATTGAACCGTCGGAAACTTTGCTTATATTGTCGCTTAAAAGTTTTTTTGCAATATCAATTGTAAGATTTTTTTGAAGAAGCTCAGCATAGCCAATCATTTTGTCAAGGCAAGCTCCAAGTTCTCTCACATTCGACTGAATATTTTTAGCTATGAAGTCAATTACATCTCCCGGAACTGATTTTTTCTTTATTTCAAGTTTTTTTAAGAGAATTGCTTTTCTTATTTCGTAGCTTGGAGGCTGTAAATCTATTGTTGTTCCCATTGAAAACCTTGATTTCAATCTGTCTTCAATTCCATTTAGTTCTGAAATCGGGCGGTCGCAAGTAAATACAATTTGAGCGTGAGTTCTGTAAAGTTCTTCAAATGTGTAAAAAAGTTCTTCCTGCGTTTGAATTTTGTCTTCGAGAAAGTGAATGTCATCTAAGAGCAGAACATCAAGTTTTCTGTACTTATTTTTGAATTTTTCAGAAGTTCCGTCTCTTAAGGAAAAAGTAAATTCGTTTAAGAAATTTTCTGCGCTTATGTAGCAAATTTTTATGTTTTCTTTTCCTTCAGGAGGATTATTATAGATGTAATTTCCAATTGACTGCATTAAGTGGGTTTTTCCAAGTCCAACTCCTCCGTAGATTAAAAGAGGATTAAACCTTCTGCCAGGTTCTTTTGCGGCTGCAAGAGATGCGCTGTAGGCAAATTCGCTGTTTTCTCCTTTTACGAATTTTTCAAATGTGTAATCTTCGCTTAACTGTGGATGAATTTTAAAAGAAGGTACAGAATTTATGGGTACAGATTCTTTTTCTAAATCAGTTTTTGTTTCATTTAAAATATTTGAATTGTTGGAATCAGTGGTTGCAGTTTTGGGTACAGAATTTGTAGTTTCAGATTCTTTTTGAAAATTCCTTTTTTTCAGTATGTAAATTAAATTTATGTTTTGTCCTGACAGTTCAGCTATTTTTGATTCTACTGCGTTTACATAGCCTTTATTTACCATGCTGATCCACATGAAATCAGAGGGTACAGATACGGTTATATTTTCAATTGTATCTTCTACATATTCCATGTTGAACCAAAGCTTGAATTCTGATTCCAGTCCTTTTGATTTGTATTCATCATGGATTTGTTTTAAGGCTTCATCCCAAAAAGCGCGGTAATTCTGTTCACTCATAGCTTACAATTATACTCTGTCTTTACTTTTTTCTTCAATATGAGTATACTTATTTTTCAATTTATTTCTATTTTATATACATTTCATTTTGCGGAAATTTCGGAGTTTTTCATGTCTGAAGAAAATAATCAATACGGAGCAGGAAGCATTCAGGTTTTAAAAGGGCTTGAAGCTGTAAGAAAAAGACCTGGAATGTACATAGGTTCTACAGGACCAAATGGACTTCATCATCTTGTTTATGAAGTTGTGGACAACAGTATTGATGAAGCGATGGCTGGTTACTGTACTCAAATTACTGTGGCTCTTGAAAAAGATGATATTTGCCGTGTAGAAGATAACGGACGTGGAATTCCAGTTGATATTCATCCTACAGAACACATTTCAGCGCTTGAGCTTGTTCTTACTCGACTTCATGCTGGCGGAAAATTTGACAAGTCAAACTATAAAGTTTCTGGAGGACTTCATGGAGTTGGAGTTTCGTGCGTAAATGCCCTTTCTGTATGGATGGAGGCTTTTGTAAACAAAGATGGAAAACGTTATCATCAAAAATATGCTGAAGGAATTCCTAAGTCTAAAGTTGAATGCATCGGCGACACAGAACTTCATGGAACTACAATCCGCTGGAAAGCAGATTCTTCGATTTTTACAGAAACAACAACTTATAATTTTGATGTTCTTTCTACAAGGCTTAGAGAGCTTGCATTTTTAAATCCTGGAATAACAATTGTTTTTAGAGATGAGCGTCTTGAAAATCCAAAGGAAGTTGTTTTTAAGTTTGAAGGCGGAATTAAGCATTATGTAAGTTATTTGAATGAAGGAAAGAAAATAATTCCAGAGGAGCCAATTTATATTAATGGCGAAGAAAATGATGTGATTATAGAACTTGCGATGCAATATAATGACAGCTATTCTGAGAATATTTTTTCTTATGTAAACGATATTAATACTAGAGAAGGCGGAACTCATCTTGACGGTTTTAAAATTGCGCTTACTGTGGTTTTAAATAAGTTTCTTGAAAAAAATGAAAAGCTCCTTAAAAAACTCGACAAAGATGAAAAACTTACAGGAGACGATGTTAGGGTAGGTCTTACTGCTGTTTTATCATTAAAAATCCCAGAACCGCAATTTGAAGGTCAGACAAAAACCAAGCTTGGAAATTCAGAAGTTCGTGGCTATGTTGATTCTCTTGTAAAAGAGAAACTTACACTTTTCTGTGAGCAGAATCCGCAGATTACAACGATGATTCTTGAAAAAGCTGTTGGAGAGGCCGCTGCCCGAATTGCCGCTAGAAAAGCTAAAGACAGCGCGCGCCGTAAAAACAACATAGACAGTTTTGGGCTTCCTGGAAAGTTAAGCGATTGTTCCTCTAAAAATGCCGCTGAATGTGAAGTTTATATTGTAGAGGGAGATTCTGCGGGAGGCTCTGCGAAAAAAGGACGCGATGCTAAAACGCAGGCAATTCTTCCTTTGTGGGGAAAAATGCTCAATGTTGAAAAAGTTCGCGCAGATAAAGTTGTTAATAATGAAAAACTTCAGCCTGTAATTGCTTCTCTTGGTGCTGGGTTTGGAAAAGATTTCAATATAGAAAAGCTCCGTTATCATAAAATTATAATAATGGCTGATGCCGATGTTGATGGAAGCCACATTAGAACTTTGCTTTTGACATTTTTCTTTAGATATATGCCTGAGCTTATTGAAAAAGGCTACGTTTATCTTGCTATGCCGCCTTTGTTTAAAATTGAAATTGGAAAACAAAAAATTTATGTTTATTCCGATGAAGAGCGCGATGCTGAGCTAGAAAAACTTGGAGACAAAAGAGAAAAAGCGGATGTTCAGCGTTATAAAGGTCTTGGAGAAATGGATGGAAATCAGCTTTGGGATACAACTATGAATCCAGAAACACGCAGAATGAAAGTAGTTACGATTCCAGATGCAGTTGCCGCAGACAGAATTTTCAGTATCTGTATGGGAGAAGAAGTAGAGCCACGCAGAAAATTTATCGAAGAAAATGCTGTCTATGCAAATCTGGATGTTTAGGATAAAAAATGGAAAATACAGAAAATACAACAAATCTTATAAAAATTCCAATTGAAAATGAAGTAAAGCAGGCTTTTATTGACTATTCGATGTCTGTTATTGTAAGCCGAGCTCTTCCTGATTCCCGCGATGGTTTAAAGCCTGTTCACCGCCGAATTATTTATTCCATGGAAGAAAATCATCTTTCTGCAGGCGGAAAAACAAAAAAATGCGCAACGATTGTTGGTGATGTTCTTGGAAAATATCATCCTCATGGAGATGCTTCTGTTTATGATGCTCTTGTTCGACTTGGACAGGATTTTAGCCAGCGTTATATTGTTGTTCATCCGGGCGGAAATTTCGGAACAATAGCCGGAGATCCTCCAGCTGCTTACCGTTATACCGAAGCAAAAATGACAAAAATTGCCGAGGAAATGGTTGAGGATATAAACAAAGATACTGTAGACATGATTCCTAACTATGATGACACAAAGGAAGAGCCTACAGTTTTGCCTTCAAAATTTCCGTTTCTTTTATGCAATGGCTCTGTTGGAATTGCTGTCGGAATGGCTACAAATATGCCTCCTCACAACCTGCGTGAAGTTGCAAGTGCCATAAGCGCATATATTGATAATCAGGATATAACAGTCGATGATCTTTTAAATCATATAAAAGGACCCGATTTTCCAACAGGCGGAATTATTTTTGGAAAACAGGGAATTGCAGATGCTTACAGAACTGGACGTGGAAAAATTCTTGTCCGCGGAAGATTTAATATTGAAGTAAGCAAAACAGGACTTGAATCGATTGTATTTACAGAAGTTCCGTATGGAGTGAATACTAGAACTCTTTGTGAAAAAATCGGTGAACTTGCGCGTGATAAAGTTATTGATGGAATCAGCGCAATAAATGACGAGTCTTCCGACAGAAGCGGAATGAGAATTGTAATTCATTTGAAGCGTGGTGCAATAACAAAAGTTGTAATAAATCAGCTTTTTGCAAAAACAGCGTTGCAGTCAAGTTTTGGAGTTATAAATCTTGCGCTTGTAAAAGGACGTCCGCAGATTTTAAATTTAAAGCAGATTATAAAATGTTTTGTAGATCATCGTGATGAAGTTATAACTCGCCGTGTAACTTTTGACTTGAACAAAGCACGAGCACGTGAACATATTCTAGAAGCGTTGATTACAGCTGTTGATGCGATTGATGAAGTTATAAAAATGATTCGCTCTAGCCGTGATGAAACTGAGGCCAAAGCCAAGCTTATGCAGCGTTTTGGATTTGATGAGATTCAGGCTGAAGCAATTGTTGAAATGCGTCTTGGTCGCCTTACAAATTTGCGCATTGATGAGCTTCGTAAAGAAATGGAAGAAGTAAAAGCTTTTATCGCTCATTGCGAAGATTTGCTTGCTCACCATGAAAAAATTCTTGCTATCATAAAAGATGAGACAAATGAGCTTTCTGAAAAATACGGAGATGACAGAAAAACTGACATTGTTGCTGGCGAAGTGGAAAGCATAAATGTTGAAGATATGATAAAAGAAGAAGATATGGTCATTCTTGTTTCTAAGCTTGGCTATATAAAAAGAGTTTCTGTAAGCCAATACAAGAGTCAGGGAAGAGGCGGAAAAGGCACTATTTCAGCAAAGCTTGTTGAAGAAGACTATATAAATCAAATGTTTGTTGCTTCAACGCATGACTATTTAATGTTTATTACAACGGAAGGAAAAGCTTATTGGATAAAAGTCCATGAAATTCCTGAAGCGTCAAAAACAAGCCGAGGTTCTCATATAAAAAGCCTTCTTGCTGTCAATGCGAATGAAGATATTACAACAATTGTCAGTTTAAAGGAATTTTCAGAGAACAATTATTTGTTTATGGCTACTGCAAACGGCGTTGTAAAGAAAACTCCTACAAGCGACTTTAGAAATGCAAAATCCCGTGGAATGCAGGCTGTTCGTCTTGATGAAGGAGATACTCTTGTAAGCGCAATTCTTTCAACAGGAAAAGATGAACTGCTTCTTGTAAGTCGCCGTGGACAAGCTCTAAGAATCAATGAAGAAGATGTTCGTCCAATGGGAAGATCTAGCCGAGGTGTTGCAGGATTGAAGCTTTCTGAAGGCGATGAGCTTTGTTCTGCTATAAGAATTCATACAGAGCCTGATTCAAAAATTCTTGTAGTTACGGAAAAAGGCATAGGAAAAAGAGTTGATTCCGCAGAATTCAATGCACATGGACGAGGAACTGGCGGTCAAAAGATATTTGGCAATGTTGAAGATAAAGGTGAAATTATAGGAGCTTTGTGTGTTCGTGATACAGATAGCATTATGTGTATTACGAGCCAGGGAACTTCTGTCCGTGTTGAAGCGAAGGATATAACAGTGCAGGGCAGGGGAGCAAGCGGAATCAAAGTTGTTTCAATAACAGATCCTGATTATGTTGTTGGAGTTGATAGAATTGCCAACGATGAAGATGAGAAAAAATAGTTTATAAAAGCTTAAAAAAAGTACCGTGGATTTTCTTTTGAATTTCCACGGCTTTTTTTTGTAAAATTTTACTAAATTTTTGTCAAATTTGTTTTTACTATAAATTTATTTAAATTTTGTATTATCTTTATTTAAATATAGATATTTTTTTACTGTTTCACGTGAAATAGTATTTTTCAACAAGTTTTCCACAAGCATAGATTTTTCTTTAATAACTTAAAAACTCTTGTATTTTCTTATAAAGTAAAAATTTACAAAATTTTGAAATTTAATTTCATTTTAAATCTTGAAAATTTCCATAGTTTTTCCACATTTGCGTTTCACGTGAAACAATTCATTTATAGAAAATTTTTTGAAATTATTTTACATCTATTCTATTCAAGACTTAAAAAATACTTGTCAAAATGTTATTTAACTTTAATTTCGAGTTTTATAATTGAATATCAATTTCTTTCATCATTGAGTAATAGGTAGAATGTCGAGTTTTAATAAAACAGCTGCTAAACAATTACTCCTATGCTAACAAGACTGTCATTGCTGTGCTTGACACTGCAATCTTTTCAACAGATTATCAGATTAAGCACGATAATGACATTAAATCATAAAACTCGAAATTGAACCTAATATTCTTAACAAATACATTTTTAGATTTTGTTGAAAAAAAATGCCCATGTTTCACGTGAAACACAGGCATTTATTCTTTATTTTAAAATTTGAATTAATGTTTTGCCGTTAAAAAAGTCTTAATACTTTTGAGCCTCTGTTTGGATTCCATTTTTCTTTTCTTTCTTTTGGCAAAGTTGATATATCTGAAAGTTTAAATCCTAGTTTTTCAAACCAATCTGCTGTTTGTGTTGTTAACAAGAATATTCCTTTTGAATTTTTATTTTTTGCTTGTTTCACGAGAAACTCTATCATTCTTGGGCCAATTCCTATGTGTGAACAGTTTTTTTCAACTGCGACACCTGCAATTTCTGTCTGTCCATCAGAATAAGGAATAAGTGAAGCACAAGCTCTGATTGCGCCGTCAAGTTCATATACAATAAAGTCATTGAATTGAGCAGAAAGGCTTTCTTTTGTTCTGGGAAGAAGAACTCCTGATTCTATAAATGGCTGCATTACATTTAGAACTGCCGGAATATCTTCTCTTGTCATTTCTCTGATTTTTCCGTAGTTGTTGCTGTAAACCATTGTTCCTGAACCTAAATCGCTGAATATTTCACATGGAACAACTCCGTCTATAAATCCATTTAGAATATGAACTCTGTCAACTCCTTGAGTGCAAGCCTTTTCTGCTTTTTTTAGAAGAGTGAAAATTTTTTCTTTCAAATATATTCTATTTGTTTCATGTGAAACATTTTTATCTAAATTTACCAAACGTTCGGTAGAATTTTCGTTATTTTCAATTGAATTTACCGAGGGTTCGTTTGTTTTTAAAAATAATTCAACTTCTTCTAAATTTAAAGCCGGAACATTTCCTTCTGGAGAAAGTCCAATTTCTTTTGGAATTAAAAAATTTTCTGAATTGATTTCTGCATTTGGAACAAGGAAAAAAAGCTTGTCTGCATTTAAGTTGATTGCGATTTGTTGAGAAAGTTCAATTGAAGAAATGTTGTAAGGTTTTCCGGCTATGCTCCATCCTATGCAAGGAAAAATAGGAATAAATCCGTTATCTAAAATTGTTTTTATTGAATCAGTTTGAAGCTTTTCTATTTCACCGCTTGTGCCGTAATCAAATCCGTCTATAACACCTTTTCCTCTGGCTCTAACCCAGTTTCCAATAACTGCGGTTTTCTTTTCGCCTGCAAGAGCTGTCATTACTTGGTTTGAAACATCAAAGGCCGCTGTTTTTATAAGGGGCATTGCTTCTGGTCCTGTTACGCGGCAGTTGCAATGTATTTTCCATTTTATATTTGCATTTAAAAGAATTTCATTTATTTTTTTGCTTGCTCCGGGAACTAGAATCACTTTTAAGCCTGCTTCATGGATAAAACAAATGTCTCTTATATGGTTTAGAAAATACGGACTGTCAATAAGTGTGTCGTCTATGTAAATTACAACAAGCGCATTCTTAAATCTTTTTATATAGCGGATTACATCCCGAATCCTTTCGGCTTTTTCGTGAATTAGATTTTCTTCCATAATATATTAGTATTACGAAGCTAAAAAAAACTGTCAATCATTAAAATTGCATAACAAATTGTTATAAATAAAATCTTTTCGTTTTTTCATATAGACAGAATTTTTTATATATGTTAATATTCCAAAACATAAGGGCTCTTAGCTCAGCTGGTACGAGCGTCTGGTTTACACCCAGAATGTCGGGGGTTCGATCCCCTCAGAGCCCATAAAGACTTCATGTTTTGCATGAGGTCTTTTTTTTATTTATGGAAATTTGCAGGAAAAAATGAAAAGTCAGCTTACAACTTTATGTTATATAGAAAAAGATGATAGTTATTTGATGCTTCATAGAGTTACAAAGAAAAACGATATAAACCATGACAAATGGATTGGCGTTGGCGGACATTTTGAGGCTGGGGAAAGTCCTGAAGATTGTCTGATTCGGGAAGTAAAAGAAGAAACGGGGCTTGTTTTAAATTCATTTTCTTTTAGAGGAATTGTAACATTTTTATCTGATGATGATCCTGCTGAATATATGTGCCTATACACAAGCGATGATTTTTTCGGAAATCTTATTGAATGCGATGAAGGAAAACTTGAATGGATAAAAAAGTCAGATTTTAAGAATCTTGAGCATTGGGAGGGCGATTTGATTTTTCTTGATTTGCTGGAAAAAGATGAGCCGTTTTTTTCTCTTAAGCTGATATATAAAAATGGAATTCTAAAAGAAGCTATTTTGAATGGAAAGAAAATAAAGTAAAAAAGCCAGTGAAAAACACTGGCTTTTTTACTTTATTTTTTCAAGAGCGCTGCAAAAGGATTGTAAGTTTCTCCGTCATCATCGTCTTTGTGTGATGAAAGATATTCTGCCGCATTGTCCTGTTCTTCATTTGAAACAACTGGAGCAAGCGAAATTCTTTTTTCTTCAGAATCAACTTTTTCAACAATAACTGGAAATTTTTCACCTGGCTTGTAGATTTTTTTCAGATTTGTATTGCGCTCAACATTCAGTTTGGATATATGAACAAGTCCGTCTATTCCTGATGTGAGGTTTACAAAAATTCCGAAATCAGCTACACGGGAAATAGTTCCTTCAATTTTTGTTCCCACCGGAAATTCATTTTTTACGTTGTCCCAAGGATCTGTCTCAAGCTCTTTTGTTGAAAGAGAAACTTTTTCATGCTGCCAGTCTGCTTTTATAATTTTTGCTGTTATTTCCTGTCCAACTTTTAAAACTTCCGAAACATTGCTGATTCTTGCGTGAGAAATTTCAGAAATTGGAAGAAGCGCTTGGAATCCGTTTAAGTCGATAAATGCGCCGTAGGACTCGATTGATTTTACTTTTCCAGTAACAGTCATTCCTTCTGTATACTTTTTTGAAAGCTGGTCAAGTTCTGCATTTGCCTGTTCTTCAAGAATTGCCCGGTTTGAAAGAACGATGTTTTTTCCATCATTTTTAAATTCTTGGATTTTGAAAGTAAGGTGTTCACCTACATATTCAGCTGGCTCCTTTTTTTGTCTGTACCCCATTTGAGAATAGGGACAGAATGCGCGGCTTGTGCCAACCATTACTTCAAATCCGCCTTTAATTTCTTTTGTAACGTGGCCTTCTACTGGAATTCTGTTTTTGAATGCATTTTCGAGGACTGATTTTCCTGCATTTTGACCGGAAAGTTTTGTTGTAAAATGAAGTTCTTCGTTTTTTCCGCCTAGAAAGTAAACTTTTATTTTGTCGCCCTCTTTTATGGAACAATTTCCGTTTTCATCGCAAAATTCAGATTTGCTAACGAATCCTTCGCTTTTTAGTCCAAGATCAATAAAAACTGTGTCATTTGAAATTGCGGCAACAGTTGTTTCTATCATCTGTCCCTGTTCATATAAGTTTTTCATTTGTTTTCCTTGTAAAATTGATTTCTAAATTATAAAATGAATTTGAAAAAATTTCAATTTGCAAATTTTGTAGGTGAAAAATGAGGCGAAAAGAAAGGGAAATTACTGACTTTGAAGAAATGATAAAAATTCTTGATGAGTCAAATTTTTTGACACTTGCTATGATAAATGGAAATGAGCCGTATTCTGTACCCGTAAATTTTGGGTACAAACTGGATGGTAACAGAAAAAGAATTCAGATTTTTATTCATGGAGCTACGGAAGGGACAAAGCTTAGCTGCATAAATAATTGTCCGCGCATATCTTTTTCTGCTGTAAGCTATTCTGAAATAGGTACAGATAAAGCACCTTGCGGCTGGACAGATTTTTACAGAAGTGTCTGCGGAAAAGGAAATGCCTCTATTTTAGAGGATGCAGATGAAAAAAAAGAAGGGTTAATCTGTATCCTAAAAAAATATGGGTACAAAGGTCCGGCTGTTTTTCCTGCTATTATGATGAAAAAAACGAGCATGATAAGAATTGATGTGGAAGAGCTGACTGGAAAATTCCATGAAAAATAAATAGAATTTTATATTTTTTTATGCTATATTTTTTCAAGTTGAAGACGAATTGTTTTCTAAGGAGCGACTTATAAAAAACACGACAAAAATGGAGCTTGTATTGCGCCGGCAGTAAAGGCGCAGTTTGAGTTTCAAAGGCTTTTACTGCTTGTTCAATCAGAAATCAAAATCTTTTTGAAAAGCGTCATAAAAATGAACTACGTAAAAGCGAAAAATGTTCTTCCGTCCGAGCTTCTTGAAAAAATTCAGGAATACGCGGCGGGAACTTACTTGTATATTCCGCAGAAGTGCGAAAACCGAAAAAACTGGGGAGAATCAAAAAATTCCAAAGCCTGGTACAAAAGCCGGAACCAGCGGATATACAAAAATTACAAAGAGGGATTTTCGGTCAGCGAGATTTCACAAAAATTCTTTCTGAGCGAAAAGTCAATCTACAGAATCATCTTGTGCGAAAAAAAAGCAGATGAATTAGACTTTTTCAATTAAACATTGCTAAAGTTGTCGTATTAAGGCTGGCTCCATAAATGGGGTCAGTTTTTTTATTTTAACTTATTTTGCATTTCTTAAATCGTCAACAATAAGCTGAATGTGCGAAATCTGAATATCTGTTAAATTTTCAACGTCCAAAGTCCGTTTTTTTTCAAGTCCTAAAAGGTAATCGGTTGAAACTTCAAAAAAATTCGCAATTTTCACAAGCATTTCTATAGACGGAAGAATATTGTCATTTTCCCAATTCGAAACGCTTTGCTTTGTAACACCGAGCTTATTTGCCAGCTGAATCTGGCTGATTCCACGGATATTACGAAGCTCACGGATTTGTTCATTCAGCATAAGAAACCTGTCTATTTATTTTTGACCATTGTATAATTTTTGATTGACTTTAAAGAAATACTTTTGTATTGTAATGTTTGACTAAAAGTAAAAGAGGTTTTTATGAAAAGAATGTTTTTTTTGGCTTCTGTGGCATTAGTTTCTATTGTTGTTTTTTCTTGCGCTTCTACAGATGATATTCAGATTTCTTATGACAAAAGTGTTTTGCAGAATGTTTCAAGAGTTACAGATGATGGTACTGTAAAGGCAGATATGGCAATTTCTCCAGATGGAAAACAACTGCTCTATGTTGAAGTTGATAAAAGTGTTACTAGTTATATAACAAATATAAAAGAATCTAGTTCCGTTTTTTATTATGATTCTCAGATGTACTTGCTTAGAGATATTAATCGTCCTTCAAAAACTCCGCTTGGTCTTACATTTTCTTATTGGCCTGCATGGAATAAAAATGGAAAGGAATTTATTTTTTCCTCGCTCGAAAATAATCAGTTTAAGTTAGTCCGCGCGAACATCGAAGGCGGAAGAAAAACTTATATTACAAGAACTCCGATTGGAACTGAAGATATAAGAGCTGATATAAAAAACAATATTATTGTTTGCCAAACAAAAATAAATGGAAAATATCAAATAGCTACGTTAAACTATGACGGAACTGAAATAACTTTAATTTGTGAAGGGCATAGTCCTAAGTGGCATCCTACTGAAAACAAATTTGTTTTTATCCGTGACGGTGGAATTTTTGAAATGAATCTTGATATAAATCAGGCTACAGAAATTTACAAAGATGCGGAATTTCCTTGTTATTTGCCTTCTTATTCAGAAAATGGAAAATATATTTTGTTTGAGCAGCTGACTCCGGTAAATGCAAAAGGAAGGATGGCTTCAGGTTTTGCAAGGAGAATAATTGCAAACACTAGGACAAATTTACATCTATATCTTATATCGTCTGACGGAATGAACAAAACTCAGCTTACAAACGGTGCTGTTGATGTTTATACTCCTGTCTGGGGTGCGGACAATACGATTTTCTTTATTTCGGCAGCCAACAACAAAACCGATATTTGGAAAGCAAAAGTTCAATATTGATTTAGCGTGTGTAGAATGATGAAAGCCCTGCATTTTTGCAGGGTATTTTTTTTTGTCCGATCGGATTTCTTATTCTCTTTTCTGAAATATCTTTGAGGTAGGAAACAGGCGCGGTTCGGCGTATTATTAAACCATACGAAAAACTTTGGAGGCAAGATAAAAAATGGACAGCAAAATCGACATGGAAAAAATCACTTTCAGGAACGAGACACCTGAAGACTACAAGGCGGTTGAAAATCTTACGCGCGAGGCATTCTGGAATGTCTACAAGCCCGGCTGCGACGAGCATTTTGTGCTGCACAGCTTCCGAACAAGAAGCGACTTTGTGCCGGAACTCGACATTATAATGGAAGAAAACGGCGTTTTGATTGGACACGTGATGTTCGCAAGGGCTGAAATCAAGCTGAACAACGGCGAAACTCTTCCAATCATGACGTTCGGGCCAATCAGCATTGCGACAAACTTCAAGCGCAAAGGCTACGGAACAGTTCTTCTTAGGCACGCGATGGAAAAGGCAAAGGAAATGGACTGCGGCGCGCTTGCAATCACCGGCAACATCGGCTTTTACGGAAAAAGCGGCTTTGTCGTGGCAAAAACAAAAGGCGTCCGCTACCATGCCGACCCTGACGCGGAATATTTTCTGATAAACGAGCTAATTCCGGGCTTTTTGGATAAATTAAAGGAAGCCGGCGGCGGAACTTTCAAGGAGCCGGACGGATATTTTATCGACTCAAAGGAAGCAGAGGAATTTGACAGGCAGTTTCCGCCGAAAGAAAAGCTCAAGCTTCCGGGACAGATTTTCGATTAAGGGTTTGAACGTTTGCTTATAAGCCTTCCAAGAAATATATTTTTCCAGAATGTTGTTAGCTTTGATTAACTTTTGTATAATTAGTTGCAAAGAATCATTTTGGAGAAATTGCTATGTCTGAAAAAATCAAGGTAAAGTTGAATGGTACTGCGGAAACTATGCTTCAGAGTTTTTATGCGCGTGCAAAATATTCCAAGAACAAGGGACATAAGTTTTATGATGCGAAGGCGGTTGAGCTTGTAGAAAAGATTGACTACGATTTTTCGCTTGCGGAAAGTGACTCAACGATGAGCGATGGCGTTATTGCTCGTACTCTTGTGTTTGATGAGCTTGTTAAAAGGTTCATTTATGAAAACCCCGGCTGCACGGTTGTAAATATTGCTTGTGGTCTGGATACGCGGTTTTACAGGATGAACAATGGCAATTTGAAGTGGTTCAACCTGGATTTGCCTGAAATAATTGAAATCAGAAATGAGATTTTTAATGAGGCTGGAAGAGTTGTAAATGTTGGCTGTTCAGTTCTTGATCCGGAATGGGTGAAAAATATTAATGTAAGCGGAAAAGTTCTTTTTGTGGTTGAAGGATTAAGCATGTATCTTACGAGAAATGAAAATGCAAAAATGCTTGAAACTATCCGAAAGAATTTTAGTGGTGCAACAGTCATGCTTGAATGCCTTGCAAAAAGATGGATAAATCGCGAGAAAATTGAAAAATCGATTCAGAATACGGGTGCGAAATTCATTTTTGGTGCGGATTGTTTTGAAGATATTGCGGATATTGCCTGCGGTTTTAGAAAAATAAAAGATGATAACATTACAAGGGGAATGATTGCGCTTCATCCGGTTTTAAAGCTGTTTGAGAAGCTTCCGGTTGTTGACAAGATGACAGAAAAAATACTGATTTTTGAAAATGATACACATTGCAATGTATAAGGCTTATACACGGTAATGCATAGCTTCTATACACTACCGTGCGAGGCTTTGGTACATTGCCTTGTATCGCAACGGTACATTAGGCTGTACCAGGATGGTACATTTCCGTGTACCAAAGCGGTACAAGAGAGTGTATCGCCTTGGTACAGCAGTTTGTGTTTTTTTATTCAGCGGTGCAAGTCAGTGTTTTTCTGAATCTGCCTGTCTTCATGGTTTTTAGAGGGCGGCTCTTTTCGTTGAACTTTGTTCTTATTTCCACAGTGAATTCTCCGGCAGGAACGCTTAGGTCAAGAAGCACGATGACGCGGGCGGGCTTGTTTTCGATTACAACAGGGCAGCGGTAGGCTTTTCCGTCTGATGAGCTTACTGCGAATACTCCCTGCTCAATGTCTTCCTTGTCGAACTTGAGGCGGCTTCCGAGGAGCTCCATGACGCTTCCGGCCTTGATTTCACTTGTGCTTGCGTTTACCTTGTCTGAAACTTTTGTGATGTATGGATCGGTGTTGGAGCTTTCAACTTTTGAAGTCTTTGCTTTCTTGATGGATTCCTTTAGGAGAGTGCCGGGCGTTACGTTGAGCTTGAGCGTGTGGCGGCTTTTGTCAAAATTGTCGTCCTCCCCGGTGAAAACTCCTGTTATACTGTATGACGTGTTGATTAGCGGAGTGTTCAGGCTGCCTCCTTCTTCTACAATTGCGGCGCATTCCTCTCCGTAAAGCTGCATGATTGCCACAAGGTCGGTTCTTGTTACGGTGGTTCCTCTTTTTGTCATGCGGTCAACGATTTCGTCTAGCGTGTAGACTTGCGAATCTGTAACCTGCGCCATGTAGTCGTCTGGCTCGGCGGTAAGAAGGTTTTCTCTGAGTGCGTACTTTATCATAAAGTGTCTCCTTGGGGATTTTCCCCGGTCTTGTGCCGCCCCTGTTCCTTTTTGAGGCGGCTTGGGCTGATGTCATTCCCCGGCGTAATTTTTATGTCATTCTTGTGCTCTAACACGGAAATTTTAGTCGAACAATGACAAACTGGGATGGATTGCGAACGGACTGTGCCGAATCGCAATGTCGGATATTTATGAAAGGCACGGTGTGAAAGGTATGATTGCAAGGGCTATGCCCGGCAATGGCAGGTTGTTTTATGTCATTCCTGTGCCACGACACAGGAATCTCTCTTACTCGCCGGTATAATTGTAAACCATGGTTGCGTTCAGAAGTGGCTCATTGTCGTCTTTGTTGATTCTAATTTTTTCCCAGTCCTCTTTTGAACCCTTGTAGTTCACAGTTTTTAGATTGCTGCAATTAAAGAACGCAGCAAGATTGATAGAAGTAACGCTTTTAGGAATCGTTACGCTTGTTAAGCCGCTGCAATTTCTGAACGCGTTATTACCGATAGAAGTAACATTGTCTGGAATGTTCACGCTTGTTAAGCTAGTACAATAATTGAATGCCCCTTTACCAATCGAAATGACGCTGCTTGGGATTATCATGCTTGTTAAGCTGGTGCAATAATAGAATGCTTCCTCACCGATAGTAGTGACGCCGTTTGGAATGTTCACGCTTGATAGGCTTTCGCAATAATAGAACGTACTCGTACCAATCGAAGTAATCCTGCCTAGAATTGTTACACTCGTTAGTCCTTCGCATTGAGAGAACACGCTATTACCGATAGAAGTAACGCTGTCCGGGATTATTATACTTGTTAATCTAGTGCAACAATTGAACGCGCTATTACCGATAAAAGTAACACTATTCGGAATACTCACACTTGTTAAGTTGCTACAACCAGAGAACGCATATTCACCGATAGAAGTAACGCTGCTTGGAATATTCATGCTTATTAAATAGTCGCAGTCTTTAAACGCTCTGTCGCCGATAGAATCAATGCCAGTTGCGCCGCCAAGATCAAGGCTGATTTTTGCCCTGCTGTTGTTTATTGCTTCCGTTATCGCGGTAAGGTTGTCCGCGGTGATTGTACCAGCAATGGTAACTGTATGTTCTTCGCTGCTTTTAAAACTTTTGATAGCAGAGATTGCGTCTGCGGCTGTTATTCCCCACTTTGCATAAAGTGTGATGTTTTCAGTTAAGGTGATTTTTGCCTTGTCGGAGTATGAAACGCTTCCGTCGGCGGATGTCGCCCAGCCTGCAAAAATGTAGCCTTCTTTTGTGAAGGTGTTTGCCGGAAGGAAGATTTCCGCTCCGCCAACTTCGGTAACACTTGCGATTGAGCCAGCTCCACCGTTCGCGTCAAAAGTTACGGTGTAGATTGCTTTTGAGGTTGTCGTATTTGTTACCTGTCCGCTGTCATCATCCGAGCCGCCACTTGAGCCGTCGGAACAGGAAGTGAATGTGAATGCAAGGCTAAGAGTTAGAATGCAGGCTAAAATCCAATGGGGGGGGTAGTGAAGTGAGTGTTAAATTTCATTTTGTCTCCATAAAAGATAGATTTGTTGTATATCTATAATTATAGTAAGTTTATTTGAAATGACAACTTAAACGGCAAAAAAAGTAAAAAAATCTGCATGGTAAAACTGCCGCACAGATTAAAAAAGCCTAACATTTTAGCGAGGCGTTTAGAATCAGAATTTTCATTTTTTCTTTTTAGGAAAACTTGGAATGCAGCGGTTTACGTTTTTGCAGTATTCAGTATATTCGTTTCCGTAGAGAGCTTTCAGCCACTTTTCTTCTGTGCTTTTAATCATAACTGTCATGTAAAAATAGAACAGAACCGGCAGGATAAGCAGAATAAGGTTCGCAGGAAAAAGAAGAACGCCCGTACAGATCAAAAAGAATGCGCTGTAAATTGGATTTCTTACAATGGAATATACGCCGTCAGTTGCAAGAGTGTTTTCCTTTATGTGGCTTTCGATTTTCGTCTTGAAATTCGCATACACCCAAAGATACATTCCAAGAATAATAAGAAGAACTCCCAAAACCGTGAACGGAATTCTCAATGCGGAAATTCTTGCGAATGACAGACATTCTTTTGTGCCGGCAAAAATTCCTGCCACAGAAAGAACAATTTGCGGCGCAACGATAACAGGACCTACTCCTATTGCCGGAAGATGCTTTTTATTTTTTTCCACTTAGATTCTCCTCGTATAAAAAGTAAAAAAGCGATAACTGCGTTTTACCAAATTTCTACATGGTTTTTGCAAAAACTTCAAGACGGACGGAAATTTTCTCCACAAGGCTTTTTGCGGTTGCAAGACCTTCCTCCGGACGGATTCCTATTTTTCCGCCATTGAGGTGAACGCTTCGCTGCGCCGGATTTTGCGGTACTGGGACGGAGTAAATCCTGTTTCCTTTTTGAATATTTCTATGAAGTGGCTTGCCGAACTGAACGAGAAGAGCGCGCTTATCTGTGCGGATGAATTTTTGCTGTAGAGAATCATTTTTTCCGCCGCCTCGATTTTTTTCTTCAATATATACTGACCGACTGTGATTCCGGTTTCTTTCTTGAAAAGAGCGCAGAGATATGTCTTGTTTACGCCGAGCGCTTCCGCCATCCTTGAAAGCTGGATTTTTTCATTCAGGTGGTCGTAGATGTAGTCAATTGCGGCTGTTGTTCTGCGCGAAAGTCCGTGAACTTCCTTGAGCTCCTTCATGCGGCTGGTGAAATCGAAAACTGCCTCGCGGTGCAGCATGGTGATTGTGTCCTCGTTCTCCGCGGAGTCTATCTGGCGGATGTAGATGTCGCTCAAGGTGTACGCCGATTCAGGCTGAAGTCCGCCCTCAATGCAAAACCGGGTTATCATCGCGACCGTTATCACAAGATGATATTTCAGATTCCGCAGCGGATTTTCCGAGAGTTTTCCGAGCTTTTCGTTGCGCAGGGGAAGCATGAGCTGTTTAACAAGATCAAAGTCGCCTTTTTTTACCGCATCATAGAACGCAAGCTCCTTGTCGTATTCCAGGTGATAGATTGAATACTCGCGCCGTCTGAAAAGCTCCTCGGAAAGTGTTTGCTCGGACTTTATGCGCGCAAGCTCATCGTTCATGTTCTTTTTCATTTTTTGTGTTTTCCTTCCGTTGTCCGCAAAAAAAATAAGAATATTATGATATATATACGAATATTATGATATATTCTGCAGAAATTCAATGATATTATTCCGTCGTCAGGCAGGTTGTTTTGCGCGGAATGCATTGCTTTCGGCGTGACTTTGGTTCTGCAAATTCAAAATCCGGCTTTTGGGAAAAACGGAGGAAACATGAATCTTTCAAAGGGAATTAATTTCGGCGGATGGCTTTCGCAGTGCCGCCACACAAAGGAGCATTACGACAATTTTATAAATGAGGACGATGTGCGCCGTGCCGCCGGCTGGGGCTTTGACCACATAAGGGTTCCGTTCGACAGCGAGGTTGTCCAAAATCCGGACGGAACTTTTATTGAGGAGGGATTTTCGCGGCTGGAGAAATTTGTCGGATGGGCGGAAAGTTCCGGGCTTGATGTGATTCTTGACCTTCACAAGGCGTGCGGCTACGACTTCAACGACGCTGGAACGGAAAAGGGAAACACTCTTTTTTCAAGTCCGCATCTTCAGGAACTTTTTTTGTCGCTTTGGAATGAAGTTTCGTCAAGATTCGGCGGAAAAAAGAATGTCGCGTTTGAACTTTTGAACGAGGTCGTGGAGCAGGATGCGGCGGAGCCTTGGAACGACCTCATTGACCGTGCGCTTATGACAATCAGAAAGAATGCGCCTGAAACTTTCGTGATTTACGGCGGAATCCAATGGAACAGCGCTCGCACTCTCCGTCTTCTAAAAAAGCCTGAATTCCGCAACGTGATTTTCACCTTCCATTTTTATGAGCCGCTGATTTTCACACATCAGAAAGCACCCTGGGTTCCGGGAATGAGTCCTGAACGCGAGATAAAATATCCTGCCACACTGTCATATTTCCGCTCGGAATCCGTTCCGCTCGGATACAAGGGAAAGGATGTCGCCGACACTGACGGAAATCTTCCGGGAATCGAGCTTATGCGGCAGATGATTGGGGAGGCTTGCGCGGCTGCTGAAAACGCCGGAGTTCCCGTCTACTGCGGCGAATACGGCGTGATTGACCGCGCTCCTGTAGAGGACACAAAGTTCTGGTTTGCCGATGTTCATAAAATTTTCAGGGAATTCGGTGTGGGACATGCGGTGTGGACCTACAAGGAGATGGACTTCGGACTTACGGAAAGCCACTATGACGGAATCCGCGCCAGTCTCATAAAAATGATGACGGAATAGCAGTTTATATATAACGGAGGAAACATGAAAAAGACGGTTGCATTTGCCGCGGGAATTATTTTCGCCGCAGCTCCATTCTTTGCACAGACCAGCTACAGCGACGCGGACCTTGTCTGGCAGGATGATTTTGACGGAAATTCACTCAATCTGAATGACTGGAACTACGAGTACCACGAGCCGGGCTGGGTGAACAACGAGCTTCAGGAATACGTGGACTCAAAGGAGAACATCTACGTAAAAGACGGAAACCTCGTGATTCAGGCCGTGCAGAAAAAAGGACGCGGCGGAAAAACGGCGTACACTTCCGGCAGAATCAACACAAGAGGCAAGCATGACTTCAAGTACGGACGCATTGAGGCGCGCATAAAATTTCCTTCTGGAAAAGGCTTTCTCCCGGCATTCTGGATGATGCCCACGGAAGAGAATCTCTACGGACAGTGGCCAAAATGCGGTGAAATCGACATTGCGGAAGTTCTCGGCGACAGGACAGATGAAATCTACGGAACGCTCCATTACGGCGAGCCTCACAAGGAATCTCAGGGAAAGGCATCCGCGCATGGAAAAAGCTTCTCCGATGACTGGCACATTGTGGCCTGCGAGTGGGAACCCGGCGAAATCCGCTTCTACGCCGACGGAAAGATGTACCACAAGGAGAACAGCTGGTACACAAAGCGCAAGGGATTCGGCGAGGTAACTTATCCTGCACCGTTCGACCAACCTTTCTACATAATCTTGAACCTTGCGGTGGGCGGAAACTGGCCGGGAAATCCTGACCGCTCCACAAAATTCGGAAAAAACGCGCAGCTTCTAGTGGACTACGTGAAAGTCTACCAGAAAAAAAGCTACGACGAGAACGTGAAGAAGCCCGAATCAGAAAATGTGAAATTTCGCACGGCAAATTCTGACGGAAACTACATTCTGCAGGACAAGGATTCCTGGACGTTTCTTCTTGCTCAGGGCGGAAAAGGCAGCTTCGATTACGACAGCGGAAACATCGTCATAACTTCCGAGGCGGCCGGAAGCGTTGACTATTCTGTTCAGCTTGTTCAGGCTGGAGTTCCAATGCTCAAGGGCGCGGAATACAGGCTTTCGTTCGACGCTTCGGCGGAAAAGGAGCGCACGATTATAACTGCGGTTACAGCTCCGGAAGCAGGATGGATCCGATACCTCAAGGACACGAAAATAAATCTTGGACCGCAGAAAAAGCATTTTGAGTTCACATTCAAAATGAACGATGCGGACGATCCTATGGGACGGCTTGAGTTCAACCTCGGAAACCAGAATTCCACTGCGGCGGTAAAAATTTCCTGCGTGAGACTTGAGATGGTCAGCGCGCCAAAAAATTCAGCGGAAAAAAAATCAGTTCTTCCCGATGGAAATCTTGTGTACAACGGTGAATTCCAGGAGGGAGAAAAGCGTCTTGCGGAATGGAATGTCTTCGGCAAAAGCGGCGCGAAATTCCACGTTACAAACACGGACAACATCCGCAAGTTCCGCGCAGAAAATCCCAAGGACGCAAAAATTCAGCTTGTTCAGGAAGGAATTCCGCTTGTTCCGGGAACAGAATATCTTATGAGCTTTGACGCCTCATCATCTTCTTCCGGAAAAATAAAGGCTGAAATTTCAGGAAAGACTTTTAAGGCTTCCCTTTCTTCCGATGAGAAGAATTTCAAGTTCGTGTTCACGGCGGAAAAGGAAAAATCATCCGCGCTCTCATTCAGCTTTGACACAGACGGAACGGTTTTTCTTGACAACGTGCGCATTCAGGAAAACGCAATGCTCGTGAACGGAAATTTCTCATCGGGACTTACAGGCTACGAAATCTACCTGAACGAGTCGGCATCCGCGGATTATGCAGTCGATTCCCTTTCCGAGGACAACGCGTTCTGCATGAATATTTCCGACACAGGAAATCTTGACTGGATGATTCAGCTCAAGCAGAACGGAATCACTCTTGAAAAAGGCAAAAAGTACAGAATTGAGTTTGATGCAAAGTCAACTATTGACCGCACGATAATGTATGCCCTCCAGCGCGACGGCTCCTCGGACAACAACTGGATTCCGTATTCCGGAACACAGAAAATCGACGTCTCAAAGGATTTCAAAAGATACTCATGCGAATTCACGATGGGCGAGCCGACTGACAGGGTTGTAATTCTGAGCATTTCGATGGGAGCCGTGAACGGCAAAAGAATCACCAGAAAGCACACCGTAACGGTAGACAACATCGTGCTTGAGGAAAACGGAAACTAGAATCTGCGTGATATTCATTGAGGCTTCCGGAATGACCTTGCAATTATATGAGGTTGTTCCGTCAGCCCAAGTTTTTTCTAATATCCGTAACGCTTCCTGAATTTCGCAAGGCATACGGCAACAACCGCTGCGGAAAGCACTTCATATATAATTCCGCTAAGCCAGATTCCGTCGATTCCCCACAGAA
>ERZ808252.21-NODE-21-length-181184-cov-15.581271_pt1 | contig 181184 bp, 160 predicted proteins | sample MGYA00521242_ERZ808252 | MGnify/ENA primary metagenome ERZ808252 (study PRJEB31516, sample SAMN03275581) | gut metagenome | biome: mammalia-associated habitat; material: feces | host: Papio cynocephalus | place: Kenya | collected 2012-08-07 ...
AACCCAATGGTTTCTTCCAAATGTTTTTGTTCAGCAGAAACTCGAATTTTGACCTCACAGTTAAACTTAGATCTGCCATTGAACGCATCAGCAGGAACCGCCGTAAGGTCATCAGTTCCGCTCAAGTCAAGTATGATTCTTGCATCCGGATAGCTTTGTTGCAACGCCCAGAGCGACTCTTGCATTTGAGAAAGAGTGTTCTTGTCGGTCTTTGCGATGCAGTCCGCGACGTTTCCCACAATGCTTACCGTATGCACGCCACTTTCTGTAATGCTTTGGATTTTTTTGAGCGCGTCCTCAGCCGTAAGCCCCCACTTTGCGTAGAGCGTGAAGTTTGAGTTCAGCGTGATTTTTTCGCCAGCCGCATAGTTTTTGCCGGTCGCATTCGGTTTTGAGTTCCAGCCAGCAAAAGTGTAGTCAAAGCCGTCTTCCGAAAATTCCGCTCCAGCAGGAAGCGTGATTTCCGTTCCGGCAACTTCGGTTATATTGTCAATTGAGCCAGTTCCGCCGTTTGCATTAAAGGTTACGGTGTAGGTTGGAAGTGCTGTCTGTTCATCATCAGAACTTCCGCTTGAGCCGTCGGAACAGGAAGGGAATGTAAATGCAAGGCTAAGAGCCAGAATGCAGACTAAAATCCAATGGGGGGGGTAGTGAAGTGGAAGTTGATTTTCATTTTGTCTCCTAATAAATGAAATGTTTTATTTATATCTATAATTATAGTAAGTTTATTTGAAATGACAACTTAAACGGCAAAAAAAGTGCAGATTTTTCTGTCATCCTTGTGCAGTGATACGGAAAACTCCGTATAATCCAAAGAATGCTCTCCTTTTTACCGTTTCTATTGACAGAAGCATAAAGAAGATATATATTACTATTCATAGAAACAAGCGCAGAACTGCTGCGTTGCAAACTTTAATTAATGTCTTTCACAGGAGGAACATTTATGGACACAAAGAAAATCCCTTACAAAATCTACTTGAACGAAGATGAGATGCCGCAGCAGTGGTACAATATGCGCGCCGACATGAAGAACAAGCCGGCTCCTCTTTTGAATCCGGGAACGCTCAAGCCATGCACGGCGGAAGAACTGGAGCACGTTTTCTGCAAGGAGCTTGTAAAGCAGGAATTGAACGAAACCGACCGCTACATTCCGATTCCGCAGGAAATTCTGGACTTCTACAAGATGTACCGCCCTTCGCCTTTAACAAGAGCTTACTGCCTAGAAAAGAAGCTCGGAACTCCTGCAAAAATCTACTACAAGTTTGAAGGAAACAATACTTCAGGAAGCCACAAGCTAAATTCGGCAATCGCCCAGGCATTCTACGCAAAGGAGCAGGGACTCAAGGGCGTTACAACGGAAACAGGCGCCGGACAGTGGGGAACCGCGATGTCGATGGCGTGCGCATATCTTGGCTTGGACTGCCGTGTTTATCAGGTGCGCTGCTCCTACGAACAGAAGCCCCAGCGCCGCGAAGTAATCAGAACCTACGGAGCAAAGGCGATTCCTTCCCCAAGCATGGAGACTAAAATCGGAAAAAAATTGAACGCCGAATATCCGGGCTGCACAGGCTCTTTGGGCTGCGCGATTTCTGAAGCGGTTGAATACGCCACAAAGCATGACGGCTACAGATACGTTTTGGGTTCGGTCTTGAGCCAGGTTCTGCTCCACCAGTCGATAATCGGAATGGAAGCGAAGGCTGCAATGGACAAGTTCGGAATCAAGCCGGACGTAATCATCGGATGCGCGGGCGGCGGCTCAAACTTAGGCGGACTCATAAGCCCGTTCATGGGAGAAAAGCTTCGCGGCGAAAAGGACTACCAGTTCATCGCGGTTGAGGCTGCATCCTGCCCAAGCCTTACGCGCGGAGTGTTCGCCTACGACTTCTGCGACACAGGCGAGGTCTGCCCTATGCAGAAGATGTACACGCTCGGCTCACAGTTCATGCCAAGCGCGAACCATGCCGGAGGACTTCGCTACCACGGAATGAGCGCAATCGTAAGCCAGCTCTACCACGACGGCCACATCGAGGCAAGAAGCGTTGAGCAGACAGAAGTTTTCAAGGCGGCCGAGCTTTTCTGCCGTTCGGAAGGAACTCTGCCAGCTCCGGAATCAAGCCACGCAATCAAGGTCGCAATCGACGAGGCCCTCAAATGCAAGGAAACCGGCGAGGAAAAGACAATCCTTTTCGGACTTACTGGAACCGGCTACTTCGACATGAAAGCCTACGAAGCGTTCAACAACGGCACGATGAGCGACTACATTCCGACCGACGAGGAAATCAAAAAATCCACGGATTTGATTCCGCGCTTCCCAGGAAACGAATTCTAGGGAACTGAAACTGACTTGAAGTCTATCACTGCCAGAAACGGAACTTGAATTGTTCTGCCCGGCGGTGATTTATTATTTCACTTTTGCCTGGTTCACGTGCTTTTGTCTAAGCCAGGCGGTTTGCATTTTCTTTCGGTTCTATTTCTTTCTGCGGTACGTTTTATGGAAAATTTTCCCCTCATCCTTTAAAAAAATCCACGAACGCCTTTGCGCTCGGGCTCATATTTGCGGATTTCTTCCAGGCGAGGACTGAAGTCATCGGGTTGGCCTTTTCAAACGGAACGAATGTAAGTCCGTCGTAATTGTAGATTTTTTCAACGGTGATTGCCGCCGCGTTCTCAAGCTTTACAAGGTGCGTTATGTTTCCCGGCAGGTTGTAAGTTCCTGCGACCGTGATTTTTTCTGCGCAGTCAGAAAGCCATGCTGAAACTTCGCTCCGCATAGTCGTGCGCCACGGAATGTAAAGCGGAATCGTGGTCAAGTCCTGCGGCGTTACGGAGCTTTTTGCGGCAAGCGGATTGTCTCTTCTCACAAGAATTCCCCAGTGCTCAACCGTCTTTATTCGCACAAAATCGTAATGAAGAATCTCGACCGGCTCGCTCATAAGCCCAAAGTCCAGAATCCCCTGGTCAAGGCGGAATTTTATGTCGTCGGCAATCGCGCTGTAGATTCTGTAAGTGATTTTAGGATTAAGCCGTTTGAATTCCGCAAGTTTTTCTGCAAGCTCCCTCATTCCCATGTTCTCGCCGCACCCGAACGAAAGCTCGCCGGAAATCTCGTCGCTTCCACTAGAAAATTCCCAACGGATTTTGTCTTCAAGCGAAAGAATCTCCTCCGCGCGCCGCTTTAAAAGAAGCCCCGCGTCCGTAAGCACAATGCAGTGGCTCGACCGCACAAAAAGCGGCTTTCCAAGCTCGTCCTCAAGCTGCGCAATCTGCCGCGAAAGGGCAGGCTGGCTGACGTTGAGCGACATTGCCGCCTTTGTAAAATTTTCCTCCCTCGCAACCGCCAAAAAATACCGCAAGATTCTAAGTTCCATTTTTTTAATATACTGCGCATTTTTCCGCCTCGCAAGGTTTTAGTTTTTTATGGTTGCATCCTTAATCATGCTGTCGATGTCGGAGAATGTGTTTTCAATCGCCTCTGAATGATACATTTCGTACATATTAAAGACGCGCTCCGTAAGATTCAGAGCGTCCAGTTTGTTCAGAATTTTGTCAGCGGTTGTCTTTTTGAAAAATGCGTACTGTTCAAGCAGGAATGAGAAAAATTCCATCTCTTTTGTCATTCTGCGCTCCTAATCCCTTCTAAGATAAAGCGAGCTTTGAGGGGTGCCTGTAACCTGCTCGTTTTCCCACATATCAAAAATTCCGTCCGGGCTGAAATCCCACATTTCAAGTTTCGGGTCGGAGAGCATCCTGTATGTTTTTGAATTCAGAAATTTTCTATAAGAATCCATGAGCGAAAATCCGTACTTCCGGCTTATTTTTAGTGAAACTTCCTTGTCATAAAAATCAAGGATAAAAGGCAGCTCATTTGTCATGGGTTTTTGCCTCGATAAAGTTCAGTGATTGGAAAAGTTAAATATGGGAATGACCGGAAAAACTTATTTCAGATAATAAACTTTAGGTTTTTTTATGATAAATTTTGGAATCTCATTAATAGAATAAGCTCCAACATTATTAAATTCTATGACTGAACCGATTTTTAATGCAGGTTCATTTGTAAGTTCTGTAAGAATATCAGATTCTTTGCATGTACTGCCAACAATGTACTGTTTTTCTTCTTTTTTATTTTTTGAATTTTGTATTCTACAATTCTTGATTTTTTTCCCTTTTAGAAATGGCAAATGAATAATAGAACCATTTGCAATGCAATATACTGTTTCGTTTATTTTTTTTATATCAATAATGGTTGTATAATATTTTCCGCAATTTCTTACAATTGAATTACCAGGCTCGAATATTATCTTTAGATATTCCATTTGCTTTTCTTTTAGAACATTCAGCACCGATTCATAATAGTCTCTTATATCCCAATATTTTCTGGAGACTTTATATCCACCGCCAATATCAATTCTTGTAATGTTTTTCAGATTATAATGTAAAATAATTTCACATAAAGTTTCTGCAATAAGTTTAAAGACAGAAGGTTCTCGTGTATTTCCTGAAAAATGTGCCTGTAGGCAAATTAAATTAACTTTTTTATATTTTAAGAGAAATGAAATAATTTCTTCTATATCTGTAATTCCAAATCTCGAAACCTTATTAAAAAAAGTATTTTTGTCAGTTTTTATATAGTCTAAATTGCAACGAAGTCCTATGCTGCATTTTATATTTAGCTCACATATATCTTTGATAATTTCTTCTGAATCAGCAATTATTAGTGTTCCTGATTTTAAAATTTTTTTCAAATTTTTCTTTGAAAAAGCGGTTCCGTTTACAATTATTTTTTTTGAGTCAATTCCTATTTTTTTTAAATATTGATATTCAAGATATGAGCAGACTTCAAAAAATCCGTCAAGTTTTTTTATAGTTTTTAGAATTTTTTTATTATAATTTGCTTTTATTGAATACGCAGGAATGTCGGTTCTGCCGTTTTTTGTGCAGATTGATTTCCAATTGGAATAGTTTTCCTTCACAGAGGATAAATTAAATTCATAGTAAGGCGTTATTTTTTTACAAAAGGGCATCTAAAATCTCCCATTCCTAATTTTCTAAAGTAATTCCAGGACATTCCTATGCAACCGCCATTGCAGTATTTTAGATATTCGCAAGAAGAACACGAAGAACTTTCTTTTACTTTATAGTTTGAAAATATTTTTGCCTTTTCTGAATGAATTATCTCTTCAAGGTTTTGTTCTGCAAGATTTCCAAGCGGAAAATCCGTAAGGCAAGTGCATGGATATACTGTAAAATCTGGATAAACATATATTTTGCTTTTAACATCTCCACAGTTAGATGTGATATTCAGATTATTTATTTTTCCAGAATCTATAAATTTATCAAGCAATTCAAAATCAAAAAGTTTTTTTATTTTTACAGGAACAAGAGATTCTTCCAATATGAAATCAACTAGCCCATTCCATTCATTTATAGAAATTGTGTTTTTTAATTTTTCACATCCAAACGGCAACGCAGGTGAAACTTTCCAATATTTCATATTTTGAAAACTTTTAATCTCTTTTACAAACTCAAAGATATGTTTGTAATTCTGTTTGTTCACTGTTGTTGAAACGTTATATGAAATTCCCAAATTGTTAATTATTTTTATTGTTTTATTGATTTTTGTAAAAATATCATTCTCTTGACCACGAATCCTATTGTGAACTTCTTTGTTGCCATCAATTGAAATTTGGATGTGGATATTATTTGTTTTTATTCTTTTTAACCAGCCGTTATAAACTCCGTTTGTGTTTACGCAAATCTTCTTAAAATGATTATTACAAATTTGTATTATGTTTGTTAAATTTGAAAGACTTGGTTCTCCTCCTGTAAGTATTAATGTATATTTTGAAAAATCATTGCTTTTTAATATGTTTTTTAAGGTCTGAATATTAATATCTGCGGAAGATTTGTATTTAATACCTCTTATACAAAAACTGCATTTTAAATTACATTTTTGATTTACTAATAGATATAATTGCATAAAATTTCCTATTCACAGTCGATAACCCATTGCTTATCATATATTGGTGTAAGATAAGAACTTTCCAAAGACTTGCAAATGTTCATCTGATTGCAATTCTTACATTTTTCTAAAATTCTAATTTTCTTAAAATAATTTCGTTTTTGCAGATTATGATTATAGTCAGAAAAATAAAATGATGGAGTTTTTTGAATGTTATATTTTTCAAAATCTGGCAAAAAGCAAACAGGCACATCAAGAAATTCTATACGCATTTTTTTATGTAAGTTCATATATGAATTCTGAATAAAATCTGAAAACTGTGGCATGAACAATGATTTTACATTGTTTTTTTTTGATTTTTTTGTATTGTTCATTCTTGCAATTATTATTGTATCAGGGAAAAGTTTTTTGCTTTCTAGAAAATCTTGAATATTGAAATTAGATTCTATCATTTCTTGTGAGACAATGAATTTTATATTAACTTTGCATTTTTTTTGTTGCAATAAATAAATATTTTTAAGAGTTTTATCAAATGAACCTGAATTTTGTGTTATAAAATCATGCAAATTTTTATTTCCGTGAATTGGTGTTATAAACCTGAATCTACTACTATCTGGAATTTTTAAAATGTCTAGGTTTGTACCATTTGAGTAAATTGCAACAGATGAATTGTATTGCTTATATAGAAACAATAAAATGTCGTAAAAACTTGGATGAAGCGCTGGTTCTCCTCCATTTAATACAATCAAATCATTTTCATTAAGATTCAATCTTTTTACTGTATTTAGAAGACTTTCAAAAGTAATTATTTTTTTTGTTGTTCCTGTTGAAGATGAAAAGCAAAAAACACAATTGTTATTGCAAAAATAGTCTATGTTGAAATAATAAATATTATTCATATTCGAATTGAAAATTTCATTTGTCTTGAGAATATTCTTTAAACAGCTTATAAATTTGCTTGATGCATAAAATTAAATTTTCCTTCGCGGGATTTTTTTATGATTTTTACAGCATGAGGATTTAATTTGCTTAAATCTGCTCCAGAATCATAAAATTTATAAATTTCAGTGTTAATTTCTGTAATTTTAGAAAGAAGTCTTTTTGCCCGGACGCATGTCGTATTGTTTATTTTTTCAAAAGAGCCTTCAAGAATTGCACTGGAAACGCAGCCTCCTTTGCAGACTCCAAAAAATTTACAGCTTTTCCTGCATTGTTTTTGTCTTTCAATACTTATTCTTTCAAGATTTTTATATGCTGCAGTGTTAAAAGCTTGTGAAAAATTTTCTAATGATGAAATATTTCCTAAAATAAAATCAGATGTATATGGTCTTCCGCATGGATATATATCGCCATTCGGGTTTATGCAAATCCTATTGTGAATACAAGAACCGCCATATTGAATACAATACAACCTATCAGAAACTTTAAGTAAATCTTCAAAAGTTTGCATTGATATATTGCATTCTTTGTCAAATAACCATTTTTGATACATTTTGCACAAACAGTCAACATATTTTATAACGTCTAATTCTAACTCTTTGTGTTCAAGAGCATTTCCGCTCATGAACATTGCCAATACCTTGAAGTTAAATCCTTCATTTTTGAACCAGTTGTAGGTGTTTTCAAAATGTTCTATTGATAAGCCATTTTCTACGCATAGTGTGCCAAACTTAATGCCTTTTTCTTTTAGACAGCACATATTTTTGTAAACAATTTCAGTGTTGGACCTCAAATCATCATTGTGAGGACCGTCAAAAGAAATTCCTACTGAAAAATTATATTTCTTAAACAACTCAATCCACTTGTCATCAATCAACAGCCCATTAGTCTGAATAGAATTTTTAAAAATGACATTCTTTTCAGATTCTATCTTTTCTTGATATTCAAGAACATCTGTAAAATTTTCTATTCCCCAAAGCGTTGGTTCTCCGCCATGAAAAACAACAAAAATTTCAGAATAATCTTTCGCTGCAATTGCGAACATTTTTTTTGCATAATCAGGCTTCATCATTGTATTATCAAAACCTTCTTCTGCGTGATAGCAATGTTTGCAACGCATATTACAGTTGTTTGTAGGTTTTACAGTAATTGATATTCTATTCAATTTATTTGCCACTTATTGTTTAATCATCATCAGAGTCTGAACCCCAGCTTTCTTCACCTTCAAACCATGCAGCCCAAGCCATAATAGAATCCAATTCACTTTCTTTCTTATTCATTTCAGTAATTTCATTTTTTGTCATTTTTATTTTCTCCCAAAAATTGATTTATATTTTTTAAACAGATTCTCTTATTTTTGATTTTATTTTTTCTTTCAATCCTTTTGTGATTAGATATTTGTCTATTTTTTCATTCATCTGATCTACAGTAAGGTTTTCTTTTGCCATGATTTTTTTACAAGTTGCAGTTATGATTGCAGAATATCCATACTTTGCAATTATTGAAGAACTTGTGCTTATAACACAGAGTAATACAATTCCTCCTATCATTCCGTCAGGACCAAGTGATGCCAATGTTGATGTTATTGCTGCTGCGCCTACCAATCCTGTTGAGCTCATTACAGTCAAAAAAATAAGTGCAGGAATTCCTATTCCTGCAAGTCTTTCCACAAATTCGTCCATAAAAACTCCTCATTAATTATAAAAGAAAATCCTATTTTTGAATTTCAGAATCTTTATTCTCATTTTTCGCTATGATATCTTTCAATCCCTTTTTTAACTCTTCTTTTTCAGATTGAGTGAGAGTTTCAGAATTTTCAATTCCTTCAAAGAATGAATTAATTCCCTTTATTGCAATCGTATGCTTTGAACTGTCAACTAGACTTTTTAATTTCTTGATTTCTGTAATAATTTCATCTTTTTCCATAATTCTTATCTCCAATATCTTATTATCATTCCGTATTTCTACGCATAATTTTATTTACACGTAAATTTACTTAATTTGAATTATATTCGTTAATTTACTAGAAGTCAACGTAAAATCAGTAAATTAACGTACAATTTTATGTATGGGATTCAAGGAAAATTTGCGGGACGAGATTTCTTATCAGGGGCTGATGATAAAGGAACTTGCCGCACGCGCCGGACTTAATGCCGGTTCGGTGAGCAATTATCTTAAGGAGAACAGCTCGATTCCGTCCGCCGATGTCGCCGTAAAACTTGCGTCCGCCCTAAATGTCTCCGTTGAGTATCTTGTGAACGGAAAATCCCATGCCGAAAGCGGAAAAAAATATTCTCCAGAAATCCGCAAAATGGCGGATAAACTTGAGTCCATGTCTTCCCGCGACAGAAAGAATGTTGGTGCGCTGATTGATGCAATCTGCGAGGATTTATAGTCATTCGAAAAGATTCATCCTAAACTTTTAGTTCCGGCAAAAAATCTAACGTCTTGTTTTTCTTCAATTTCTTCTATAAAAATAATTCCGCACCCCGAACTGGCGTATTTTTGACAATCGGAATTATTCCGTTTATTGGCTGCAAGTAATTTCTTCAAACGGAAAAATTCCGAAGGCTGCCGGCAAGTATTTTCAACGAACGGAATAATTCCACGGGCTGAATTTATGTTTTTTCTTGCTTCGGAAAAATTCCGCACTCCGAATTCGTCTTATTTCTTCAAACGGAAAAATTCCGCGGCCTTGCAAAACGCATTTTCTGCCTGCGGAATTTTATTTTTATTTAGGGTTTATCAGACCCCTAAAAACGGCTGAGTCAAGGTCTTGAGCGTAAGCGTATCTTGATTAGATGTATTCACTTTTTGCATATCTTGAAATGAGAAATAAATATTGGACATAAAATATTCGACGAATTATATTATTTTTTGACATGGAGAAAAATTATGAAAAAACTGATTCTTTCGCTTGCCTTGTTGTGCGCGTTGTGCGGCTCGGTTTTTGCTGAGCGCGTAAAAATCACTGGCGGCGGACAGACTTTTAATGCGCGGATTGAACGCACTGAACTTTCTGCTCAAATGCTTGACCGCATGCCGCTCGAACTCGACATGACAAAACTTTACTCGTTTTTAATTTACGGAGACCGCGCAATCGATGTTTCGGGTGTAAAGGGCTTTCGTGGCGGCCTTAAAAAAGGCGACATCACGTACTGCACCTACGGCTACCTGATAATTTTGACCGATGACCAGCCGGCCGGACAGTCGTCAAGATTCGTAAAAGTCGGCCAGATTGACAGCGGCGATATTTCAAAACTGAATGCAATTTCCCATGGCGGAAAAATCCGGATTGAGCGGGCGGAATAAAACTGAAGTGCGTTAGGCTGTGCAAACCGAAGGTTTGCTGCGAGATTTTGCTAGCGCAAAACTCGTTTATTTAACGTGTGCGCTATCGCGCACGACCTAACGCTATTGCGTTAGGCTATGGAGCACTGGCGAAGGTTGTTTGAACAAGCTAAGCCAAAGACCGCAGCCGTGCGACTTGCACGGAGAGGACTTAGAGCGTGAGCGAAGTGCGGAACAGCCGACCCGAACGTAGAGAGGGGAACGCCCATAATATAGAGAAGAAAATGGAGAAAAATCATGAAGAAACTACTTTCAGCGTTTTTGTCTTTGTTTTTTGTTGCAGGGATTTTTGCACAGAATCAGAATGCCGGTCAGAAAAGCAGCACGCAGAATCATAGCGTTGTCTATTTTACGCGCGACGTTTCTTCCGCAGGGCTTATGAAGGTTTACCGCGCGCTGAACCAGAAAATCGAGGGGAACGTGGGAATCAAGGTGAGCTTCGGCGGGCCTGACGAGGAAGTTCTGCAGCCGGAGCTTTTGCGCGAGCTTGTAAGGACGACTGGCGGCACTATGTTTGACGGAAACGGCTTGTCGGGCAACAGGCGCACTTCGGAGATGAATCTTTCGTATGCAAGGCAACACGGATTCACGGAAATTGGAAAATGCGTGATGGTGAGCGACAGCGACTATATCAATTTGCCTTTGAACGGCGGAAATCTTCTAAAATATGCGCGCACTGGAAAAGAATTCGCAGGCTTTGACACGCTGATTTCGGTTTTCCGCGTCAGGCTTCATATGCTCCCTGCGTTTGACGGAAACATCAAGAACATTTCGCTCTGCCTTGCAAACCGTAGCGGAAAATGCATTATCCATTCTGGCGGCACGGACGAAAATCATTACCACAGCACACCTGCCGATGTTCTTGAAAAAAGCTTTGCCGATGCCGCAAAAGCCGCGCTTGACTACAAGAAAAACTGGGCGTTCATCAACGTTCTTGACGACATCGAGCCGAATGACAATTGCCGGGGCGCAAAAAATCTAGGAAAAATCGGAATCATCGCCTCTAGCGACATCGTGGCTCTTGAGCGGTGTACTTTGGATTTTGTGATTGAAAAAGCTGACGTTGACAATGCCGCAAAATCTGAATGGAAAGCCGCCCACCGCGTTGGAATGGTCGAGCAGCTTGAAAAACTCGGCGGCGGCACAAGAAACTACCGGCTTGTGGAACTGAAATAGGAATTGGAGTTTGATATGAAGAAAATTATTTTTACTTTGGCTGGAGCTTGCCTTTTGTGCGGCTCGGTTTTTGCGGAATCTAAAATGGTTTTTATCAAAGGCGGAACATTTCTGATGGGAAGCCCTGTTTCGGAGCGGATGCGCGATAAGGACGAGGCTCAACATTCGGTTACGGTGGACGATTTTTACTGCGACGCGTTCGAGGTCTGCCAGTCGGATTATGAAAAACTGATGGGAGAAAATCCGAGCTATAACAGGGGCGCGAATCTTCCTGTTGAGAATGTCTCGTTTTATGACGCGCTTGAATACTGCAACAAGAAATCTTTGTCGGAAGGTCTGGCTGCGGTTTACAAGATTGACGGAAAAAATGCGAAATTTCCCGATGTTGGTGTGGACTTGACGGCGGACGGCTACCGGCTTTTGACCGAAGCTGAATGGGAATACGCCTGCCGTGCTGGAACAACGACGGTTTTCAGCACTGGAAACTGGAACAATCCGAAAGACGCGAACTACGAGGGAAGCTATCCTTACTTAATAGAAGAAAATTACGTTCGGCGCACAAATCCGAATGTTCAGCCGGGCTTGAACCGCGGAAAAACAATTGCGGTGGATTCTCTCGCGCCGAATGAGTTCGGGCTTTACAATATGCACGGAAATGTGAGCGAGTGGGTTTTTGACTATTATGGCAAGTATGACGATTCGGTTTCTGCTGGCGTGGCTGGAAAGTCTGTTCAAAATCCGCTTGGTTCGGCAACTGGCGTTTACCGTGTGAACCGTGGCGGCGGATTCAACGATTTTGGAAAGCACTTGCGGAGCGCGTACCGTTCATCTTCAAATCCGCTCTCAAAAGACAGAAATCTTGGATTTAGAATCGCGCGGAACGCCGGAAAACGGGACGGCGTTTTTGAGACAAAATATGATGAGAAAGTCTCTTCAATCTCGATTCCGAAAAATCCTCGCGTGCTTGTCGCGTATTTTTCTTATTCTGGAAACACCGAAAGCGCGGCAGAATACATTTCAAAAAGCCTGAAACAAAAATTCGGCGAGGAAAAAGTTGACCTTGTGGAGATTGAAATGCAGAATCCTTACCGCGGCGGAATCTATGACGTAAGCCAGCGCGACCTGATGAGCGGAACGCGGCCTCCTCTAAAGACAAAAATCAGCGCGGCAAAAATGACGGAATACGATGTTATCTTGCTCGGCTACCCGACCTGGTGGGCGACTCTTCCAATGCCGGTTTACACTTTCCTTGAAAGCTACGATTTTTCGGGCAAAACCGTGGTTTCATTTTCAAGCCACGGCGGAACAATGTACGGCGACAGTGTGAGCGACCTTTCAAAGCACTTGCCAAAAAGCTACGTAGGGCTTCCGTTTGAGTTCTTCTATTCTGGCGGCCGCGACCTGAACGCAAGAATAGACGGATGGCTTAAATCAAGCGGACTGTGATTTATTCCGAGTTAAAAAATAAAGTAACTATGTTCAGCGAATAAAGTGACTATATTTTCAAATTTAGTTACTTTATTTTAAAATATAGTAACTAAATTTGCCCAACAAAGTGGGTATGTTCTGAAATATATGCTTATTGAACTGAAAAGTTGTCCTTTTAAACGAGCGTTTTTTGGGACAACTTTTGTTGTGTTTTCTTTGCTTATATTTTTTTCAATGGACATTTTTGTTCCTATATCTGATACATAAAAATGCAGTCAGCGTCATATTTTGGTTTTATGTGGGAATAAATTATTTTTTCGCCTTTGCTTTTCGTTCATCTGTACGCTTCTTTTCGTAAGCAGCAACATCTTTGTCTAACTGCGTAAAGTCTGGACGAGGTGTTGATAAGATTTCTTCAAGAATGCGTTTCCCGGAAGTATTGGGGAACTTGCGCCATGAAACAGGTTTTCCGTATGTCATTTTACTGCTTTATCCACATTTTCAGTATAGCATAAATTTCATATTCCGTCAAAAACGGCATTTCAACGCAATTTCTATATTTATTTCTGGACTCACTAGGCGGATATTGGGCAAAATCAAGCCTCAAACTCCGTTAAATCGACAGGTTCGGAAACTTTTCCCTTTTTCACATTCTTAATTGCAGCATCTATCATATTTAGAACCGGCTGTGAGATTTCAAAAGAATCAGCCAATTCGCGAGACTCAAGCCCAATCTGACCTTCTGCAAATTTTTGAACGTGATAATATTCATGCTTTGAATTTCTAAAAACAGCTCTTTTTTTCATATCCATCTTTGCGGTAGACAGTTCCGCTGTCTATAGAATACGTCATTTCATTGAAAAAATTAAGCAATTTCTGTCCCAACAAACGCTCGTTTAAATGGGCAGGGAAAATCACCTTTTACATTCATAGATTTATTTGCAGGGGCTGGCGGTCTTTCTCTTGGTCTCGAGCAGGCTGGATTTTTGCCTATCTTTGTAAATGAGATAGTTCCTCAATTTAATGAAACATATAGAAAAAATAGAAATCTATCTGATGAGCAATATTTTGTTGGCGATATAAAAAAACTGAATGAAAAAATTGATGAATATCTGCCACGATTTAGAAATGCGGATTTGGTTTGTGGAGGTCCGCCTTGTCAAGGATTCTCAATGGCAAATCGTCAAAGAATCATTGATGACCCGCGAAATCAGCTTTACAAGGAATATTTAAAACTTCTTTCAGTTGTACGACCAAAGTTTTTCATTATGGAAAACGTTCGGGGAATGAGCAACAAATGGGAAGAAATAAGAGAAAACTTTGAAACATATCTAAACGGAGATTTCAGCAAGGAATATCAGTTTTCTTCGCATCTTCTTTATGCGGAAGATTTTGGAGTTCCACAGCATAGAGAGAGGTTTATTGTCATTGGAAACAGACTTGGAATTTCTCCAGAGACAGTTTTTGATGAAATTTTTAAGAATAAGAAAAAGCCTTTTGTTTTAAAAAATGCTCTCGAAGGATTGCCAAAACTTGGAACTAAAAAAGTCAAAGGCAAAAATAATATTGAAGATGATGACAGCGGTTATACAGAATGTGATTTTACATATAAGAGAAACGATTTTTATTGCTTCATAAATGGCAATAGAAAAATTGGAAAACTTTATAACCATAAAAATCGTTATAACAATCCTCGCGATATAGAAATTTATAGCCGGCTTCCACAAGGGGCAAACTCTTTGCATGTGTCCATCGAAGACATCATGCCATATAAAAGCCGAAATGACATCTTTAAAGATAAGTATTTCAAGCTCGAAGAAGATAAAGTTTGCAAAACAATAACTTCTCACATGCGGTTTGACTGCAATATGTACATTCATCCATGGTACGCTCGCGGTCTAACTCCAAGAGAAGCAGCCAGAATTCAAACATTTCCTGATGATTATGTTTTCTACGGTTCTCAGAACAGCTGGTATGCGCAAATTGGAAACGCTGTTCCGGTAAAGCTTGCCTATGCGATTGGCAAAGGAATTTCAAAATTCCTATGAAGCACGTGGAACTTTTTTCGGGAATTGGCGGATTTAGGCAGGCGTTAAATTTAATACAAAAGGATTTTTGCATTTCTTTTGAATGTGTTGCTTTTTCTGAAATCGAAAAAAATGCGATTGCGACTTATAAAGCCAATTATGATACTGCTGATGAAATTGAAATGGGAGATATAGTTTCATTTAATTCAGATGAAGAAAATATAAGAAATCTTCATTTTGATTTGCTTACAGGAGGATTTCCTTGTCAGCCTTTCAGCATGATGGGTGAACAAAAAGGTTTTTCTGATACACGCGGAACAATGTTTTTTGAAATTGAAAAAATTCTGCGTGTTAAAAAAGAGCAGGGAGAGCAAATCCCTTTTGTGATTTTAGAGAATGTAAAAAATCTTTATACGCATGATAAAGGAAATACTTTTAGCACCATAAAGAACCATTTAGAAAATCTTGGCTATTCTTTTTTCTCAAGCATTTTTAATACTGAAAATTTTGCACTTGCTCAGAAACGTAATCGAATCATTATGTTTGCAACAACAAAAAAATTGCCAGATGATTTTGAGTTTTCTTCAGAAAGAATAAAACAAGTTTTTGATAACCATATAGAAGAATTTCAGTCAATCTATAAACAGAGAACAACGCTTGATGTTTTGGATAAAGAAGTTTCAGAAAAATATTTTTTAAGTGAAAGATTAAAGCCTACTATTTTGTCAGATGGAACAGCTGGATTTAAATCGAATTCAAAAATCAATCTTTTAACAGCAAGGCCTTTATGTGCGACTATGCACAAAATGCACAGAGCTTGCCAAGATAATTATTTCAGTCAGGAATTCATAACTTCAGAAAATCCGATTTTGTATCTTCAACATGAATATACGAAAGAAGAAGAGGCAACTCATCGCATAAGAAAATTGACACCAGAAGAAGCATTTAATTTGCAAGGTTTTCCAAAAGATTTTTGTAGAAAACCTCGTGAATTAAAAATTTCTGATAGCGCTTTATATAAGCAAGCTGGAAATGCAGTTAGTGTAAATGTTATTTACGCCATCATCTATTACTTATTCGTTAATCAGAGATTAGGAGTGTAGAAATTATGGAAAAAATTGAATGGCACATAAAAAATCAAAATGCGAAATACAAATTTTCAGAGAATCTTTCAAAGGAAACTAGCATAAATATTTCAAAAGAAATTTTTGACTTTTTAGGAGCAAAGCAAAATGGCGATGTTATTACGGTCATTCTTAGGAAAAGAGATTTTTTGCTTGCTTTTTCCAAAATAATCTCAAATCTTCCATTATATTATTATAGAAATGCCTCTCAAAAAGCTGATTTTACATCTGATTTTTTTGAAGCAAATTATAATGAAATCATAGAACATTTTGGTGAGAAAGAAGAGATTCAATATAAAATAAAGGTTAGAATTAATGACGAAAGTACAACTCGCTATTATCTTTATAGAGTGGACGGTGCAAAGAATTTTATTATTCGAGATTTTTTAATCGGAGAAAACTCTATATTAAATTTCATAAAAGATAATGGCGAAATAATAATCGAGCCTGTTATAAATATAAAAGGAAAAGAAAATACAGAACCAGACCAATCTCCATCCCCAAATGCTACAAAACTCGCAGAGCAATATGCCCAAACCATCTTCTACGGAGTTCCCGGCTGCGGAAAAAGTTATTCTATTGAAAAAGAACTAAGAAAACTTGGAATAACTAAAACAATGGAGGCGGACTGTACTAAACGCGTTGTGTTTCACCCAGAATATACAAACGCTGACTTTGTTGGACAGATTCTTCCGCAGTCAATTGATGGCGGAGAAAAAGTTTCTTATCCGTTTGTGGCGGGGCCTTTTACCCAGATTCTTGCAAAAGCTTATACACATAAAAATACGCCGTATGCTCTTATAATAGAAGAAATTAATCGTGGAAATGCCGCCGCAATTTTTGGTGAGCTTTTCCAGCTTTTAGACAGATTGGATAAAGATGAAGTTGAAATGTCAAACGAGGTTTCTTATCAAAAGAATTGGAGCTGCTATCCAGTAACTAATGACAATATAAACAAAGAAATTTCTGCAGCTTATGATAAATATAAAGATGATAAAAATGAAAACGGCGAGGGTATATTTGCACCGTTTATTGAAAATAAATTGTTTGAAAAATACAAACTGAACATCGGCATCCGCCTTCCTCCGAATCTTTCAATTCTTGCCACAATGAACACGAGTGACCAGAATGTTTTTAAGCTGGACAACGCTTTCAAGCGGCGCTGGGATTTGCAGCTTGTTCCAAATGAATTTGGTGATGAGAATGGAAAACTTTCTCATGAAGAAGAATCTCAGCGGGATGCAGAAGTTGAAGGCTTTGATTTTACCTGGAATGAGTTTCGCACGGCAATAAACAAGGTGATTTCCAGTCCGGACAATTCCTTTGATTCTTCTAGTTTCTCTGACAAACAGCTTGGCTGCTGGTTTGTAAAGGCTGAAAACGGCAAAATAAAAAGGGAAGTTTTTGTCCACAAAGTTCTTGAATATCTTTGGGACGATGTTTTTACTTTTGAAAAGACTCTTGTTTTTGAGAAAAAATATCAGACTTTTGCTGAACTTTCAAATTCAGTGCTAAAAGGTAAAGAGAAAGACGAAAAAAAAGATATTTTTTCTGAAAATTTTCTACATATTTTAAATGCTCAAAAGCAGAAGCCGGAAGATAAAGAAACAAATTCTGCTGCGGAAAAGTCCCAGTCTGAAAATCCGGAAAATCAGCAGAATCAGGATTTATAATGCCGTCTTGCAGTCTTAAAGATTTCTGTTTTTCAAAAAATGCCGAAAAGGACTCGGACTTTGTGGGAATTCATTTTAAGGACGGAAAATTCAGAATCATTTTTCCAATCGGTTTTGCGCCTTCCTTGAATGACGAAGCTCTTTTGCGTAAAGAAATTTTGCTCCTGATTTCGACTCTCAGAAAATTCCGCCCGGAAGATAAGTCAAATAAAAATTCAGAATTCAAGAAAAACGATTTGCAGAGTTTTCCGATTTCTTCCTATCTGTTTATATTCCGTTATTTTATGAAAAATGGATATTACCGCACAAAAGAAGAATTTTACAAAAAATCCACCAGCGGAAAAATCAGTTGGAAAATGACGATAAAGCAAGTCAGACCTGTGCTGAATGGAGAAAATGTCTCATATCTTGAATTTATAACAAAAAAGCCGAACTACAATGACGACGAGCTGATTTCAATCATCAATAAATTTTGTGTTTACGAAAGTTTTGAAAAAATCGGCTGTCTTTTCACTTCATTCCGTCCAAAAAATCCGCATATAAGATGCCAGAAGAAGCTTTTCTCATCATTTTTAAAGCGTAAAATCTCTGAAACTTTCAACGATGATGACCGTGAACTTTTTAAAAATATGCTTGCTGTGATTCAAGGAAATGATTCAGACGGCAGGAAAATTGAATATTTTTACGGAACAAACGAATTTCATAATGTCTGGGAAAAACTTGTTGACATCGCGTTCGGAAATGTTGAAAAGGACAGCAATATTCAGCCGCATTTTTATTGGCATATAACAGAAAAACCGCTTAAGATAACGCTCATTCCTGATACGATTATGTTCAATAAAGGTGAAAATAAAATATATATTCTTGACGCAAAATATTACCGTGCAGGAAACGATTTGAATTCAAGTTCTCTTCCCTCCGCGGAATCTGTTCCAAAGCAGCTTGTCTATGCGGAGCGGATTAAGACAAAAAAAATTGTGCAGCCTGAAAATATTTACAATGCATTCATACTCCCGTTCGAGTCAAAATCACAAACAAAAATTGAATATTTTGGCTTTGTAGAGCCAGACTGGATAGATTCAAAAATCATCGAAAAATATCCGTATTACAAAATTCAAGGAATTAGAATAGACACACGATTTTTGATGGAAAAACAATTTAAAGATGATAAAACAATCAAAAATCTTGTCAATATTATAGAAAATAGGGAATAACATAGGAAAATAATATTTTTGCTCCAAAAACATCTCTAATAGGTCGAATGTCGAGTTTTAATAAAAACAGCTACTAAACAGTTATTCCTATGCTAACAAGGTTGTCATTGCCGTGCTTGACACGGCAATCTTGCTAAAAAAAGAGCAAGAGATTATCGGGTCAAGCCCGATAATGACACTAAAATTTAAAACTCGAAATTGAGCCATATAGACTGCGTTTCTTGCATAACATGATATTCCTATAAAATATTTTTACTTTTCCAATTTTTCTGGTATTCTTTTTGAAAACGGCAGCTTAAAAGGAAATAAAAATGCACGTGAAAAAACTTCTTAAAATCATAACCGACATTCTGATGTTCGCGGACTTTATTTTTCTGATGAGCCACGAGGTTGTGCGAGACCTTTCGGCTCACGGAATTTTCGGGGCTGCGCTTTTTGCGCTTTTCATTCTGCACCACATTTTGAACGGCGGATTTTACCGTTCTGCGCTGCGTGGAAAATACAATTCCGTGCGGATTTTGCTGAGCTCGACAGTTTGGCTTTTGTTTGCTCTGATGATTTTGATGGCGTTCAGCTCGGTTATGATGAGCGGAGCGGTTTTTGCGTTTTCTTCTATTAATATGACTTCCTGGAGCCGGCCGCTGCACACTTTTTCATGCTCCTGGGGATTTTTGGTGATGGGCTTTCACTTGGGGCTTCATCTTCATTCAAAGCTGAAAAAACTTGAGCAGGCGGCAAATGGCAAAAAATCTGACGACGGAAAAAATTCAGCGCGCTTTGTAGTCCTGCAGATTCTGTGGATTCTGATTTTCGCGCTCGGGATTTTCTGCATTGTCCACAGCCAGCTTTACGTCTATCTTTTCTGGCAGAACGCATGGAAACTTTCCGCGCCGAACATTTTTGTGTGCGTGGCAGAATATCTTGGAATGACCGCCGGAATGATTGCACTTTCGCATTTTGCGATGAATTTTTTGAAATAAAAAAATGAAACGTTTTTCTGCTTGGTGGCCTGAATGTGAATTATGAAAAAAACTGATTCCTATTTTTATTAAATTAAAGTATGCTTAAATATATGAAAGCTGTAAATATTTTATCAATTTCGAAATTTGTGCTGGCTTCTTCCATTGTGGTGGCTCTTTGGGGATGCAGTAAAAAATCTGCCGGGGAAAATTCTGCTGTTTCTGATGCCGGTCTGAATGAAAGCCGTCCGGTTGTAATTGGAATGCCGAATCCGATCAAAGAGTCAACTGCGGAAGAAATTTTGAATAAAATTGGCGTTACTTTTGCTGTTCCAGATGGAGCGGAAAAGGTTCATTATTCAGTGATTAGTGATTCGCTTGCCCAGATGGATTTTGTCTGGAACAATGCTGAATGTACTGCTCGTGCTGAACCAAGTGGCGAAACTTCTTTAAAAGATATTTCAGGTTTTTACTACAACTGGAAAAATTCTTCAGAAGTGAAAGTTGGCTACAATAACGCAAAGGCAAACTGGACAAAAGATGAGAACGGAAATTCTGTTGGAATCTGCATTTGGTGGGATGCCGCTCCAGGAATTATGTACAGCGTAAGCATGAAAAACAATGCCAACGCTGAAAACTTGAAAAAACTTGCGAATGCGGTTTATGTTCAGCAGCAAGGAAATCAATAAAAATTATATTGATTTTACATTCCGCCTAAAACGCCCATAATAATTCCGCCGATTATAAGCGAGCCAATCTGCCCGGAAACGTTTGCGCTCACTGCGTGCATGAGAATGAAATTCTGATTGTCTTCCTCAAGGGCGATTTTCTGGACAACGCGGCTTGCCATCGGGAACGCAGAAATTCCACACGCGCCAATCATCGGGTTCAGTTTGTCGCCTTTCTTGCGGAACAGGTTCAGGAATTTTGCGAATAAGATTCCGCAGACCGTGTCGCCAATAAATGCAATCAGTCCCAAAAGCATAATCAGAAGCGTCTGCACGGTAAGAAAATTCTGCGCCGTCATGCTGGCTCCCACGCTGATTCCCAAAAGTAAAGTCACAATGTTTGAAAGCTCGTTCTGCGCCGCATCCGAAAGTTTTTCAAGAACGCCGCACTCGCGGATTAAATTTCCGAACATAAGGAAGCCGATTAGAGCCGCCGCATCCGGAATCAGAATGCTTACCGCAACAGTAACTGTAACTGGAAAAACGACCATTACCCAATGTGGAATGTTCTTGTTTTTCGCCTGGATTCTAGTCGTGCGCTCTTTTTTTGTCGTAAGAAGCTTGATTACAGGTGGCATTATAATCGGAACAAGGCTCATGTACGAGTAGGCCACGACCGTAATCTGCCCCAAAAGATTTTTTGCGAATCGGCTTGCAACCACAATCGCAGTAGGACCGTCCGCAGCCCCGATAACACCGATGCTTAAAGCCTCGTTTACGCTGAAGTTGAATCCAAAGTACGCGACCGCCGCAGCAATAAAAATTCCAAAATGCGCCACAATTCCAAAGACCAAAAGCCACGGACGCTCAAGAAGCGGGCGGAAGTCAATCATCGCGCCGACGCCGACAAAAATCAGAAGCGGAAAAAGTTCCGTCATAATTCCGCAGTCAAAAAGAATTTTAAGTGCGCCCGGATGCTCAGCAGTTCCAAGCACAACCGCCAGCGGAAGATTTACCAGAATCGCGCCAAATCCAATAGGTAGAAGCAGCATAGGCTCGTACTTTTTGTATACCGCAAGAAAAATCAGCAGCGCGCCAACCGCAATCATCGCAAAATTCTGCCAGGACATCGCCCCAATTCCGCTCGAAAAATAATCCAAAATCAGTTCCATTTTAAAACCTCCGTCAAAAAAATACGCCGCAGCAAAAAAAAGACCCTTTGCCCGGTCACCCTGAAACTAACAGGATAATCAGGCAAAAGGTCTTGTTTCTTCAGTTTGCACCGAAGCCTAAGAACCAGACTCAAAGAGCCGGCTGTTGATTCTTAAGGAAGTAACTACTCCCCCTTTGCTTGCAGTAATATTGCAGTAAAAGGGGAGCAGTGTCAAGAGCAAAAACTAAAACTTAAAGTCAGACATTTTTTCGCTTAATGACTTGACGTTCGCTGAATTTTCTAGAACGTGTTCTTTTGAGTCAGCCAAAGTTTCTGTAACTTTTTGAACAGATTCATTAATGGAATTTACTTTGACATTTGTTTCTGAAGTTACTTTGTTCAAATTCTTCATTTCTACAGAAATCTGCTCGCCGCCCTTAAGCATTTCCGCAGCTCCGTCCTTTACGGTTGCTGTTGATTCTGTTAAGCGGCTGATTCCTTCAAGAATCTGCTTGTTGCCTTCAGTCTGTTCAGTCATTGCATTTGAAATTATAAGCTCTTCGTTCTGAACTTTCTTTATGAGAGAATAAATGTTGTTGAACTGAACAGAAACTTCGCTTGCATTTGTGGCAACAGAATTAATTGATTCAGAAAGGCTTCTAAGGTTGTTTTCAATTGACTTTGCGCGCTCATTGCTCTGCTCGGCAAGTTTTCTGATTTCGTCCGCAACAACAGAAAATCCTTTTCCAAATTCACCGGCATGGGCAGCTTCAATCGCGGCGTTCATTGAAAGAAGGTTTGTCTGGCTTGCGATGTCCTGAATGACTTTGCTTGCGTCCATAAGCAATGAAGATTTTTCAAGGACTTCTTCGGAAAGCTCGCTTGCAATGTGGACTTTTTTCATTCCGGCTTCGGATGCGCTTTCAAGTTCCTGGACAGTTCCGTTGTTCTTTTTAAGGCTTGAAGTTACTCCGTTTACGTTTGCAACCATCTGCTCGATTGCGGCGGACGACTGGTCAATTGCCGATGTCTGCTTTTCAATTTCGTCGTTCAGGTGGCGGATGTGCTTGATGATTTCTTCAACAGTTGCGCTTGTCTCTTCAACAGAAGCAACTTGATTTATCATTTCGTCCTTTACGGAATCTGAAATGTTCTTTACATTCGCAATTTCTGAAATCGACTGGTCAACGTGCTCCGAAACTTCAGACGAAACTGACAGCGTGGAATTTACGTCCTTGCTGATTTCCTGAAAAATCGTTCTTATGATTTTGTATGCGTTGTTCAAGTCGTTTATGATGATTCCGAAGTCGTTTCTTGTAACAACCTGAGCGTGTTTTATCGCATAATTTTTTTCGGCAAGCGCTCCCAAAATCGCTTTTTCTTGCTGAAGATTGTTCTTTATGTCGTAAGCGGTAACAGAAGTTGTAAGTCCGACTGAAATAAAGCCGAATACTGCCGCCGGAAAAATCACTTTTAAAACGCCCGAAACCGAAGAGTTTGATGCAATGCTAGGAACTAAAAAGGATGCCGTGATGATAAGAAAGCAGCCCAAAAGGTTTACAAGTGTCATCAGTATGATTCGTTCACGGTTTGATGAAGTAACAACTGTTTTGTCGAACGGAAGCCAGTGCAAAAAGTGCTCGAAGCGGCTGTTGAAAATTGTGTAAAAACTGATTCCGTAAAGCAGCATAAAGCCTGTGCAGATAAGAATGATTGAAAGGTACGGAGAGCTTCCTTCAAATGCGGCGAACTGCGTGTCTTTTAAGTGAATCACAAAGCAGGCGAGAAAAGGTATTGCAATTCCCAAAACTAAATTTATTGCAAAAAGCATCTTGCCTGAATATTTCAGCAAAAGATTTATTTTTCTAATAACTTCATCTGTTCCGTCATAAGTTTCTATTTTTTTGCGAAGAAATCTGTAAAAAACAAACGGACACAATGCCGCTACCACATAGGCAAGAATGGTGTAAGGCGAAAACAAAATAGTTGTAAGTTCATCTGTTGTAACAATTCCTGAAACACACAAGTAGACAGGAGCCAGCAAAAATGGTGAAAACGAAGATAAAAGCAGCAGCAAAGGAAGCTTTACATAAAATAATTTTCTGTCAGTTTCTGAAAGTTTTTGTTCCATAAAAAATATTCCTCACAAACAGTATATTTTTATAACAAATCTGTATCAAGTAAAATTTAAATTTTTTACAGAAAATAAATATCAAATTAACAATGCGTAATGTGTAATTTTTAATGCGTAATGTGCGATTTTTGCTTGTTCGTGAAATTTTTGCACTGCCTGACAAAACGTATTTTCTTGTTATGAAATTATTTCATTCGCTGCCCAGCGCATTTTTGGCTTGTTCGAAAACTTTTACGGCCTACCCAACGTATTTTTTGCTCGTGCGAAATCTTTTACGGTCTGCCCAACGCATTTTCTGTTCGTAAAATTCCTGCATTGCCATACAAAACGTATTTTCTTGCTATGAAATTATTTCACGTTTTGCCCAGCGTGCTTTTTGCTCATGCGAAAAATTCCATAAGCCGAACTGGCGTACTTTCTTCAAACGGAATAGTTCCGTTCAGCGTCCGCAAGTAATTTTTTGGAACGGAATGATTCCGCAGTATGCCAGCACGTACTTTTGATAAACGGAATGATTCCGCGAGGAGAATTTATTTGCTTTTACGAAACGGAATAATTTTGTAAACTGCCGGCACATACTTTTAGCGAACGGAATAATTTTTTCAGTATAAAATCACCTTGACAGCCGATATTTAGTTTATTATATTCTTTGTTAGTTACATTATGTAACTAATTTGATTGTAACGAGGCGATTCATGAAAAAACTGGTTTCTTTTTTATTTGCATTGTTTGTCGCAACCGGCATTTTTGCGCAGTCTAAAAACACACAGAAAATGAGCGTTGTATTCGGCGGAAAATCCTACGAGCTTAATCTTTCTAAAAACAAGACATCCGAAGTTTTCGCAAAAGCCGTAAACGGAAAAAGCCTTTCGATGTCAAAATACGGCGGATTTGAGTTTTATAGCTACACCGCGCTTGACTACGAAAAAAGCGACTTTTCAACTTCCGCTTACAAGGCAGGGCATGTCTATTACAACTTGAATTTTCAGGCGATTTCCGTTGCTTACGCTGACCACAGCATAGGCTCTGCAAAGGCGGTTGAAATCGGCGAATTTGCGGACAAAAGCGTTTGCGGCGCGCTGAAAAATCTTTCAAGCGGAAGCGTTTTTGCTTTCAGTCTGGCTGAATCCGTTGCGTCTGCTTCTGAAAAATCTTCTTCCGTTTCTTCAGGCTCAAAAAAGCTCGTTGTTTACTACAGCCTTACAGAGACAACCGCGAAACTTGCAAAGCGCATTGCCGACGAAACCGGCGCGGACTTGTTCCGGCTTGAGTGCAAAGTTCCGTACTCAAAAAATATGAACGAGTGCGGCCGCGAGTCAAAGGCGGACATAAAAAACGGAGTTCACCGCGAGCTTGCTTCTGTTCCGAATCTTTCTGGCTGCGATGTGGTTTTTGTGGGAACTCCTGTCTGGTCGGACGACATGGCGAATCCTGTTGAGACTTTTCTTTTGCAGGCGGACTTGCGCGGAAAAACCGTTGTCCCTTTCTGCACCTACTGGTCTAGCGGACGCGATTCAACACTAAAACGCATTTGTGATTTGAGCAAAGGTGCGAAAACTCTTGACGGAATCGGACAGGCTCACGCGCAGACAGCGGACGTTTCCACTTGGCTTAAGAAAATCGGTTTGAAATAAGCGGGGAAAGTTGTCATTGTCCGGCTCGACCGGATAATCTCCTGTAGTGAATACGTCTGGTCAATGTTCGTATAAACCTAAAATAAAGATTGCCTTGTCACGCAAGGCAATGACAAAAAGACGGAAAAACTTATGAAAAAATCAGTTTTGTTTTTTGGAGCATTTTTAGTGATGACCGCAGCACTTGCGGCAGAATCTGGCAAACCGGCTGGACAAGCTGAAAAAACTGTAAGACTGAACAGCGGCTACGAAATGCCGGTCGCGGGGCTTGGAACATGGACTTTGACAGGCGAAACCTGCGAGAATGCCGTTTATTCCGCGCTCAAAACCGGCGTGCGTCTGATTGACACCGCAAAATACTACGGAAACGAGGCGGAAGTTGGCAGGGCAATTCAGCGTGCGCTTGCGGAAAAAATCTGCATACGGGAAGAGATTTTTTTGACGACAAAGATTGTTCCGTGGTCGTCTGATCCTGCGGCGGACATAGAGGATTCGCTTGAAAAACTAAAAGTTGACTACATAGACTTGTGCCTGCTCCACCAGCACGGAAGCGGCGACGACAAGGTTTACCGGGCTATGGAAAAGGCGTGCAAGGAAGGAAAAATCCGCTCGATTGGAATCTCGAACTTTTACACGCCACGCGAGGTAGAGCATTTTGTCCGCGATTTTGAAATCAAGCCTGCGGTAATCCAGAACGAGAACCACATTTTTTATCAGGGAACAGTGTTGCGCGACTGGTGCGCAAGATACGGAATCCGCATGGAAAGCTACTATCCGTTCGGCGGCCGCGGCCACACAAAGCAGAGCCTTGAAAATCCGGTGATTTTGAAAATCGCCACCGCCCACAAAAAAACTTCCACCCAGGTGATTGTCCGCTGGCACGTTCAAAGCGGATTTATCGCGATTCCCGGCAGCTCAAACCCAAAGCACATCGTCGAAAACTACAATATTTGGGATTTTTCTTTGACTGACGGCGAAATGGCGCAGATTGCAAAACTGAACACCGGAAAAAGGTATGAAAACTGGTAGAAAACTGAATTGCGTTAGGCTATGGAGCACCTGCGAAGCAGTCCACTGGAGCGAACGAAGTGAGTGAAGCGGATGAGCGGATAGCGAAGTGCGGAACAGCCGACCCGAACGAAGGAAGCGCAAGCGAACAGAGTGAGGGGAACGCCCAAAAGCTTTATATTATAGAAAGAAAATGGAGAAATCATGACAAAAGAAGAATTTTCTAAAATTGACAAATTTGGAGTCGGAGAACCAAACGAGGCTTTTGCAAAGTATTTTATCGGGCAGTCGTTCTTAAAGCTGCTTACGGATGCGAAAAAGGGCGAGGTTCCGATTTTCAACGTTACGTTTGAGCCGGGCTGCCGCAACAACTGGCACGTTCACCACGCAACGAAGGGCGGCGGACAGGTTTTAATCTGCACGGCTGGAAGCGGCTGGTATCAGGAATGGGGAAAAGAGGCGGTTTCAATGGAAGAAGGAAGCGTCATCGTGATTCCTGCGAACGTGAAGCACTGGCACGGCGCAAAAAAAGACAGCTGGTTCAGTCACATAACGTTTGAGCCGGCGGGCGAGAAAACTTCCAACGAATGGCTTGAGCCTGTCAGCGACGAAGAGTACGGAAAACTTGGGGAATAATTCCTATTGACAATCTGCGCTTTGTAAGTCATAAATTAACAAATTCTATTTTTATGGAGCGGAAAATGCAGATTGTTGAATACGACCCGAAATACAAGAGCGACTTTGTGCGGCTGAACACGGAATGGCTTGAAAAACTTTACTACATTGAATCCTACGACCAGTATGCGATGGATCATGTTGAGGAGCTTATCGAAAAAGGCTCGATGGTCTATTTTGCTGTTGAGGACGGAAAAGTTCTTGCGACGTGCATGATTGAGCCGCTCGGAGACGATGTCTGGGAAGTCTGCAAGCTGGCGGCTGCCGGTCAGTATACGGGAACTGGAGCCGGCTCTGCTGTTTTAAAAGCCTGCATGGATTATGCGGTTTCTCACGGCGCGAAAAAACTTTGTCTGATTACGATTTCCGGCTTGAAGCCTGCAATTCATCTTTACAAAAAGTTCGGATTCGTTGAAATTCCGTACAGAAAAGAAGTCTGGCATTCAGAAAAAGCCGATGTTGAAATGGAATATATTGTGAAATAAGGAAAACTGAAAAATCAGAGCGGCTTCATTCGTTTGCCTTGCAGTGCAAGTCATGGCGGAGAAAAGATTGTTCTGTTCCTCTGTTATTCCCGTACTTGATGTGGGAATCTTTTTTTTGCTGAGTGTAGATGATTTTCGCCTGCGTTAAAATAACGTTCCTTGAACTGGCGTGATTTCTTCAAACGGAATAATTTTGCGAGCAGAAACCAATCTTTTTTTTATGAACGGAATCTATGACAAAAGAGGACAGAAGCCGTCCGGTAATTTTTATTCAATTTCAGCGGAAAAATTATCCAGTGTGCTTTCCGTCCATTTTCGACTTAGTTCTGGATATGTTTCTTCAAGTGAAAGAAAATATGTGAGCGCGGCCGGAAAATTTCCAGTGTAATAATAAGATTCGCCAAGATAAAAATTTGCTCTGTCTGTAACTTGCTTGTTTCTATTTTGCGCAAGGAATTTTTTCAGAGCATCAATTGAATCTGAATATTTTTTCTTTATAAATGAAGTGCGAAGAATTTCAAACAAAAGATATTCATCTCCACCGGCTGGACTTATCAAGTCTTCATCAAAAATATAAACCTGCAAAACTTTTGTCTGTTCTTTTTTTGATTTTAAAAGCGGCTGAATTTTTTTGCGTGAACTTTCGCTGATTTTAGTTTCCTCAGGCTTTGAAGTTTCTCCAAGGACGTCTACAAGCGGCAAAGGAAGTTCGCGCATTTTGTCTTCGTATTCTTTTTTTGCCTGTGGAGTTTTTTTGATTGAAGGCTGACCAAGATAAATTGCGGCGGAAGCTTTGATTCCTTCAGTTGTTGCATTTACTCCAGGAAGCACAAGTCGGACTGGAGTTTCAGTTTTAAGCGATTTTTTTCCGTCGAGCTGCTCATCATAATAGATTTCGCTATTGCCTTGTTTTTTTTCGTTTTCTGAAATCATTGTGATTACGGCGTAAAAATATTCACTTGTATCTCTTGGCGAGTCCGTGTAGGAATCTGTAATTTTTTCTACAGTTGCCAAAGGCTGGCTGAATTCAATTTGATTGTAGCTTGTAAAAGGCTTTTTGTTTCTGTAGATTATAAAAGAAGAAATTGAGTCTGTGTCATTTTTTGGCAGAATCCAGCTTATTGAAATTTTTCCGTTTTCAGCCTGAATTGCGTTGATTCCTGTAACAACTGGGCGTTTGTTTTGCGCAAATAAAATTGAGAATGAAAAAACTAAAAGTGCCGATGAAAAAAATTTTCTAAATGAATTTGAAATTTCCATATTTTGTATTTTGGACTAAATTCCGCTGATTTTCAAGTGTATCTTGCATTTGGCGCGGTTTGACAATGTCTGGCGTTTGATTTATTCTATTATATATATGTTTATTTCTGTAATTATAGAGCCAGGCGGACTTGATAGCGGCAAGATGATGGTGGACATTCTTTCCAGATATGGATTTCAGAAAATTCAGCGTTCTTGTTGGGAAAGTTTAAAACTGAATGAAACTGAGCTTTCCGCCTTGAAAAAAGATTTGGACAGAGTTACTGATTACTATGATAAAATCAGAATTTATCAGTTTCCTTTGAACGGACTTTTTGTTATTACAGAAATGAAACAGAAAAAATGGCGCAAATGCTGCTTTAACGGAACTGCGCGGCCTAAAAATTAAAAAATTTGAGGATAATTATGATTGAGGATTTTCAGGAGCCTATTGCACAGCTGAAGGCAGATGTTTCAGCTGTTTGGGGGCGTCTTTGACGTTGATGACATCAATAAAAAAATAGCTGAAAAAGAGGCTCTTACAACTGCCCCCGGATTTTGGGACGACAATGCCAAGGCTACAAAAATAATGAATGACATAAAGCTTTTAAAAGGAAGAATTGAGCCGTGGCAAGATTTGGTTCAGCGGGTTGACGACCTTGAAGCTTTGTATGAACTTGGGCTTGAAGAAAATGACAAGAGCATTGAGGCAGAATTAAAAGATCAGTACGAAAAAGCAAAAGCTGATTATGAGCATCAGAGCATTTTAAATCTTCTTAGCGATGAAGTTGACAAGAACGACTGCTTTCTTTCTGTTCATGCTGGTGCTGGCGGAACTGAAGCTTGCGACTGGACATTTATGCTTAGCCGTATGTACCAAAGATGGGCGGAACGTCATGGATATAAAGTTGAAGTTCTTTCTCAGGAAGAAGCGGAAGGCGGGCTTAAGTCAATCAACATGAAAATTTCAGGACCTTATGTTTATGGATATACAAAGGGCGAAGCTGGAGTTCACCGTTTGGTTCGCATAAGTCCGTTTGATGCAAATGCAAGGCGGCACACTTCGTTTGCTTCTGTTTATGTTTTTCCAGTTCTTGATGACAGCATAGAAGTTAATATTGATCCGAAAGACTTGCGCGTGGACACTTATCGTTCTGGCGGAAAAGGCGGTCAGCACGTAAACAAAACTGAATCCGCAGTCCGCTTTACTCATATCCCAACCGGAATCGTTGTTGCTTGCGACAGTGAACGCAGCCAGCTTATGAACCGCGCATCTGCAATGAGCATTTTAAAGTCAAGGCTTTACGAATATTATAAGGAAGAACGCGAAAAGGAAAATTCGAAATTCGCAGGTGAAAAAAAAGACATTTCTTTTGGAAGCCAAATTCGCTCTTATGTTTTTCAGCCTTACACAATGGTAAAAGATCATCGCACAAAATATTCAGTGGGAAATATTCAGGGTGTAATGGATGGCGACATCGACGGATTCTTGGACGAATTCCTTTCAGCAAAATGGAAAGATCTTCCTTCTTCATCAGATGACGATGGAGATGATTTGTAGAGATGAATTTTCTCTTTCGGAAATATAAAAGATTTTTTTTTATTTTTTCTCTTTTGTTATTTTTGACAGAGAATATTTTTTGTGAGTCTTGGATTCTTGCTGCACAAAAATTTGATTTTGTCAGCGGGAAATCTTTGAATTCCACAGAGCAAGATTTGTCTTCTATAATTCCTCAACTTATAATGGAAAAAATTTCTGAAGGGCTTTCGCGCAATACAACGCCGCAGGAAATGTTGGACAGGTCCTTGAATAATTTGCTTGTTGAACGCCAGTCGTTGTTTCTTCAGCTTTCAAAGGAAATAAAAACGCGAGATGCAATTTTTCTTTCGTCTGGAAGCAAGAGAAGAATTCAAAAAAAAATTTTAGTCCAAGAAAAAAAAATTGATGAAATAAAAAATCAAATTGACGAGAACTTGGAAAAAACTCATCAGCTTTATGATGAATTTAAAAATACAAATTCTTCTCAAGAAGAAAAAGTAGAATCCAGTTTTAGTCCGCTTCCGTTTAATCCGTTAAAAAATCTTTTTGTGAAAAAAAAATCTCCGCTTCTTCCGGAGACACAAAATGAAAATGTTTCTTTTTATAAAGAAAACGCTTATGAACTTTTTTCTCCTTCAAAGGAAGCTCTTGATTCCGGAATTGAAAGCCGTAAGTTTGAAAATGAAGTCGTAGCTGCAAAAATAAACGGACTTATAAGCGGAAGCATTATTGTTTATGGCGAATACTTTTCAATTTCATGTGCGCTTTATAATTTTCCAGGAAAAAAAATTCTTGGGCAGGTTACAGAAATTGGTTCGTTAAAGAACTATATTTCCGTTGCAGAAAATGCGGCGAATTATTTTGTTCCAATTATTGTAAACAGTTTCCCTGTTGAAATTCGTTTTGAAATTCAGCCGCCTGAAGTTTTTAAAGATGCAATTGTTTCTGTTGATGGAAATGTTTACAAAAATGCGCCAGAAAAAATTTTTGTTCCATCTGGAAATCATTCTATAACAATTGAGGCATCTGGATACATTCCACGTTCTATAAATTATAATTTTGAAGGCTCTAAAATTTTTAAACTTCAGGGAAATATGAAACTTAAGTCAGAAGTTTCTAGCTCAATTGAATTGAAAAAAAATTTGGAAAAAGGATTTTTATATTCCGGAAGCGATTTGCTTTCTGAAATTTCAGATGAGAATTCTTTTGCGAAAATTTCTTTTGATGGAACTCCTGTCATTGGACAATTTAAATCTACGCAAGATGAAAATGCTTTATTCTTTTTTTATGTGCCGGAAATTTTGCAAAAAAATCAAGCTCGTCTTTCTGTAAAAGGAAAAGCTGTAAATCATTCAGAGTATATTGACAAGCGGAGAATTGCAGCCTACAGAGCTTATACGGCTTTGGTTCTTTCTGTTCCGTTCACTTTGTATTCAGTTGGAAAAAATAATTCAGTTACAAATGCTTATAATCAAGGTTCTTTAAAAGATTATGACGAAGTTTTAAAATGGAGACGCTACGGAGCTATTTCCAGCGGAATAACTTTTGCGTGTCTTGGATTTTTTGGTTTTGAACTTGCACGTTATCTTATCGCTGCAAATTCTTTACTTCCTTCAAATGCAAAAGAAATTCCTTCATCTGAAATTTCGGATTCGGCTTGGACTGAAATTCAAGAAGAGTAAAATTTTTAGGAGTTAAAAATATGGCGAAGATTTCATTTTCAGAAAAATTAAAAAATCTTTTTGGCGGAAAGAAAAATTTCTCTGAGGACTTTTTTGAGGATTTGACTGACGCTTTGATTGAAGGTGATTTGGGCGCAAAAAATGCAGTTGAAATTGTTGACAGCCTTGCGTCCTTTTGTAAGAAAGAAAAGAAATTTTCTCCTGAAGAAATTACTGCCGAACTAAAAAATATTCTGATTAAATTTTTAAATCCAGTTTCAATTGAACCTTCAAATGAAAAAGTAAATATTTTTATGGTTCTTGGCGTGAATGGTGTTGGAAAAACTACAACCGTTGCAAAAATGGCAAAAATGTATTCTGAAAAAAACGTCAATGTAATTATGGCTGCGGCTGACACTTTTCGCGCAGCGGCAGTTGATCAGCTTTCTATGCATGGTGAAAAACTTAAAATTCGTGTTGTAAAGCATCAAATGGGAAGTGATCCAAGCGCAGTTGTTTTTGATGCGGCGGATGCTTGCAAGGCGAACAATGGCGGACTTGTAATTGCCGATACTGCTGGGCGTCTTCATAATAAAGAAAATCTTGTGAATGAACTGAAAAAAATTGACAGGATTTGCGCCTCTAAAGCTGATGAAGGATGCTACAAAAAAATTCTTGTAATTGATGCAACAACAGGACAAAACGCTGTAAGGCAGGCGGAAGTTTTTAATGATGCAGTTGGAATTGATGCTGTTGTTCTTACAAAATATGATTCGACTGCAAAAGGCGGCGCGCTTGTTTCAATTGGAAAAGATTTAAATATTCCGGTGCTGTTTGTTTGCACTGGAGAAAAATATGAAAATATGGAATCTTTTGATCCTAAAAAATATATGGATGAATTTGTTGGAACAGAGTGATGTCTTTTTTTGAAGCTTTGTTTTTTTTATATCTTTTGTTTCCTGTTATAAATGAAAATCAGTTTTTGATTTCTTATGCAATGAAAGGAAATATTTCTCTTGAGAAAATTGAGGAATTACAAACTGAGCTAGGAAAATTTTTAAATTCAGACGAAATCGATTTTGAATTTTATGAGAAGTCAAAAAAAAATCATTCTGAATTTTACATAAGAAATTCTCTTGGAAGACTTGTGTTTTTTAAATTTGACAATGAACTTTTAAGTGTTTCAAAGGAACTTGAAAATTTTTCCTGCACGTCTGTAAACGAAGATCAGTTTTCTCGGGTAAAATATAATTCGGATTATAAGCCTGTTGAAAAAATTGTCTGGGAAAATAAAAACACTGTTGCAGATTCAAAAATTGTTTCAAAGGAAAACTGGGAATATTCAGGTGAATATATTTTTTCAAATAAAGAAGATTTTAAAAATAAAAAAAACTATGAGATTCGATACAACAAAGATTTTCTTCCGATTTATGTTGTGGAATATTGTTATATTCAAAATTCAGAGTCAACAGAAGAAATGCCTTTGCCAGAAATAAAAACTTTAATGAAAAAAAATTTCTTTTCTTATGACAACCAGAACCGACTTTTATTTGATGAAGAAATTTTCTATGATGAAAAAAAAGAAGGCAAGGAAATTTACAGAAAAAAAAATGTTTATAATTATACAGGCAAAAGTGAAAATGCGGATTTTGAATTTTATGAAAATGGAAATTTAAGATTTTCTATAAAATATTCAAATGATGATGATTTTGTTGAGACTGTATATTTTCCGGACGGAAAATTTATGGAAACAAAATTTGTAAATGGTGAAAAAATAAATTGAAAAAAATTTAATGAGGATTAAATTGAAATCAGATTTTAAGTGGATATGTTTTGTTGCCCGTCGCATAAGCAGAATAAATAGAAAAGGTCGCACTGCGGCTGCTTCGTATTTGGCGGCACTGGGAATCGCGCTTGGTGTAATGGCATTAATTGTTATAATGAGTGTTATGAATGGTTTCCAAATGGGATTTATAGACTCCATAATGGAAATTTCGTCATACCATGTTCAGGTATCTAAAGTTCAAGACGGTTTGTTTGAAAATTGGTGCAGTGAAAATAAAAAAGTTGTTTGTGCAATTCCTTTTTATGAAGCGCAAGGACTTATGGTTGGAAATTCAGAAAAGCAATGTGCTTCAATTGTCCGGGCAGTTCCAGAAAATATTATGGAATCTGATTTTGGATTTAAAGACAAACTGAAAATTGTTGCAGGAAAATTTAATTTGTCTAGTGCAGATTCAATTGTTGTGGGCAGCACTTTGGCGTACAACTTGAATCTTAGAATTGGGAGCAGAGTAAATATTGCGGCGCTTAGTGGATCAAGTGATACAAGCTTGCTTTCTACAAACCGGCAATTTGTTGTAAAAGGAATTTTTCATTGCGGCTATGCGGAAATAAATTCCTCGTTTTCATTTATAAATTTTGATTCTGGAAAAAAGATTCTCGGGAATTCCGCAGAAGAAAAATATGGAATAAAATTAACTTCGGCTTCAAAAGATTCTTCGTTTATAAAACAATTCAAAAATGTATTTTATCAGTCCAAAGCAGTGGGGTGGCGCGAATACAACCGAAGCTACTTTGGAGTTCTTCGCATGGAAAAAAATACGCTGTTTGTTATTGTGCTTTTGATTTTTGTTGTTGCTGCGATAAATATTTTTAATTCAATGAAGAAACTTGTTTTGGAGCGAAAAAATGAAATTGCAGTTCTTTCTGCGCTTGGGGCTTCTGAAAAAAATGTACAGAGTATTTTTGTTGTTCAAGGAATATTCACAGGAACTTTGGGAGCTGTAACAGGGCTTTTTCTTGGTGTTTTTATTTCGCTGAATATGAAGACAGTTTTTAATTTGCTTGCTAAGATTCAGTTTGGAATCGAATATTTTTTTACAATGATTTTTAATTCTGGAGCTGAAAACTTTGTGTCAGAAAATCCAATGTTTGCAATTTATGCAAAAATTCCTACAAGAATTTTTTTGCATGAAGTTATTTTTATTTTTCTGTTTGGAATTTTTTCAGCGGTTGCGGCAACTTGGCTTGCTAGCCGGAATGTTTTGCGAATGACTGTAACGGAGGTTTTGCGCGATGAGTAATCAGAATATTATTTTATCAATAAAAGATTTGGAAAAAACTTATAAGACTTCAAGCGAGGAACTTGCAATTTTGAAAAAACTGAACATGGAATTAATGCAAGGCCAAACTTGTGTGATTGTCGGAAAAAGCGGAAGCGGAAAGTCGACTTTGCTGAATATAATTGGCGGCTTGGACAAAGCTACTGGAGGAACTGTTTGTGTTGGCGGAATGATTGTAAACTCAATGTCAGAAAAGCAGCTCGTAAAATTCAGACGTGAATTTCTTGGAATGATATTTCAGTTTCATTATCTTTTAAAAGATTTTACTGCATTGGAAAATGTTTTTCTTCCGGCATTTATGGCTGGCGTTTCTAAAAAAGATGCGATGGAAAAAGCCGAAGAACTTTTGTGTGCCGTTGGTTTAAAAGAAAGAATGTCGCATTTGCCTTCTGAACTTTCTGGTGGAGAACGGCAAAGAGTTTCTGTTGCAAGAAGTCTTGTGAATAATCCCGAACTGATTTTGGCTGATGAGCCTACAGGGAATCTTGATCCTGCAAATGCCGAGGCTGTTGGAAATATTCTTTTTTCACTTTCAGAAAAATATGGAAAAACATTGATTCTTGTTACACATGATATGAATCTTGCTTCAAAAGGTCAGAGAAAATTTTCCATAGAAAACGGACAACTTCAGGAGCTTGAAATATGACTTTTAGTTCATGCTTGATGTATGCAAAAAAAATATTTTTTTCAAAGTCTCAAGGTTCTGATTCGGGAATTGGAAAACGCAGTCTTACTGGTGCCATTGCTTGCATTGGAATAAGCTTGGTTCCGATGGTTGTTCTTCTTGTTGTTACAAACGGAATGGTTCAGGGAATGACAAGCCGGATGATAAAACTTTTTTCACGTGATATTTCAGTTTCAGTTTATAAAAATTCTATGTATTTGAATTCCTGCAAAGATTTTACTTTGGCGGCTGAAAAGTTTACAGACATAAAAGGCGTAGAAAAAGTTTTTCCGGAAGTTAGAGGAATGGCTCTTGCTGCTGGAAAAAGTTATAGATCTGGTGCATTTGTAAGAGGAGTCTTGCAAGATACCTTTTTGACTGATAAAAGTTTTTCTTCGCTTTTTAAAGTTGTTGAAGGAAGCACTGATTTGCCTGATTTTAGAACTGCTGTTATCGGGGAAAAAATTTCAGAGCAGCTTGGGGTTCATGTTGGAGATAATATAAAAATCATAAGCATGGATACAGCTGGAAAAAGATTTGTTCCAAAAGTTGCGCAGTTTAAAGTCGGTGGAATTATTTCAAGCGGGTATCAGGAACTTGATGCGCTATGGGTTTTTATTCCAATTGAAGCGGCCTTTAATTCTCTTGCAAAATCATCTTGTGAATTTGTTGTAGGAATCGAAACTGAAAATTCTTTTTCCGATGAGCTTTCTTCCATTGCAGAAAAAATCCAAACTTTTACATTTAAGGATGAAGGTTTTTCTGATTCCAGAGTTGAAACATGGAAAGAAGTCAATGCAACTGAACTTGAAAACTTTGCTTCAACAAAAGCCTTGCTTGTTGTAATTATGGTTATGATTGTGATTGTCGCAAGCATAAGTGTAAGTTCTTCTGTTTTGATAATTGTAATGGAACGCAAAAAAGAAATTGCGCTTCTAAAATGCGTTGGCGCATCTCCAAACGGAATTGCACTTTCATTTGTTTTAACTGGAGCTTCAATTGGTCTTGCAGGAATTTTGATTGGTGTTCCTGTTGGACTTTTAATTTCCGTGAATATAAACGAAATAATCGGCGCAATTGAATCCTGTGTGAATTTTTTTGAAAAACTTTCGCTTGCATTTTCCTTTGGTGAGTCCCATGAAATTGCAAAGTTTCATTTGCTTGACCCGGCGTATTATCTTCAGAATATTCCGATAGAAATTCCTGTAAAAGAAATTGTTGCGGTTGTTTTATGCACGCTTTTTCTTTCCGCTTTAGTTTCCTTGATTCCTTCGGTTAAAGCCGGAAAAGAGAAACCTATTGATACTTTGCGTAAAATGTAATTTATGGTACACTCACTATTTGAAAAATGAGGAAAGGTATGATTTGTGATTTTTGCCATGAACGTGAAGCTGTAATTTTTATGGAACAAACCTCAACTGACGGTTCACGCCGAAAAATAAATATATGCCTCGAATGTGCAATGGAGCGTGGAATTTCTCCAGATCCAAAAAGCATAGAATCTTCAATCGGAAATCTTTTCAGAGAACTTGCCAACGTTTCAAAAAAAATTTCAGAGCATGAAAATAAACTTTGTCCTGTCTGCGGAACTTCATTAAAAGAAATAACTAGGAATGGAAAAACTGGCTGTCCGGAATGCTATGCGATTTTTAAAAATGATGTAAGGCATTTTCTTGAAACTAACGGAGTAAAAGAAATATTTAAAGGTTCAATGCCAGCTCGTCTTTCTTCTGTTCGTTCTGTTTTAAATGACAGAGTTATTCTTCAGAATAAACTGAATATTGCAATTCAAAAAGAAGATTATGAAAAAGCTGCGATGTACAGAGATTATTTAAAGGCTCTTGAAAAGAATGCAGTTTCAGGTTCGGCGGAAATTTCTAGTGGAGAAATCGGCTGATGATGAAAAAAGCAAAAGAAGATGTTTCTGGAGCATGGTATGCCTGCGCAGGATCTGAGCAAGATATTGTTGTTGCAACCAGAGCGACTCTTTCAAGAAATCTTGCAAATTTTCCTTTTCCAGATAAATTGAATGATTCTGAAAGCGAGCGCATTCAGTCTATTGTTTTTGATGCGTTTAATTTTTTGAAGAATGCGGAAGATTTTCAGGCGGTTTCTGTTTGCAAGCTTGATGGCATTGGAAACAAGATAATGCATGAGCGTGGAATTCTTTTTGATTCAAAAGGAAAAAAGGCTGGACTTGTTCTTCGCAATGATGGAAAAATTTCTTGCACTGTAAACACTGATGATCATTTGAAAATTTCTTCATTTGTTCCAGGACTTGGAATTGAAGTTGCATCGAATTCAGTTTATGAAATTGACAATGAGCTTCAAAAAAGAATTCAGTTTGCCGCAAGCTACGAGTTTGGATATTTGACTTATTCAGTTTTAAATTCAGGAAGCGGACTTTCTGTTGTTGTAAAACTTCATTTGCCTGCTTGCTCTTTGCTTGGCTCAATAAATTCAATTGTAAAAAATATTTCAGCTGATGGATTTAATTTGCTTGCTTGCTATGGTTCTGGCGGTGGAAATGCCTTGAGCGGTTTTGGAACAAAAGGAACTTCTTTGGGCAGCTATTACATTGTTGTTCCCAAAAGCTCGGCGGGCGGAAGTGAGTTCGATCAGATTGCTTCGGTTCAATGCGCTGTTCAAAATATTTTAAAGGAAGAAAGAGCGGCACGGAAAATTTGCAAGGCTCAGCACATAACGGAAATTTCAAACTATGCGTTCCGATCGCTGGCTTTGGCAAAGAGCAGTTTTTTTGTTCCACTTAGAGAAGCTATCGACATTATAAGCGGAGTAAAGTTCGGTAAAGACATGGAAGTTTTTTCTGGAATTGAAGAGTCGGAATTACATGCTTTGCTTTACAGAGTTCAGGAAGGACATCTTGAATATGTTCTTGACAATGGAAAATTTAAATTTGAAAAAGATATTCAGGACAACCGTCCGCGTAAAATTGAACGGCTTAGAGCTTTGATTTTACAGGAAGCTTTTGAAAATATTGAAAAGTGAGGTTCCTATATGTACGAAAATTTTTCTCCTAGGGCACAGCGCATTTTGGTCGCACTTGCTCAAGATGAAGCTTATTTTTTAGGAAGCCGGCAGATTGAGCCGGAGCATATTATACTTGCGCTTTTAAAATCTGCGGAAGGTCTTGGATATGTTGTGCTTCAGCAGCTTAGAATAAATGTTCTTACTCTTCAACTTGCGATTGAACAAAGTTTGCCTTCTCGTTTTCCAGATACGGAACTAAAGACAATTCCAAATTCTGATCGTACAGAAAGGTTTTTGAATCAGGCTGCATTCGATGCCAAGACAATGCAGTGTAACTATGTTGGAACAGAACATCTTTTGTTTGCCGCAGCTACAGAGGAACGTTCCCTTTTGTGGGCATATTTAAAGCGCGCAGGAATTTCCATTGAGCAGGTTAAAAAAGCGATTGCCGATATTCAACGAAAAATACCTTCTTCTGCTGTAAAAGATTCAAAAGATTTTTCAGGCGGAAATTTTTCACAAGAAACACCTGTTCCTTTTATGGCGGATGGAAGCGCGCAAAGAAAACAAAAGCAGTCAGGAATTCTTGCGCAGTTTTCAAGGGACTTAACGCAAGATGCAAAGGACGGAAATTTAGATCCTGTTGTTGGACGTGAAAAAGAAGTTTTACGCACAATTCAGATTTTAAGTCGTCGCACAAAAAATAATCCTGTCCTTGTTGGAGAACCGGGCGTTGGAAAAACTGCAATTGCAGAATCCCTTGCGCAGCGCATTGCGAACGGTAAAGTTCCTGCTGACCTTCTTGGAAAAAAGCTTCTTCAGCTTGACTTGGCTGCAATGATTGCCGGCACAAAGTATCGCGGCGAATTTGAAGAGCGGCTCAAACGTGTAATGAAAGAAATCAAGGAATCAAAAAATATTATTCTTTTTGTTGACGAGCTTCATACTATAATTGGTGCTGGCGGACCGGAAGGCTCAATGGATGCAAGCAACATGATAAAGCCTGCTCTAAGCCGCGGTGAGCTTCAGATGATTGGAGCGACTACGACAAAGGAATATCGAAAATATTTTGAAAAAGATTCTGCGCTTGTAAGAAGATTTCAGACTGTAAAAATTGAAGAGCCTTCTGAAGATGAAACTCAAAAAATTCTTTTTGGACTAAAAAAATATTATGAAGAATTTCACCATGTTGTTTATGAAGATGATGTGATTCCACTTATTGTAAAATACAGCAAGCGATATATTTCTGAACGTTTCTTGCCGGACAAAGCAATTGATATTCTTGACGAAGCTGGAGCAGCAAAAAAATTGCAGGAGGATGTCCGTCCTGAAGAATTGGATAAGCTTGAATCAGAATACGCAAGATATAATGAGCAGAAGAGAGAGCTTGTTGCTTCTCAGGAATATGAAAAAGCCGCATATATTAGGGATCACATAAATTTACTGCGTTCAAGAATAGATGATTTAAACCGCAAATGGAAATCTTCTGACGCTGCAAAAAAACGCCGTGTTTGTGCGGATGATGTCTGCAAGATTATAAGTGAAATTTCTGGAATTGATGTTTCAAAGTTGGATGAAGGAAAGTCCGGACGTCTTTTAAATATGGAAAAAATTTTGCATGAAGAAGTTATAGGTCAGGATGAGGCTGTTGCTTCAATTTGTAGCGCAGTCCGAAGAAGCAAAGTCGGTATTTCTTCACATAAACGTCCTGTAGGTTCTTTTATTTTTCTTGGTCCTACTGGCGTTGGAAAAACTCAGCTTGCAAAGTCGCTTGCGAAATTTCTTTTTGGAACGGAAGAAGCCTTGATTCGTGTAGATATGAGCGACTACATGGAAAAACAAAATGCATCTCGTCTTGTTGGTGCGCCTCCTGGATACATTGGCTATGAAGAAGGAGGTCTGCTTACGGAACAAGTTCGCCAGCGTCCATATTCAGTTGTGCTCCTTGATGAAATTGAAAAGGCTCACCACGACATTTATAATCTTTTGCTTCAGCTTCTTGAAGAGGGCGAATTAAAGGATAACCTTGGTCATACCGTAAGCTTTAAAAATACAGTTATCATTATGACCAGCAATGCGGGCGCAAGAGAAATTACTGCGGAAAGCAAAATGGGGTTTTCTGCTGCAAAAGAAGGAATTGTTCCGTACAGCGAAATAAAATCCAGCGCAATGGAAGAACTCAAAAAAATAATGTCGCCTGAACTTCTTAACCGAATTGACGATGTGATAGTTTTCGATGCGCTTTCAAAAAAACAAATTGCGTCCATACTCGAAATTCAAATTAAAGAACTTGAAGACCGTCTTGCTGAAAAATTAATTTCACTTACGCTTAAGCCCAAAGCTAGAGAATATCTTGTTGAGCACGGATATGAACCTTCAATGGGAGCACGCCCTATGCGCCGTTTGCTTCAAAAAGAAATTGAAGATCCGCTTGCAAATCTTCTTTTGCAAAATGAAAATGCGGAAGGCGAAACAGTTTCCGTGGATTGCGTTGACGGAACTATTTCATTAAAACTCAGCAAGAAAAAAAAGAGAGCAGCAGCTGCAAAGAAAACGCAAGAACTTTCGGCGCAGGGAGCAAATCAACTTTCATAAAAAAACGAGGATAAAAAATGTTTTCAGATTTTGGAAAAAAACTTACGGGAGAGTCTGGAATTTTGCAATTGATGGAAGACTTGGGTGCGCCTCTTCCTGAGGGAAAAAAACTTTGTGCGCTTGGAGGAGGAAATCCTGCGCAGATTCCAGAACTTGAAAAAATGTACCGCGCCGAAATGGAACGCATAATGAAAGATGGCCGTGCGTTTGAAGATTTGATTGGAAAATACGATGGACCGCAGGGAAAAAATACATTTATAAATTCTGTCGCAACTTTTTTTTCAAAAAATTTCGGATGGAATGTAAAGCCAGAAAATATTGCTGTGTGCAACGGAAGCCAAAGCGCGTGCTTTTATCTTTTTAATCTTCTTTCTGGAACATTCACTTCGTCAGATGGAAAAAAAACTAAAAAGAAAATTTTATTTCCACTTGTGCCTGAATATGTAGGTTATGCGGATCAGGGAATTGAAACTGAAACTTTTGAAAGTATTCCTTCACGCTTTGAAGAATACAGCGATAACACTTTTAAATATTTTGTTGACTTTGAAAAACTTGAAGAGCGTCTTAACAAGGACAATAGCATTGCAGCCCTTTGCGTAAGCCGTCCCACAAATCCTACAGGCAATGTTCTTACCGATGAGGAAGTTATGCGGATGTCTGCGCTTGCAAAGGATCATTCTATTCCACTGATTATTGACAACGCTTATGGACTTCCGTGGCCGCATATAATTTTCAATGATGCAAAACCTTTCTGGAATGAAAATGTAATTCTTAGCATGAGCCTTTCCAAAATAGGTCTTCCAAGTTTACGCACTGGAATTATAATTGCCAGAAAAGAAATTGTTACTGCTCTTTCAAATTTGAATTCGATAATTGCGCTTGCTTCAGGAAGTCTTGGCCAGGCGATTGCTTCTAATCTTATTAAAAGCGGAAAACTGATTGATGCCGCTTCAAATTTTGTACGTCCGTATTACGAAAAGAAAAATAAATTTGCCCAAAGCCTTGTGCATAAATATTTTGCAGGAACTGATTATGCAGTGCATAAAGGTGAAGGTTCGATTTTCTTGTGGATTTTAATGCGAAAACTAAAAATCACAACAAAGGAACTTTACAAAAAACTTAAGGAGCAGGGGGTTGTCGTTGTTCCTGGCGAATATTTTTTCTTCGGAAATGGAGGCGCATTTAAAGACCATCCGCATTATTCAAAGTGCATAAGAATAAATTATGCACGCCCCGATGATGAGCTTGAAGACGGAATCAGAATTATTGCAGAAACCTACAAAGCAAATTCATAAAGGCAGGCAAATGAAAAAATTAATACTCCGCCTTTCAGTGTATTTTGCCGGACTTTTTGTTATGACAATCGGCATCGCTCTTTCTGTAAAATCAAATCTTGGAGTTTCTCCTGTCAGCTCGATTCCGTATACAATGACGCGCGTTTTTGGAATTGAAATGGGAAACGCAACGATAATTTTTCATTGCGCTTTGGTTCTTATTCAACTTTTGATTTTGCGGAAAAGTTTTTCACCTCTTATTCTTCTGCAAATTCCTGTTGGCATTGTTTTCGGAAAATTTACAACGCTTTGCAATTTTCTTGCTGATTTTTTTCCAACTCCAGAATTTTTTATTTTGCGCCTTGCATTATCTTTGCTAAGCTGCGTCTTTGTGGCAATTGGAATTTTCTTTTATGTTCCGGTGAATATTGTTCCGCTAGCAGGAGAGGGCTGCATGGGCGTAATTTCAAGAGTCGCAAAAATTGAATTTGCAAAAGTGAAAATTGCATTCGACTGCCTGATGGTGCTTGTTTCTGTGGCAACTTGTCTTTTTGCTTTGCACAACTTTGGCAGTGTTGGCATTGGAACTGTGATTGCGGCGATTCTAGTCGGCTTTATTCTTGGATTTGTCACAAAAAAGTTTTCAAAAGTCAAAGAAAGAGTTTTTGGCTTTCAAGTTTAAAGTAAAGTTAGAACTATTTATTTTATTTTTGAAAAAACAAAAAGGAATCCGCAGCTTCCTTTTATCGTCTTATCTATTTCAATGAATTTTCCTCTTTATTTCTCTGTATAACTTTGTGCAAAGTCGATTACACATTCATCTCTTCTATTTTCTTTGCATTCAGCATATCCTACGCCGGCTAAATTGTACTTTCTGTTCATAATATTTTTTCTGTGTCCGCGTGAATCTACTCCGTCGTCAATTAAAAATTTTACAACTGTATTTCTTGCGGTGTCTACGCAATAAAATATGTTTTCAGCTGTCGCCATGAATATGCCGTAGTTTTGTATTCTTTCAAATGGCGTCGAGCCGTCAACTCCTTTGTGTCCAAGCTGGTCAGTTACTACTTGGGTTTCCGCATGGTCTCTTGCAGCGCACGTGAGTGCTTTAGATGGAAGAAGCGGAGCGCGTGGACTTTGATTGTACATATAGTTTATGCATTCTTTTACAGCCGCAGGACCTTCTGTTGTGCGGGTTGTTCTGTTGTATGGACCTGCCGCCGACATTCTTTTTTCAACATAGTTATATCCATCGAAATTCTCTAGCCTTGGAACAATATATAAATCAGCGTATTGCTTTGGATTTGTTCTTGCCTTGTTCATTTCCAGAATTACGTTTTTTTCAAAATCGTCCAAGTAATCAACGTTTCTTGCAGTGTCAAGCGATTTAATGTTCCATAAAGAATTTTTGCTTTTTGATTTGGAGTTTGCAGTTTTGCTAGAATTTTGCTTGCTCTTGGCATTGGTTTGTGCTTTTTGCTGATTTCTTTTTTTGCCCGGAGCGTTGCTGTTTTTTCTGCTGGTGGAAACAGAATTCGCTGGCTTTGTTTTTTTGGGAGCAGAAGACTGGCAAAATAAAAATGCGGAAATAAAAATTGTAAATACAACAAAAAGAAATCGTTTCTTCATAACTAACCTCAATTGTGATTTTTAATCAGCTTTTATGTTGCAATGCCGTTGGTTTTACTCTTACGCTGAATGCCGGCACTTCTTTTGTTTCAAAAGTTTTTGGGTATCTTGCAAGTTCCGCTCGGAGTTTTGTTCCAAACGGAAGCTTTGTGCCCATTTTGTATTCAATTGATTTTCCAAGCTGAGCAACAAGTACCCATCCGTCATCGTCTTTTCGGCAGTTGGAAATTCCATCTATAATAAGTTTTTCAGGCAAGACAAAAGGTTGTGTTGCCATTTCAAATGTGCTCCTAACTCCAGGCTTGTAGTGAACTTGAAATCCTTGTTCTGGCGCATCTATTTTTGTAAAGATTGATTTTATCTGCTGGGAAACACGTTCATCAAGAAGACTTGAAATGCTGATTGCTTTGTCTGCGGTTTCAAGCAAATTCTGCGAAGCTCTTGTAATTGAAATTGGCGTTTTAAAATCGTAATAGATAACGAAAACTCGCACGCCTTCCGCTTTCAGGCCTGAAACAAGAACTGAAAGATCTCCATCTCCTGCATAAAGAACAAGCGTGTCAAACCGTTCATCGCGGCTTTTTGTGTAGAATTCTTTTGCTGTGTTGAATACAATTGTTGTGTCTACAGCATCTTCTTTTAATGTGGGAAGCCTTCCGTTTGAGTTTTCCTGCGAGCGTAAGTTGAATGTGTTGCGCTGAAATCCAGCTTCGTCCAGTGCCCTGTAGAATTTCTGGTTTTCACGGTCAAATTCCGCATTCGTTCCCATGAACACTTTTTTGTCCGAGAAAACGCATCTTTTTCCAGTTTTCGCTTCAATAAGTGAAGAAGTGTATTCTGTGAGAGCTGCAAAATTTATTGAGTAGTAATTTCCGTCAATTCCATCTTGCGCCAAGTGTGAAAAGCCTTTTCTTGTATAATTTCCGTCTATAACGAAACAGGCTCTTGCGATGTCTTCCATGATATATCCTCCGTATATTTTTATTCCGTGTATATTGCTTAGACTAGCTTTCAAAAGTTAGATAAGTTTTGAAAGCCAACACCTTATACATTATACACTTAATATTTTCCTTCCCTGATTTGTATATTTTGCATGCAATGTTTATATAAAAAATATAAAAAAGTTCCGCGGACTTTGCAAGCGTTTCAAAAAAATAATCAGCTGAAAACATCTTCGGGCGTTACCCCGAAGATGTTTATGACAGGCTATTTTGTTTTTATAAATCCTGTGATTGCAATAATCCAGCCGGCAATTATCATGTAAAATCCAAATGCTGCGTGCTTTAGAAATTCTTTTCCAACAAGACGTGCAAGCGCGCTGTTGTTCATCTGCACTACAAGAATTATTCCTCCCAGAATGCTTGCTGCGAGTGCAATCAGCTTAAAGAACTTTGCATTTTTTACTTTGACAAAACAAAGAACTGCACCTGCCACAGCACCGATAAAAATCAAAAGAATTCCCGTGCTTATTATAGAAGAATCTTTTGAAATAAGACTGAATCCGTTTGCTGTCTGCCCAAGAGCTTTGAACTGCGGACACAAAAATCCAATGGCGCAAATTACCATTCCTACCAAATAAAGATGCTGGATAATTCCAACGTTCTTCTTTCCCATAATTTTCCTCGCTTTAGTTTGTGTGTTGTATGTGATTTTAAAAATACGCTGCTTTGACTTTGTAAGAACTTAAAATCCTCCTTATCTGATTTTAAAGAATATTCCGAGCATTGCGACAGTGATTAAAAGCTGAATTATCATAAACTTGACAAGCACTTGTGTTGGAGACCAGCCTTTGTTTTTTCTCATGTGGTCGTGCAAAGGAAATCTTACTGTTTCAAAAATTGAAATATGGAAGAATCTTTTAAGCGCGACTTTTAAAAGTCCTACGCCGCCGTTTACAAAAATAATTGAAGAAGTTGCAAGGAATAAGAATGGGTTTCCGCTTACCATTACGCAAACGCCAATAAAAAATCCCAGCGCGCGTGAGCCTGCGTCTCCCATGAGAACTGAACTTGGAAACGCATTGTGCCACAGGTAGCCCATAAGAACTCCGGCAAGACAGAATGTTATTATTGCCCAGGAAGCTCCGTCTTTTAAATGCGGAACAAGAAGATATGTTGAAATATCAACGTGTCCAAGCACAATATAAAAAAGCGCGCCCATAGTCAAAAGAGCAATCAGAACTAAAGTTGAACTTAATCCGTCTACTCCGTCTGTGCAGTTTGTTGTGTTTACAGACATCCAAAGCATTATCACGGTTATGGCAACATAAAGCCAGCACGGAATGTGAATCGTAGTTGAAAAGAATGGAAACCAGAATCTAAGCCTTCCGTCTGGAGAAGTCTGAGAAAGGTAATGCATTAAAAGAAATGCCGCTGCAACCGCAATCACAAAATCCAAAAGTGCCTTTCTGTATTCTCCCCAGCCTTTTAAGCTTCTGTCGTCCAAAAATCCTGTAAGCATCATAAGCCAAGTAAGCGCGAGAATTCCAGATTGAAGATAATCTAGCGGAACAATTATAAAGCAGAGTATTACAAAGATTGTTATGAACACGGCTCCGGAACCTGTAGGCTTTCCTTTTGCGGCTTCTTTTGTCAGTGTGAATTCTCTTCCTCTGTCGCTTGGAAGATACTTGTAGAATTTTGGAATTAATACTTTGGAAAGAAAAAATCCTGTGTAAAGCGCAAGCGCAATAAGAACTGTATATGACTGAAAAAGCCTAGCCGGTCCCCAAAAGTTTTTTAGCAAGCCGCCAAGATAGTAAATCAAAGTAAGACCCCTTTTATTGTAATTTTATAATAATATCATAAAAGCAATCAGCGTTCAATGTGTATTCTTTTGTTTGATTTGAGCCGTGCCGATTTGATATGTTGATTTTTGCTCGTAATATTTTTATAATTTACAAAGTGTTTTTAATAAGTCGGATTTTTTTTCTTGCTGGGAGAGTGAAGGGAGTTTTCTGTGCCGGTTGAAGATGAAGAGTTTTTTGCTGAAAATATTGAAAATGTCAACAGGCTTACAACTGGCATTTTGCTGCTTGGAAATGTTCTTGCGCCGCTTTTTATTGTTATCAGCAAGATTGGCATTTTTGAAATTCCCTATTCATATTCGGTTACACTTGGAATCGTCATAGCTTTATTTTCTATTATTCAGAGCGTTTTTGTCTATGTTTTCCGCTGGCACAGAATTCCCATGGTTTTCGGGCTTTGCGTTATGGCGGCGATTCTGGCATACATGGGAACAAACGGACATATCGGAATAAATATTTCTTATGCGCTTGTAGTTTTTCTTAGCTGTCTTTATTACAATGCCGTGCTTACAAGATGCATTGCGCTTGTCTGCTATGTTTTTATGATTGTTTCAATTTATTTCCGCGCAAAAATTATGTGTGTCAGCTTTAACACAACTGAAAGCTTTTACTTTTTTTCGCAGAGCGCAGGTTTTACAATTGAATTTGTTTTTTCATACATTATAGCGGTTGCTCTTTCTAAAAGAAGCCATTCCACTCTTAGCCGCGCGCTTACAAAGGCTTTTCAGTTGAAAGATACTCAAATGAAGATTATGGAATTTATTCCAAGAATGCTTGAAAGCCACGAGCTTTTTACAGGTCACCACGTTCGCCATACTGTTAAATACGTCGAGCTTATTTCAAGGGAACTTGTAAAGGAAGGACATTACAAGGAAATTCTTACGGAGCAGGCAATTTCTGTTTATTCCGCTGCGGCAAACTTGCACGACATTGGCAAAGTTCACATTCCGGACAGCATTCTTAACAAGCCAGGAAAATACACTTATGAAGAATTTCAAATGATGAAAGCTCATCCTGCTGAAGGAAAGAGACTTGTGCAGCTTTTGCCTATGATAAACAGAGGCTGGTTCAATATGATTGCGGAACAGATGGCTTACTGCCACCATGAAAAATACGACGGAAGCGGTTATCCGAACGGACTTTCAGGAAATGAAATTCCACTTTGCGCTCGCATAATGGCTGCCGCTGATGTTCTTGACGCTCTTTTAAGCTGGAGACCTTATAAACAGCCGTTTTCTATTGAGCGCACAATTGAAATTTTTAAGGAATCAAGCGGAAGCCATTTTGAGCCTTGCATTGTGGATGCCGTTATAAATATTGCTTCGGTTATTGAAGAAGTGTCAAAGTCATTTCGCAAGCAAGAAATTGAAGACGAGCAGAAAGAGTACGACTGGAGGCTTCAGCTTGTTGAAGGCCGTGAAAAGAACAAGTAAAACATTTTCAAAGCAGTTTTGTTTTTGCTGTCATTATTGTGCAGCAACCCGATAATCTATTTTTGCATTTTAATATCAGATTTGTATCTGTGATATTTCTAAAATTCTCGGCGAGAATTTATTAAAAACACGCCGTACTTTTTAAATTTTACGCCGAGAATTTTTAAAAACTCGGCGTGTTTTTTTAGGCTTTTGTGAATCCGGCTCCTATTTTGTTCATGGCTTCAAAGAATTCAGGAAAGCTTACAGAACAGCATTCCGCGTCTTTTACTTTTACTTCTTGGCCTTCTTTTAATCCAAGCCCTAGACAGGCAAGGCTCATTGCAACTCTGTGGTCAAGGTAGCTTTCAACTTCTGCGCCGTGCAAGATAAAGTCAGGGTTTGCTTTGCCGTCAGCAAGAACTGGCGAATGTCCGTGGATAACCAAAAAGTCTTCGCCTTCTTCTACTTGCGCACCGAGTTTTTCAAGTTCGCTTTTTAAAACTTTTATGCGGTCTGTTTCCTTTCTGCGGCAAACTCCAATGTCTTCAATAAATACAGTTCCTTCCACAAAGCACGAAACTGCGGCAAGAGCGCAAACTGCATCAGGAAATCCAGAAAGATTTACGTGAAGCTCTTTGTCTTTTAAAAGTTCCGTGGAAAGTCTTCCAATTCCGTTTGTGGCTTTTTTTCCGCCGCGCACTTTGAGTAAGCAGTTTTCCTTGTCAAGCACAATGTCTGCTCCGAGGGATTTTAGAACTTCGACTATTGCTTCATCTCCTTGAGTTCCGCTTAAGTCTACGTTGTCAATTACAAGCTCGCTGTCTGTAATCAAGGCTGCAATCAGCGGAAATGCCACAGCTTCCCAGTCGCTTGGAATTACTTTGTCGAATGCCTTTATTTTTACAGGACCGTCAACTTCTATATGCTTAAAGTCCTCTGACATTCTGACTTTTACTCCGCAGCTTTCAAGCCATTTTTGGGTCATGTAAAGATAAGGAGTTTCTTTTGGATTTGAAAGTTCGATTTTAAGAGTTCCGTTCAGCCTGCAAGCTGCCATCATCATTCCGGAAACATACTGGCTAAGTTCGCCTCCTGTTTTTAATGTGTTGTTTGCATTTATAGGGCCTTTTATGAGCATTGGACAGGTTCCGCTTTTTTCTTCCGCAGTGAATGCCTGAGCTCCAAGTTGTCTTAATGCGTCTACAACGTGGCTTACGGGACGTTTTCTTATGCTTTCGTCTCCAGTGAATACGCTCCAGCCTTCAAATGTAGCTGCAATTGGCGACATAAAGTAAAGCAGCGAGCCGGAATTTCCTACGTCAACGATGTTGCTTGGCAAATGAATTTCGCTTCCTGCTCCTTGGACTGTCCAAGTCTGTCCGATTTTTACCGACCCTTCTTCCAGTTTGATTTTTGCGCCCATAAGAGGAACTGCACGGCTTGCGCTAAGACAGTCTGCGCTTGGAAGTGGATTGTGTATATATGAAGTTCCTTCTGCAAGGGATGCAAGCAAAAGCGCTCTGATTGTATGTGACTTAGAGCCTGGAACTTGAATATGTCCGTTGATGTTTGTTTTTTTTGCAATGATTTTCATAGATGCTGATTATAGCAAAAAAAGAATCTGTACGCAATTTGCTTTATTTGCGCAATGGAACGAAAGTTTGTCTTGTTTGCATAAAAAAAGGCACTGCACGAATTTGCGCAGCGCCATAAATACTTTATGAACTTGCTATTCAGAAAATCTTATTTCCTGCCAAAGCTCATTGTATTTGTCCAAGTCTTCTCCAAGATCTTCTTTTAGAACACAGTTTGACATTTGGTCTGCCTCGTACATTGCTTTTGTTGTCATGTACTGGGCGGCGTCTTTGTTCACAAAGCAAGGAAAGTGGAATGCGTCAAGGAATTTAGCGTAGACTTCCGGGCGATGAATATAGTTTACAAATTCATTGGCTAGGTCGTAGTGAGGAGCATCTTTTAGAATGCACATGCTGTCAAGGTAAGAAGGTCCGCCTTCAGCTGGAATAAAGAAATCGATTGTTTCTTCCCATTTATCTTCTGGAACTTCGCCGAAAACAACTTCTGCATATCCTTGGCAAAGCCAGAAGTCGCCGGAAGCAAATGACTTTCCGAATCCTTCAGCGTCGAACTTTACGAGGTTTGGCTTCCAGTTTTTTATTATGTAGTCCGAAGCTTCTTTCAGCTCGTTTTTGTCAACTGTGTTTATGCTGTAGCCAAGTGTTGTAAGAGCGTCCCCGATAACTTCGCGCATATCGTCCATCATTGTGGCGTGTCCTGCAAACTGCTTGTCTGAAAAAATATTCCAGGTTCTTTCATATTCCGCGGAAACTTTTGTCTTGTTCACGGCGATTCCAGCGGCTCCAAGATAATATGGAACGCAATATTTCATCTGAGGATCGTAATCTGCCTTTTCAAACACAAGCGGATTTATGTGGCTTTTGTTTGTCATCTTGCTCTGGTCAAGCTCACGGAACATTCCCTGCTTAATCATAATAGAGCAGTAGTCCTGGGACGGAACAACTATGTCGTATCCTTTTGCTCCTGCTCTTAGCTTTGCGTACATTTCTTCATTTGAAGCGTAGCTGTCTACTTTTACTGTGCAGTTGAACTCTTTTTCAAAGTCACGCAAAACTTCATCCGGCGTGTAGTAAGTCCAGTTGTAAAGGTAGACTTCATTTTCTTCCTTGCATGAAAAAAATGAAACAGAAGCGCAGGCGATAAAAGCTGAAATAATTGAGCAAACTCTTTTTTTCATAAAAACTCCTGTGCAAGACCGGCATTAAGCCAGTTTTGCTTTTTTGTAGAATGAATTATCTTGATGCCGCAAATGTTTTAAGTCGGCTTCTAAGCAGGATTGCAATTGCGCAGATTATCAAAATCAGCACAAAAGAAAGTGAATTGATTACAGGACTTACGCCGAATCTTATAAGCGAATAAACGTAAAGCGGAAGTGTAGTGCTTCCTGGTCCTGAAACAAGAGCCGTTATAACGTAATCTTCAAACGACATTGTTATGCTCATCATAAAGCCGGAAATAATTCCGGGCATGATTGCAGGAACAATTACTTTTGTAAGCGTCTGAAATTCGTTTGCGCCCAGGTCGTGGCTTGCTTCTATAATTGAATAGTCAAATTCGTCAATTCTTGCGCTTACCATAAGATAAACAAATGGAAGGCAGAATGTTGTATGCGCAATAAAAATTGTAAAAAGACCGAGAGAAAGTTTTATTCCGCTGAAAAAAATCAAAAGCGAAATCCCCATGATTACTTCCGGCAGAACCATCGGCAAAAAGCTGATTGACTGGATGTAGGATTTTCCGAAGAATTTGTACCAGCTGATTCCAATTGCTGCCAAAGTTCCAAGAACAGTTGCTGTGATTGCAGATGTTATGGCTACAATAAAACTGTTTAAAAGCGCGTGCCACAAAGGTTTTGAGCTAAATATGAGTTTCTGGTACCAAACGAACGAAAAGTTTGTAAATGTTGTGTCTTTTGATTCGTTGAATGAAAAAAACACAATTACAAACAGCGGCAAAAACAAAAATAAAATTGAAAGGCACAATATCGTGTTCGACAAGCTGAATTTTGGATTGCGTTTTTTCCACTGGCGTTTTGCGTGCCTGTTTGACTCGCTTTTGGGAATCGACTTGTATTTTTTGTTTAACAATAAAATCGGATTTTTCATTTGTTTCCTTCAAGGCTGGCTTTGGAAATGCTTTCGGCAATGCTTGATGTTGTGTCTTCTTTGTTCAATTTTTTGTTCAAGTCTGCTTCTTTTTTTCCTGTTGAAAGCATTAGCAGAACTCCCGCCATGCTTATAACTGTAATTACAAGGCTGAATGCTGAAGCTAGCGGCCAGTTGCGCACTTTCTGAACTTGGTCAACAATTATGTTTCCAAGCATATAGCTGTCTTTTCCGCCTACAAGCTGCGGAACTGTGTATGTTCCAAAAATTGGAATAAATGTAAAAATTACTGCGCTCAAGATTCCGCTTTTAATTCCCGGAATCAGAACTTTAAACATTGACTGCATTTTTGTCGCGCCAAGATCCCGGGCAGCTTCAAGCAGTGTAAAATCAAATCTGTCCACCGCTGTAAAAACTGGAAGAATCGCGTAAGGCAAATACATATAAATGCTTACAAGAATAACTGCTTCTCGTGTAAACATAAATTTATGCGGAACAAATTCTTTTGTAGAACCCGTTATCTTGCAAAGAATCAAATGCAAATTTGAAAGCAGCTGGTTAAAAAGCCCGTTGTCTCCAAGAATTGTAATCCAGGCAAAAATTCTTATAAGGCTGTTTGTTAAAAACGGAACAATAACAAGAATTAAAAGAAGCGTCTGGTGCTTGCTTCTTGCCATTGCATATCCGCACGGAAGTGAAATTATAATTGTAACTGCTGTGGCGATTATTGTAATCCAAAGCGTGCGCAAAAATATAAGACCGTAAGCCGGGCTTAGCATCTGCTCGTAGGCTTTAAGCGAAAATTCCCTTGTAACTCCGCCGTAAACATCGCGCTTTAAAAATGAGTAGCATACAATTATAATCAGCGGCACAATAAAGAAAAGTGAAAACCAAGCTCCCATTGGCCAAGCGTATGCAGGACCGGGATTCGCCTTTTTATATTTTGCACCGTAAGCCTTTGAAGCCAGCCTGAGCTGAAAGCTTTTGTGTTCTTTCTTTTCCTGCTTGCTTTTCATGTGTTTATGTCCTCAACAATGTAGCCGTCATCTGCTGACCATGAAACAAAAACTTCATCTTTCCATGTGATTTCCGGACCGTCATCAAGATAGTTTGTGTGCTGCTTGAATACTTTTATGATTGCTCCGTTTTCAAGGCGCACGTAGAATTTAGACTGAAATCCTGTGTAAACTGGTTCTTCTACAATTCCTTTGAAAACATTGATGTCTTTTCTTCCGCCTACATTCGGCTCTTCAAGAGTTATGCGGATTTTTTCCGGACGAATTGTAAAGCAGACTTTCTGACCTGGATCTGTGTGATCATAGTCTGTAACAAGAATATTTTTGTCTTCTTCGCGCATCGCCTGAGTTTCGCCCTTGAGCTTTGCCTGAAGTCCAAGAACTGGAGTATTCAGAGTTACATTGAATTCATCTTCTCCCTTGGAATTCTTGTGAGGCTCGCAGGAAACAACTGTGCTTTCAAAAAGGTTTGTTTCTCCTATGAACTGCGCTACAAATTGTGTCGCAGGGCTTTCGTAAATTTCAAATGGAGTTCCGACCTGAAGAACTTTTCCTTGATTCATTACAGCGATTCTGTCGCTTACGGCAAGCGCTTCGCTTTGGTCGTGAGTAACGTAAATGAACGTGATTCCGATTTTGTCGTGCAATGCGTCAAGGTCAACCAAAAGATTTGCGCGCAGCTTTGCATCAAGTGCTGAAAGAGGCTCGTCAAGAAGCAAAACTTTCGGTTCGTTTATGAGCGCTCTTGCAATTGCCACACGCTGTCTTTGTCCGCCTGAAAGCTGGTTCGGTTTTTTATACATGTGCTGGTCAAGCTGAACAAGATGCAGGTATTCCTTTACTTTTTCGTCGATTGTTTTTTTGTCAGTCTTTTTTAAGCGAAGCGGAAACGCAACATTTTCATAAACTGAAAGATGCGGAAAAAGCGCGTAGCTTTGGAAAACTGTATTGCTTTGGCGTTTGTTAGGCGGAAGAGGCACAACATTCTTGTCATCAAAAAGAACTGCGCCTTCATCAGGAAATTCAAATCCTGCGATAATGCGGAGAAGTGTTGTCTTTCCACAGCCGGACGGTCCAAGCAGAGAAAAAAACTCCCCCTGCTTAATTGTAATGCTGATGTCATCAAGCGCATGGAACGAGCCAAAATGCTTGGACACGCTATTAATAGAAACTGTACTTCCGTTCACTAGGGTACAACTCCTTCCTGAGTGATAAAAAGGCCTTTGCCTGGCAAAACAAGGCTCTTATAGACTTTAAAGTCTAAGGCTTAATTTGTATTTAATACGTAAAAAAGTCAATAATTTTTGAAAAAATAAGTGGAAATTTATAAAAAAACTTTTTGCGCATTTTTGCGGAATTTATTGTAGAAAGTTGAAATTTTATGCTGTTGAACCTATTTATCTTTATTGCTATTATACTTGCTCATTATGAACCGCTATGTTTTTGCTCAGGCACTTAAAATAACTGCGCCTGTGTTTTTTGGATATATTGCGATTGGAATTGGATTTGGAATGCTGCTTGCGAATGCGGGCTATCCTTGGTGGCTTGCCGTTCTTTCGGGGCTTATTATGTATACTGGTTCCGGGCAATATTTTATAGTCGGTCAGCTTGCTTCGGGAGCTTCTTTTGCTGAAATAATTCTTGTTCAGTTTTTGCTTAGCATCCGGCATATTTTCTACGGACTTTCTCTTATTTCAAAATACAAAAATGCCGGCGGAAAAAAGCCGTATCTTATTTTTGCGATTACAGACGAAACTTTTGCGCTTGTTCAGGGAATTGAAGTTCCGCCCCGTGTAAATAAAATTTCATTTTATGCGATTGTTTCCGCGCTGGATCAAAGCTACTGGTGCTTGGGAAGTCTTATTGGCGCTGTGGCTTATACTGTTATGGACCGCTACGGACTTGGAAAATTTTTAACTGGAGTTGATTTTGCGCTGACTTCGCTTTTTATAGTTCTCTTGATTGAGCAGCTTAAATCTTCAAAGGATTGTGTGCCTGCCTTGGCTGGTGGAATTGCCGCTGTGATTTCCGTTGTGCTTTATAAAACCGGCGTTTTTGGCTCGTCAAATATAATCTGGGTTTCAATTTGCGTGGCTCTTGGAGCGATGCTTTTGGTAAGAGGTCCGTCATTTTTTACAAAAGAAAAAATTCTTTCAAATTCTAAATCGGAGGAATTGGCATGAAAGAATCTTATAGCCTTTTAATGGCTTTGGCAGCTATTTTTGTTTCCGGAGCGGTTATTTATGGAACGCGTTTGCTTCCTTTTGTTGCCTTTAGCAGAAAAAATCCGCCTGCGATAATCCGTTTTATTGAAAAATATACGCCGTCTTTAATCATGGCGGTTTTGGTCGTTTATTGCTTTAAGGACACAAGCTTTTTGAGTTCTCCTTTTGGAATTCCGCATTTAGTCGCTTCCGTGGCAACAGTTGTCATTCATCTTGCATTTAAAAATTCCATGGTGAGCATTTTTTCAAGCACTGTGGTTTTTATGGTTTTGTCCAGAATTATGTGAAAATCCTGAAAATTTTCTGTTTGAATGGCAATTATTAAAAGAATTGATTATACTATTGTGTAATAGGAAATTTTTATTTTTGTGGCTGTGTTTGTACTGGAGGTAAATCATGGAATTAAAAGGTTCAAAAACTGAAGAAAATCTTAAGACGGCTTTTGCAGGTGAATCTCAGGCTCGCAACAAGTATACATTTTTTGCAAGCAAGGCCCGCAAAGACGGATTTGTACAGATTGCAAAAATTTTCGAGGAAACTGCTGAAAATGAAAAGGAGCATGCCAAGCTTTGGTACAAGTATCTTAACGGCGGAATAAAAAGCACTGCAGAAAATTTAAAGGATGCTGCGGAAGGTGAAAATTACGAGTGGACAGATATGTATTCTTCTTTTGCCAAGACAGCGCGTGAAGAAGGATTTATTGATATTGCCCAGAAATTTGAAGGTGTCGCCGCAATAGAAAAAACACATGAAGAGCGTTACCGCAAGCTTTTGGATAACGTTACAAATGAGTGTGTTTTCAGCAAGGACGGAGACGTTATTTGGCAATGCTCAAACTGCGGACATATCTGCGTAGGAAAAAAAGCGCCTGATATTTGTCCAGTTTGCGCTCATCCGCAAAGTTATTTTGAAGTAAAAGCTGAAAACTACTAGATTAGTATTTTTGTATAAATGCCGTTTTTGTTTTTGCAAGAGCGGCTTAAATAATTATGGAGTATTTTATGGTTTCATTGTTGATTGGAATTGTTTTGATTGGATTTTGCGTGTTTTCTTGTCTTGGCTTGAACTGGACTTCTGACATTGTTTCATTTCTGAAAGGATTTGCTCCGTGTTTTGCGGCTTTCTGCGGACTCATTTCTGTTTTTATAGGTTTTGCTGATATAAAGGACAAAAAAGAAGCAAAAAAAGAAGAAAATGCTGCTAAATCAATAGAAAAGAAATAAATTTCTTGTTCAGCGCAAATATTTTCAGTTTTTGCAGTTGAATTTCTTGAATTTAATTGACTAAAAGCCAGAAAACATGGTATCTTTTTTTACCCCGTATATATTGTTGGCAACTGCTCATTGCCTACAAACGTTTGAAGCTAGATGCAAAGTGGAAAACGTAATGTTTTATTTAGAAAGGTATATACATGAAAACTTATTTTGCTAAAAATGAAGATGTAAAAAATGACTGGTATGTCATCGATGCATCTGGAAAAACTTTGGGACGTGTAGCTGCAAAAGCTGCTTCTGTTCTTCGTGGAAAGCACAAAGCTTCTTATACACCGAACTCTATGTGTGGTGATTTTGTTGTAATTGTTAATGCTGAAAAAATTCAGGTTACAGGCAAAAAAGCTGACAATATGCTTTATCGCCATTATACAGGTTATGTACGTGGTTTGCGCTCTTATTCATTTAACACTCTTATTGAAAAACATCCTACAGAGCCTTTGAAGAGAACAATTTGGGGAATGCTTCCTCATAATCGCCTTGGACGCAAAATTATCGGAAACCTCAAGATTTACGAAGGTCCAGAGCATCCTCATGCAGCTCAGAATCCAAAACCTCTTGAAGTTTAAAATAGGAGCATATCGTGATTAAGAATTTAGCTATCGGTACAGGAAGAAGAAAAACTGCAACTGCTCGTGTTTTTATGCGCGAAGGTTCAGGAAAAATTGTTGTTAACGGAAAAGATATAAAAGACTATTTTGCAACAGAATCACAGGCTCGTCTTGTAATTCAGCCGCTTTTGGTTACATCAAATGTAAACAAGTATGATATTCTTATCAATGTTTGCGGAGGCGGTCTTAATGGTCAGGCAGCGGCTTGCTTGCATGGAGTTTCTCGTGCTTTGACTCAGGTAGATCCAGATGCACGTCCTTCTCTTAAGGCAAACGGCTATCTTACACGCGATTCTCGTATGGTTGAGCGTAAGAAATACGGTCAGCGTGGTGCTCGCCGCAGATTCCAGTTCAGCAAACGCTAAAATTGGTTATTCGCCAAATACAGCAGACTTTTACAGGAGTGTACGAAATTACACCTTCTGTTGGGTCTGCATTTTTTTTGCGTTCATGTTATCTTTCTCTTTTGTCCGAAGAAAATCTTTTTGCCGGAGCGGAACTTTCTGATGAAGAAGCTTCGGATTTGCTGAATGCGGCGGTTGTTTATGGCGCGGAATTTGCTGCAATGACATATCTTGCGCGCGCTGAGCATTGCCGTGCTGGACTTGAACGCAAGCTTTTAAAAAAGGGAATTGAAAAAACGGCTGTAGAAAAAGCCTTGGATTATCTTGAGCAGTGCGGAAATTTAAGCGATGAGCGTTTTGCCGGTGCTTGGCTAAGAAGCCGTTCAATTGATCATGCTGAAGGAAGAATTCGACTTGCGGCTGAACTTGCTTCCAGAGGTGTTGACCGGTCATCTTCAAAAAAAGCCCTTGATGAATTTTTTTCAGAAAAAGATGAACTTGAAATTTGTCGCTGTGCCTACAAAAAATGCCGGCTGTTTAAAAAAGATCTGGATAAAATAAAAGCCTCTCTTATTCAGAAAGGCTTTACGTTAAAGCAAATCGGGATTGTTATTTCAGAAGATTCCTACTTGTAATAATACGCTGGAAATTCAATTTGCGGTTCTAAAACTTCCATTACAGCGTCAGGAATTCCCAATGAGGCTTTTTTGAATTCTTTTGCGCTTCCCATAATAAGATTGTAAATGCTGTCTTCTTTTTTGTACGAAAAATCTGCAGTTTCATATTCCGCAAAGTCGAATTCCTTTCGCTGCATAGTTTCAATAAGCTCGTCCAAAGTTCCTATTGAATTTATGAGGGACGCTTCTTTTGCCTGCGCTGCTGTGTAGATTCTTCCGTCGGCAAGTTTATAAACTTCTTCTTTTGAAAGTCCGCGGCTTTCTGCGACAATGTCCGTGAACTGCTCGTAACATTCATCGGCGATTGACTGCATTATTTCCCGCTGCTCCTGCGTCATTGGCTCGTTGAAATTTCCCATGAGTTTGTTGCGACCTGCGTGGATTGTTGTGGACTTGATTCCCCATTTTTCCATTAGTCCGGTTAAGTCCGTGAACTGGCCTGCAATGACGCCGATACTTCCTGTGAGAGAATTTCTGTTTGCCATTATGTAGTCAGCGGCACATCCAACGTAATATCCGCCGCTTGCTGCAAGAGAAGTGAAGTATGCATAGACTGGACGCTCTGTTTCTTTTTTGTATTTTTCCAGCGCAAGGAAAACTTCGTCTGCCTGATAAACTCCGCCGCCCGGAGAGTTTATTATAAGAACAATTCCGCGGTTATTCATGTCTTCCTGCAAATCTTTTATTGTGGATAAAATCCATTCCTGGTTATACGAATCGTTTGCTTCGGAAATTACGCCTTTTATAAAAAGTTTTGCAATGTATTCGTTCTTCGGAAATTTGTTTTCTTTTTTTCCGAGCAGCTTGTCTTTTATTTTTGCTTCTGAATTTGAAACTTCGGAAATTGTACTTTTTGTATTATTCAAAGCAGAGTTTGCCGTGCTAAATATAGAAATTGCAATTGCAAGAATAATTGTGCAGGAAAAAACCGCAAGCCCTTTTTTTGAATAATTTTTTGCCGAAAATTTTATTTTCATTATTTCCCCCTTTTTGTTTTTATGCTTCAAAGTCCGCCGGTGTAAGCGAGCCTGTTCTGAATGCTTCTTCTTTCAGCGCATAATATGCGTTTGTAAATGACATTGCTTCATAAGGCTTGACCCAAATTTGAAGAATGAAAAGTGTAAGCAATGAAAGAAATTCCCAGCCTAAAAAACTTAGCGACATAAGAAACAAATCGCCTTTGTGGTTCCGGGTAAGAACCTTGCTTATGTTCATGGCTTTTGAAACTGAAACTTTTGGATTTTCCGCCAGAACAAAAAACATCTGCGAGTATGAAAATGCTTTTACAATTCCCGGAATTAAGAAAAGCAGGCTCCAAAGTCCGACCCATAAATAAAACCAAAGGAATCCAAGAAACGCTTTTACGAAATATGAAAAATTGTTTACAAAATCTGAAAATTCAGCTTTTGCTTTTGTATTGTAAATCTGAATGAAAATTCTTAAAAATGCAAAAAAGAAAACGCTGTTTATAAAACTGATTAGCAAAAACGAAATAAGCCCGGTTGTTCCATCTAGGTTTTCCTGCGGAATTCCTGCCGCTATTGCTGTAATTGCCGCTGTTACCGCAAACGCAATTATTGGAGTTTTCATTTTTCCTTTCAGTTGCTCGCATGCCTGTTTTTTGTAAGAAATACGCTCAAACATAAATTCCCTCTATTATCAATATTTTATTTGTTCTTTATAATTTAATCGTTTTTTTCAATTTGCAAAAGAAGTTCTGAATAATATTTTTCTTCTATGCAGGATTTTTCGATTCCGCATTTTTCAAGAAGTTCAAATAAAATTTGCTGAACTTTTTTTACATCTTCATCTTTTTTTGATGGTGAAAGAATTTCAATTTCAAGAAAGTAGCCGAGCGGCGGAACATTGCAAAGTTCAAGAGTCGCCTTAAGATTTGTATTTTCAATTGAAACAGGAAGTTCCAGTTCCCAGTCCATGACTTCCTTGTGTTTTTTTAGCGCGGCTTTTAATCCTGCGTCGCAGAAAAATTGCTCCAGCGGTTCGGAAGATAAAATTTCAGTTTCAAGTTCTTCATTTAATTCTGTGCTGGAATTCTCGGATGCGCTCTTTATTTCTTTCCGCTTGTAAGTGAGGATGCTTCGAATTTTTTTTCCGCATTTTTCTTTTCTGATTCTAATTTTGACTTTTGGATTCAGCGGACTTTCATAGTAAGTGTCGTCGCGAAAAACTTCCTGCTTGAATTCAGCGAAAGAATTTAATTTTTTTATAAGCTCATCTTTTTTGTAAACGTGCGCTTTGATTTCAATTTCATTCATCGGATTATTTTATCATATTTATCTTCAAATGAAAAATAATATATTTGAGAAGTTTTTATAGAATGCGTTTTTGTTTATTGACAATGTTGTTTTAAAATGATACTATCCTTGTACATTTTGATTATCCTTGAAAATTGAGCCACAAAAAAGGCTCTTTTTTTTTAGTCTGAAATGCTTTTTATTAAGCGTGTTTTTTTTAGAGGTTTGACTTGGAGTATAGTTCTTTCGAGAATATTCCGTATTTTAATGAATGTTCCGCTGTGATGTCTGCGGAAGGTTTTAAGCTCGTGGAGCTTCATGTTGTTCCGCAGAATGGCAAGGTTAATATTTCTGCTGTAATATCTTCGGCGGATTCCCAAAAAGACATCGGTGTTTCAGATTGCGCAAAAGCACACCGCGCATTGTTTTCAGAAATGGTTAAAATCCTTGGGAAAAATGAAGACGATATTTCTATGGAAATGTGTTCGCCGGGAATTGAACGCACTTTAAGAAATGCGGCTGAGTTTGAAATTTTTACAGGAAGAGAAGTCCGTCTCTGGGATAAAAATATAAATGACTGGGTTTGCGGAAAAATAAAATCTTCAGATAAAAATCAAGTTACATTGGAAATAGAAGGCGGCGGCGAAAAGTCTGTTGCCTATGCTGATATTGCTAAAGCAAAATTTTTACATTTATAAGGGGGCTTTGTTATGTCAGAAATGGCAGATGCAATCCGTGCGCTTTCTGCAGAAAAAGGAATTGATGAATCTTCAATCAGGCAGACTATAGAGAGAATGATTCTTGCGGCGTATCAAAAATCATTTGGAAAAGGCTATGACAACTGCATTGTAAAATTTGCAGATGATATGTCGGATGTGAATGTCTATGCACGCAAAACTGTTGTTGACGGCGTTTATGATCCTGTTATTGAAATTGAACTTGAAGAAGCGCAGAAACTTGCTCCAGAAGCTGTGATTCATGATACTCTTGATATTCCGCTTGATCCAAAACGCGATTTTGAGCGCGGCGCAGTTTCCGTTGGAAAACAGGAAGCTCACAAGGATTTGAATGAAAATTCTAGTAAAAAACTTCTTGATGAATACAAGGAAAAAATCGGACAGATTATAATTGGATATTACCAGCGCGAGCATAAAGGAAATATTTATGTTGAGCTTGGAAAAGTTGAAGGCGTGCTTCCTGTAAAATATCAGAGTCCTCGTGAAGTTTATGAAAAGAACGACAGAATCAGGGCTTTGGTAAAGGACGTAAAAAAAGTTCCTTCTGGAATTCAGGTTGTGCTTAGCCGTACAGATGAAAATTTTGTAAAAAGCATTCTTGAGCTTGAAGTTCCTGAAATTCAGGATAATACGATTGCTGTAAAAAGCATTTCGCGCGAGCCTGGCTACAGAACAAAAATTGCTGTGGCTTCAAACAAAATCGATGTGGATCCTGTTGGTGCTTGCGTTGGCTTGAAAGGTGTTCGTATTCAGAATGTAATCCGTGAGCTTGAAGGCGAAAAAATCGATGTTTTGCGCTATGATGAAGATCCTCATGTGTTTATAAAAAATGCGCTTTCGCCTGCCGAAGTAAAGCATGTTGTAATTAAAGATGCTGAAAAAAGAGAGGCGCTTGCTGTTGTTTCTGACGAGAACTTTTCTATTGCGATTGGAAAACAAGGTTTGAACGTTCGCCTCGCAAACCGTCTTTGCAACTGGTCAATCGATGTAAAAACCGAAGCTATGGTTACAGATGAAGATCTTGTTGAAAATGACACAAGAAGAGCGGCGGAAGAACTCTTTGGCGGTTCAGAAAACGAATCGTATGAGGAAATTCTTACAGTTGCGCAGCTTCCTGGTGTTGACCAGCGTGTTGCTGAAATTCTTAAGGAAGCCGGATATGATGATATAGAAGTTTTCGTTTCGTCTTATGAAAGCGGAGCGTTGAATGGACTTGACGGTGTAACAAAAGAACAGCTAGATGAAGTCTATTCAATTATAAATGAAAACGTTGAATTTGAAGATGAGGAAGAGCCGCAGCAGACAGCAGATTCGGCAGAGGAAACTTCAGAAGAAGAATATTTCTGTCCTGAATGCGGTGAAAAAATTACACCGGATATGACAAGATGTCCGAAATGCGGTGTTGAATTCTCATTTGAAGAAGAGTAAGAGGTAATAGGATACAGTATGGCAGATGAATCAGAGAAAAAGACAGGCGTAGTTTTAAATAAGCATGTACAGGACTCTCATCCTGCAGGGGAAGCCAGTCCAAAGCGGAAGATTGTTATAAAAAGAAAAGCTCCTTCTGCAGAGGCGGCAAAACAAGAACAGAAAAAAAGAATTCACGTAGTGTCTAAAAAGACTCCTGATTCATCTGTTAAATCTGAGGATGCAAAAACTGAAGTTCCTGTTTCCCAGGAAAAGGCTATTTCAGCGGAAGATAAGAAGCCAGTTGCTCCTGTTGCCCAAACTGCAAAGCCTCAGGTTCAGACTTTGGAATTTCCTAACGTTCGCCCTAATGTTAAGGCAGGAAATTTGAGCGGCGGAAGAAGCCGTTATTCAAATAATGGAAACGGTCGCAGAGATGGTGGATTCACTGGAAGTCAAGCTAGAGAAAGCTACCAAAACCGCGAAAGACAAAATAATTTTAACCGTAGCAATCCGCAAGGATCAAATTTTGGAAACCGCAACGGTTCTTTCCGCGGAAATCCAAATGGCGGATTCAACAGAAACAACGGGCAGCCTGGCGGATTTAACCGTGGACCTGGCGGTTTCAATAGAAATGGAACTGGCGGAGGCTTCAATCGCGGGCCAGGCGGATTCAACAGAAACAACGGACAGCCTGGTGGATTTAACCGTGGTCCAGGTGGCTTCAATCGCGGACCAGGCGGGTTTGCTGGTGGAGCAGGGCGCCCAGGATTTGGCGGACCTCGTCCAGGCGGATTTGCGGATCCTTCAGCTATTGCAGGAAACAAAGCTCCGGCTAAAAAACAGTTCAAGGGTAAAAAACAAGTTTATAATAGAAAAGATAAAGAAGATTTCTTTGATGAGGAAGAGCTTTATCAGAACAAAAAGCATGATTCAACTCCGGCAAGTGTTGTTCCAGAGAAAATTGAAATCATGGAGACAATTTCTGTTTCAGATCTTGCCCGCAAAATGAATCTTAAGGCAAGCGAAATTATCGGCAAACTTATGTCAATGGGAATGATGGTTACAATCAATCAGTCCATTGATTCTGACACGGCGACAATTCTTGCTTCTGAATACAATTGTCAGGTTCATCTTGTAAGTCTTTACGATGAAACTGTTATTGAAAGCGACAAGGGAAGCTCTGAAGGTGAGCGTACTCGTCCTCCGATTGTTACTGTTATGGGACACGTTGACCACGGAAAAACGAAAACTCTTGATGCAATCCGCAATGCTGATGTTGCCGCTGGAGAGGCTGGTGGAATTACGCAGAAAATCGGTGCCTATCAGGTTTCAACTCCGAAGGGCGTAATTACTTTCCTTGATACACCGGGACACGAAGCGTTTACAATGATGCGCGCGCGCGGTGCACAGATTACAGATATTGTTGTTCTTGTTGTTGCGGCGGACGATGGCGTTATGCCTCAGACAATGGAAGCTATAAACCATGCAAAGGATGCAAAAGTTCCAATTATTGTTGCGGTCAACAAAATTGATAAGCCGGATGCAAATCCTGAAAAAGTTATGACGCAACTTTCTGAGCTTGGGCTTACTCCGGAAGCTTGGGGCGGCGACACTCAGTATGTAAATATTTCAGCATTGAAGCATCAGGGAATTGATGATTTGCTGGATGCGATTCTTATTCAGGCTGAAGTTCTTGAACTTAAGGCACAGTATGATTGTCGCGCTGAAGGAAAAGTTATTGAAAGCCGTACTGACCAAGGACGCGGTGTTGTTGCATCTGTTGTTGTTCAGCGCGGAACTTTGCACATCGGTGATCCTTTGGTTGCAGGAATTTATTCAGGTCGTGTTCGTGCTATTTTCAATGACCGCGGACAAAAAATTCAAGAAGCGACTCCTTCAATGCCAGTGGAAGTTCTTGGACTTGAAGCTATGCCGAATGCCGGAGATCCTATTCAGGTTACAGAAACTGAAAAAGATGCGCGCGCATTTGCCGCAAAACGACAAGAGCTTAAACGCTTTGAAGATGCAAAGGCTGTCAAAAAAGTTACGCTCGACAATTTGTATTCAACAATTGAAGCAAGCGAAGTCAAAGAGTTCAAGGTTATCATCAAGGCTGATTTGCAAGGTTCTGCGGAAGCCCTTAAAACTTCTCTTGAAAAACTCAGCACAAAGGAACTTAGGCTTGTTGTTATCCATTCAAGCGCAGGCGCAATCAATGAAAGCGATGTTACTTTGGCCGCCGCTGATGAAAATGCAATTATTATCGGATTCAATGTCCGCCCGACTCCAAAGGCAAAAGCTTTGGCTGAACAGGAAAAAGTTGAAATTCGCAAGTACAACATTATCTACAAGTGTGTTGAAGAAATTCAGCAGGCTATGGAAGGAATGCTTCAGCCTGACACAAAAGACGAAACAACAGGAACTGCGGAAGTTCGCAACACTTTCAAAGTTCCAAAGATTGGCGTTATTGCCGGATGCTACGTTACAGATGGTGTCATCAAAAAGACTTGCAGCGTAAATGTTATCCGCGACGGCGTTGTTATTTACACTGGAAAAATTGCTTCTCTTAAAAGATTCAAGGACGATGCAAAGGAAGTCAAAGACGGATTTGAATGCGGTATCGGAATTGAAAACTGGCAGGATCTTCAGATTGGAGACCAGCTTGAAGCTTTTGAGACAATCGAAGTTAAACGCAAGCTCGGAAAAACTTTGGCAGATGAACAAGCAGAAGCAGAAAAGAAAAATGCCGCTAGTGAGGATTCTGCTGAATAAAAGGATTTGCAATGGGACAGTATAGAATGAACAGACTGGGAAATCAGCTTAGGGAAGAAATTGCCAATCTTATAATGCGCCACGAAGTAAAAGATCCGCGTGTGAATGAATTTCTTACAATTAACCGCGTGGAAGTTGTAAAAGATTTGTCATGTGCGAAAGTCTATGTTTCGTCTTTTTTGGATGATGCTTCTGTTGAGCGCGGAGTAAAAGGCTTGCAGAGCGCGGCTGGATTTATCCAGTCTACAATTGCAAAAAAAGTTTCAATCTATAGATTTCCAAAACTTACTTTTGTAGCAGATTTCAGCATGAAAGAAGGCTATAAAATGGTTCAAAAACTTAACGCGCTGGAAAATGAATCTAGGCAAATTGAAATCAGCCAGAATGAGCAAGATGCCAGAGAAGACCAAGAATAAAGTTTCCGGGGTTATGCTCTATGCAAAGACTCCGGGAATTACAAGTTTTTCTTCTCTTTGGAGCATAAAGCATGCCTTGAAAACTGAAAAAGTCGGGCATACGGGAACTTTGGATTCTTTTGCTGAAGGCTTGCTCGTTGTTTTGTCTGGCAATCTTACACATCTTGTTTCTCATATAACTTCATTTACAAAAACTTATCAGGCGGTTGTTTGCTTCGGAAAAGAAACTGATACTCTTGATCCGACTGGCGATGTTATAAAAACTGGCGCGGCTGCTTCTAAAGAACAAATTGAATCTGCGCTGAAAAAATTTACTGGAGCAGTTCTTCAAGTGCCGCCTGTTTATTCTGCGCTTCATGTTGACGGAAAACGCGCAAGTGATCTTGTCCGCGGCGGAAACGAAATTCATCTTGAAAGCAGGCAAGTTTTTGTTTACAAAAATGAACTTCTTGATTTTAAAGAGCCTTCAGAAAATGACTCTTGTTCTTATGCGCTGCTTGAAATTGTCTGCTCAAAAGGAACTTACATCCGCGCGCTTGCAAGAGACATTGCCTCTAGTCTTGGAACTTGTGCCCATTTATGCGCTTTGAGGCGGACTAAAGTCGGACCGTTTGAATTAAAAGATGCGGCTTGCTTTGGAGAGCTAAAAGAATTTTCAATAGAAAACGGAATTCAAAACGCTTTTTATTTTCAAAGGGAAAAAGAAAAAATTCATCTTCCGTTTGAACAAAAAATAAAAAAACGCCGTGAAGATTCAGCTGAAAAAATTCAGGACATTAGAAATCACTTTTTGCTTTTTTCTCATAAACTGGCGTCTCTTTGCGGTTTCAGTTGCGATATTTTAAAGCCTGAATTTGAAAAGTCATATTTAAATGGACGTCCGCTTTCACAAAAAATGTTTGACATTGCAAGCTGTGGAAATGTTGAAAATGAAATTGCTGTTTTTTATTCGTCTGGGGCTTTTGCCGGAATAATCTGCAAGAACAAAGACGCAAAACTTTCTTACGGTTTTGTTGCTCCGCCAGAAAAAAAAGAATTCAAAGTTTTTTCTTGGAATGAATTTTGCAGTTTGAATTTTCCAATTGAATGGAAATCAAAAGGCTGCGCTCTTACAATTGGAAGTTTTGAAGCTATTCATGCAGGTCATGTTGCGCTTATAAAAACTGCTGTTGCTCAAAAGAATTTTGTTTCAGGAATTATAACTTTTTCTTCGCAGATAAAAAATGACGGAACTGGTTCGATTTTTACTCTTGAGCAGCGTCTGGAATTTTTCAAGGAACTTGGACTTGACTTTGCGGTTGTGATTGATTTTACGCAGGATTTTTCAAAAATTGAAGGCGCTGATTTTATCGAAACTTTGATTTCAGTTTGCGGAATGAAATTTCTTGTTGAAGGAAGCGATTTTAAATGCGGTTACAAAGGCTTGCTTAATATGGAAGAACTTGAAAAAATTTCACAAGAAAAAAACTTCGAGCTTTGCAGGCAAGATTATGTTTTTTTTGAAGATGAAAAAATCAGTTCAAGCCGCATAAAAAAAGAAATTCTTGCAGGAAATTTTATATGTGTGCAGAAAATGCTTTTGCGCCCGTTTGCTTTGGATGTCCGCGGAATTTCATTGAAAGAAAAATCAGCTGGAATTGAAAATTCAATTTTTGAATTTCGCAATGAAAAAAATCAGGTTTTGCCAAAGAATGGAATTTACAAAGTTGCAGCACTTGATTCTGACGGAAATATTTTTCACACAACTCTTGAAATTGAAAACGAAAATATTAAAATTGCGCTTGCGACATCTGGAATTGCAGAAAAAACAGTCGAAATAAAATTTTGCTGATTATCAGAAAAGTTTTCCGCTCGACTTAACATTGACTTTTCTTTCTATATCAGTAAAATGTAAACAGTTCATTCCGTTGTGATTTTGCTTGGAATACAAAGCGCCACTTTTATTCCCTGTAAAAATCGAAGGACTGAAAATAATAAAATTTTTATTAGGAGTAAGAAATGGCACTTACAAAAGAAACAACAGCTTCAATCGTTTCAAAATTTGGAGCAAACGCAAGCGATACTGGAAATTCAAATGTTCAGATTGCTTTGATGACAGAGCGCATTAAAGAGCTTACAGCACACTGCAAAACTTTCCCAAAAGACACTTGCGCACAGCGTGGTCTTTTAAAAGTTGTTGGTGCTCGCCGCAAGCTTTTGAAATATCTTAAGCGCACAAATCTTGAAGGCTACCGCTCTCTTATAAAAGAGCTTGGAATCCGCAAGTAATTTGGCAAAAAAAAATGGATGATGACGGCAGCTGAATTCAAAAGTGAATTTACTGCCGTTGTTTTTTTAAGGTGGATTCGAACGAATTTCCCTTTGAATATTCTGATAAGAGTCAGTCCACCGATTATATGGATTTCTATGAAATGGGAATCGATGTAATCTGTGGATAATCAGAAGTTCATAAAAAGCTACATTTAGGAAACTTTTATGATACAAAGAGTAACCAGAAAAATTGGTGATCAGGAACTTATTCTTGAAACAGGAAAAATTGGAAAGCAGGCGAATGGCTGTGTTTATGCGCAGATTGGTGGAACTGCTGTGATTGCAACTGTCTGCGCTTCAAGTGAAGCAAAAGAAGGACTGGATTTTGTTCCTGTTACAGTTGAGTACAATGAAAAATTTTATGCTGCTGGAAAAATTCCTGGCGGATTTGTAAAGCGTGAAGGCCGTCCAAAGGACAAGGAAATTCTTGTAAGCCGTCTTATTGACCGTCCTATGCGTCCTCTTTTTGAAACATCTTTTGGCCGTGAAATTCAGATTGTTCCGACTTGCGTTTCTATTGACGGCGTAAATCCTCCTGACATTCTTGCAGTTCTTGCTTCGAGCGCGGCAGTTTCTATTTCTGACATTCCTTTCCATGGACCTGTTGCAGGCGTTCGCGTTGGATATTTGAATGGCGAGTACATTTTGAATCCGACCTATGAGCAGATGGAAAAAATTCAGCTTGAAATTGTTGTTGCCGGAACTAAAGACGGTTTTACAATGGTTGAAGGCGGCGCAAATGAAGTTTCAGAGGAGGTTATGCTTGGAGCTTTGGAAAAGGCGCAGGGATTTATTACCGATATGTGCTTGCTTCAGGAGGAACTTGTAAAACTTGCCGGAAAAGAAAAACTTCCGCTTTCACCGCTTGATGTTAAACTTGAAAACGCAGATGCAATCAAAGCCGAAGCTATTCCTCTTATGCAGGAAGCTTGTTTCCAGAAAGGAAAAATGGCGCGCGGAAATGCTGTAAAGGCTGTAAAAGCTAAGATTGCTGAAAAATATTCAGAGCAGCTTGAAGATGAAATTCAGGCGAAACTGTTTAATACTTTGTTTGATGACATTCAGTATGATTTGCTTCGCTCAAGCATTCTTGAAAAAGGACTTCGCATTGACGGACGCGGCACAGAAGATATTCGTCCTATCACTTGTGAAGTAAATGTTCTTCCTCGTCCTCACGGTTCTGCTTTGTTTACTCGTGGCGAAACTCAATCGTTGGCTGTAACAACTTTGGGCACTGCAATGGACGAGCAGGTTTACGATGACATTGAAGGCGACAGAAGTGAAAACTTTATTCTTCATTATAATTTCCCTCCGTATTCAGTTGGTGAAGTTGGAAAGCTTACAACTGGCCGCCGTGAAATTGGACATGGAAATCTTGCGCGCCGTTCTTTAGCTCCAATGATTCCTTCAAGAAGTGAATTTCCTTATACAATCCGCGTTGTTTCTGAAATCATGGAATCTAACGGTTCTTCTTCTCAGGCTTCAACTTGCGGCGGATGTTTGTCTTTGCTTGCTGCCGGTGTTCCTATGAAGAAAATGGTTGCCGGAATTGCGATGGGACTTATCACAGACGGACCTCAGTACAAGAAATATGCAATTCTCTCTGATATTTTGGGAGAAGAAGACCATCTTGGCGACATGGACTTTAAAGTTGCAGGAACCCGTGATGGAATTACAGGATTCCAGATGGATATAAAAATTGCCGGTGTTTCAATGGATATTATGAGACGCGCTCTTGAGCAGGCAAAACGCGGACGCAATCACATTCTTGATATAATGGAAAAATGCATCAGCAAGCCTCAGCCAATCAGCCCTTACGCTCCAAAAATTGAAACAATGAAAATCGCTGTTGATAAAATCGGAGCTTTGATTGGACCAGGCGGAAAAAATGTAAAAGCACTTTGTCAGCAGTATAATGTTACAATCAATACTGAAGATGATGGAACTGTTACAATTTACGGAAAGTCTGGCGTTTCTACTGATGCTGCAAAAGCCGCTATAAAGGGAATCTGTGAAGATCCAGAGCCAGGCACAATTTATCAGGGAACTGTAAAACGCATTATGGACTTTGGTGCATTTATAGAAATTCTTCCGGGAAAAGAAGGCCTTTGCCATATTTCAAAACTTTCAAGAAATCGTGTTGAAAAAGTAAGCGATGTTCTCAAGGAAGGACAGGTTATTCCTGTAAAATTGCTTGAAGTTGACAAAATGGGTCGCTTGAATTTAAGCTATATTGATGCAATTGAAAACAAATAAGTTTATTTAAGTTTGCTTGAATCCGTCTGTAAATTTGCAGGCGGATTTTTTTTGTCTTTGAAAAATTTCAATCTGATGCAAAACTTTTTGAAATTTGCTAAAATCATTTCATGCTCGCAAAAAAACAAAATCTTTTAAATAACATAACGCTTATTACTCAGCCAGTTGCAAATTCAAAAGTTACAACGTTTGGCTTTTACTTTTCAGTTGGAAGCCGTTTTGAAAATGAAGGTGAGCATGGAATCAGCCATTTTACCGAGCACATGATTTTTAAAGGAACAAAAACAAAATCAAACCGGGACATATCTCTTATCTTTGACAGAATGGGCGGAATTTTCAATGCTTTTACCGAGCGCGAAAATGTAGGCGTTTACTGCACTGTTCCTTCTGAAAATTTTGAAAACTATAAAACTGCTTTGGAAACTCTTTGCGATTTGAGCTCAAATTGTACTTTTCCGCCTGAAGAAATGGAAAAAGAGCGCGGCGTTGTCCAAAGTGAAATTCTTGCTGTCTTGGATGATCCTGATGATTCTGCAATGGATGAAGTTGCCTCTTGTGTCTGGCCGAACCAAAAACTTAGCCTTGCAATAACAGGAACTTCTGATGACGTTGACTCGATTACGCGGGAGCAGATGGTTGACTGGTATAAAAAATATTTTACAGAGGGCGAGCTTGTTGTGATTGTTTGCGGAAAAATTTTTGAAGACATTCTTGTTGAAACTTTGCAGAAACTTCCACAGCACAAACATTCTCAGGAATTTTTTAAGCATCTTCATTTTTCAGAGAAAGTTGTTTGGAATACAGAGAATCGGATTCTAAAAGCTAAATTTAATCAGACGCAAATTTTTTCTTTGTATCCGCTTTCCTCAAATCTTTCTTTTAAAGATTACATTTCACTTTTGATTTTTAATTCCGCAGCCGGAGAAACTATGAGCAGCCGCCTTTTTTCTTCGCTTCGTGAAAAATCCGGACTTTGCTATTCAGTTGGAAGTTTTTATACAACTTATGAAAATGCGGGACTTTGGTGTGCTTATGCTGTTTGTGAAAAAACAAAAGCAGTGGAAGTCTACAAAAAACTTTCAGAAGAAATTTCAGGCTTTGTTGAAAATCAGATTTCGGATGAAGAAATTGAAATTTCAAAAGAGCGTTTGTGCGGTTCTGAAATTCTTGGGGAAACTAGAACTGCGTTTTTAATGCAACGGCTTTGGAATTTTTATTCAATGGGATTTCCGCTTTACGAAACTGAAGAAATTTTGAATAGTATACGTTCGGCTGAAAAAAATGATATAATCAATTTCATAAAAAATCTTTTAAATGAAGAAAAAAAATCTTCGCTTGTTTATGGACCTGCGCTTTCTTCAAAACACAAAAAGGAAATATTATGTTGGAAAAAATAGATTTGAAAATTGTTGCACAAAAAAATGCTGTTATGCCAGCTTATAAAACAGAAGGTTCCGCTGGTGCTGATGTTTGCGCTTTGCTGAATGGTCCGATTGTTCTAAAAAAAGGCGAGCGTGCTTTGATTCCTACTGGATTGAGTTTTGAAATTCCATCTGGCTATGAAATTCAGGTTCGTCCAAGAAGCGGACTTGCTTTAAAAAATGGCGTTACTGTTTTAAATTCTCCTGGAACTATTGACAGCGATTATCGCGGCGAGCTTAAAATTATTCTTGCTAATTTTGGTCAAGATGATTTTACAGTGAACAGCGGAGATAGAATTGCCCAAATTGTAATTTCTCCAGTTACAACAGCGAATTTTATTCCAGTGGATTTCATTTCTGAAACTTTGCGTGGAGCTGGAGGCTTCGGAAGCACTGGTGTCTAATATTGATGTTGGCAAAAAAAGTTTTTGAATTTGTTTACAATAAAATAGACTCAACGATTGTTTTTGCTAGAAAACAGATTGCTTTTTGTTTTCTTTTTTTTAAACGAAAATTTAAAAAACTAAAGCGATTTGAATTGCAAAGAAAAATTTACACAGTTGGATTTTCGATTGGAAGAAAAACTAATTGTGTAAGAATGCAAGTTTTTTTCGCAAAGAAAATTTTCAAACTGAATTTTGTAAAGTCAAATATTTTAGTCCGTTACATTGCAAAGGAACTTTTGCTTTACTTTTTAATTTGCTTTGTTTTTTTCTTTGTCGTGTTTTTTGTAAATCAAATTCTTTTGCTTGCTGAAACTATTTTAAAAAAACGAGTTCCTGTAAATTCTGTTTTAAAACTGATTTTGTATTGCTTGCCAAATGTGATTTCACAGTCTGCGCCATTTGCGACTCTTGTTGGATTTTTAATGTGCCTTGGCAGACTTGTTACCGACAATGAAATTTTAATTTTTCGGGCAAGCGGCCAGCGTTACAGTTTGATTTTAAAATCTGTTTTGGTAATGGGACTTTTGATTTCAGTTTTTAGTTTTATTATGAATGACTATTTTCTTCCGATTGGAACTTTAAAATACAACCGGCTTTTCAAGCAGATTATTGTCTCAAATCCTGCGATTGAACTTGAATCTAAATCTATAAAAAGAATGAATGATTCAACTTTGGTGATTGGAAATGTAAATAAAAATAATGTTTCTGATATTGTTTTGTTTGACTCAGAAAAAAACGGTGTTCAGCGGATTATAATGGCTGAAAATTCCGACGTGAAAAAATCTTCAGCCCCGGGCGTAATTATGCAGCTTGATATGAACAGTCCTGTTGTCTTAAGTCTTGACAAATCAGAAGTGAAAAACTATGAGTCGATTTCAGCTGAAAAACTGAGGCTAAATATTTTTGAAGATTCTATTATTTCTTCTAGCAATGGAACTTCGCCACGTGAAATGACATCATGGGATTTGATAAAAAGAATAAAAAAAATGAAGCAGGAAAATTCTTCAACAAAAAAAAGATTAAACACTTTTATACTTGAATGTAATAAAAAATTTTCTGTTCCTTTTGGATCATTTTTTTTCGCATTGCTTGCTTTTCCTCTTGCATTAATCTTCGGAAAAAAAGACGGGCAAACGCTTGGACTTATATTCGGAATAATACTTTCAGTTCTTTACTGGTCAGCAACAATAATCGGACAGATGTTTGGAATTCGCGGAGGATACAACGGATTTTGGATGATGTGGACTCCTAATTTTGTAATAGGAATTTTAGGAATCATTCTTTATATAAGGCTCAAGAAAAAATGAAACTTGTTTTTTACATGCTCAAACGTTTCTTTCCAGTTTTTATTGGCGCAGTTATGTTTTTTGTTCTTGTTCTTTGCCTAACAGATTTGTTTATGAATCTGTGGAATTATATTTCAAAAAATGTTTCCACGCACGATGTTGCTTTGATTCTTATTTATTATATTCCAAAAGCAGTCTGGTACGCTGTTCCAATTGCAATGCTTTTTGCGACCGCCTATATGCTTAGTGATTTTTATGCTCGGAATGAATTGCTTGCGGTTTTTGCATCTGGAATTTCACTTTTTAAATTTTCACTTCCGTTGCTTGCTGTTGCTGTTGCAATGAGTTTTGCGCTTTTTGTTTTTGAGGATAATATTGTTGTTCCGACATTTTCCAAAAAAACGCAGCTGCAGGAATCGGTTTTGTCAAAGGAAAAATCTTTAAACAACAGCAAAATTGTAATTATGGCGGAAGGCGGAGATATAATCTACAAGGCGGATTTTTTCAATAATAAAGCGGAATCTCTTTCAAAACTTTATATTTTGTTTAGAACTGAAACCAAGACGCCTGATGCAGTTATCTATGCTCAAAAAGCTTTTTGGAAAAATAATTCTTGGAAACTTGAAAATGCAGTGGAATATAAATTTCAAGATGGAAATTTTTTAGCTTGCGATTTGGAAAAAAGATTGGAGGAACGTCTTTTGGAACCTCCAGAAACTTTTAGAAATAATACAATTTCTGTTGAGCAGGTGAACACGAAAGAAGCAAGAGAATACATAGAGCATCTTGAGAAAGCAGGACTTCCGAGTGCAGAGGAAAAATCTGTTTATTACAAAAAATATTCGTTTCCTTTTGTTGTTTTTATTGTTGTTTTTTTAGCGATTGGACTTAGCGGAAAAACTCGTAAAAATGTTTTGCTTGTTAGCCTTGCAATGAGCATAACGGCGGTTGTTCTGTTTTATGTTCTTCAGATGATTACAATGCTTATGGCAAAGTTTCAAGCTATTCCACCTTTGTTTGGAGCATGGAGTCCAGTTGTGCTTTTTATAATTATAAGCTGTGTTTTATTGAAATATGCTAAAACTTAAAAATTGAAAAATGAGGCAAAACATTATGATAAAAAATTTTTTTGAAATTCACCATGAAGATAAAAATTCTTGCGCTAGAACTGGAGTTGTTCACTTGGCGCACGGAGATGTTCAGACTCCGGTTTTTATGCCGGTTGGAACAAAGGGAACTGTAAAGGCTTTGACCAAAGATGATTTAGAAGAAATCGGCTTTGAAATTATTCTTGCGAACACATATCATCTTTATCTTCGTCCCGGTGCTGACATTGTTTCTGAAGCCGGTGGACTTCACGGCTTTACAAAATGGAACAGAAATTTTCTTACAGATTCTGGTGGCTTTCAAGTGTGGTCTCTTTCAAATCTTAGGAAAATTGAAAATGAAGGAGTTGCCTTTAGAAGCACAATTGATGGAAGCAAGCATTTTTTTACTCCAGAAAATGTTGTTCAGACCCAAGTAAAGCTTAACAGCGATATTCAAATGCAGCTTGATGTTTGCTCTGGATATGGTGTTGAACGTCGCGAGGCTGAACGTGCCTTCCGCTTGTCTTCTGATTGGGCTATGCGTGCGATAAAAGAATGGAAAAGTCATTCTGAAAATGGCTACAAAGGAATTTTATTTCCGATTGTCCAGGGAAATTTTTTTGATGACCTTAGAAAAGAAAGTGCGGAATTTGTGGATTCACTTGGAACTCCAGGCCTTGCGATTGGCGGATTAAGTGTTGGAGAGCCTGCTGATGTTTTTGTTGAAAAATTAAAATACACAGTTCAGTTTCTTTCAAAAAGCAAGCCTAAGTATGTTATGGGTATTGGAACTCCTGAATATATTCTTGATGCAGTTTCAAATGGAATTGATATGTTTGACTGTGTTCAGCCTACGCGAATTGCCCGGCATGGACTTTATTTTCATCACAAAGGAATGCTTTCGATTAAGCAAAAAAGATTTGAACGTGATTTTTCTGCGCTTGATTCTGAATGCAATTGCAAAGTATGCAAAACTTATTCGCGTGCGTATTTGCGGCATATTTTCCGCGAGCAGGAAATTCTTTCTTCTATGTTGGCAAGTTATCACAATCTTTATTTTTTGCACAATATGATTTTAGAAATTCGCTCTGCAATAGAAAATGATAAATTTGAAGAATACAAAAAAAATTTTTTGGATAATTTTCATTCAAATGAACTTTGATGCCGATAATTAAAACGACTTGTCCGGAGAAAAAATGAAGAGAAAATTTTTAATTGCTGCTGTTTCATTGATTTTTGCTTTTGCTTGGTCACAAGAATCTTCTGCGCCAGAAGTTATTGAAAATGTTTTGTCTGAATCTGAAAATTCTCAAACTCAAAGTTCTGCGCTAGATGAAACTGTTTCAGAAGAAACTTTGCAAAATTCAGCTCCAGAAATTCCGGATGCTTCTCTGTCTGAAAATGCAACTTCAAAAATTCCAGACGAGAGAGAAACTGAAAATTACGATGCAATTTCTGGAAGTCAGCCTTCAGAAAGTATAAAATTCAAATATACAAGAGAAAAAATTCACCCGGCAGATGCCCGCCCGAAAAAGCATGACACTTCAAAAAATTATATTGACCGTTCCAAAGATTATGAAAAAAACTGCAATGACATTTTAAAATACGGACTTGAAGGTCAGATTACAGAGTTGATTGATGAACTTACAAAAAATCAAGACAATCGTTTTGTTGATGGAATTTATGATTTATTTCAAGAAACAAAAAGCGTTGCTGTAAAAGAAAAAATTCTTGAGTATTTCACAAAGTTAAAAGATCCATGTCTTGCTTCTTATGCGGTCGAAATCATAAACGATCCTTACGATGAAAAAAATTCAATTGTTGAAAAATGCTTTAAATATATTTCTGAAGCTGATATAAAAGATGCCAATCCAGGCCTTGTTGATTTGGTTGACAAAGAAGAGGACGCGTATTTTACTGGAGCACTTTCTGCGTTAGGTGAAACTGGCGGAAGGGAAGAGGCTCTTTTTCTTGCTGATTATCTTGACCGCGATGATTTGAATGTTTCTCAGCGACAAGCCCTGATGCGCGTTCTTGGAAGAATTAAGGCTGCTGAAACTTGGCAGAAAATTTCAGAAATTGCAAAAGACGAAAACGAAAATACTTTTGTTAGAATGTACGCTGCAGAAGCGATTGGCGCAATGGAAAAGCCTGAGTCGGAAGATATTCTTGTGGAGCTATTTGAATCGAATGACCCGAATCTTCGAACTTATGTTATAAAAGGAATTTCATATTTCAATGATAAAAAATCTTCAGATTTAATTACGCAGGCGTTGCGTGATTCTCAGTATAAAGTTAGGCTCGAAGCAGTTTCCGCAGTCGGAAAAAATAGAATTAACAATGCTGTTCCTTTTTTGATTTTTAGATGCAAAGACAAAGATGAGCAGAAGCAAGTAAAGGAAAAGTGCTATTCTGTGATTGCAGATTTAAATACTTCTGAGGGAAATGAATATTTAATAAGTGTTTTAAAAGACAAGAAAATTGGTGATGCTGCAAAAGCAAAAGTTTCTGCGGCATTGCTGGAGTATAATCATGCGGGAACAAAAGAAGTTATAGAGCTTGCCCGTTCAGCACTGAAAAGCGATATTCAGAAAAATTTGCGTTATGCATTGGGAAAAGAATTTGCAAAATATGACCGTTCTGAATTCGCCGATATTTGTGCGGAATATATTGCAAGCGATGATGTTGCAACTCAAGGCACTGGTCTTGATATTTGGGCAAAAGGAAGATACTCAAGTGTAAAAGCCGCCGTTGAAGAAATTGCAAAAGACGCAGAAGAGGATGTTTTGCCAGAAGAAAAAGAAAAACCTAAAGGCTATCAGTTTGGAACAAAAAAGAAAAATGCAAATGCTAAAAAAGCAAAAAGAATTTTAGAGCAATCTTAAAAATTATTGAGTATTTTCTTTTATTATTTTTAAGATGAAGTATCCAAATTTTTCAGCTTTTATTTCTCCTATTCCGTAGCAGTTTGTAAGTTCTTTTATATTTGAAGGTTTCTTTTGTGCAATGTCAAAAAGTGTTTTATCTCCAAAAATAACATAAGGCGGAACATTTAATTCTTCCGCTGCCTTTTTTCTCCATACGCGAAGTTTTTCTGGTAAAATTTTTTCATTGCTTTCTAAAGTGTCAGAAACAAAAAGTTCACCCATAGATTTTTTTGAAGGCTTTGGAAAACTTTGAATTTTTTTATGTAGAATTGCACGAGGTCGATTATAATTTATTTTTTTTGATGCGCATATATCACAGCAATTTTCTAAAGAAACACAGTCTTGTCTTGAATCGGAATAGCTTTCCCCAAAGTAAGATAAAAGAGCTTGCCGTCTGCAAACAGAATTTTCGCAGTAGTTTATCATTCCTTGCAAAAGATTTTCTGATTTAGCAGAATCAAAGTTATCCTTGAAAAAATATCTGATTTTGTGAATATCTCCTGCGCTGTATAAAAGCAAAGCTTCGGATTTTAATCCATCTCGTCCAGCCCGTCCGATTTCCTGATAATATTGCTCTACTGATTTTGGCATATCAAAGTGAATTACAAAACGAACGTCAGGTTTATTAATTCCCATTCCAAAAGCAACCGTGGCAACCATAATGTCGGCTTTGTCTGAAATAAAATCCTGCTGATTTTTTGCTCTTTGCGCATCGTCAAGCCCTGCATGATAGCTCAATGCTTTTATTCCATTTATATGCAATTCTTGTGCAACTAAATCAACTTGTTTTCTTGAAAAGCAATAAATTATTCCGCTTTGATTTGGATGATTTTCTATGAAATTTAAAACTTGTTCTATTGGCTTGTCTTTTTTTATTACTTGAAGAAAAAGATTTGGCCTGTTGAAACTTGCCATAAATATTTCAGGATTTTCCATTCGAAGATTTTTTATAATGTCAACTTGAACTTGTTTTGTTGCAGTCGCTGTGAGCGCAAGAAAAACTGATTTTGGAAACTGATTTCTTATATGAGTTATTTCCATGTAGTCCGGGCGGAAATCGTGTCCCCATTCACTTATGCAGTGAGCCTCGTCAATTGCAATGCAGTCAACAGAACTTTTTGATTCTTGAAGCAGTCTTATCATTCTGCCTGAATTCAATCCTTCCGGCGAAACATAAAGAAGCTTGATTTTTCCTGATAAAATTTTTTCGCAGCATTTTTGGTAATAGTTTCTTTCAAGAGACGAATTTAAACAGACAGCAGAAATTCCATAGGACTCAAGTTGCGCTACTTGATCTTGCATTAAAGCAATTAATGGCGAAACAACGACTGTGATTCCTGGAAGAATTAGGGCTGGAATTTCATAGCATAAAGATTTTCCGCCTCCAGTTGGCATGATTGCAAGTGTGTCGCGTCCGTCCAAAACATTTTGAATTATTTTTCTTTGCATCGGTCTAAATGATTCATAGCCAAAAACTGATTTTAAAATATCTTCTGGTGTTCTGTCGAATAATGTGTAATTCATAGATGGTTCCTGAAAAAATAATGAGTTTTGCAATGCGAATTGAAATGAAATGTTTTTTACAGATTCATACAAATGATTATACAAGAATGATTCCAAAAATAAAACCTCCATTTTTTCTGCCTGAGAGAGTTGCAAAACCTAGATTAGTTTTAAAACTTCCTCTTGATTTTATTTTTATTTTTTGATATATTATTTATCACTTGCCGGCTTGGTGGAATGGTAGACACGAAAGACTCAAAATCTTTTGCGCGCGAGCGTGTCAGAGTTCAAGTCTCTGAGCCGGTATTTTTAGGCCGAATTCTTTTCGGTCTTTTTTTATGTCAAAAGATTCATTGCACCTGCTGGCTTTTTAAATTTCACAGCTTCTTCCATTGAATTTTTCCCGATTATATTTTCTTCTTTCATGTCTGAAATTGTCCTTGCAATTTTTATGCAGCTCGAAACAGATCTTGGTGAAAACTCATGAGCTTCAGTTGCTTCATCTAAAATTTTTTTTGCATCTGAATCCATTTGGCAAAATTCTTTTATTTCTGCCGGGGAAAGCCTTGAATTTCTTTTTCCACGTTTGCGCTGAGTTTTTATTGCAGAAGCGATTTCTTTGCGTAGTTCTGATGTTGAAATGCCTTGTGCTGAATTTGAATTTTCTATTGAAACTTTTTCAACTTGAATGCTTAAGTCGATTCTGTCTAAAAGCGGCGCTGAAATTTTTTTCCAGTATTGCTCAACTGATCGGGCAGAGCATAGGCAAAGTTTTTCTTTTGAACCGTAATTTCCGCATGGGCACGGATTCATTGACATTAAAAGCTGAAAATTTGATGGGAAAATTGTGGAGCGTCCGGCTCTGCTTAAAGTTATGCTTCCTGTTTCAAGAGGGACTCTTAAAATCTGAAGGACTGATGTTCTAAATTCCGCGGCTTCGTCTAAGAAAAGAGTTCCATTATGCGCAAGTGAAATTTCGCCTGGGCTGCAATGGATTCCTCCTCCGCACATTCCTTCTATTGTAGATGTCTGGTGAGGTTGCCTGAACGGAGCTTTTTTTATTATTTTTGTTTCGGCTTGAAGAATTCCTGCAATCGAATAAATCCGAGTTACACTTTGACTTTCTTCTTTTGTAAGCAACGGAACTAGCGCAGGAAATCTTTGCAATGAAAGCGTTTTGCCACAGCCCGGAGGTCCGAACGCAAGCAGATTGTGTTTTCCAGCCGCTGCAATTTGCAAGCCTCTTACAAGTTCGTGTTGTCCACAAATTTCTTTAAACTCAAATTCTTCTGGCGGAAAAAGAATTCCATTTATTTCAACAGCGTCTTTTATTGTGCTTCCATTTTTCTCTTCAATATGCGAACTTTTGTAATCAGAAAATGATTCAGGATTTTTTAAGGCGTTAAAAGCTTCTGTTAAATTTTCTGCGCCAAAAATTTTCATTGTGCGGATTTCTTTTGCTTCTTCTGCATTTGCAGCAGGAACAATGCAGTATCTTATTCCGCTTGCATAAGCTGTTGCCGCCGCCGCATGGATTGCTTTCACTGGCCGTATGTTTCCATTTAATTCAAGTTCGCCAATCACAAGAATTGGTTCTGTTTGAAATGCTGAGTTTTCATTTTCAGATTCTTCTTTTGCTGACAAAACTGCAAGAGCAATTGCAAGGTCAAAACCGGCTCCCTCTTTTTTCAAGTCAGCAGGAGAAAGGCTTATAAGAACTCGTTCAGGCGGAAATAAAAGTCCAGAATTTATAATTGCACTTTTCATTCTTTCCCTCGATTCTTTTACTGCATTGTCTGCAAGTCCGACTATATCAACAGCAGGAATTCCGCGGCGCAAATCGACTTCAACTGTAACAAGATTTCCTTCGTATCCAAAAGGTGAAAAACAAAAAATTCTCATATTTACTCCAAATAAAAAATTTAAGAATTAAAAACTTTATTATGGAAAAAATAAAAAAAATGCCGCAAAGTAAAAAAAATTTGATAGAATATTTTTCTATGGAAATTACAGTTTTGTGCAGAGTCGTTGATAATTTTGGCGACATCGGAGTTGTTTTTCGTCTGTGCCGCGCTCTTTCTGAGTTGAAAAAAAATCTTGAAATTCGCCTTGTTGTAAGTAACCTTGATTCCTTTGCAAAAATTTCAAAAGGCATAGATTCGGCAAAGTCGTTTCAGGAATTCCACGGATGGAAAATTTTTGACTGGAACGACAATGAGCTTTGCAAAAAAGAATTTTCAAGAAATCCGCCGGAATTTATTTTGGAATGTTTTCAGTGCGGACGCCCGGAATGGCTTGAAGAAATTTTATTTTTTCCGCAGTTTAATTTGAATGTTCAGATTGTGAACATTGAATATTTGACAGCTGAATCTTGGGCTGATGATTTTCATCTATTAAAAAGCGGCACGCGTTCTGCAAAAATAAAAAAAATAAATTTCATGCCTGGCTTTACAAAAAAAACTGGCGGCTTGATTCTGGATAAAAATTTTATGTGCTGTCTTTCTGAAAAAAAATATGCCTTGAATCTTGCAAAACAAAATCTTGATAAAAAAATTCTTTCAGAAGATTTTTCTGCTTCATTTAAAATTTTTGTTTTTTCCTATCCAAAGAATTTTGATTTTTTGGCTTCTGCGATAAAAGAATTTTCTCTTTTAAAAAAAGTTCTTGTTTTTATTGCGCCTGGAGCTGGATCTGATTCGGCAAAAAATTCCTTGGAAAAATTTAGCGTTGATTTTATTTTGCTTCCGTTTATGCAGCAGGAAGTTTGGGACGCTTTTTTGTCGCTTATGGATTTTTCTTTTGTGCGCGGAGAGGATTCGTTTAGCCGTTGTTGTCTTTTGGGAAATCCGTTTGTATGGAACATTTATCCGCAGGAAGACGAATTTCACATTGTAAAGCTTGACGCGTTTTTGAAAAGAATAAAAATTCCGCAGATTGAAAAATTTTCTTTTTTGTACAATCGAAATTTTAAAGCCAGTTGCTGTCTGGAATCTTTGGAAATTCTTAAAGAAAAAAAACTTCCGTCTGAAATTGAAGAAATAAATTTGGAAATGAAAAATGAAATTCTTTCTTTGTTGAAAAATTCAGAAAAATTGAAACCGGAATTTAAAAAGTTTTCCAATGAAATTTTAAAGAACGGAAATCTTGCGGAAAATCTTTTGAGTTTTCTTGAAACAAAAATTCCGCGCTGAAGTAAATTTATTTTGCCTGCGTTTTGAAATGTTGCAATTTTATTTCAGTTCATATATAATCGAGTAGCAAGTTTATAATCAAGGAAGTTTATTATGTTATCAACAAACGAAATTAAAGTTGGAACAGCTTTTATGTTTGAAGGCTCTCCTTTTATTGTTCAGAAAATGCTTGGCCAGAAAGCTGGACGCCAGGGAATTACAGTAAAGCTTCGTGTAAAAAATATTGTTACAGGCGGAACTCAGGATTTGGGTCTTGACGCTGGTGAAAAATTTGACGATGTTGACCTTGTAGAAAAAAATGTAAAGCTTTCTTATATCGACGGTGATGATTTTCACTTTATGGATCAGGAAACTTACGAAGATGTTATGCTTTCAAAGGAAGACCTTGGAGACAACGCTGGATACATTTCTCCGGATGATGACTACGATGTTACAATCACATATTATGAAGGAAAACCAGTTGGCGTAAAACTTCCTATCAATGTTGTCCGTGTAATCACATATTGCGAGCCAGGAATTAAGGGAGATACTTCTGGAAAATCTTTGAAGCCTGCAACTCTTGATACAGGAATGGAAGTAAGAGTTCCTTTGTTCTGCAACACAGATGATAAAATTGTAATCGACACAAGAGACGGTTCATTTGTAGAAAGAGCAAAAGACAAATAAAATTTATGTTTCCAAAGGATTGTTTTTCTTTCCTTTGGAATGCCATGACCCCCTAGCTCACTATGGATAGAGCGACAGCCTCCTAAGCTGTAGGTAGCGAGTTCGAACCCCGCGAGGGTCAAAAGTTGTTTTTTTTAGATTCAAGGCAGTTTTACGCTGCCTTTTTTGTTTTTAAATATTGCTTTTGCCTAAATTTAATTGATAAGAAAAAATTATAGATTTTGCAAGATTGATATGAACTTCTTTTTACATCGTCTATTGAAAATCATCAGAAAAAAAAGTATATTTATTCTATATGGAATCAGAAGGCTTCAAGCTATTTCAATTCTGACTCTAAGCATAGGAGTAATCGAATGACAGTTAATGACATCAAACATGCCAAAATCAAGGCATGGATTGAAGAATGTGTTAAGATGTGTGAGCCGGACAATGTTGTTGTTTGCGATGGTTCTACAGCCGAATATGACCGCCTTATGAAAAAATGCGTTGATGCAGGCCTTGCAACTCCGCTTGCAAAAAAGCCTAACAGCTTCCTTTTCCGCTCACTTCCGAGTGATGTCGCACGTGTTGAGTCACGCACATTCATTTCTTCTGTAAAGGAAGAGGATGCAGGTCCTACAAACCACTGGATTGATCCTAAAGAGCTCAAGGCTACTATGAAAGGTCTTTACACAGGATGTATGCACGGAAGAACAATGTATGTTATTCCGTTCTGCATGGGACCACTTGGCTCACCGATTGCAAAATACGGAATTGAACTTACAGACTCTGAATATGTAGTTCTCAACATGGACATCATGACTCGTGCCGGCGAGAAGGTTTGGGAATACTTCGGCACTGACGGAGATTTTGTTCCATGTCTTCACTCAGTTGGCAAACCGCTCAACAACGGTGAAAAAGACAACGGTGTCTGGCCTTGCGCAGATGTTGAACACAAATACATCAGCCAGTTCCCAGAAGAACGCCTTATTTGGTCTTACGGTTCTGGATACGGTGGAAACGCTCTTCTTGGAAAGAAATGTTTCGCTCTCCGCATTGCAACTGTAATCGCACGCGAAGAAGGCTGGCTTGCTGAGCACATGCTTATCCTTAAGCTCACAAATCCTGAAGGAGAAGTTAAATACGTTACTGGCGCATTCCCTTCTGCTTGTGGAAAGACAAACCTTGCAATGCTTATTCCAACAATCCCTGGATGGAAAGTTGAGACTGTCGGCGATGATATTGCCTGGATGAAATTCGGAAAAGACGGTCGTCTTTACGCTATCAACCCAGAAGCAGGATTCTTCGGTGTTGCTCCAGGAACATCTGCTGAATCTAACAAGAACGCTCTTGAAGCTGCCTCAAAGAACACAATCTTCACAAACTGCGCTCTTACAGAAGACGGAGATGTTTGGTGGGAAGGAATCGGTTATCCTGCAAAGGGCAAACTTGTTGACTGGAAAGGCAACACACGCGACGCTCTTCCAAAAGACAAATCTCCTAAGGGTGAAGAATTCGCTCATCCGAACGCACGCTTTACAGCGCCTGCAAAACAGTGCCCTTGTATCGCTTCTGACTGGGAATCTCCAGAAGGTGTACCAATCAGCGCAATCTTGTTCGGTGGACGCCGCCCTTCAACAGTTCCGCTTGTACACCAGAGCCGCAACTGGAACCACGGTGTATTCCTTGGATCTATCGTAGGTTCAGAAATCACTGCTGCTTCTACAATCGACGCTAGCCAGGTTGGAAAAATCCGCCGCGACCCATTCGCAATTCTTCCATTCTGCGGATACAACATGGGCGACTATTTCCAGCACTGGATCGACGTTGGAAACGCTGCTGCTGACAAAGACAAGCTTCCTAAGATTTTCTATGTTAACTGGTTCCGCAAGGACGAAGACAACAAGGATCTTCCAGGTGGATTCATGTGGCCAGGATACGGCGACAACAGCCGCGTTCTTGCATGGATTTTCGACCGTTGCGACGGAAAAGACAACTACGTTGACACACCAATTGGATTTATGCCAAAAGAAGGCGCTCTCAACCTTGACGGTCTTGCTGACGTTTACAAAGCACAGATTCCTGCAATCACAGCAGTTGACAAGGAAGGCTGGCTCAAGGAATGTAAAGACATCCGCGAGAACCACTATCCAAAGTTCGGCAAACATCTTCCAAAAGAATTGGCAGAATGTCTTGACGACTTGGAATCACGCTTGAATAAGGCTTAGATTTGTCGAGCTAGTTTGCTGAAAAGCAAACTAGGTAAATCTGTCCCACTGGGATTTCTTCCGGTGGGATTTTTTTATTATTACATTGCAAACTCTGCGTTTCGTGGTATAATGCGCTTATTAAAATCTTAATTTTATCAATCTCGCAAATGTTATGGACGGGGGGGGTAAAAATGAAAGGCAAATTTTTATTTGCGCTTTTTTGTTTTTCCATTCTGTTTTATTCCTGCAATTTTGACAATGATTCCGATGACAGCACTGTGATTGATTGTCCTGCGGAAATTGCCTCTCGTGCTTTCCGTTTTGCCGAGCTGTATAAAGATTCTGATACTGTTTACGAGTTAGGCGGCCAGGCTCCTGTGCGTTCTGCGATTGCCATAGACTGCTCCGGGCTTGTCGTGATGTGCTACAAATATGCAATGGTTGATACAAAATATTCTCTGCTTGTTTCGGACATGACGGCATCTTATATGTACGAAAACGCTTCGTCCCATGTTGCGCTGGAGGAAATGCGGCAGGGCGACTTGATTTTTATGGGCGAGGCGGATTCTTCCAATGTGTCGCATATCGCGCTTTTTGACCGCATGGAAAACGACAATGTCTATTTTATCGACAGCACAAAAAAAGACGACATCAATGGTGTTACAAGCCGTTGTTATGCTGCTAGTGATTCGCGCTTTAAGTCGTTCGGTGCAATGAGAATTCAGTACTAAAGGGAAAAGAAATCCATACAAAAATTTTTATTTGCATTGTCTGTTTTTTGATTCTGTTTTCATGTGCAAAGTTAAATATTTTTTCAGTTTGTAATCATCAAATCTGCCTCAACTTTTTGCTTTAAATTCGTGGTATTTTTCTGTATAATCGGCTTATGAGCATTTCGAGTATATTGTCTATATTCCTTCAGTTTTTTGGCAGTCTTTGTTTTCTTCTTTTTGGAATGAAAATGATGAGCGATGGAATCCAGAAGTCTGCGGGAGACAAACTTCAGGCTGCTCTTCATCTTATGACGGGAAACCGTTTTACCGGATTTTTTACAGGCTGTTTTTTGACTATGATAATTCAGTCTTCCGGGGCTACAACTGTCATGGTTGTTTCTTTTGTAAACGCCGGGCTTATCGAGCTAAGCAAATCGATTGCCGTGATTTTGGGCGCGAATGTCGGAACAACGATAACGGCTTGGATTGTCGCGATATTCGGCTTTAACTTTGAAATTTCAGCATTCGCGATTCCGCTTTTTGGCATTGGCTATCTTTTTACAGTCATAAAGAAAATTAAAAATCCGGGGCTGGGTCAGGCTATTATGGGATTTGGAATTCTTTTTATTGCGTTGCAGTGGCTTTCTAGCACGATTTCTCTTAATTCAGGCGCAATGAATTTTCTTCCAGCCTTGCAAGACAAAGGAACTTTTAGCTATCTTATTGCTTTTGTAATCGGAATTGTTGTTACTGCAATGATTCATTCTTCTTCCGCTATGACGGCGATTGTAATTACGATGGCATACAACCAGATTCTTACTTGGGAATTTTCTGCGGCAATTATAATTGGAAGCAACGTCGGCTCGACTATAGATTCTATCATGGCTTCGTTCGGAGCAAATGCAAATGCAAAGCGCACAATGCTTGTCCACGTTCTGTTCAATTCTGTAACCGCAATTGTCGCCTTGATTTTTATAAAGCCTTTTACGCAGCTTGTAGATTTAATAGTTCCTGGAGTTGTTACAGAAAATATTACAATGCACATAGCGATGCTTCATTCAATGTTCAATATAATTGGCTCAGTTTTCTTTATGCCGTTTATAAATCCACTTTGCAAGCTTACACATCTTATCATAAAAGATGACAAGGCTTCGCTTCCTTCTATATATAAGTTTGAATTTCCTGAACGTGCCGCGCATGAGTCTCCTACAATTCCTGTTGTTTCAGCGCAAATGGAAGTAAGGCGTATGGCTGATATTTCTGTGCAGATGTTTGACAGGCTTCAGTACGGACTTACTGATTTGTCTGGGCGTTTTGTTGTGGACCATTATGACAATCTTGTGCGTGAAGAAGATTACCTTGACCAAATGCAGGAACAGCTTACAAAGTATCTTTTAAAATGCGCCCAGCTTGATATTGATGACAAACTCCGTGAAAATATCAATGTGATGATTTCAATTACGGGCGAGCTTGAGTCTATGTCTGATGACTGCTTGAGCATTGGCGTTTATTTAAAGCGCATAACAGAAAAACATTACGTATTTAAAAAAGAAGATTTTGACCGCCTGATTCCTTATCTTGAACTTGCCCGCCAGTTGCTTCAGTTTATCTATAAAAATATCAACAAAGCGCTTTCAAAGGAGCAGCTTGATTTTGCGAATGAACTTGAATCTCAGATTGACGCAGAACGCAAAGCCTTGAAAAAAATAGCGCGCAAACGACTTGAAGATGGTGCGGATGTAAAGGCCGAGCTTTTGTACATGGACTTAGTGCGCCAAATAGAAAAAATAGGCGACCGCTGCTTTAACATTGCCGAACAGCTTGCTCTCACAAAATAAAAAAAAGGCTGCCTAAAGAACATTATGAAGTTTATTTCATTATGTGCTTTTTGGACAGCCAGTTTGCTATAAATAATTTTTAGATTTATTTATAGCTGATAGCAATTCCGCTCATGTCGTAAGTGTTGAATGTAAAAATAAGGAACACTGTTTTCTTTGCGTCAACTTTTACATTTACAACATCATCGCATTCAGGATACTTTTTCTTTGCTTCTGCATAAAGCTTGCTATAGCCAGAATTTGTGGCTGAAGATTTTACTTCTACGCGTCCAAGAACTTCATAGCTTTGCGCATCACCCGGAAAAGCTCCTGCATCACTAAGTGGTGTCATAGAAATGCAGCCTGTTAGTGTTGCCGCCAAAATCAGCATAGACAACAATAAACCTACTCCTTTTTTCATATTTACCTCCAGAAAAAATAGGATATTGTATTGTACCCCCCCCTGGGATTCTGTCAAGTGTTTTTTATAAAAAAACTTTTCTTTGCTTTTTGGAATATTTCGTAGTATAATATTAGTGTAATCTTAAAAAGATTGCGGCGGCAGTTTGCTGCGGAATTTAAATATATTTATTAGGAGAAAAACTATGACAAAATCAATATCTGCACAGGGCTTTACTTTGGATTCAGACCAGACAGCTCTTATCAACAAAAAACTGGAACGTATAAGCTATGCTGAAAATCTTATCGTTGACTTGATTATGCACGTAAAGGAAGACAAGAAATTTTACTTTGATACAACTGTTAACTTTAGATGGGGCGGAAATGCTCATGTTACAGGAGATGATTTTGACTTTGCAGCTGCGCTTAACAAAATGATGGATGTTCTTGATACAAAAATCAAGAAAGAAAAAGATAAGGTCCAGGAGAAAAAATAATTTCTGTATCTGAACTTTAAAACAATTCGGGCTGTCTAAAAAGGGCAGCCTTTTTTATTGCCTGTTATACGAAGAATCTATGCTAAGCTTGTTTCTGTATTTTGCAACTGTTCTGCGCGCAATTTTTATTCCAAGTTTTTCTAGTTCCTCTGAAAGTTTTTGGTCGCTCATTTTTTTCCCAGCGGAAGAGTTCAGGATTTTTTTTAATTCAGACATTGCTTTGTCTTGGCTTATACTTTTGTTTTTTTTGCTTGCGGCGTTTGTGAAAAAATATTTTATGTCAAAAAGTCCCCATTCACATTGAAGAAATTTGCTGTTTGCCATTCGTGAAATTGTTGTTTCGTGGACTTTAAGTTTGTCTGCAATATCTTGCTGTCTTAAGGGAACTAAATTGCCTTGTCCGCGCAGAAAAAAATCGGTTTGAATCCGCACAATTTCGATGCAAGCTTTTAAAAGTGTGTTTTGCCTGAATTCCAAAGTGTCTAAAAAATCTTTTGCTTTTTTAATTTCAGTTTTTATTGATAAAGAATTTTTTGCATTGTTTTTTGCAAGTTTTAAAAATTCCGGGTTTATGGAAATTTGCGGAAAGTTGTCCTTTGCAAGCCGCACATTCCAGGAGTTTTTTCCGTTTGTAACAATATTGTCTTCAATTTGATTTTCTTGAAAGTCTTCCTGAATTTTTTCTACGTAAACATCTGGAGAAATAAAATGAATTTCTTTTGTGCTGAAATTCCGCGCAGGAAAAGGATCAAGTGTCCGTATAAAATCAATTGCTTTTTCTACATCTTGAATTGTAGGATTTAAATTTTTATATTTTTCATTTTGTGAATTTGCAAAAAGCTTTTTTTGTTCTAAAAGATATTCTTGAATTTTTTGCAGAACTTTTTCAGGACGCGGCGGATCAAGGAATTTTAATTTTCCGTCTAAAATAAAAATTGCAAGAAGCGGCGCGTTTTCTTTTTGTTTTGCCTGTACGAGCAGGCTTTCTTCTGTATTTGTAACGCATACGCCGCAAGGTTCCAGCTGCCTTACAATTTCGATGCATTTTTCCAAAAGCCCTGGCGTTTGCAGTTTGTCTTTTTTATCAAGAAGCGAAACTGGAGCAAGAATATAAAATCCTTTTGCATCAAGATTGTAAATAAGTTTTTCGCATAAATTTTTTTCAGTTGCACCAAGACGCATTGCGTTCAGCTGCGACAAAAGATGTTCCTGCAAAGATTCCCGCTCATCTGCTTTTGCTTCAAGTGCCGCCTGAAAATTTTCACTTGCTTCTTCTCCGCTTGCAGTTGCTGATGATATTTTTGTTCCGTCCCAATTTGCTTTGTCTTTTGTTATGACCAGTGCAGGATTTTCTTCCGCAGCTTTATAAATTTCTTCAGTCAAATCTTTTGAGTTCATGGCTAAAAGTTTTAAAGCCTGAATTTGCTTTTGGCTCATTATTTGAATTTGAGACTGAATCTGTCTTTGCTGAAATTCTAATCCGGTCATTGCTTAATTATAATTGCAATTTTTATAAAATTCAATTTTGGTTTTAAAAGCATTTAGAGTTTTGTTTTTCTCTTATGGCTAAAAACAAAAAATATCTATATAATTTTTTTATGGAAAATTTTGAACAGTTTGGAATAAGAATTCCAGAAATTCTTTTGCCCAGAAAAAAAGATTTAAAGACTTGGTGCGTTGTGGCATGCGATCAGTATACGCAGGATTTTGATTATTGGAAAAAAGCAGAAGAAATTGTTGGTAATTCTCCTTCTACTTTGAATTTAATTTTGCCGGAAATTTTTCTTTCTTCTTTAGATAAAAAAGAACGCATAGAAAAAATTCGCCATACAATGAAAAAATATCTTGATGAAAATATTTTTAATTCGCCTGAAAAAGAATTTATTTATGTTGAGCGAAAGACTTGCTACGGAAGAGTCCGCCGTGGTCTTGTTGTTGCGATTGATTTGGAAACTTATGAATGGAAGCCGTTTTCAAAAAACTTGATTCGTGCCACCGAAGCTACTATTCCCGAAAGAATTCCTGTGCGAAAGGAAATCAGAAAAGATGCGCCCCTTGAGCTTCCTCACATTATGCTTTTGGTAAACGATCCGGAGCATTGTCTTATAGAAGAAGTTGGAATTGAAGCTAAAAAAAATCCTCCGGTTTATGATGGAGACTTGATGATGAATGCCGGTCATATTTCAGGCTGGGCTATAAAATCCGCGGAAGCTTTTGGAAAAATTTCTTCTGCTCTTGAAAAATTAAAAAAGCAAAATTCTGACAACGACGGAAATTCTTTTTTGTTTGCTGTTGGAGACGGAAACCATTCTTTGGCAACTGCAAAAGCTGTTTGGGACGAATGTAAAAATTCTGATTCGCCAGATTTTAATGCGCGCTATGCTCTTGTAGAAATTGTGAATATTTATGATTCTGGTTTGACTTTTGAGCCGATTCATCGTGTTCTTTTTAATTGCAATGCTTCTAAGTTGATTTCTTTTTTAAATGAAAAACTTAACGGTGGGCTTGTAGAAGAAGTGAGCGAAAATTCTTTGGAACAAAATATAAAAAATTCCAAGGCGGATTTTGGATTTATTTTTAAAGAAAATGAAATACAAAAATATTTTAGAATAAAAACAAGGATTCAGGAACTTGCAGTAAGCCGTCTTCAACCGTTGCTTGATGAATTTATTTCCTGCAACAAAGAAATTGAAATTGACTACATTCACGGCAATGAAGAAGTTTTCAGACTTGGCGCACAAAAAAATGCAGTTTCAATTCTTCTTCCTCCAATCGCAAAAGATTCGTTCTTTGAAACAATTTCTAGCCGCGGACCTTTGCCTCGAAAAAGTTTCAGCATGGGAGAAGCCAGCGAAAAAAGATTCTATCTTGAATGCCGAAAACTTTTTTTAAGCCGATAGACTTTCAGTTAATCCTTAAGTATAATCGTTGCTATGATTGTAATGAAATTTGGCGGAAGCTCAGTTGCAAATGCTGACCGCATTAAACATGTAGCCGAAATAATTCAGGCATATAAAGACGAACGTCCTGTTGTTGTTTTAAGCGCAATGGGAGACACAACAGATCATCTTCTTGAAGCTGCTGACATGGCAGTTAAGGGAACTGTTGACATTGAAAAAATTGAAAGGCTTCATATTGAAACAGAAAAACAACTTGGCGTTTCTGTTCCAGAAATAAAAGAATTGCTTGGCGAATTAAAAACGCTTCTTACAGGAATAAGTATGCTGCATGAACTTACAAAGCGCACCAGAGATTACCTTGTGTCTTTTGGCGAGCGTATGTCAGTGCGCATGATGTCAGCTTATCTTTGTTCTCTTGGAACTGAAGCAAAAGCATTTGATTCCTGGGACATTGGATTTGTGAGCGACTCGAATTATATGGCGGCTGAGCTTTTGGATGAAGTATGGGAAAATATTCCTAAACATCTTGATGGATATAAAAACGGAACTTCGAAAGAAATTCCTATAGTAACTGGTTTCATTGCTAAAGATAAAAATGGAATCATAACAACTTTAGGGCGCGGCGGAAGCGACTTGAGCGCAACGATGATTGGCGCGGCAATGAGGGCAAAAGAAATTCAGACTTGGAAAGATGTTGACGGAATTATGACTACAGATCCTCGCATTGTAAAAGAGGCTCGCCCTGTTGATGAAGTAACTTACGAGGAAGCTCAGGAACTTGCGATGTTTGGAAGTCAGGTTCTTCATCCGCGCAGTATGATTCCTTGCAGAAAAACAGGAACTCCTGTCCGTGTAAAAAACAGCTACAATATAAAAAGCCGCGGCACTCTTATTGTAGAAGAGCATACAGGAACTCGTCCTCTTGTTACTGCAATTACAAAAGTAAAAAATGTAACGCTCATAGATATTCAGTCTAGCCGTATGCTTGGCGCGGCCGGATTTCTTGCGCATATTTTCAATCAGTTTTTAAAGTGGAATATCAGCATTGATGTGATTGCAACTTCCGAAGTTTCTGTCAGTTTGACTGTTGATGGAAAAGCGGATTTGACAGGACTTATTGAAGATTTAAAACGTGTTGCTGATGTCAATGTAAAAACTGGCAAGGCGATTGTTACAATAATTTGCGATGCTTCAAGATCCAGTGTGATTATTGCAAAGGCATTCGATGGACTTTCAAAAGAAGGAATAAATGTTCAGATGATAAGCCAAGGCGCAAGTAAGGTTAACATAAGCATGCTCGTAGATACTAATCAGGCGGACAAAACTGTAGAAGCAATTCATTCAGTTCTTTTTGCTTAATTTTTGGGAGGATTAATAATGAAAATTGCATTGGTTGGATATGGAAAAATGGGACACATGCTTGAACAGTCCGCATTGTCGTTTGGACATTCTGTTGTGTCTACAATTGATGTTTTTGCGCCAGATGCCAAAGTGAAAATTTCCGCAGGAGATGGCAATGCTCTTATAGATGCAGTTGTTTCTAGCGGCGCGGATGGAATAATTGAATTTACGCATCCGTCTTCTGTTCTTGAAAATATAAAAGCTCTTCTTCCTTTGAGAATTCCTATGGTAGTTGGAACTACTGGCTGGAATGACAAAAAAGATGAGATTGCTTCTCTTGCTGCAAAGTGCGGTGGAACAATTATGACAAGCGCAAATTTTTCCATTGGTGTGAATATCCTTTATAAAATTGTAGAAGATGCCGCTCGTCTTACGAATAAATTTTCTGAATATGATGCTGCAATTTGGGAAATGCACCATAATCAAAAAGCTGATAGTCCTTCTGGAACTGCGCTTGAAATTGCAAATCATCTGCTTTTTGAATTCAAAAGAAAAAATTCAATTGTAACAAATGAATTCAAGGAAAAGCCTTTGCCGAATCAACTTCACGTTTCTTCTACGAGATGCGGTTCAGTTCCGGGAACACACAAAGTTTTCTTTGACTGCGAGGCTGATACAATTGAAATTACACATACAGCAAGAAGCCGCAAGGGATTTGCAAACGGAGCAGTTCATGCTTTGGAAAATCTTTTTTCTATGCTGAAAGAAGGCAAGCTAAAGCCCGGGGCATTGTACGGCATGAACGATGTTTTTCCTGAATTGTTTTAAAATTTTAAGGTAAATTTTTTTCATAAATCAGCCGATAAACTAACGGTATGATTATGACTAAAAAATTTGCATATAGAAAAAATATTTTGTTTCTTTTAATTCTTTTTTTGACTGTCTGTTTTTCTTTTGCAGAAACTCATACAGTTGAAAAAGGAGAAACTTATTATTCAATCAGTCGCAAATATGGAATTTCTGTAGACCAGCTTTGCGCTATGAACAATCTTACTGTAAATGATGTTTTAAAAGTTGGACAAAAACTTTCAATTCCGGAAAAGAATGTAGAAAAAAGTTCTTTGCCTTCAGTTTCAACTTCAAAAAGTCTATCCAACGCAGAAAGAAAATTTGACACTTATACAGTTCAAAAAGGTGATACTTTCTATAGAATTGCAAAAGTGAATGGGATTTCTGTCGAAGAACTTAAGGCGTTGAACAATTTTGATTCCGATACAGTTTTAAAGGCTGGTCAGCGTCTGAAAATTCCTGTTACGATTGTTGATACTTCAGCCTCTCTTCCTAGCTTGCCTTCAAGTGATCCGCGCAAATATTCAGAAAAAAAAGGCGACTCAAGTTTAACTTGGCCTGTAAAGAATCCGACTGTAACTTACATGAAAGGAAAAGTCAGCGGTGTTCAGCTTAGCGCGCAGAAAAATGAAAGCGTAACGGCAATCCGCGCTGGAACTGTTATGTATGTTGGAAATTATAGAGGATACGGACAGGTTGTTTTCGTTCAGGCAAAAACCGGACACATTTATGTTTATTCTGGGCTTGGCTCTATAAAAGTCCGCAAAGGCGATTATGTTGTGTTTGGCGATTCTTTAGGAACTGCAGGCACAGACAGCATAAAAGGCACAACCCAAATTTGCCTTATGGTTTTTCAAAAGTCAAATCCTATTGATCCTGCAAAAGCCCCAAGAGGCTAGCTTTATTTGCCGGCCTCTTTTTAAAACCGAAACTAAAGTTTATCAAGCATTGTCTTTTTTATTCTGTGCATGAAAAATGTTGAAAGGCTGATTGTAAAGATTTCAGCGATAAGAAAGCAAAACCAGACATTTTCAATTTTTCCAGTGCGGGAAAGAAAATATGCCACAGGAAGCAAAACAACCAGTTGTCTTACAAAAGAAACTGTCATGCTTAAAAAAGATTTTCCTAAAGCTTGAAAAGTTGAGCCTAGCGTAATTGCAATTGCTGCTCCGATAAAACTTGGCGCGATAATTCTCATTGCTGTGCATCCAATTCCAAGCATGTGTTCGCTTGCCTTGAATAGCATTAAAAGTTCTGCTGGAAAAAGTTCAAAAATTATAATGCCGAATACCATGATTAAAACCGCAATTAAAATTGTTGACTTTACAGTTTTCTTGATCCGCTCTGCATTTCCTGCTCCATAGTTGTACGAAACAATTGGAACCATTCCAGTTGTAAGTCCGAATACCGGCATAAAGATAAAGCTATTCAGTTTAAAATAAACTCCATAAACTGCGATTGCCGTTGCGGAGAAAGTTCCAAGAATTAAATTCATTCCGTAAGTTGTAACAGAATTTATGGACTGAAGAAGAATTGAAGGAATTCCGATTTTATAAATCTGACCGATAATCAGAGAGTTTGGCTTGAAGCCTTTTAATTTAAAATGTATGTCGGGATTTTTTTTCAGATTAAAATAAAGCGAAACTAGCGCAGAAAAAATTTGCCCGATGACTGTTGCCAAGGCCGCGCCTGCCATTCCCATTTTTGGAAAAGGTCCTATTCCAAAAATCATAAGAGGGTCAAGAATTATGTTTGTTATTGCTCCTACAAGTTGCGTTATCATTGTGTAAAAAGTTCTTCCCGTTGCCTGCAAAAGTCTGTCCGACATTGTTGAAACAAAAAGCGCGAAAGATGCCATTGTTATTATTTTTAAATATTCACTTCCAAATTGAATAATCTGTTCGTCACCCGACTGAGTTTTTAAATAAGGCTTTGTAAAAAGAAATCCCAGGATAAAAAATGCAATAAAACTGCAAACTGAAAGGAAGATGCCGTTCATGGCAATTTTGTTTACTGCATCGCTGTCTTTCTGTCCAAGCTTCATTGCTAGAAGCGCATTTACACCAATCGCTGTTCCTATTGAAACTGCAATCATAAGTGTTTGAACAGGAAATGCAAGTGATATGGCAGTCAGCGCATTTTCATTTATCTGCGCAACAAAAATGCTGTCAACAATATTGTAGCATGCCATTACCAGCATTGAAAGCATAATTGGCAAGGACATATTTAAAAGAAGCTTGGTTACAGGCATTACGCCCATTTTGTTTTCTTTGATGTTTTCTGACATTCGCCAATGTTATATTAAATTGTTTCTTTTATCAATCAGTATTTTTAATTTTAAAACAATTCAATTTGAACTGGATTTCTTTTGATTTTGCTTATTGAAAAATTTTTCTGTCTGTCCATCGTGTCGTTTATTATCCGCTTAAAAATTTCCATGCAAAGTCTTGCGTCGTCGTTTGCACGGTGGGCGGCTTTTGCTTCTATTCCGAATCTCTTTGCCAAGCTTTGGAGTCTGTACTGGCCTTTTTCCTGTTCCTTTATAAAATCAGGATATGCCCATCTTGAAGCGTTCAGTGTGTCTATGCAGATGTTTGGAAGCTCTGGATGGCTGAATCTTTTTAGCTCTGAATTTACAAATCCTAAGTCGAATTGCGCATTGTGTGCTACAAGAACTGTTTCTTTTCCGCCGATGAAATTTAAAAACTGCGGAACAGCTTCTTTTGCGCATGGACAGCATGAAATCATTTCGTCTGTGATGTGCGTAAGGTCTTTTATGAACTGCGGAAGTTCTATAGGCGGCTTTATTAAAATATCAAACGGTTCTCCAATAACTCCGTCGCAATTGAATTTCACGGCTCCAATTTCTATTATGAATTCTTTTTCAGATTTTAACCCTGTGGTTTCTGTGTCAAATGCCGCAAAAGTTTTTCCTGAATAAAATTCCTTTGCGAGATTTCTAAAGCTGTTGAAGATTTTAAATGCCATAAGTTGAACTGAAAAAATGGTATTTGGGGATGTTCCAAAAGTATCTTTTCTGTCATTTTCGGGCTTGACCCGAAAATCTAAATGTATATATTACAGCCATTTAGAGATTGTTAACCGAGTTTCTTTCAGAAACATCGCAGTATCAAGTACGACAATGACGTTTTGAACTTATTAGACATCCCCAAATACAGTTGTTTTTTTTAGATTCAGCCTGCTGCGTTAAGAACTGCGTTTATTTCTTCTGAAATATCTGAGCAGAGTTTGTCGGCGGCTTTCTTTGCTTCTTCTAATGCTTCGTCTGTTTTTGCAGAAACAGGAACTGTGCTGTTGATGTAGAACTTGATTTTTGGTTCTGTTCCGCTTGGACGTGCGCTTACAATTGTTCCGCCTTCAAGAACGAACTGAAGAACATTGCTCTTTGGCCAAGGAAGAGTTTCTTTTGCGGATGGATTTGCCGGATCAAAAGCAACCTGCTGCTGAATGTCGCGGATTTTAACAACTTTCTTTCCGCCGAGAGAAGTAAGACCTTCTGTGCGGAGTTTTGTCATTATTCCGCCCATAATTTTTGGTCCTTGTACTCCAGGAAAATATTTGCTGATTGCGCGGTCTTCAAAAAGTCCGTATTCCTTGTACATATCGTTCAAATGCTCAAGAAGAGATTTTCCTTTGCTTGCCCAGTAAAGAGTCATTTCAGCGCACATTGCGGCTGCTGATATTCCGTCCTTGTCGCGTACTTCTGTTTCTACAAGATAGCCGTAGCTTTCTTCAAGTCCGAATACGTAGTTTCCGCTTCCGTCTTTTTCCATCTGGCCTTCATCATAAGCAATCCACTTGAAGCCTGTAAGACATTCTTTTACGGCTACGTTGTATTTTTTTGCAATTGAATCAACGAAAGGTGAAGTTACGATTGAGCGGATAAGAACTGGTTTTTCAGGCATTTTGTTGAATTCTTTTTTTGAAAGGAGAACATAGTCTGCAAGGAGCGCACCCATCTGGTTTCCTGAAACAAGAACGTATTTTCCGTTTTTGTCTGGGAATGCAGTTCCGAATCTGTCTGCATCTGGATCTGTTGCCATTACAACATCAGCTTTTTCTTTTTCTGCAAGTTCAACTGCCATTTTAAGTGCTGGGGCTTCTTCTGGATTTGGCTTTTCTACTGTCGGGAAGTCGCCGTTTCCTTCGCGCTGTTCTGGAACTGTGATTACATTCAGTCCAAGATCTCCAAGAACTTTTTCAACGTGCATTGCGCCTGTTCCGTGGAGCGGAGTGTATACAACTTTTACGCTGCTTGCTTTTTCTTTTATAAGTTCAGGACGATAAAGATTTGACTTTATCATTGCTTGGAATTTGTCGTCGATTTCCTTGTCGATTAAAACGATTTTTCCTGTCTTTACAGCTTCGTCTTTTTCGATAAGCTTTACTTCTTTTACTGCGTTAACTTCATCGATGATTCCTTTATCGTGCGGCTCAACAACCTGCGCACCGTCGTCCCAGTAAGCTTTGTAGCCATTGTACTGTGGAGGATTGTGGCTTGCAGTTACAACAACGCCAGTTTTGCATCCAAGAATTCTGATTGCATAAGAAAGTTCTGGAGTAGGGCGAAGCGAAGTGAAAAGGTATGCTTTTATTCCATTTGCAGCAAAAACTCTTGCTGTGATGTCTGAAAATTTATCATGGTTGTGGCGGCTGTCATAAGCTACGCATGCGCTCAATGTGCCGTTCTTTGCTTCTTCTGGAAATGCCTTGATTAAGTAGTTTGCAAGACCCTGAGTTGCTTTTGAAATATTGAGTGTGTTCATGCGGTTTGTTCCGCCGCCCATTACACCGCGAAGTCCGCCTGTTCCAAATTCAAGGCTCTGATAGAAACGGTCTTCTAGTTCGGCCATGTCTTTTTTTGCAACTAAATCTTCAACTTCCTTGCGGAAAAAATCATCTTTTTCTTCTGCAATATATTTTGCAGCTCTTTCAAGTATTTCTTTCTCTTCCATAATATCTGCTTCCTTTTATTTAAAAATTAACTAAGTCTAACATAGTTGATTTTTTTTTTCTATAGCTCTGATTCTTTGCTTAAAAGTTTTCCCAATGCTTGGTTGCAGCCAAGTTCATTAAGCAAACTTTTCATTCTGATTTTTGATTCTTGTTTAAAATTGTCTGAATGTTTTTTTATGGCGCGGATTAAAATATTTTTTGGAGTGTGGCTCATGTCAATGAATTCCAAAAGCTGAACTGCGTATCCGCATTGTTCAAGAAGTTCTGCACGTATTGCGTCAGTTGCAATTGCCGCAAATCGTTCACGTAAAATTCCAAATCTTTCAATTGAAGCGAACGGGCTTTCTGATTTGATTTTTTGTTTTTCAAGCTGGCTGTTTATTTCGTGTTGGCAGCAAGGAACTGAAAGGATTGCTTTTGCATTATGCTTAACAGCATAGTCGAGCGCAAAGTCTGTTGCTGTGTCGCAGGCGTGAAGTGTGATTATGATGTCTGGATTTTTTTCAGATGAATAATCTGCAATGTTTCCAACTTTGAATTCAAGATTTTTGCAGTTAAGTTTTTTTGCAAGGGAATCGCAGTTTTTTATTACGTCTTCTTTTAAATCAAGTCCTGTTATACAGACTGGAATTTTTTTCAGCTCAGTTAAAAAATAATAAACCGCAAAAGTTAAATAAGATTTTCCTGAGCCGAAGTCAACAATTCTTAGAGGATTTTCTTGAGTGTAAGAAGTTCCGTTTAGTTTTTCAATGCTTTCGATTATATCATTTATAAATTCGATGAATCTATTTATCTGCCGGAACTTGTCATATTTTTGCGCGACCACTTTTCCGTCTTTTGTCATAACTCCAAGTTCAACTAAAAATGGAATTGGATTTCCTTCTTGCAAAATATAGTTTTTTATTCGGTTGAAATTATTTGAAAACTTTTGTTCCTCTGAAGAATTTTTTGCTGCCTTTCTAAAAACTTTTATTTCGCCTTTTTTATTTGCCATTGTTGTGATTTCTTCGGTATCTGTTTTTACAATGCAATTTTTAAAAGCTGTTCCTACGTGCTTTTCAATAAATTCCTGTGCTTGTTCCGCAGTGAAATTTTTTTGGAATGCCTGCTTTTCTGTAAAAAATTCAGCTTGAAATTCATTTTGTTTTTTTGCGGAAAAAGATGGATTTTTCCAGATTCGAACTTTTATATAAGGCTTGCCAAAAATTTCCGGACAAGTTTTTGTTGGCTTTGAAAATACTGCGCTTAAAATCATATTTTTATATTAGCACAAACATTTGTTTTTGAGGATAGCGCGATGTTTTTGTAGCTTTACATTTTTATTATAAGTGATATATTTCTATGGGAAGGGTTACAAAGATGACAGTAAAAAAAGATTTTTCTGAAGGTCCGCTTTTAAAAAATATTTTAATTTTCAGTTTGCCTCTCATTTTTACAAACCTTCTCCAGACTTTTTTCAATATGACAGATATTGCCGTTTTGGGACGATTTGCAAGTCCGTCTTCTGTTGGTTCGGTTGGCTCTACTGTAATTCTTGTTTTTTTATGCACAGGAATTCTTATTGGATTCGGTTCTGGTGTTAATGTCATTGTGGCTTTTTTTATAGGCGCAAAAAATGAAAAGGACATTTGCGAAACAGTTCATACTTCTGCAATTGTCTGTCTTATTGCGGGATTTCTTGTTGGTTCCGCCGGAATAATTTTTTCCCGCTCTGTTTTGAATTTGATGAGCACAAAGCCGATTCTTATTGAAGGCGCGGTTTTGTATTTTAGAATTTACATGATTGGACTTCCTGCCCTTGCTTTTTATAATTTTGGAAATGGAATTCTTAGCGCGGAAGGAGACACAAAATCGCCTTTGCTGTTTCTTTTTATTTCTGGAATTTTTAATGTTGTACTGGACTTGCTTTTAGTTATTCATTTTAAAATGGATATTGCTGGAGTTGCAATTGCAAGTGTTGTCGCTCTTTATGTTTCAGCATTTCTTGTTTTTATAAAACTGCACAGAAAAAAAGATTCTCTTGCGTTGCGCTTTTCTAAGCTAAAGATCAGTAAATCAAAACTTTTCCGTCTTTTAAAAATTGGAATTCCTGCTGGAATGCAAAATGCGATTTTTGGATTTGCAAATCTTTTTATTCAGATTGGAGTTAATTCTTTTGATGCTTCCATGGTCGTTGCAAATTCCGCAGCTTCAAATTCAGATCCGCTTGTCTATAATGTTATGAGCGCATTTTATGTAGCTTGTTCAACTTTCATAGGACAGAATTATGGTGCCGGAAAAAAAATCAGGGTTTTAAAAAGCTATTTTATAAGTCTTGCACTCTCATTCTGTTTTGCATTATTTTTGGGCATTTTTCTTTTTGTCTTTGGAAGAAGATTTGTTTCGATTTTTATTTCAGAGCCTGCAATTGTAGAACTTGGAATGAAGCGGCTTTCGATAATGGCTTTCTCTTATTGCATTTCGGCATTTATGGATTGCACTATTGCAGCTTCCCGCGGACTTGGGCAGACTTCTGTTCCGACTGTAATTGTTATTCTTGGCTCGTGTGTTTTTAGAATCGCATGGATTTTTACAGTGTTTGCATATTTTAAAACAATTGAATCACTTTATTTGCTTTTTTCATTTTCCTGGACGATTACAGCTTTGGCGGAAATTTTTTATTTTGCAAAACTTTACAAGCGGAAGTTTTCAGTTTCTGTAAAAAAAGAACAGCAATGAGATTCTGCTTTAACACTAATAGACTTTGAAACGGGCTCATATTAATTGAAAATTATTACTATATAATCTATAATGGTTTAATCATGGGAAAGGTATTTGTTTTTGTTAATCAGAAAGGTGGCGTTGGCAAAACTACATCTGCTATAAATATCGGAGCTTATATTGCGGTGGGCGGAAAAAAAGTTCTGCTTGTTGATTTTGATAGCCAAGGAAATATGTCTAGCGGCGTTGGAGTCAGCAAAAAAAAGCCTACCATTTACGAGCTTCTTGCAGGTCAGTCAACTATTGATGAAACTATAAAGCATTCTGGTGTAAAAAATCTTGATGTCATCAGTGCGTCTATTGATTTGTCTGGAGCTGCGATTGAACTTGTAGATCAGGAAAACCGCGAGTACTTTTTAAAGAATGCCCTTGCTCCTGTCCGTGAAAAATATGATTACATTCTGATTGACTGTCCGCCTTCCCTTGGAATTCTTACATTGAATGGACTTGCCGCCGCAGATGCTGTTCTTGTTCCTATGCAGTGTGAATATTTTGCGCTTGAAGGAATCACCCTTCTTTTGCAAACAGTAAAAAAAGTTCAGGAAAGCATAAATAAAAATCTTGTAATAGGCGGAATATTTTTTACTATGTATGATTCAAGAACCCGTCTTGCGCAGGATGTCGTTATGCAGGTAAAAAGTTATTTTAAGGATGTTGTTTTTAATACAATTATTCCGCGCAATGTAAGACTTTCAGAAGCTCCTTCCCATGGTGAGCCGATTTGCATTTACGATCCGAATTGTGTTGGCGCAAAAAGCTATCAGAGACTTGCAGAAGAGGTAATCAGCCGTGGCTAAACATCAGGGATTAGGAAAAGGTCTTGGAGCCTTGATGCAAGAAGTTGATTTGTCCGAAGAATTTTCTGAAAATGGAGTTCAACTTAAGGAAAATGCGGCCCCTGTAAATTTAAATCTTCCGGCTGGAATTTCTTCTGATGAAAACGGAACACTTTGGGTTGACCCGGTTCTTTTAAAACCGAATCCTCGCCAGCCTCGAACTTACTTTGATGATGAAAAACTTGCAGAGCTTACAGAATCAGTTCGCAAGGAAGGAATTCTTTCACCTGTTATAATAGAAGATGCGAATGACGGAACTTTTTTTATCATTGCTGGTGAACGCCGTACTCGTGCAGCAAAAGCCGCAGGACTTAAAAAAATTCCTGTTCAGCTTAGAAAATATTCAGAGCAAAGAAAACTTGAAGTTGCTCTTATAGAAAATATTCAGCGTACAGATTTGAATGCGCTGGAAGAAGCACAGGCTTATTATGATTTAATGGAGCTTGGAAATTTAACGCAGGATCAGGTTGCGGAACGCGTTGGAAAAAACAGATCTACGGTTGCAAACTGTCTTCGTCTTTTAAAGCTTCCGGAAGATATTCAAAAAGCGCTTGTTACAGATTCAATTTCTTCTGGACACGCACGTGCTATTTTGAGCTTGGAAAATGATTCTGACAAGCGGATTCTTTTTGGAAAAATAATAGGACAGGGGCTTTCTGTAAGGCAGTCTGAAAATATTGCCAAGGAAATGAAAGGCGGAATTTCTTCGGCTGCAAAAACTGATTTTAAGCCAGAGCCAAAAAAAGATCCGAATCTTGCGGCGCTTGAGCAAAAACTTATCGAGCGGCTTGGAACAAAAGTTCAGTTGAAAGGCGGATTCAGCAAGGGAACAATTTCTATAAATTATTTTTCTTCTGAAGATTTGGATCGCATTTTTAATTTGATTGTGCCAGACGCTAACTTGTAGTTTTAATAAAATTTTTTATTGATAAAAATGGCTGCAAAGAAACAAAATCGAAAAAGAACTGCAAAAAAAAGAACTCCTCGCAAAAAGAAGCCAAAGATAATTCTTGACAATAAAAGTGTTATGCTTCTGTCCGCATCGATTGTTTTTTTGTGCGCGGTTTTTCTTTCCATGGCTTTTGTTTTTTCGTCTCCAAAAAAAGAGAAGCAACCAAAAGTTGCAAATATTGAGCAGCCTGTTTTGCGCCATGAACAAAAAAATAAGTCTGCTGAAAAAAATAAAATTTTAGAGAACAAAACAAATCGACCGAAAAATATTCAGCCTGAAAAAAAAGAAACTGTTCAAAAGCCATCCGAGATTCACACTGAAATAAAAAAAATTCCAGTTGAAAAAAAATCTGAAGAAAAAAAGCCTCTGCCAGTTTCTAAGCCTGAAGTAAAAAAAGAATCTCCTAAGATTGCTTCTGTAAATCCGCCTGCAAAAAAAAATGAAGAAATAAAAGTTGAAAAATATTCGATTCCGCCTGCAAAAAATGGAGCGACTCTTGTTTTTATAATTGATGACGGCGGATACGACACTTACAATTTAAAGCTTTACACAAGCCTTCCTTTTCCGATTGCGATTGCGGTTCTTCCAAAACTTGCGCATTCAAAAGATTGTGCGGCCATTGTGAGAAATTCTGGACAGGAACTTATGCTTCATCAGCCAATGCAAGCTCAAAATTTAAAGCTTAATCCTGGAGAGGGCGCGATTTTGCCTGATATGTCTTTGAGCGAAGTTTATAGGCAAGTTTCAGAAAATATTGCGGAAATCGGTCCGATAAAAGGTCTTAATAATCATGAAGGCTCTCTTATAACTTGCGATGTTATGAAAATTGGAGCTGTTCTTGATGCTGTTCTTGACAACGGAATTTTCTTTGTGGATTCTAGGACTTCTGCGCAGACAAAAGCTCCTCAAGCGGCATTGGAACGAGATATGAAAATTCTTGAGCGAGATGTTTTTATAGACGACATAATTTCTAAAGATGAAATGCTCTCTCAAATTTACCGCGGACTTGGAATTGCAAATAAAAATGGAAAAGTTATAATGATTGGCCACGTTGATAAATCTGCAAAGATTCTTCCGCAGCTTTTGAATGATATGTATCCGTATTTAAAGCAAAAAGGATATAAGTTTGCTTTTCCTTCGCAGATTCAAAAATAATTTTACTTGGAATACAAGATAAAACCGATGATTTGCCTTGTCATTCTGTTGGAGTATATATGAAAGTTCTTGGAATAGAATCTTCTTGTGATGAAACAGCCTGTGCTATTGTTGAAGACGGCAGGAAAATTTTAAGCAATGTTGTTGCAACTCAAATTCCTTTCCATCAAATTTACAAAGGTGTTGTTCCTGAAATTGCAAGCCGCAAGCACGCTGAATGGATTCTTCCGGTTGTAAGACAGAGTTTGGAGGAAGCTCATTTGACGCTTGATGAAGTTGATGCTATTGCCGCTACAAATCGTCCGGGGCTTATGGGCGCGCTTTTGGTCGGGCTTACTTTTGGAAAAACTTTGGCATGGGCTGCAAACAAGCCTTTCATTGCTGTTAACCATATGCTGGGACACATGTATGCCGCTCATCTTGAAAATAATATTCCTTATCCGTACATTGGGCTTTTGGTTTCCGGCGGACACAGTATTATTTCAAAAGTGAACGGTTTTGATGACTTGGAAATTTTGGGAACTACAATTGATGACAGTGTTGGAGAGGCATTTGACAAGGTTGCGAAATATTACGATTTGGGTTATCCGGGAGGAGTTATAATTGACAAGCTTGCTAAAAATGGAAATCCGGCTGCGTTCAGTTTTCCTCTTCCAAAACTTGATAAAGGCGATCATCGTTATGATGTTTCTTTCAGCGGACTAAAAACTGCTGTAATTCATCAGGCTGATATGTTTTTAAATGAAGGCTTTGAAAAATCAGTTGAAAATATCGCGGCGTCTTTTCAGGAAACTGCCTGCAGAACTTTGGTTTCAAGATTGCTTAGAGCTGTAGAAGATACCGGACTTAAAACTGTTGTTGCTGGCGGCGGTGTTGCTGCAAATTCACGGCTTAGGGCAATGCTTGCTGAACATAAAGAAATAAACTGTATTTTTCCTCCATTAAAATTATGTGGCGACAATGGTGCGATGATTGCCGGTGTTGCATACCATTTTCTTAAACGTGGAGAAACAAGTCCGCTGAATACAACAGCCTGCGCAAGAATTCCGCAGTTTAAAAGAGGACTTGCAAATCTTGAAGCATTTGGAAGAAGATAATTTTTTGTGTTAAAATTCAGTTTGTCTTTTTAAAAAGCTCTGACTTTTACAAATCCGTATATTTTTGTATAATGGAAAAACGCATTTTAAGACTTTTAGTTATTTTATAGAAGTTTTTTATATCGAGGTTCGACTATGTCAAAAAAAAGTGATAATGCTTGTAAGGGTGTTGCCCGCGCGCCGCACCGTTCTCTTTTTTATGCTTCTGGTTATACTGATGAGGAATTGAATCAGCCGCTGGTTGGTGTTATTTGTGCAAAAAATGAACTTATTCCGGGGCATATTGAACTTGACCGGATTGCGGAGGCTGTTAAGGCTGGCGTTAGAATGGCTGGCGGAACTCCGATTGAATTTCCTGCGATTGGCGTTTGTGATGGAATTGCGATGGGACACGAGGGAATGAAATATTCGCTTGTAACACGTGAGCTTATTGCCGACAGCGTTGAATGTGTTGCAAAAGCTCACCAGTTTGACGCTCTTGTTATGATTCCGAACTGCGACAAGATTGTTCCTGGAATGCTGATGGCTGCCGCGCGCCTTGATTTGCCGACCGTTTTTGTTTCTGGCGGTCCGATGATGCCGGGTCATCTTCCTGGAAATGACAAGTCGAATCCTTATTCGGGCAAGAATCTTTCGCTTACTGATATGTTTGAGGCGGTTGGCGGTCTTGCTGTTGGAAAAATCAATGAGGAGCAACTTAAGGAAATGGAGCACCGTGCTTGTCCGGGTTGCGGAGCTTGTTCTGGAATGTTCACTGCGAATTCAATGAACTGTCTTACTGAAGTTTTGGGGCTTGGACTTCCTGGAAACGGAACAATTCCTGCTGTAACTGGTGAACGAATCGCACTTGCAAAGCACGCTGGTATGGCTGTTATGAATTTGTATAAAAAAGGAATTACTGCCCGAGCGATGATGACGGCTGAAAATTTCCGCAATGCGCTTACAGCGGATATGGCGCTCGGATGTTCTTCCAACACAATGCTGCACGTTCCGGCTATTGCGCACGAGGCTGGAATTGACATTGACTTGCATGAGGTTAATAAAATTTCTGAGCGAACTCCAAATCTTTGCCACTTGGCTCCTGCAGGCCACACTTTTATGTGCGAGCTGGATGATGCGGGCGGTGTTCAGGCGGTTTTGGCTGAACTTGCAAAAAAGAACCTTATAAACACATCTTTGATTACCGCCACAGGAAAGACAATCGCGGAAAACATTGCCGGCGTTAAAAACCGCAATCCTGAAATTCTTCGCCCGATTGAAAATCCGTTCAGCGACAACGGTGGAATTGCGATTTTGTTCGGAAATCTTGCGCCGAACGGAACAGTTGTAAAACGTTCAGCCTGCGCTCCGGAGCTTATGCACCACACCGGACCTGCGCGCGTGTTCAACGATGAAAGCGAGGCGATGGAAGCTGTCCAGAAGTCCCAAATTAAGCCGGGCGATGTTGTTGTAATCCGCTACGAAGGACCGAAAGGTGGTCCAGGAATGCGCGAGATGCTTGCGGTTACAGCGGCTCTTGCAGGCCAGGGCTTGGACAAGCAGGTTGCGCTTATCACCGACGGGCGTTTCAGCGGCGCTACACGCGGCGCTTCTCTTGGACACTGTTCGCCTGAAGCGGCTGTCGGCGGTCCGATTGCGCTTGTTCAGGAAGGCGACAAAATTACTTTGGATATAAACAATTACAAAATCCATCTTGAAGTAAGCGATGAGGAACTTGCCGCACGCAAGGCAAAATGGGTTGCCCCTGAGCCAAAAGTAAAAACCGGCTATTTGGCTCGCTATGCTAAGCTCGTAAGCAGCGCAGACAAAGGCGCGATATTGCAGTAAAGTAATGCGCGTGTTTATCGAAAGATAAACCTGGTTAGTAGTCTGAATGCTACGACTAAATAAAAATGCAATTCTTCAGTAAATAAAAAAAGCAGAAAGGAATATTAAGAAATGAAAATTACAGGTTCACAAGTTGTTATAGAATGTCTTATAGAGCAGGGAGTTGATACTGTTTTTGGTTATCCGGGCGGAAACATTCTTAACATTTATGACGCTCTTTATAAGAATTCAGGCAGAATAAATCACATATTAACTGCGCACGAACAAGGTGCTGCCCACGCCGCAGACGGATATGCCCGTGCAACAGGAAGAGTCGGAGTGTGCATGGCAACAAGCGGTCCTGGTGCTACAAACCTTGTAACTGGAATCGCAACTGCGTATATGGATTCAAGTCCGATTATCGCAATTACTTGCAATGTTCCAAACAATCTTTTGGGAAAAGATACGTTCCAGGAAATAGACATTACAGGCGTAACTATGCCTATTACAAAGCAGAACTTCATGGTTCGCGATGTAAAGGATTTGGCAAAAACTATCCGTGAAGCTTTTTTCATTGCAAAGACCGGTCGTCCTGGTCCTGTTCTGATTGATATTTTAAAAGATGTTACTGCTGCGGAAGTTGAATTTGAGCCGCTTTCAAAAGAAAATGAGCGAAACGGCATTCTTATAGAAAATCATTCAAATTTAAAAAGAATTGCTGAAATAAATATTCCATCAGAAGAGAATATAAAAAAAGTTGCAGAGCTGATAAATAATTCAAAGCGTCCTTTTATTTATGCTGGCGGCGGAATCGGAATAAGCGGTGCAGAAAAAGAACTTCTTGAGCTTGCAGAAAAAGCAAATATTCCTGTAAGTGAAAGTCTTATGGCGCGCTCTTCATTCCCGGCAACTCATCCATTATGCACTTGGATGATTGGAATGCACGGAACAAAAGCAAGCAATATGGGCGTTACAGAATGCGATCTTTTGATTTCTCTTGGCTCAAGATTCAGCGACCGTGTTATTTTGGATTCTTCTAAATTTGCACAGAACGCAAAAGTTGTTCACATTGATATTGACCCTGCGGAAATTAATAAAAATATTCCGGCTTACACATCTCTTGTTGGAGATTTAAAGCAAATCCTTGGCCGTCTTATTCCTTCTGTTGAAAAAAAAGAACGCAAAGAATGGATTGAGCAAATTCAAGCATGGAAAAAGGAATATCCTGAATGCTATGACAAAAAGCCAGAGCATTCTATAAATCCAAAATTTATCTGCGAATGCATAAACAAAATTGCAGGTGAAAATACTTTTATCACAACTGAAGTTGGACAGCATCAGATGTGGACTGCTCAGTTTTATCCATTTACAAAGCCTAGAACTTTTATAACTTCCGGCGGACTTGGAACAATGGGGTTTGGAACTGGAGCGGCAATGGGCGTTCAGTTTGCGGACAAAAATAACCGTGTTGTTCATATTGCAGGCGATGGCTCATTCCGCATGAACTGCAACGAACTTGCGACAATTCAGCATTATAATCTTCCGATTGTAATTATTGTTGTGAACAATCACGCGCTCGGAAATGTAAGAATGTGGCAGCGTCTTTTCTACGGAAAAAGATTCAGCCAGACAACTCTTGACTTTGGACCTGACTGGTGCAAGCTTGCCGATGCTTACGGAATTAAAGGTTACAAGGCGAGCAATGCAAAGGAATTTGAAAAAGTTTTCAAGGAAGCTTTTGATGCAAAAAAACCGGCTGTAATCGATGCTGAAGTTGACATTGACGAAATGGTGCTCCCTATGGTTCCAGGCGGAAAACCTATTTACGACATGATTATGAAACTCAGCGAAGAGGTTATGAACTGATATGAAAAAGGAGCTCAGAGGGGAAGAGCGTTTTAATGAAATTGGACGTATTGATTGTGAACGTATCTGCGCCTTGCCCGGAGTTCTTGAAGATATAAGTATGTCTGGATTCAGTGCGCATTTTCCAAATCCTGTCTTTGTAGATACGGAAGATGAGTATACTGTTTTTATAACTTTTTCTCGGCAGGATTTTTCACGTCCGCTTGAATTTGTCTGTGTTCCAAAATGGAAAAAAGAAGACGAAAGTGAAACTGAAATTGGATTTAAAATTTTGCGTTCTCCGGATTCTCCTGCATTGGCTTCTTTTATAAACAGCCTTCAGGAAAGTTCCGAGGAAAATCCTGATCTTGCTGACATGATTATTTCCCCAGAAGCGGAATTTGTAAAATGAGCACTTCAATAGAAAAAATTTCAGGCGCGGCGTTTCTTCCTTTTCCAGAAATGGATGGAATTCTAAGAGACGAGCTAAAAGAACGTTTTTCTGTTTCTATGGAAAATGCTGTTGCTTACGGAGAACTTCTTTATATTCCTGACTACAACATAAAAAAATCTGACGGAAGTTTTAAAGTTCCTTATTTTTGCAGAAGCGCGATGCTTGAGCCTTTCATTTTGAAATTTGATTCAATTGGAGAAGCTAGCGGCGAACTGAAAAAAATTCAGCGTTCTTGGGCTTCATGCAGTTCCACTTGTTTTAGAAGAGCCGCATTGATTCAGGAAAAACTTCCGTATATAAATTTCAAACCCAAAAATTTTCCGGTAAAACTCCCTGCATCTGAAATTGGACTTTTTTGTTTGCTTGATAAAGGCACGATGATTGCTTCTGCAAAAACTTCTAGTTCGCTTCCTGCAGGAAAAATTTCATTTATAGAAGATCACGAAAATCCTCCGAGCCGGGCGTATTTAAAAATTCAAGAAAGCCTTTCTGTTGCAGACAGCATTTTTGGCTGCGGACTTCCTTCTGCTTCTTCAAGATGCTTTGAAGCTGGAGCGTGTCCCGGCGGCTGGACTTATGTTCTTGTGAATTTAGGCGCAAAAGTTTTTGCAGTTGACAGGAGCGAACTTGTTCCGTCTTTAATGAAAAATCCGCTTGTGGAATTTTTGGCGCATGACGCTTTCACATTGAAGCCTGAATCGCTTGGAGAATTCGACTGGGTTTTCAGCGATGTGATTTGCTATCCTGAGCGTCTTCTTGAATGGATAAAGATGTGGATTGAAAGCGGAAAAACTAAAAAGATGATCTGCACAATAAAAATGCAAGGAAAAACTGACTGGAATTTGATTTCAAAGTTTGAAGAAATTCCAGACAGTAAAGTTATTCATTTAAATTACAATAAGCATGAATTGACTTTTATACATTGCGAAAAATCTTAAAGTTTTCCGCCTTCAACTACAAGAGCATCTGCGTCAGATTCTGCTCCGTAAGTCGAACGAAGAGTTGCTTCATAGTCGGCATGGAAGAAGTTTTCTTTTCCAAGCTCTACTATTTCATTGTTTAGCCATTCAAGCAAACTTGAATTTCCTTTTTGAACTGCGGCGGCAATTGTGTCAAGCTCTCCAAGGCTTTCTATTCCGACTTTATATCCAGGATTTTCCAAAGCCCAGGCAAGAACTTCTGTATTGTCTGTTGACATTCCGGCTCCTCTTCCATCAAGAAGCGCAGCATAGGCTTCTGCATACTGATCGAATTTTAAAAGTTCAACTTCTGGATAATTTTTTGTAAAGTAAGTTTCAGCTGTTGTTCCTTTGCTGATTATAAGTTTTTTTCCAATCAAGTCTTCCGGCTTTGTAATAAGAGCTGATTCCGGCGAAACAACTCCAAGAGCAACTTTCATATACGGAAGAGCAAAGTCAACTTTTTCCGCACGTTCTGGAGTTACAGTGAAGTTTGCAAGAACAATGTCAACTTTTCCTGTAACAAGAAATTCAACGCGGCTTGCGGCTTCAACTGGAACATATTTTACTTTTACGCCGAGGTCTTTTGCAATGCGGTTTCCAAAGTAAACATCGTAGCCTTGATATTTGCCATATTCATCAACGTATCCAAAAGGCTTTTTGTCGCTGAATACTGCAATTTTTATTTCTCCGCTTTTCTTTATCTGCTCAACAGTTCTTGCGGAAGTTTTATTTTCTTTTGTGCAAGCTGAAAATAAACTAAGAACTGCTGCTATTCCGGCGGCAAGAATAATTCCTTTTTTTGTTTTCATACTTCTACCTCTTTTGTTTAAGATAGAATAAACATACTTATTTGATAGGAAAATGTCAAGCGCAAGTTCAAGTATTTTTTACTTTGTCGAATATAAAGGCTTTTAAGAATTTTCTGGCGCGTTCAGTTTTCGGATTGTTAAAGAACTGTTCTGGCTTTGATATTTCTACAATTTTTCCTTCGTCAATGAAAACAATTCTGTCTGCAATTGCACGGGCAAATTCCAGCTGATGGGTTACAATTACCATCGTGCGTCCTTCTTTTGCAAGGTTTACCATTACGTCCAGAACTTCGCGCACCATTTCAGGGTCAAGAGCCGCTGTAACTTCATCGAACAAAAGAACTTCTGGGTGCATGCAAAGCGCGCGGACAATAGCGACTCTCTGTTTCTGACCGCCGGAAAGTTCTCTTGGATACGAATCTTTTTTTTCAAGAAGTCCGACTCTTTCAAGCCACAGCTCTGCTTCTTTTTTCACTTCATCTGCTTTTCTTCCCTGCGCTTTTAAAGGTCCAAGCAAAATATTTTTTTCAACAGTTAAATGTGGAAACAAATCGTAGCTTTGAAAAACCATTCCTATTTTTTGGCGGATTAAATGCATATTCTTTTTTCTGTTGCTGATTATTTCGCCGTCTAAAAGAATTTCACCTTGCTGAATTTCTTCAAGTCCGTTTATGCATCTTAGAAGCGTGCTTTTTCCGCATCCGGAAGGTCCTAAAATTACAACGACTTCTCCGCGTTCAACTTCAAGTGAAACTCCGTTTAAAATTCCGCCGACTTTTGGGAATTCTTTTTTTATGTCTTTTATTTCTAGCAAGCTCATTTTTTTCTCCAAAGTTTTAATTGTCTTTTTGGCGTTTTTCAAGTTTTCCTGCAAGAATCGAAAGCGGCCAACAAACTATAAAGTACATGAAAAAAATAACAGCGTAAACTGCTATTGCGGCTGTGGGAACTGTAAGCCGGTTTGCGTCAATTATTTGCTGACCAATTTTTACAACTTCGATTACACCGACAAAAACTACAATAGAAGTTGTCTTTATCATTCTTGTAATTAAATTCATTGCAAGCGGAATAAGCCGTCTCAAAGTCTGTGGAATGATTACGTAAATGTAAATCTGCTTTTCATTAAGTCCGATTGATTTTGCGCTTTCGTATTGATGACGCGGAATGCTTTCAAGCGCGCCTCTCACAAGGTCTCCCATTTCCGCAGTTCCCCAAAGCGTGAACACTAGAACAGATGCCGCTTCTCCGCTGATTGAAATTCCGAATGCTCTTGTAAGTCCGAAGTACGCCAAAAAAAGTAAAACGAGCTGAGGCATAATGCGCATGAACTCAAGATAAATTTTGCAGATAATTTGGAGCGGCTTTATTTTTACAGTCATAAGCGCGCCGAGCAAAAATCCAAGTATAATTGAAAAAACTACGGAAACTGCCGCGATTTCAATTGTAACAAGAAGTCCCTGCAAAAGACGCAGAAAATTTTTACCCATGAAAATTACGTTGAATGAATTTGTAATTGAATCAAGCATTTCCGAACTGTGCATAGCGGAGCTTCCTTTCTGCAAATGAACTTAAAATTGTTATTGGCAAAAGCAAAATAAAATATGAAACGACCAAAAGGAAAAGTGCTTCTTCTGTTTTGTAATAAAGACCGATTAAATCTTTTGCAATGTACATAAGGTCTGCAAGTGCGACTGCGCTGAACATTGAAGTTTCTTTTATAAGGAACATTGTGTTTGCGCAAATTCCCGGTATGGAAACTGAAAACGCCTGCGGAAGAATTACAAATCTCACAATTTGAAATTCTGTAAGCCCGATGCATCTTCCTGATTCAAGCTGAATTCTTCCGACTGTTTCAAGCGAGCTTCTGAATGTTTCTGCCATGTAGCTTCCGCCTAAAAAAGTCAAACCTATTATTCCGCATTGTTCAGAAGAAAGTTTTATTCCCATTTTCGGAAAAGCAAAGTACAAAAAAAACAATTGGATTAACAATGGCGTGTTCCGTGAAAGCTCTGTGTATGCTTTTACAATTTCTTTTGCAACAGGAATTTTCCAATAGCGGATTACAGCACAAAAAAGTCCAAGCGCAATTGAAAGAACAACTCCTGCAAGCCCGGCTTTTAAAGTCAGAATCGCAGCTTTTTCGTACAGAGGAATCACTTGATGAATAAAGCCAAAGTCCATAATTCCTATAAGTCTAATTGGAAAAGAAATATTGGTCAACAGACTTTCGCTTTAAAAATTTCCTCTGAATTATTTATCCATTATTGTGATTTCAACGCGGCGGTTTCTTGATTTGCCTTCTTCTGTTCTATTGGTTGCGATTGGGCGTTCTGCTCCAAAGCCTTGCGTGAATACATGGAATCTGTCTCGCACGTTTAGTCCAATTAAATATTCTGCCACTGCGCTTGCTCTTTCTTCACTTAGAATTTTCCGCATTTTTTCTGTTCCTGCAAGTGCTGTGTGTCCCGTAACTAAAATGTCGTTGTCAGGCCAGCTTTCAAGGATTTTTGCAATCTGCTGAATTTTAAGTTTTTCGCTTTCCAAGAGTACTGCGCTGTCCGGCTCAAACTGAATGTTTTCTATTGCGATTGTAAGTCCCTTTTCATCCGGCTTTACGGTAACATTTTCAAGTCCAAGTTCTTTTATTTTTTTCTGCACGGAAGAAATGTTTTCAGTTGTATTTGTCCTTGCAAATTCTGTAACTTCTGCATGGGCAGTTCCTCTAAATTCAAAAATATTTCCTGCGGCAGTTTCTATAGAAATTCTGAAAGACTCGGTGTAGTGGTCAATTGCGCCCTTTTCGTTGTCCCAAAAAATTGTCTCGTCACTGAATCCACGAGTTGTAACTGGATAGTCATCAAGCTCATAATTTTGTATCGGAGGATTTTCCATATACATTGTGTAGCGTACTCTTATTTTATAAAGCCCGGAATTTTCATCGCGTCCCTCGTAAGTGTATTCGGCGTTGAATGGAACTTTGTACGGTTTTTCAATTCCAAATCCTTTTCTTAAGTCGTGGGCTTCGTGTCCTTTTGCACTCCATTTTTCTCCCGGTAAAATTTCTTTGTTTGGAAAAATCGGAACATCGCGCACAGTCGGCATAAAATATTCGTCTGCGATTGTGTAAGTTCCGTTTTTGCTTCTTTTAAAAATGCTTTTGTAATCTTTTCCGTAAGAAAATCTTGCGCCTGTGTAAGTTCCTGTGGAATCTTCCGTTGTCATAAAAATGCAGTCGTGGATTCCTTGTCCGTCTTTTGTTACGTCTGTAATTTCCGCGGAAACTCTATTTACGATTATTGAATGGTGGCTTTTTCGGTGATTTACAAAAATGTCTTCGTCAACTGTTGAAAGAATTCTGTAGCGGTCGCCTTTCTGATATTTAAATTCAAACTTAACGCTTTCTGTATTTTCCTGTGCAAAAAGTGAAGATGCAAAAATTAACAAAACTGAAATCAATAAGATTTTTCTTTTCATGCTGATATGATAAAATTGAATCATGGAAATTTCAACAGTGCATGAACTTTTAAACGGAAAATTTATTTTTTACATTTCAATTATTTGCATGATGCTAATTGGCTTTGTTTTGGGACGGATTGTGCAAAAGTTAAAAACGGTTTCAGAATTTAAGAAGCAAAGAAAAGATGCCGTGAACAGAAGCCGTTCAGTTTTGGGCGGACAGTTCAGTGAGCAGATTGCGCCGTTTTTGCCAGGTTTTCCGTGCAATCCAGGCGATGTGCGTTTTGTTGGAAAGCCTATTGATTTTGTTGCTTTTCCTGGAAGCGCAGAAGGCAATGATATAGAAGAAATTTATTTTATAGAAGTAAAGTCAGGGCAGAGCAAGCTAAGTCCGCGGGAAAAACAAATCAAGTTGGCAATAGAACAGGGCAGAGTGAAATATCTTGAATATAGAATTCCCGGCGGAAGTGGCAAGGTTTAAAACTTCTAGCTGTTGATTTTGCTCAAGTTTTCTACAAGAAGTTTTTCGCATTGCTCTTTTGGCATTGGTTTTCCAAGCAGGAATCCTTGGATTGTGCGGCAGTTGAATTTCTGAATCATTTTCAACTGCTCTTCATTTTCAACACCTTCAGCAATTGTGTTCAATCCCATTTTTGAAACAAGAGAAATAATGCTTTCTGTAAGGTTCGCTTCAAATCCGTCTTTTGCCGCAATATTCGAAACAAACGACTTGTCAATTTTTAAAGTTGTAAGAGGCAGAAGCTGTAAATATCTTAAGGAAGAATATCCTGTTCCAAAGTCATCGAGCGAAAGTCCCACGCCTTGCTCCCTTATTTTGTTTAGCTTGGATATTGTGTCTTCCACATTGTCAATAAGAACACCTTCTGTAATTTCAATTTCAAGATGCTTTTTATCTATTCCGGATTTTTCAATTTTTTTAAACAGTTTTTCAATAAAGTCTTCTTGAACAAACTGAACTGGAGAAACATTCACAGACATTATTCCGTTGAAGCTGAATTTCATTTCCCATTCTTTGATTGTTGCAAGAGCGGTTGTCATAACCCAGTCTCCAAGCGGAAGAACAAGATGAGTTTCTTCAGCAAGCGGAATGAACTGTTCAGGACTTATCCAGCCTAAGTCGCTGTCGTACCATCTAAGAAGCGCTTCAAATCCACGAAGTTCTTTTGTCTTTGCGTCAAACTGCGGCTGATAATAAAGTTGAAAATTTCTGCTTGCCATTGCCTTTGACATTTTTGTTTCTATATTTAGCTTGCTTAGGAATTTTTCCTGCATGAGCGAATGGAAGCAGGCGACATTATTTTTACCGTTTTTCTTTGCTTCTATTTTTGCCATGTCAGCGAACTTTAAAAGGTCTTCGGATTTTTTTGAGTCGTCCGGGAAGATTGCAATTCCGCCTGAAATTCCAATTCCTTCCGCATTTAAAAAACGAAGGGCTTTCTTTGAAATTTCTATAGCTTCATCGCGGTCTTTTATATTTTTGTACAAAAGCACAAATTCATCTCCGCCGAATCTTGTTGCGGTAACCGTTTTTGACTCCATGAGCTTGAGAATTGTTGCAACTTGCTTTAAAAGCTCATCGCCTGCATTATGTCCTCTTGAGTCATTGATGTCTTTCATGTTGTCAATGTCGAACAAAAGAATTCCAAACTTTTCATCTTTTTCAGTTGCTTCTTTTATCTGAACTTTCATCATTGTAGAAAGCCATGCGCGGTTGTAAAGGTCGGTAAGGGAATCGTGATATGCCGCAAATAAAAGCTGTTCATTCAGCTGCTGAATATTTTTTAGCTGAGAATCCAAATTCAGTCTGCTTGATTTTAGCTGATTTGTTACTTCTTCAAGTTTTTTGTTCTGCTCGCTCAGTGCTGACTCGTATTCTTTTGCCTGAGAAACATTTGTCAGCGAAACCGCAACGTAATCGCCCGGAACACATTTTGCAACAAGCTGAATCCATATAGAAAAATTATGCGAGTAAAAAGTTTCTTCAATTGTCTTTTTTGTTTTTATAGTTTCAACCGCCATATCAAACCAGCTTATGTCTTGGCTGATTTTTTCTTTGAAACTTGAAAACAGAACGTCTTCCTTTATAAAATTTTTTGTAAGGCTTCTGAAACATTCATTCACGTAGACAATTGAGAAGTCCGTTATTTTTTCGTCCTGCTTTACTGGAGCTGCAATAATAACCGCAGCCGGAATTGTGTCCAAGATAGTTTTATATTCAGAAAGTTCAAGCATAAAATTCCTTTACATTTTTTAATTGAAAGTGTTGAAAAAAACTTTTGTAAGTCTTTAACAGCATTGAAAGTTTATTCCCAGCCGAATGTTGCAGGCGGCTTGTTTGTGAGATCAAAAAATATTGCATCAACATAAGACAGCTTTGAAATTTCCTGCACAATCTCCATAAGAAGATCCTGCGGAAGCTGCGCGAATCTTGCCGTCATTACATCTTCTGAGCAAAGCGGGCGCAACACAAAACTGCATCTTTCCTTTGTAGAAGCGTAAGGCAAATTGATTGTAAGATGCTGGAAAATTTTATTGTACCAGCCGCTTTTATGAAGAGCGGTAAGAACTATGTCGTCAGCATCACGTGTCTGATCCAATCTGTTTTTTGTGCAGTAACCTTCCTGAAGCTTTAAGTCTTCGTCTTTTACAAAAGGATTTTGCCACAAGCGGATTATCGTTCTGTTTATAAATGACGCGCTGTTTGTAATCTGACTTGAGGCTGCTTCAAGTTTTTCCCATTTTTTTGGAAGATGATAAAAGCCATTTTCCGTTTTTGCAAAGCTGATTACAGACGGAAATCTGTAAGTGCGGAAGTCTCCCTGAACGCCTACGGATTTTACAGGCAGAATATATTTTTCAAGACTTGCAGAACATTTTGCGCAGAACATTTCAATCTGAACCTTTGAAATTTCTTCCTGCGCTTTTTTAAATTCTTCTTTGTCATTGTCCGCCATTGTTCCGTTGGAACAAAGCACATTGATGCTCAGTCCAGGTCCGGGGAAAGGATGGCGCATTACAAGCTCGTCTTCAAGCCCGAGTTTTTTTCCAATTGCGCGAACTTCATCTTTATATAAATCTTTTAAAGGCTCAATAATCAAGCCTTTTTCAATTAGCTTTTGTATTCCGTCTACGCGGTTATGATGAGTTTTTATAACATTTGAATTTTTTGTTCCGCCGCTTTCAATGATGTCCGGATACAAAGTTCCCTGCGCCAAAAGCCATTTGTCTTCATCAAGCTTTTGCTTTGCCACAACTTCATTGCGCACTGTAATAAAATTTTCGCCAATAGCCATTCGTTTTTTCTGCGGATCGGTAAGATTTTCTACAGCCTTTAAAAAACTTTTGCTTGCGTCTTCAACAATGAAATTTGAAAACCCATGGCTTTTGTATGCCTCTTCAACTTTCTTGCTTTCATTCTTGCGCATAAAGCCATTGTCAATGTGAAGTCCCAAAACTCTTTCCTGTCCCAACGCCTTGTTTAAAAGCGCGAACGCAACAGTGGAATCAACTCCGCCGCTTAAAAAGAGAAGAACATTTTTGTCATTTGCCTGATTTTTTATGGAATCGATTATGTGATTTAGAACTGTGTCCTGATCCCAGTTTTTTTCCATTCCGCAGAACTTTGCAAAGTTTTCAAGAATTTTATTTCCGCAAGGTGTGTCCTTTACTTCGCAGTGGAACTGAAGACTGAAACGTTTTTTTTCAAGATTCTGAAGCGCGGCGAATTCGCAGTCTTTTGTTGAACCGACAGTTTCAAAGCCGTCTCCTGGCTTTACAACAGCATCCTGATGGCTCATCCAAACTTGCTGAGGACTTTCAATTTCTTCAAACAGCGGGCATTTTATATTTTGATTAAGTTCTAAAGTTGCAAATCCGAATTCTCCAACTAAAGCTTTTTGAGCTTTTCCATTGTAGCCGGTTTGAACTACATAATGTCCGTAGCAAAGACCAAGGATTGGAATATCAAGCTTAAGAATTTCAGAATTGAATTCAGGAGCATTTTTATCATAGATACTGGACGGACCTCCGCTAAGCACAATTCCTTTTGCATTTTTGAATGTTTCAAGCCCGGCGGAAGGCAAGGCGATTTCTGAATAATAACCCATCATGCGGAATCTTTTTGCAATAAGGTGGGCATACTGGCTTCCAAAATCTAAAACAACAATTTTTAAACGTTCCATGAAATACAATTATATCTCATATCCATGTTTTAGCCAAGTTAAAAGGAATTTTATTCTTGGACTGAAAAAGTTCTCTTGGAATATTTTCTTATTTGAGAAAGAGCCTTTACTCCGATTTTTGGATTTTTTTCTATGAGTTTTTGGAATACGGAATAAGGGATTTTTATGACTTTTGATTTTCCAATTGAAACTGCGTCTTCCTGCCGGTGCTTCTTTAAAAGACATTCTCCCTCGCCAAAAAACGCGCCTTGATTTAAAACCTGCCCTTCATTTTGGTGTATAAGCAAAATGCTTCCGCTTGCAATGTAAAAACAGAACTCGCTTTTTGAATTTTTTCTGTATACAAAATTTCCGTCGTCAAAATTTAATGCGTGGGAATTTTTCTTAAGAAGAAAATACGGATTTATAAAAAGAAACCGCTTTATGTTTGAAAAGAATTTTCCGTCTTGTTTTTCAGGAAGAAGATAAAGCTCGCACAAAAGCAACGTTTCAAAAAACTGATAGACATAAAGCCACTGCGCAAAAAAGAAAAAAATTATAAAGAAAAAAAACACGCCCATGAGCATTACAATAATGTTGCTTAAAACTCCGTAGACCATATTGTAACGGTTTATGTTTACAAACAGGTGAAAGGCTTTTGTAAGAATCCAAAACGAAGCGCAAGTTCCTGCCGAAGACAAAATGCTTATTCCCCAAGACGGATTTGTTCTGCTTCCGAATTTATACGTGAATGCAGTTGCGGCAAATAAAATTACAAACGGAACAAATCCTGCCGCAGTTTTTGAAATCAGATCTGCAATGTGATTCAGCGGCTCAAGAATTCCGTAGAACCTTGGAACGAGCACGATTGTCTTTAAGCTGATTGTTATGAAAATTATCAGTGAAAATAAAATTACAAAAAGAGCTTCTCCAGTAAAAACAAGAAACATATTTTTTACAGGACGCGATTTTGCATCTTTTCCAAAAATTCTTTTCAGCCCAACAATCACAGAACTGAAAAATCTTCTTGACATCCACACAACAGCCGCAATAATTACAACTTCAAAATTTGTAACAAGCTTAAGCGACTTCGGAAGCGAATCTTCTATGCTTATAATCTGGTTTGAAAACGGACTTGAAGAAATAAGCGCAGAAACAGTTTCCGGGGAAGCGTGCAGAACTCTAAGAAGCACAACGCAAATAATCATGCTGATTGGAACAACTGAAAGCAAAAATCCAAATGCGCAGGCAGAAGCTGAAGAAATCAAGTCATTTGAAAAAAACAAGCTTGAACTTAAATAAAGCGACTGCACAATGCTGAACAGTGAAATTTTTTTTAGCTGTTTTTTGCCTAAAGTCATGAAAAGTTATGTCCGGGCTGGCTTGAAAAAGTTGAAGGCTTGGATTTTGTTTTTGTCTTTGCCGCAAAGTTGTAGTAGTCCAGTTGCGCATAGTCAGTGTCGTCTTTGCGTTCTTCGTTTATTGAAACTATCATCTTGTCTTCAATTGTTTTAAAAACATACTGACGGATTTCGTCCTTTACAGCAGTAGGTGTTTGCGGCGCGAGGAGAAGAACCCAGATTGTTCCTTGCTCTGTTTTTTTTACTGCGAAAACAACAGCTTCTGTTACAACCTGCTTTGTTCCCAGCCTGAGCGTTACATCTTGAAGTATGTAGTTTTTTGCAATTATAAGGCTTTCAAGCCCGGCAGGAATTTTTACAGCCATTCCCACAGAACTTAAATCAAAAAGTTTGAGCTGGTGCATTTTGCTTCCGTGGTTCCAAAATAAAGACGCGTCCTTGTCGTGCATTAAATTTGCCCGGATATACTGCCGTCTTCCTTTTGCGTTTGTCTTGGCAAGAATATTCTGTATGTGCTCGGAAACTTTTTCTATTCCATCTGAAAAATCAATTACGCTGTTTTCTGAATCCGAAAATTTTGAGAACAGCTCAATTTCATTTGGCTTTATTTTTTCGGAAATGACTGTTGCCTGAATTGTCTTGAGGCTTTCTTCTTTGTCGAAACTTCGCAGAAAATTGAACCAGGCGCCTATTGAAAGTTGCGCGTCAATATTTATAAACAGAACAGAGCCGGGATTTTTCCGCAGAAGATTTTTTGCATCGCGGTAGTTTTCGATAATGTAGACTTCGTATTCTTTTTTTCTCAGGCTGCTTATTATGTCTTTTTTTATTGCATAAGCAGGATTTAAGAAGAATATTTTTCTGCCGTACATATCAAAGTCTGTCTGTTCTGCCATTGATTCTTTCCTAGCTGATATTATAAGCCTGCTTGCTGAATTTTGCAAATTAGAAAACAAATTTGCCATACTGAACAGAATGCGCAGTATGGCTTTATTGTGGGGATATCCCAAAAGTATCTTTTTTGTCATTTTCAGGCTTGACCCGAAAATCTAAATGCATATATTGCAATCATTTAGAAATTATTAGACATCCCCTAAATTTTTTTAGAAATCTGCGAGTTTTGGTGCCCGTGGATAAGGAATTACATCGCGGATATTTTCCATTCCTGTAACATAACGGATAAGGCGCTCAAAACCTAATCCAAATCCGGAATGAGGAACAGTGCCGAATCTGCGCAAGTCAAGATACCACTGATAGTTTGACATATCCATCTTGCGTTCCTCGCACGCTTTTAAAAGTTTCTCGTAATTTTCCTCGCGCTCAGAGCCGCCGATTAATTCACCGATTCCAGGAACAAGAACATCAACGGCTTTTACAGTTTTTCCGTCATCATTCTGTTTCATATAGAAGGATTTTATTTCTTTTGGATAGTTAAAAACCATTACCGGGCAGCCAAAAATCTTTTCTGTAAGATAACGTTCATGTTCAGTTGCAATATCGCAGCCCCAGTACGGCTTGAATTCAAATTTTGCTCCGTTCTTTTCAGCTTCCTCAAGTTTTGCAATTGCGTCTGTGTAGGAAATGCGAACAAATTTTGCCTTTGCGACTTTTTCAAGGCTCTCAATAAGTCCAGGCTGAACTCGTTTGTCAAAGAATTCCAAGTCTGAACGGCATTTTGTTAAAGCCCAATTTAAAAGATATTTTACGAAATCTTCCTGAATGTCCATGTCGTCATCAAGGTCAAAGAATGCCATTTCAGGCTCAATCATCCAGAATTCAGCCAAGTGGCGTGGAGTGTTTGAATTTTCCGCGCGGAAAGTAGGTCCAAAAGTGTAGACGCGGCTTAATGCGGTTGCCATTGTTTCTGCTTCAAGCTGACCGGAAACAGTAAGAGATGCTTTTTTGCCGAAAAAGTCTTTTGAATAGTCAACAATTTTGTGGGCGTCCTCAATTTTCATTCCGCCAGCTCCTGCTTTTACTCCAAGCTCAGCGATTTTTTCCATTGAAAGCGTTGTAACCTGAAACATTTCGCCTGCGCCTTCACAGTCAGAGCAAGTGATTTCCGGGGCGTTGATGTATTGGAATCCGCGTTCCTGAAAAAACGAATGAACGGCAAAAGCCATTTGGTTTCTCACTCTGTAAACTGCGCCAAAAGTATTTGTTCTAGCACGAAGATGCGCGTTTGTGCGAAGATATTCCATTGACATTTTGTTTTTCTGCAAAGGATATTCTTCCGGATTGCATGCGCCAAGCATTTTCAGCGATTCAAGTGTAACTTCCACAGCCTGGCCGCTTGCAGGGGAAGCAATTAAAATTCCTTCTGCACGTACAGACGCGCCTGTGTTCAGTTTTTTTAATTCTTCTTCTATATTATTTACATTTGCATTTGGAGAAGGCGAATTTCTGTCAAAAGTAAGCTGAATATTAGCGAAACAGCTACCGTCATTTACCTGAATGAAAACAAGATTTTTTGAGTCGCGTACAGAACGAATCCAGCCGCAAACTGTAACGCTGCGTCCGTCCGGCTCTGATGTTAATAAATCTTTTATAAGAATAGGTTTCATAATTTTACAGTTTAATGAATTGAGTTTATATGGTCAATTAATGCTTTTTAGCCATGTTTTTTAAGCGGAATAAAGTTCCTGTTCTAAGCGGAAAGTGAATCCTATTCTAATAGGAAGGCTGTTCCTGTTTGAACAAAATAAGCATTCTCGTTGCAATAGGAACATTTTGTTTGTTTTAATAGGAATTTGATTTCTTATTACTTGACATTTCCACCTCATGTAAATTTATAAAAGTTCTTCGAATCAAGTTCGAAGATGACATATATTTCTGTCTAAAAATTTGCACTGTATATAAATTTATACAGATAATTTTTTGCTCATCTGTCTACTTTTTTGTAATTTTGTTTTTTCTTTGAATTTTATTCTTTTGAATTGATATGTTTTTTTATTTTTTTTAAGATTTTATTTCCTTGAATTATAAGAAAATATGTATTGTGCTCGAGAAAAATGTCGGTTTTTGTCTATATTTTTCTTTACTTGGCACAATGTATGCTAGTGTATTATGAGATTAAAAAAGTTATGGAGTTTTGTTATGGAAATTGATGTTGCCCATGGATATCTGAATTCATTGAAGAAATATCCTCTGCTTTCCGCCGAAGAAGAAATTGCGCTTGCAAAAAGAATCAAGTCTGGAGACAAAGAAGCATTCAATCTGCTTGTTAATTCAAATCTTAGGCTTGTTGTGAGCGTTGCAGGAAAATTCAAAAAAGGCACATTTAGCATTATGGATTTGATTCAAGAAGGAAACCTTGGACTTATGACTGCTGCCCAAAGATTTGATCCGGCATTTGGAACAAGATTTTCAACTTATGCCTACAGATGGATTGTGCAGCACATTATGAGATTCATCAGTGCCAATAGTTCTCCAATTTTGCTTCCGGTGCACAGGGAAACTCTTTTGCGCCGTATTCAGAAGTTTCAGAATATTTTCTTTCAGCAGAACGGAAGAGAAGCCTCTGTTAAGGAACTTGCGCTTTTTGCAGGGATTTCAGAAGAACGCCTAAAAGATGTTCTTGATACTTCTTATACAGTTGCGTCTCTTGATACTGAAGTTGCTGATGAAGGAAAGTCAGTTTCGTTAGGCGAGATTATCCCGGACACTGGATTTTCTCCAGAAGAGCTTGCGGTTAGAGAGGATTCCAAAAGCTGCGTTAATTTTTTTATGGATTCTTTAACAGGAATAGAAAAGAGTGTTTTGCGGCATCGTTACAATTTTGACTATGACTTGCATTCAAAAAGTTTGCGTGAAGTCGGTAGGATTGTAGGATTGAGCCAAGAGGCAGTACGCCAGGCTGAACTCCGCGCCAAAAAACATCTTAAATCTGCAATGGAGAGTGTTTTTGCTGTTTAGGGCATTTTAGTCAGTTCTTAGTCTCCTTTTACTGTCAATTTCTCTTGCGCAGATTGAGAGGCTTCGGTTGTGAATTTTATTCAGCGCCGGAGCCTCTGTTTTTTTGCATTTTTTACATATAGAAAAAAAATAAGGGAAATTTTCATCTAATTTCCCTTATTTTCCGCTAATCGTAAATCGAATTCTTGTTTTTATAGAGTCTATTGTTTTAATGTTTGCCTTATGGCAGGAAAAATGACTGTTTGGGTTTATTTTATTCTTATTGGTTCTGAATCTATGCTTGCGGTTCTCCACATAAAATTTTCTTGACCTTCCATTTCAAGTTCAAAAGTGTATGTATACTGCGCAAATAGATAAGATTTGTTTGAATTGTCAAGAAAATATTTGAATGGTTGGTCTGGATTTTTGTAATACCCATCGACATTTGGATTTTCTGAACTGTAATCTTTTGCTTCGTATAATTCTTCCGAAGATATTATTTCTGATACATCTCCTTTATAGTTTCCAAGCCAAAGAACTTCATTGGCACTGTCAGTTGCATCCCAGTTAATAGTGTTGCTGTTTGTTACGCTATAGCTTATGAATGCCTTTACATTTTTTGCTTCTGGAGGAATACAGTCAATTATTTGACAAGTTGGTTTTGTTCCATCGTATGACAAGTTCAAGTGTCTGCTTGATTTTAAATTTGAATAATCGATGTCGCCAATTCCGTCTGTAGCAGTAATAGTTAAGAAATCTTCATAAGCATTTAGTCTGTCTCCAGTTTCTATTCTAACGCAAAATTTATATTTTTCTCCTGGTTCGCAAAGTGGATAAATAAATTCTTTAGCTGAATTTAATGGCACGTCTAGTTTTGTACTATACAGTCCATTTTCTTCAATTCTTTGAATTAGTATGTATGTTGTTTCTTCTGGAGGTGTGATTGAAAATTTAATTCCGCCTTCTACTGCTGCAACTTCTACTCGATCGGTTTTTGTAATTTCAGCATTTTCTCCTTCCCTTTTTATTTCTCGGCTTGGATTGTATGCAACGCCGTCTTTCTTGATTCTAAGGTCAAGAACTCTTGAACTTGTGTCGTTTGAATCTGAACTGCTTGAGCCGTCAGAACAGCTTGTAAAGCAAATTGAGCAAATCAATGCGATTCCAAAAATAAAGTTTCTAATTTTCATATAAGTACCTCAAGGTTATTTTACCCCCCCCCGAGTTTTGTCAAGAGGTTCGCACATTAAATTAGAAAATCTTATATCAATATTATTGTGCAAGGCTTATGATAAATTTCCGCATTGACTTTTATTTAACCTTTATACTTTATGCGGCTATTTCAAAAATTTATTCAAAGAAGTATGATGTGCTTATGAAAATGATTCTTACTGGCACCGGAACAAGCCACGGAATTCCTGTGATTGGATGCGGCTGCAATGTGTGCCGTTCAAGCGATCCGAGGGACAACCGGTTAAGATGCAGCGCGTTTCTTGAAAGTCCTGCAAATATTCTTGTGGATGTCGGGCCGGAATTTAGAATTCAGGCGTTGAAATATAAAATTAACAAAGTTGACGCGGTTTTTATAACTCACAGCCATGCGGATCATCTTCATGGAATTGACGACTTGCGCGTTTTTAGTCACACAAAGGCTCTTGATCCGGCGCATCCTGACAACAAGGAAACTGAAGGCAAAGGTCTAAAAATTTACACAACAACTTACGCGGAGCATGACATTCGGCACAGATTCGACTACATTTTTACTCCGATGAAAGAAGGCGGCGGAAAGCCAAAAATTCAAATTATGAGCGCGGAAAATGTCAGCGAAAAAAATCCTCTTTTTATAAACGGAATTGAAATTTTACCTGTAATGCTCAAGCACGGGCATTTAGATGACATGGGACTTTTGTTCAGCGAGGAAGGAAAGGACGGAAAAAAACACAGCATCGCCTACCTTACGGATTGCAATTTTGTGCCGGAAAATTCAATTGAACTTGTAAAAGAAGCATCAGGAATTCTTGAGCATATTGTAATCGACGGATTGCGGCTGGAACCTCATTCGACGCATTTTTCTTTTGAACAGGCACTTGAAGCGGCGCAAAAAATGAATCCGCAAAACGTTTATCTGACTCACATAACGCATAACATGAGCCACGTTCAAATAGAAGATTATGTAAAAAGCATTTTGTGGAAGTTTCCTCTGCTGAAAAAAAACGCAGAAAACGGATTTTATATAGGACCTGCCTACGACGGACTTGAACTTGTGTGTTAACCTTGCATTTTTTTTACATACCCGTAATTTCGAGTTTTGATAAGAACAGTAATTTAAGTGTCATTCCCGTGCTACGACACGGGAATCTGTTGGAAATTTTCAATAGATTATCGGGTCAAGCCCGATAATGACATTAAATTATAAAACTCGACATTTGGGCTACATAAAAAAAATTCCCCGGCTGATTTTGTTTTGCAAAGTCAGTCAGGGAGTGGAAGTTTACTTTACTTTTATGGCGTCTGACTCTAAGATTGCGGTTCTCCAAACGTAATGTTCTGCATTTTCCATTTCATTAACTTCAAAAGTGTATGCGTACTGCACGAAAAGATAAGATTTGTTTGTGCTTTCAAGAAAATAGCTAAAACCTGTTGCTAAAAGTTCTTGACACTCTTTTGTTGCTTCTTCATTTTCTTCATAATAAACAGGAGCGTCTGGATTAGTGTAGTCTTTTGCGTTATAAAGTTTAGTTGAAGATACTGTGTCTGATTTTTTTCCAAAGTAATTTCCAAACCAAATTGCATCATTGTTCCAGTCGGTTTCTGTGCTGGAGTTTTTTGCATGGTAGTTGATTCTTGTTTCCACATTGTCTCCTTCCGGTGGAATAACGTTTGAAACTTTAACAGTTGGCTTTGTTCCATCATAAGATAAGTCTATGTGGCGGCTTGTTAAATTTGAATAGTCTATGTCACCAATTCCGTCTGTGGCAGTGATTATGATAATTTCTGCGGGAAGAGCTTTTGTTATGCTGTTTTCGGTAGTTTCCATTCCAATGTTGAACTTGTATTTTTCGCCCGGCTCGCAAAGCGGATAAACGAATGTGTATTTTTGTCCAGCATAATTATAGATATTCTGCGGTTCAGGTTCACATCTTGTCGTCCAAAAATCTTCCATGCCTTCGATGTCTTCAAGCCTTGTGATTTCAAGGTAAGTTGTATATTTTGGAATGTCAATTTCAAACTGGATTCCGCCTGAAACTGCTGTGGCTTTTACATGAGTTGTTTGTGTTATTTCAGCTGCGTTTTCAATTGAGCGGCTTGAATTGTGCACAACGCCGTTTTTTTTAATTCTAAGATCAAGAATTCTTGAACTTGTGTCGTTTGAATCTGAACTGCTTGAGCCGTCAGAGCAGCTTGTAAAGCAAAGCGCAGAAATCAATGCGATTCCAAAAACAAAGTTTCTAATTTTCATCATAAAATACCTCAAGGCTATTTTACCCCCCCCCGGCTTTTGTCAAGAGGTTTTGCTGTAAAATTAGAAAATATTTGCTTTTAAAGTTTGTATAAAATTTAAATAAAAAAAAGACTGCCAGATTTTGGCAGCCTTCTTCAAGTCCTAGCTTTTAAGGTTAAAACTATTCAGCTTTGTTTGCGCCTGCGTTTGCAGGAGTTACATTGATTTTCTTTGTAATGAATCCAGAGCGGAGACACTGAGTGCAAACTTTGATTGTTCTTGTTGTTCCGTCGATTTCTGTCTTAATCTTCAAAAGATTTGGCTTCCACTGACGGCGTGTATGATTGTATGATTTGCTTACTCTGTTACCGTGCATTGAATGTTTTCCGCAGACATCACATGATCTTGACATATCTCGTACCTACCTAAAAATTTGTTCCTAACAGTGCAAATATGATATAGAAAAAACATACTTGTGTCAATGATTATAACAAATCCGGCAGCTAGAACTGATTTCCGTTTAGAAGATTTTCCAAGCCCATTTCTTTGAGTGTGCTTTCAAGTATATTATCGATTTGACTTGAATTCGAATTCGCATTTTTCTGTGTCGTATCCATCCAGTCCTTTAATCCTGTGTGCTCAACTTGATAAATGAACGTTACAATCTGGCCTTTTGTGCAGACGCTTTCTGGCTCGAACGTTGTTTTTGTGATTGGTTTTGCAATTGCGCCGTAGTATGCCCAGGAGACCGGCTGCTGATATTTTGACGAGCGCGGAACATCGGTAAACTCATCAATCGCAATCATCTCCATTGAGCCTGAGCATTTCCACAAGATTTCAAGAGCGTCTCCTCTTGTGCAAGGAGATTTTCCGTTGAATGTGTTTCCGTCTAAAAATCCATTTTTGTAAGCCCAAAGTGCCGCGTTATAGAAAGTGTCGCTTGGCTTTACATCTTTGAACGGATTTTTACCTGAAACTTTTGGAGAGCCTTGCCAGCGGTAAATGTATGTGAAAACTTGGCCGCGAGTGCAAGGCTCATTTGGAGAGAATGTCGTTTTTGATGAAGGCTTTGCGATTCCTTTTTCAACCGCCCACGGAACAGAACGCGCAAAATAGTCGTTTGACATCACATCTGAAAAATTTCCGACTTGCGTCTCTTTTTCACTCTCGCTTGGCTTGATTCCGAGCTTGTCTTCTGGGATAGCCTTTAGGATTTTTCTTCCGAGCGTTGGTGAATCTATCCATCTGCTGCCATGAACAACATTTATTCCGTTGTCGTGAACGTATTTTGTTCCGTATTCAAGGATATTGCACTCTTGAACTATTATGTCATCCTTGAAAGTTGGAATATGACCTTTTTGCGGATTGTCTTCGTCAAGAACAAGTTCGCCCACGTTGTAGCAGTCGCTTATGTAGCAGTCGGTGCTTGTGAATCCCAAAATTCCTGTGGCATAAGTTCCTGTTATTTTTCCGATATTGTAGCAGCTTGTTATTGTGCTTGCTCTTTCTGGAGATAAACCGTGAATGAGCTGCTGGCCAAGGCATACAACTTTTGCTACAATTCCTCCTGCAAGCGAATTTCCGTATCCAAAGTTTGCGTAAGGAACTGTAACTTCGCCTGCGTTCATGCAGCCTGTTATATGCGTGTACATCATCTGCATTGCAATTCCGCCAGCCCGTGCAGAACGAAGTTCTCCAAGAGCCCTTGTTGTGGTTGTGTAATTATAGTTCATGTAGTCTGTGTCGCTTGTTGTTATGATGATTGGAGATGCGTTGTAGCAGTTTGTAATTCTTGAGTCTTCAATTTCTGTGAACATTCCGCCTGCCATCACATATGCTTTGCTGGTTTGGTTGCCTGCGCGTCCTGTGTGCACTTTGATTTTTCCGCCTGAAGTGTAGCAGTTTTCTACGATTAAGCCTGCCGCATAGTTTGAAATCGCCGCCACCCGAAGGTCGCAATTGTATTTCATTTTTGTGTGGCTGATGTCGATTGTGTAGTTCACAACTCCAAGATTTCTAATGAATGAATTGTTTTCTGGAAATATTGCTCCGAAAAGAGCGTATGCGCGTGTTGCCTCGGCTTCTCCCATAAAGATGTCATCATTGTGGTCGATTATCGTCATTCCAGAAATTACATGGCCGTTTCCGTCAAAAGAACCTGTGAATTCTCCGCATCCTGCATCTGCTGCTTGAGGATATTTTTTTATCCAAGAGCCGCCATAAGCTGGAGTTCCTCCGAGTGGAATCCAGTTTCCCCATTTTGAAAGGTCTATGTCGGCAATTAGCTTGTAGTGTTTTGAAAGTCCGAACCTGACGGAGTTGAGCTGCTCTGCTGTTTTGATTAAATATGGATCTTTGAGCGTGCCAGTTCCACCTTCAAATTTGAACGGAGTTTCCTTTAAAACTGCCGGCGCGCCATCCCAGTACGATTGTGTTGATGTAGTCTTTTTCTGCGCTGTGGACGGAGTTCTCTTTATCTGCGTTTGCGGCTGTCTTTGCTGTTGCGTCTGCTTGCTTTGTGTTCTTTTCGCTTGTGAGAAAACTGGAATTGCCATAAGAGCAAGCGCGCTGATTAAGATAACGGTCTTGAAAATTGTTTTTTTCATTTTTTCCTCCATAATATTTTTCAACCTAATTGTTCCAAAGCTATTTTTTTTCAAAAGTTTTAATCCGCTTTTATTGGTAAGAAATCTTCTGCAATTACATATATTGTTTCTCCGTTGTACGGATTTTTTGTCGGATAATGTATTGCGTAATTTCTTGAACTTCCGACTCTTGGACCTGTAACCCAAATGCGTGTTCCGCCCGTGTAAACGTATCTAAGCCAGCCTCCCCAGTCATTGCCTGAAACAGCGCAGTCTAAAAAATGCTGGGCAGTTCTGTTTGAAGAATAGAATCTTGCGTCTGCCTCCACAACTGTTCGCGCCTGATACCATCCGATTTTATCCGCATAAAAGCTTTTGCTTGCTGTAGCAATCGCAGTTTCAATTGTGCAAGGAGCTTCCGGCGAAATTGTTTTTTTAGAAGTTTTTTCAATTAAGCCGAGCGTGTCCATAAAGCCCAGTGGCTCTCTTGCCCATTTTGCAATTTGCGCGTTGTCGCTATATTTTTCGAGCTTTGGAGTGTAGGGCGTGTACTTGATGCGGGAATTCCTTTTTACGTATTGAAGCGCGCGGTAAAAATATGTCGCCATTTGCTGACGGCTCAAAACTGCATTCGGATTGAAAGCTCCTGATGGTTTTGCAATTCTAGCTGCTGCGGCTTTTCTTGCGTAAATATTTTCTGTGTCTGGAAAAGCAAGTTTTGAAACTGGCATGATTTCTTTTCCAGTCAGTTTTTCTGCGAGATTCACTGCAAGCGAAGCACATTGCAGCTTTGTGATTTTTGCCGTGTAGTCATTTCCAAAAACTTTTTCGTCAATCAAGCCGTTTTGAAAAGCCCAGTTCACGTCGTTTTCTGCCTTGCCGCTGACTTTTGCTTTTGCAACTTTATCAAGAACTGCAAAAGAGTTTGGTCCGTCAAATTCAAGCGAAGCGTTTTCCAGTGCTTCATCTTTATAAACTGTGTTCCATTGCTTTGTAATAATTTCCATGTATTGCTCGTAAGTTCCGTCCATGCCTGTTCCAAGAGCAAAGTCAAATGTTGCCCTGTTAAAAACTTTCGGAGAACTGTTGCAGTCTTTTATGTTGTTTCCGCATTGTGAGCAGGATTTCCAATAGACGCGTTCCCCTCTTGAATTTATTCCGATGAAATTTTCTTTTGTGATTTTGTGGTCGATAAAATGATGTCCGTAGAATTTTCCGTCTTCAATTGGTTCTGGCTTGTCTTCAGAAAATTCGTATGTAAAAGTGTGATTCGGATTGTATTCGCATTTTCCGCAGAATTTGCAGGAATAATAATATTTAATCATATTTTTGCATGTTGACTTTTTGTAAATCTTGTCGATTGTGGCAAGCCTTTCATCATAAATGTGATTATTGCAATGCAGTTTTGTGGCTTTGTCTCCAAGTTTTGCCGCCGCGTAAACATCTCCTGAATAAGTTTTTGTCTTGAACCTAAGAAGAAGATAGACTGAAAGTGGGTCATCAGAATTTTCAAAAATTCCTCTCATTCCTTTTGGAAGCTGATTTTCAGGAACGTAAAGAGTGCAGTCCCACGAATTCATAGGCGCGTTTGTTGAGGCGAACATAGATTTTGCTTTTACATCTATAACTTCTTTGAGAAATTTTTTTATATCTACTTTTGGACTAAGCCATAGATTCTTTAAATTCCGCGGATAAACATGCGCCCAGTTCATTTTATAGTCGTATGCGAATAATGGTTCTACATCAGGATTAGCAACATCGAGAATTATTGTTTTTATTCTTCCGCGCTCTTCTGGAGTTGTTGTTTCATTAAGATAACGGCTTATTCTTTCTTTGCTGTCAGAATTTATTCCTGCTTTTTTGATTTTTTCTTCTGTGATTACAAGCGTTGTCTGTTTTATGTCGGAACACAAAAAATCCGCTTGAGCCTGAGTGTAGTAAGGATAATCTCCTGTCGTGTTTTCTGGCCAGACATAAGCTGGGCTTCGCTTTTGCGCAAAAGAATTCTGCAAAGCAAGAATTGCCATGCCTGTTAAGATAAAAATCCTGAAAGCCGTTTTTTTCATTTTATTCTCCAATTTTGATTTTGGGTTTTTGCCATTTTTCTTAGCAAAATGACTGTTTTTCCATTTTTTATTGTCTTTATTATTCAGATTGTCTTGCTGATTCCAAAGCCATTTTGAGCCAGTCCATAAAGTGCGAGTGTTCAAGATTGTAAATGAACGTTACGATTTGCGCTTTTGTGCAATCTGAATCTGGCTCGAACATTGTCGGTGTTGTGCCGGTCGCGATTCTCATCCAGTAAGCCCAGGAGACGGCAGAGTGATATTTTGATGAGCGCGGAACATCGGTAAAATTGTCCGCCGGATTCATCGGATATGAATTTGCGTATTTCCATAAGAATTCGATTGCGTCTCCCCGTGTGCAAGGAGCGTTTCCGTTGAGCTTGCTTCCTTTGAAAATTCCTTTTTCGTAAGCCCAAAGTGCAGCGTTATAAAAACTGTCGCTTGGCTTTGCGTCTTTGAACGGATTTTTTATCGAAGTTTTTGGCGAGCCGTTCCAGCTGTAAATGTAAGTGAGAACTTGTCCGCGTGTGCAAGTCTCGTTCGGGGAGAATTTTGTTTTTGACGAAGGCTTTGCGATTCCTTTTTCAACTGCCCAGGGAACGGAAAGCGCGAAAATGTCGTTTGACATCACGTCTGAAAATTCTCCGACTTGAACTGGATCTTCTGGCACGCTTGGTTTGATTCCAAGTTTGTCTTCTGGAATCGCCTTTAGGATTTTTCTTCCGAGCTTAGGAGAATCTGTCCATTTTTCACCTGAAACAGTTTTTATTCCGTTGTCGTGAACGTATTTTTTGCCGTAGTTAAAAATCTTGCAGATTGGAAGCGCGATGTCGGCTTTTATTATCAGTGAAGGCTCTTTGTTCGGATTCAGCTCGTCGATTTCAAGAGTTCCAGCGTTGTAGCAGTCGCTTATGTAGCAGTCTGTTCCTGTGTAGCCCATAACGCCTGCAACGTAAGTTCCGCGGATTGTTCCGATGTTGTAGCAGCTTGTGATGTTTGTCGCTCCTGACGGCGGCGCGCTGTAAATGTTTTCCGGCGCGTCGTCGATTGTGACTCTTGCCACGATTCCAGCCGAAAGAGCCGCGAGTCCCCAGTTTGCGTAAGGAACTGAAATTTCTCCAGAGTTCATGCAGCCGATAAAGTCGCTGTATGCTGTTTGCGCGGTGATTCCGCCTGCCATGACCATTCGCTTACTTCCGATTTGTGTGTTTATATAGTCCGTGTCGCTTGTTGTGATTATGGCTGGAGATGTGTTGTAGCAGTTTATGACTTTTGTGTGGATTGCCGACGAGACAAGTCCTCCTGCGTAAATTGTCACAAAAGTTTCCTCTTCATCTTCCCGGCTTGTGCGGATTTTGATTTTTCCGCCTGAAGAATAGCAGTTTTCAAAAGTTCTGCTTGCCGCCGATGTTGAAAGCGCCGCCGCATTGAGAGTGCATTTGTATTTTAGATTTGTGTAGCTCACATCGATTGTGTAGTTTACGATTCCGAGATTTTTTACAAAGCCGTTTTGTTTTTGCCTGAAATCCTTCGGGGCTATCATTTCTGCGAAAAGCGCATAGGAACGTTCTGCTTCATTTGTTCCCATAAAGATGTCATCTCTATGGTCGATTATAGTCATTCCTGAGATTACGTGTCCGTTTCCGTCGAGCGAGCCTGTGAACCTTCCGCCGCCTTCATCCGCTTCCTGATAAGTTTGTCCGCCATGCGAGCCGCCATAAGATGGAGTTCCGCCGATTGGAATCCAGTTGCCCCATTTTGAAAGGTCGATGTCTGAAATCAGCTTGTAATGAAAATCAAGCCCGAATCTTACAGAGTTTAGCTGCTCTGCTGTTTTTATTAAGAACGGATTTTCAACAGTGCCGTTTCCGCCTTCAAATTCAAACGGAGTCTGCCTTAAAATTGCAGGCGCGCCTTTCCATTGCTCTTGCGCTGAATCGCCGCTTGCGAGCGTTTTTGCTTTTTTAATTTCTCTTTCTTGCTTTATGTTTCTTTTTTCTGCCTTAGATTCTTCATCTTTTTGAGTCTTCGTTCTTGTGTATTTTACAACGAGCGTTTTTTTGTCGCCTTTTATGATTTTCGCCTCTGTCTTGTTTAAAGGAGAAGTTTTTGTCTGCTCCGTAAAATAATTTTCGCCAATCGCCCTGTAAGTTACAGTCGCATAAAAAAGCGTGTCTGGCTCAAGCTTGCCTTTTGGCTCATAGACAACCGAGCTGATTTCGCACTGCGCGCTTTTTCCTGAGGCTGCGCCCGGCATTCCTTTTTCATTTATTTTTAGCTCGAATTTTGGAATTGAATAAATCACCTTGCCGTTTTGAGACTGCGTCTTTTTTGCCTGTGAAAAAGAATTTGGCAAAAATAAAACTGATGCAACAAAATACGCTAAAAAAAATTTTTTTGCTTTCATAAGTCCCCCAAAAAAGAACTGTTTATTTTCCGTAAGTTTTTTCTATTTCTATAATCTGATCACGTAAAACGGCTGCCTGCTCATAGTCGAGGCGGTCGGCTGCTTCTGACATTTCTTTTTTCATCAAGTCAAGAAGTTTTTTCCTTTGGCTGGCAACAAAAAGATTCGCGCTCTTTTTTAACGCTTCAAGTTTTATGTTTGCTTCTTGTTCTGCGTCTTCTTTCTGATGCTCAAGAATATCTTCAACTGCTTTTTTTATTGTCTTTGGAACAATTCCGTGTTCTTTGTTGTAAGCTTCCTGAATTGAACGTCGGCGTTTGGTTTCGTCAATGGCTTCTTTCATTGCATCGCTCATTCTGTCCGCATACATTAAAACTGTTCCATCGGCATTTCGCGCGGCTCGTCCTATAATCTGAATCAGCGAAGTTGTACTTCTTAAAAATCCGATTTTATCTGCGTCAAGGATTGCAATCAGCGAAACTTCCGGCAAGTCGATTCCTTCGCGCAAAAGGTTGATTCCAATTAAAACATCGATTTCTCCTGTGCGCAGACTTTTTAAAATTTCAACGCGCTCAAATGTGTCAATTTCAGAATGAATGTATTTGACTTTTAAATTCAGCTCGGAAAGATAATCTGTTAAATCTTCCGCCATTTTTTTTGTAAGAGTAAGAATCAATGAACGTTCGCCTTTTTTTATACGTGCGCTGACTTCTTTAAAGATGTCCTGCATTTGTCCTTCGCTTGGGCGCACTTCAATTTTTGGATCAAGAAGTCCTGTTGGGCGGATAAGCTGCTCTACGACTTGTGTTGACTTTTTGATTTCTTCCGGGCGCGGAGTTGCAGTCACAAAAATCACTTGGTTCATTTTTTTTGTGAACTCATCGATTTTAAGAGGGCGGTTGTCCAGTGCGCTTGGAAGTCTGAATCCAAAGTCAATTAAATTTTGCTTGCGCGCTCGATCTCCTTCATACATTGCCCCAATCTGCGGAACAGAAACATGAGCCTCGTCAATCATGCAAAGAAAATCATCAGGAAAATAATGAAGCAAAGTTGCTGGCGGATCTCCTCTTTTGCGTCCGGAAATCGGCCCTGAATAATTTTCGATTCCAGAGCAATAGCCCATTTCTTTCATCATTTCAAGGTCGTAAGTTGTGCGTGTTTTTAAACGTTCGGCTTCAAGAATTTTTCCGGCGGAACGAAGCTCTTCAAGCCGTGAATCAAGTTCAGCCTGAATTTTTTCTGTAACGTTTGCCATCTGATCACGCGGAACAACAAAGTGCTTGGCAGGATAAAGCTGAAGCTCATCAAGTTCCTCTATTGTTTCTCCAGAAATTGCGTTGAATCTTTTTATGCGTGAAATCTGGTCAAAGTCGAGTTCAATTTTGTAAGCCTCGTCTGTTTCCATGTAAGGCGGAAAAACTTCAATTGTGTCGCCTTTGATTCTGAATTTTCCGCGCTCAAGAATCATGTCGTTTCGTTCATACTGAATTGAAATAAGCTTTGAGGCGATTTCGTGCGTGTCAAGCTCATTTCCTTTTTCAACATGAATCCGCATTTCCTTGTAAAGGTCTGGCATTCCAAGTCCGTAAATGCAGCTGACGGTTGCAACGATAATTACATCGCGGCGTTCCATCAATGCGTAAGTTGCGGCAAGACGGAGTTTGTCGATTTCTTTGTTTATGGAAGCGTCTTTTTCTATATATAAATCGCGCGCAGGAACATAGGCTTCCGGCTGGTAATAATCGTAGTAGCTTACAAAATATTCTACGGCATTGTCTGGAAAAAATGTTTTGAATTCTCTGTAAAGCTGGGCGGAAAGAGTTTTGTTGTGGCTGATAATTAAAGTTGGACGCTGAACTGCTTCAATTATTTTTGCCATTGTGAAAGTTTTTCCGCTTCCTGTAACGCCTTTTAAAGTCTGATATTTATCTCCGCGGAAAAAGCCTTCGGAAAGTTTTTTTATTGCGTTTGGCTGATCTCCAGAAGGTTCAAATGGAGAAACAACATGAAATTTTCTCATGCGTTTATTTTAGATAAAGTATAAAAAAAAATCTATGGAATTCATTATCGCTAGATTTCCATATCAAGTACGGAAATTATAAAAAGAAAAATATCACAACGGAAGCGAAAAATCAGAATTGGCGTAATTTGCTGTTTTTTTTGCCGTATGGTATAGAAGAAAATAATAAAAATTTTCAAATAGAAAATTTTTATTATTTTTTCCAACAAAAAAAAATTGCAACCCTAGCCAATTATGATTTTCCGCTGGAAGTGCAGATGTTTTTTATTTATTCAGTTTTACAATTTACTTGCCATAATGAAAAACTAAAGCTTATTTTTATATGCTTGCATTAGGTGAATTTGTAGATGATTCAAGTTCTACTTTTAGCTTTTCAAATTTTTTATTGCGGTAAACGGTTACGGTTACAATGTCTCCCGGAACTTTGTCTTCGATTGCGCTGTAGTAGTCCGCAAGCTTTGAAATTTTTATTCCGTTGATTTCTGTTATGATGTCGCCGCCAAGATAAATTGTCTGCGGATTAAAAGTTCCATACTGTACTGCCTGTGTTCCGCCTCTGATTCCTGCCTGGTCTGCCTTGCTTCCTTTTTTTACGCTGCTTACAATCATGCCGGAAGAAATTTCATATCCTGCAAAATTTGCAATTCTAGCTGTATTTTGGACGAGTGAAATTTTCATTGTGCCGCGGTTGACTTTTCCGTATTTTAAAAGGTCGCTTACAACTCGCCGGGCTGTGCTTGCTGGAATTGCAAATCCGACTCCGGCAGAAGAGCCGCTGGAAGAGTAAATCATTGTATTTATTCCAATCATGCGTCCCTGGCTATCTAAAAGAGGTCCGCCTGAATTTCCCGGATTGATTGCGGCATCAGTTTGAATCATGTTTCGGATTATTACGTTTGTGCTTTTTTGGATTGGACGGCCAAGCCCTGAAATAATTCCGGTTGTCATTGTGCGTTCAAGTGCAAACGGATTTCCGATTGCAATGACTTTTTGTCCGACTTTAAGGCTTTCGGAATTTCCGAACGAAATTGTTTTTAAGTCAGCACCTTTTGCCGGCTCGAATTTTAAAACAGCAATGTCGCTTTCTATGTCCTGGCCTACAACAGTTCCCTCGTAAGTTGTTCCGTCCGCAAGCGAAATATTGATTACAGAAGCTTTTTCTATTACATGGACATTTGTTACAACGTATCCACGTTTGTCGATAATTGAGCCAGAACCTGAACCGCTTTCCGTTACTATCGGCTCGTAAAACCAGTTGTAGCCCATTACTTTTGTAGTGATGTTTACAACTGCCTCGTTGCATTTTTCGTACACTGAAATATTTTGAAATTCGTCCTGCGTGTATGAACTGTTTTCCGTTGCAACAGAAAGCGCTTCAAATGTCTGCTGAATTTCTTCCTTTGATTCTGCCTGAGTTTTTTCTATTGCTGAAATTTCGTTGCTGGATTTTTTTGAAGAATCATTTTTGAAAAAAATAAAGAATACGGAAACTGCGGCTGCTGCAAGAATTCCTGTTGAAATTGAATAAGTTACAAGCTGTTTTTTTGAGTAGAGTTTCATGTTGAAAAATATAATAACTTTCATAGCAAAATTCAACTTTCATAGCATTCCGTGCTCCAAAAAGCTAAAATAGTCTTCTTTTGTTATTATTATGTGATCCATAAATGCAATGCCCAAAATTTTCGCCGCTTTCTGAAGAATCTTTGTGGAATCAATATCTGCGTTGCTAGGATAGCATTGTCCGCACGGATGATTGTGGCAGCAGATAATTCCAGATGCGTATTCAGAAACTGCATTTGCAAAAACTTCCCGCGGATGAATAAGCGCCTTGTTTATTGTTCCAACTGAAACAACTCTTGTGCTTAAAATTTCCTTTGCTCCGTTTACTGTAACTGTAATAAAATGCTCGGTCGGCATGAGCGTGTAGTGCTGCAAAAATGGAATCACGTCTTTTGGCGTATTTATGGCTGAACGTAAAATTCCGCGTCTTCTTCTTCCAAGTTCCAATGCGGCGGCAATTATGAGCGCGCGGCTTTCTCCCATTCCGTCTATTTTTTTTAGATTTGGAATAAGTTCTTCTTCGTTGCTGGAATTTATTGTCTTTGTAACTTTTTCAGCAAGGCTTTCAATTGGATTGTTTTTTGTGCCTTTTCCCAAAATGAGCATTATAAGCTCTTCGTCGTCAGGATAAGAAATTCCATTTAAAAGCGTGAGTTCTCGGATGTTTGGCTGCTTGCCGGATTTGGAGCAATCTAAAATATAATTCTGCATACAATATAATTAGCTAAAAAAAATATTTTATGCAGAATTAATCGCAGTTGGTTGAAAAATTTTAAAGCGGAAGCTCTATTTCAAAATGCGCGCCTTTCTTTTTGTCCGGCCGTCCTGTTTCTTTTATAGTTCCGCCGTGAATATTTACAATGTGCCTTGCAATTGAAAGTCCAAGTCCAGTTCCTCCATGCTCTCTGCTTCTACCTTTGTCAACTCTGTAGAACCTTTCAAAAATTCTATCCTTGTATTCATCTGGAATTCCGTTTCCGTTGTCTTCCACGATTATTTTTGTCTTGCCGGAATTTTCAGAAATAGAACAGGAAACAATGCTTTTGTCCGGACAGTATTTTACCGAGTTGTCAATTAAATTTGTTATTACCTGCTCAAGGAGTCCTGGGTTTCCCTTTATAAAAATTTCTTTTTTGTTTGAGCTGAAATTTATTTTGATTTGTTTTTCACTTGCCGCGCTTTCAAGATTTGAGCAGGCTTTTTTTGTAATCTGCACAAGATTTGTTTTTACGGTTTCAAGAACTCCGTTGTCTGTTTCAAGACGGCTTAATGTTAGTAAGTCTTCTATTATATTTATGAGCCGCTCGCACTGCGTATTTATAATTCCAAGAAAATGCTTTGCGGTTTCAGGCTCGTTTATTCCGTCGTCAAGCAAAGTTTCCGTGAATCCTTTTATTGAAGTTACCGGCGTTTTTAGTTCGTGGCTTACGTTCGCAACAAAATCTTTTCGGATTTGCTCAACTTTCTTTAAGCTCTGAATGTTCTGCGTTATTCTGTCTTTCATTGAATTGAACGACTGGGCAAGTTCCGCCATTTCCTGAGGAGAAGAAATGTTCAGGTGAAAATCAAAGTTCCCCTTTGCGTATTCTTCCGTTGCTTTTTTCATCAGAAAAATCGGGCGCACAGTTTTACTTGAAATATAAAATGAAACAAGCAGCACAAGCGCAAAAATCAGAATTGTTGAAATTACAAAAGTATTTTTTGTGGAAGACGAAAAGAATACAGTTTCTTCAACCGGCATGGAAATTCTAAGCGCGGAAAAAACTTCGTTTGCGGAAAGCGGAATCGCATAGTACATGAATCTTTTTCCGTTTGTAGAGCTTGTGTGAATTGAACTTGCTTCTTTTCCTGACAGAGCAAGCCGAACTTCTTTTCTGTAGCTGTGGTTTTCCATTTCGCTTGGATTAGAAACTGAATCCGCTGCAACTGTTCCGTCTTGATTTATAAGCGTAATCCTAAAAGAGTTGTCGGAATGCGTAAGTTCTTTTATAAAAGTGTCCGCGTTTTTTTCATCTTGAGGAATAATTTTTGCAAGTGAATGCGCGAACGACTTTAGATTTGCTTCTGTCTGATCAACAGCGGTGCTTTCTAACGCCCATAGGCACACAAAAAGCAAAACCGTGAATCCTGATGCAAGCAAAATTCCGTTAAAGACAAAAAGCAACGTGTGGATTTTTAAAGTCCTGTGCATATATTATTCCTCGCAAATTCTGTAGCCAACGCCGCGCAATGTTTCAATGAACGGATTTAAGCTTTCCGGACTGTCTCCGATTTTTTTTCTTATGCCTAGAATCTGAACATCAATTGAGCGGTCTGTTACAGGATAGCTTGAGCCTTTTACAGCGTTGATAATCTGCTGGCGGCTAAAAACCTGCCCTTTGTGGCGCGCAAGAAATTCAAGAATAGAAAATTCCGTTGCGCTAAGTTCCACTTCTTTTCCGTCCTGCGTAACTTTGTGCTTGAGCGGTGAAATTACAAGCGAACGGATTTTTATATCCTCGTCTGAATTTGAGCGGATTGAATTTCCCTTTCTGCGCAGAACACTTTGGATTCTTGCAAGCAGAACTTTCGGGCTGAACGGCTTTGTTACATAGTCGTCCGCTCCAAGCTCAAGCCCGGTTACAATGTCGGAATCTTCTGTCTTTGCTGTAACCATGATGATTGGAATGTCCTTTATGGAACTGTCATTTCTGATAATGCGGCAGATGTCTAGCCCGCTCATGTCTGGAAGCATAAGATCAAGAATTATGAGATCTGGATTTTTGTTGCGGCAAAGTTCCAGTGCCTGCTGTCCGTTTTCCGCCGTGAATGTTTCGTACTTTTGTTTTTCAACATTGTATTTTATAAGCTCGCGGATTGGCTCTTCGTCATCTACAATAAGTATTTTCATAGTAATTTCATTATAGAACAAACGCACAGGTTTTCAATATTTGGAATGTTAAAACTCTGTTAAATTTTAACACGCCTTTTATTTTTTCATTCGCCAAGATACTTAAGAATAATAACTGTAAGGTCGTCGCGCAAAGGAACGGCTTCTGTAAACGCCTCGAACACATCGATTAAATATTCCAAAAGCTGTTTTGCGCTTGTTCCTTGAGGAGCTCTTGCAAGAATCTTTTGAAGAAGCTCAATGCCAAGCTCATCTCCTGCAAGGTTTCGGCTTTCTGTAAGGCAGTCCGTGAACATTATGTAGCACGAGTCTTTTTCAAGCGGAATATCTACGGTTTCAAAATTGTCTGGCAGCCCTTCAATTCCAAGGAAAGAACCTCTGAAACTTCCGTCCGTACCGCCTGCAATTGAAACTTTTCTTTTATTGTCCAGACAAAGCAAGTCAGTGTGCCCGGCATTCACGTATTCAATCTTTTCATCTTTTATGCGCAGAAGAATTCCTGTAAGATAGTTTTCAACATTCGCCTTTTCCTTTATGAGTTTTTTGTTGAACGTTCTTGCAAGCTCGCTAAGCTCCTCGTTTTTATTTTCGCGGAAAGTGTCCTTTGCAAGATACTTGGAAAGAATTCCCACAAGCCCGGAAGCAACTCCATGCCCGGAAACATCGAACAGCACAGCGCCATTCAAGCCGCCTTTGTCATCGTAGTAAAAATCATAGACATCGCCGGAAACAGAAGACATCGGTTTAAAAATATATGCGCAGTCCCACTTGGAAGTTTTTGGCGCGCGGCTAGGGTAAATGCTTTTCTGAACAATCTCGGCAAGCTTTAAGTCGCGCAGCTGCATTGCTTCCTGCTCCAAAAGCTTTCTTGTTGTCTTGTTAAGCTCCTGCGTGCGTTCAAGAACTTCAACATTAACGATGATTTCAAGCAGGTCCTTGAATATTACAACGCCAAAATAAATTCCGTTCTGCTCAACGACAATCGGATCGTAAAGATGCTCTTCTGCACGGGAAGCTGCCTTGGACGCAACAACTTCCACCGGCTCAAAAAACTCAACCGCAAGATAGTCCGTAACCATTAGGCGCGAAATGGGCTTTTTGGAATAAATGCTGAATCCGTACTGAGTGCCTAAAACCTTAAACAGCGTAATGCGCGGAATAATTCCTATGACCTTGCTTGCTGTGTCCACAACTGTAAAGATTGAAATTTCAGGGTTAGCATCAAAGAGTGAAAGAACGTCTGCAACTGCCATTGTTTCTGGAATTGTCATGCCTTTTCTTGTGATTTGAGAAATCGGGCGGCTGTCTTGCTTTATTCCTTCTGTGGGGACAATTCCCTGTGGCTTTTTCTTTGCGCTGCTCTTTTTTTCTTCAACGAACTTTGCGCTTTTTTTGTTTTGGTACGAAATTATTCTTACAAACGCTTCTTTGCTTGTCTTGGTAAAAATGCGTTCCGGCTTTCCTGTAAAAAATCCCTGGGCGTAAGGAATGCCAAGCTCCATAATTGCAGCAAGGTTTTCTTCTGTTTCAACTCCAACGGCAATCAGCTTTATTCCAGAATTTTTGCAGAACGCGCTCAGGCTTCTTACGATTTCCTTTTTTACTTTGTCTTTGTGAACTGACTGAACCAAATCTATGCTGATTTTTATAAAGTCCGGATTCAGTGTGCAGATTCTGTTTAGGGCGGCGTGGGATTCTCCGATGTCGTCAATGGCGAGCTTAAGTTTTTCTTTCTTAAAATGCGAAACGGCATCGCAAAGCTTTTGTTCCGATCCTGTGAGCTTTTGGCCTGTTATTTCAAACACAATGCTTGACGGCTCTATTCCGTTTTTTTCAAGCTTGCTTTTGATGTAGTTTTCCTGAAACTCTTCTTCCATGAGAACGTTTGGGTTTATGTTCAGGAACAGCTTGCGCTTGAGCCCCAAAGCTCTTGCAGTCTTGAGCGCGGACTTTATGCACTTTTTTTCAAGCTGCCATGAAAGGCTTGCGTCCTCGGAAATTTTGAACAGATTTTTTATGCTTCCGATGTAAACCGACTCGTCAATTCTAGTGAGAGCCTCGTAAGCAAATACGTCTCCAGTTTCCAGCGAGACAATCGGCTGAAAAACAGTGTAAAGGTTTTTGCTAGACAATATTTCATCAAAGTTCATGTCGCCATTATTTGCGCGAATTGTTTTGTCTTTGTGTTGATCGTGTTAAAAATCAGTTTGAAGAGCGGGGGGGCTATTTATCGTTGTAATGATTCTTGCACTGATAGATTTTTATGCTGTCTCCATCGATTCTATAGACAAGGCGGTTCTTCTCGTCAATCTCTCGGCTCCACCAGCCTGAAAGATTTCCTTTCAGTGGCTCAGGATGACCAAGCCCTGTGTTTCCGTTGCGCTCGATGTCGGCAAGAAGCCTTGAGATTTTTTTCAGCGTCTTTTTATCCTGATTCTGCCAGTATTCAATCTGCTCCCAAGCCAAGTCATAGAATTCTTTCTTCATTCAGCCATCCTGTCGATTTCCTCAAGTGAATGTTCTGAAAAATGAAGCTTGCCTTCGTCGTCAAGTTTTTTGAGCTGCTCAAGGTGGCGGATGTTCGCCGGGCAGTAAAAGCTGTCGTCTCGTGCGGAAAGCTCGAACGGAATGCGCTGCTCGTGAATCACCGCTTTAACAAAAACGTTGAATGCCGCGGAAACCGAAAGCCCGATCTTGTCGCAGATTTCTGAAAAGTTATTCTTGTCGTTCTGATCAAGCCTTATTGTAAGATTTGTCATATTGCGCCTCCTGTTGCTACAAATATATGTCTGTTTTAATGCAAAATCAAGTGCAAATGATGTGATAAATTGATTGTTTATAAAAACTTAGACAATAACATGAAAATTTAAGGTGGGGAATAATATTTCCCTAACATAATCATTATGATTTTTATTAAAAACATTTATTATTTACTACAATCACGGTGATTTTTTGTAAAATTATTTGTTTTCTTGTAAAATCACAGTGATTTTTATTAAGAATATTTATTTTCTTGAAAAATCATTATGATTATTTTAAAAAATATGTTATGCTTAATACAATTATTTTGATTTTATTCAATAATATTTATTATTAAACATAATCATTTTGATTTTCATAAAAAATATTTATTATTATACATAATCATTTTGATTTTGTTAAAAAATATTTGTTTTCTGTAAAAATCATGGTGATTTTGACTGGAGGAGCGATGAATAAGCTTAGAAATTCAATTCATGTAACGGCGGCGGACGGGCTTTCGGATTATTTTGTGCGGCTTTACAAGGATTTTGGGATTGAGGACAAATTTCTTGCGGAAACGTTCAGCGAGATTGAAAGGCTTTCCGCGGAAATTACTACGGCGATTATGCAGGACAGGGTGAAAAGTTCTCTTGCTGAAAAAGACAAGGCGCGCAATGAGGAAATCAGGAAGTTGAATGCGCTTTTAAAAGGATACGCGGTGTTTCCTTCTGCGGAAAAAAGAGAGTGCGCAAAACGTCTTCTTGCTGTGTTTAAAAAGTACGGTCTTAAAATCACTTCGGAAAACTATTCGTCAAAGTCTTCGCTTATTGAAAGCATGCTGGAGGATTTTTCAAGGGAGCAGGAAAAAAATGACGCTGCGGTTTTGGAAGGCGTGGCGGAGCTGATTCAGTCTTTGCGGAATGCCGAGGATGATTTTTACAAGGCGAACGATGAGTTTGTGCGCGGCAGGGCGTTAAAAAATGAAAGCGCGTATTCCATAAAGGGCATGCTTGTGCGCACAATAAACGAAAAACTTGTTCCGTATCTTTCTGCCATGTCGATTGCGGACAACGAAACCTACGGAAACTTTGCGCAGAATGTGGAACGCCAGATAAAAAAACTGAACAGCGCAGTCCCCAAAACAAAAAAATCCCCTCCGCAATGAGAGGGGGTTTGCCACACGGATTGGAAAAGCCTAACGGCTTTTCTTGTTAAATTGTCATTTTTATGTGTGGTTTTATGTCATTCCTGTGCTACGACACGGGAATCTCTTTTACTCGCCTGTGTAATTATAATTTATAGTCGCACTTGTAAGCGGGTCATTACCGTTCGCAATCGTTATTGCATTCCATTGTGCCTGTGTGCCTTTGTAGTTTACGGTTTTTAACTTATTACAACCAACAAACGCTCTCTCACCGATAGAAGTAACACCGGCAGGAATTGTTACGTTTACTAAGCTTTCGCAATAAGAGAATGCACCATAATCGATAGAAGTAACACTGTCTGGTATGCTTACATCTGTTAAACTGCTGCAACCGACGAACGCCCCTTTACCGATAGAAGTAACACCATCAGGAATTGTTATGCTTGTTAAACTGATACAAAAATAGAACACTTCTTCATTGATAGAAGTAACGCCGTCAAGAATTGTTACACTTGTTAAACCTGTGGCAGCCGCAATTAAAGTTTTTCCGTCTTTTGTATAGATACAATTTTCATGACTTTTATAAGCTGAATTACCTTCAGATACTGTTAATTCTGTTAGGCTTGTGCAATCATTGAACAGTGATTTACCAATTGAAGCAACGCTGGCTGGAATATTCAAACTTTTTAAGCTGCTACAATAAGAGAATGCACAATAACCGATAGAAGTAACACTGTCAGGAATTGCCACACTTGATAGGCTTTTGCAATACTGAAACGCCCCTTTACCGATAGAAGTAACGCTGTCGGGAATGCTCACGCTTGCTAAACTGCTGCAATTATAGAAAGCATCATTACCTATAGATGTGACTTTGTTTGGAATGTTCAAACTTACTAAACTACTGCAGTCATTGAACGCATCATTACCAATAGAAGTTAATCCTGTAGTTTGGCTTAAATCAAGGCTGACTTTTGCATTTTCGTTGCCTTTAAGTGCAGTTGCAATCGTAGATATTGTTTCGCTTGTTATTGCCCCGGTTACTGCGATGTTGTACTCGCCAGGTTCAAGGCTTGTGATTAACTCTGCCACATTGTCTGCGGTTGTTGTTATTGAAGGATTGCTCTTTTCTCCAGAAGTGCCAGCGTTGGCTGTATTTGTTATCTGTCCGCTGTCATCATCAGAACCTCCGCTTGAGCCGTCGGAACAGGAAGGGAATGTAAATGCAAGGCTAAGAGCCATAATGCAGACTAAAATCCAATGGGGGGGGAAGTGAACGTTAAGTTTCATTTTGTTTCCTTAAAAAATAGAATTTTGTTGTATGTCTATAATTATAATGAGTTTATTTGAAATGACAACTTAAACGGCAAAAAAAAGTGAAAAAAAATCCGCATGGCAAAGGAGGCAAGCCACGCGGACAGGTTGTTTTGTCATTCCCTTGCTTGACAAGGGAATCTGTTATTTCTTATTTATGAACTTGCATTTCCAGCTGAACGGGATAGAGAACTTTGTAAGTCCGTCGCTTGTAAGTTCCATTCTTACGCCCATGTCCAGATCTCCCATGTTCTGTGGAAGCGCGAATGTTGCGTAAGGGTAAACTGTTGTTGTGTACTCATCGTCCCATCCAATAACTGTGGCTTCTGTTACAGCAAGCGAAAGTGTTGTGGCTTCTGTAAGTGCGTAGTTTGCAAGGAGCTTTGCCTGGAACGGAATTCCCTTGTCGCCTTTGTCGTTTTTCAAGTCGCTTGTTTTGTATTCCTTGTCAATGTACTTGCTTGAAAGTCCTGAAACAACATCAGCGTAAATTGAAAATCCTGCGTCCTTCATTTCGTATCCTGCTGAGAATGTGAGCGCGTATTTTGTTTCTTCTGGAATGAAGTCTGTGTCGTTTGCGTTGTATACAAAGCCAAGGTTGAGCATCATGTTTTGGATGCTGTTGATTCCAGCGAACAAGCCGAATGTGCGGTCGTCGTTAGTTACGCTTTTTGCTGTTGCTCCGAAAGTTACGAGGTCTTTTGCTGCGTACTGCGCTCCGAAGTCAAGGCGGTACTTGTCGTTGTTGTCGTATTCTGTGTTTCCTCTTATTCCGCCGGAAATCTTAAAGCCTTCAACTGGAAGAGCTACAACTGCAAATCCGTTTTCTGCCATGCGTCCCCATTTTGGCGTGTCGTCTGCCGCTCCAAGGTAAGCTGCGTCTGCTGTAATTTTTGTGAAGAATTCGTTTCCGAGTGCAAGTTTAATCTGTTCAAATGGTGAAAAGCGAACAAAGCCACGGAGTCTTGTTGTGGATTCTTTTCCGTTGAGCTTAAGTCCGTAAGTTTCCATGCGAACTCTTCCGTCAAGTTTTTCAGAAGAAAAGTCGAGCTGAAGCCTGTTGTCTACGTGGGCTTCTTCGTTTTCAAATCCGTCGTCCAAATCTCCGTTGTCTTTTACTTTTCTTTCGAACTCAAGAAAGTCTCCGTTTCCTGTGTTGTCGTCATTTGCTCCGAATGTGTTTGTGAGCGAAACTTTCTGTGCGAAAACTGATGCGCATACAAGAATTCCTGCAACGGATGCAGCCAAAAGTTTTTTCATAAGATAACTCCTATCTTAAAGATTTGCTTGATGAAATCTGCAATGTTTTTGCTTTTGCAGATTTATTTCTTTGTTGGCAAAAAAATAAAATTTTTCTGTTTGATTTTTGTTAGCTTAAAATAAACTTTTGATGAATTTTCGCTTACTGTTTTTTCATAAAAGATTATTAACCGAGTTTGCTTCGCAAATGTCGCAGTATCAAGTACGACAATGATATTTAGAACTTATTGGACATTCCCATCTGGATTTTAGTCAATAAGTTGAATAAAAAAAATCCCCGGTTTCCCCGAGGATTTTATGGTGGCTTGCAATGTTTTAGTTTTGCGCTTTTTATTCCTGCTGCGCGTTCTTGGGTCCTACTGCCATCTGTGTGCATTCAGTTATGTTTACGGCGTGGTCTCCTATGCGCTCAAGATATTTTGCAATCATCAATGTATTGAGAGCTTTTTCGCCGAATGCGCGGTCGTGCTTTGTTTTTCCAGACATCATGTCCAGAATATCGTTTTTGATTTGTATAAAAAGATCGTCCGCCTGGTCATCAAGGTCTGCAATTTGCTTGGCAAGTTTTACATCCTGTTTGATAAAGCTTTCTACGCTGCCTGTTACCATGCGGATTATGCAGTCCGCCATTGCCGCAATGTGAGAGTTGAAGGCTTCGAATGGAATTTGCGTTTTCTTTATGAGTTCTGCAATATCGCTTCCTTGGTCTCCGATTCTTTCCATGTCGGTGATTACTTTGATTGCCGCGCTTATTGTTCTAAGGTCGCTTGCTACCGGCTGCTGCTGCAAAAGAATTCTCATGCAAAGATTTTGAATTTCTTTTTCCATTATGTCTGTCTGTTTTTCCGCCTGAATTGCGCGCTCTCCAAGTTCTGTATCTCCAAGTAGAAGCGACTGGGTTGCAAACGTTATGCAGTCTTCGCAAAGTGTTCCCATTTTTTTTAAGTCTTCGTGCAGTTCATTTAGCTGCAAGTTAAAGTTGTTTCTCATCTTTTTCCTCTTGTAGAAATTTCTGCTTTTCTGTTTTGAAAAATATCAGCCGAATCTTCCTGTGATGTAATCTTCCGTTTTTTTGTTTTTTGGCGCGCTGAATATTTGTTCCGTCTGTCCGTATTCAATCACTTTTCCAAGCAGAAAGAATGCCGTTAAGTCGCTTACACGGGTTGCCTGCTGCATGTTGTGGGTTACAATTACAATTGTGTATTTGCTTTTTAACTCAGCGATTGTGTCTTCTATTTTGCTTGTGCTGATTGGATCTAGCGCGCTTGTAGGCTCGTCCATCAAAAGCACTTCCGGTTCTATTGCAAGAGCACGTGCAATGCAAAGACGCTGCTGCTGTCCACCGGAAAGTCCTAGCGCGCTTTTGTTCAGCCTGTCTTTTACTTCGTCCCAGATTGCCGCGTCTTGAAGGGCTTTTTCAACGATGTTGTCCAACTCGCTTTTGCGTTTGATTCCGTGAGTGCGCGGACCATAAGCGATGTTGTCGTAAATGCTCATTGGAAACGGATTCGGTTTTTGAAATACCATTCCGACTTTTTTTCTGAGCAGGTTTACGTCTATGTTTTCAAAAATATTTTCGCCGTCTATTAAAACTTTGCCTTCTGTTCTGCAGCCTACAACAAGGTCGTTCATTCTGTTGAAAGTTTTTAGCAATGTTGATTTTCCGCAGCCGCTTGGTCCGATGAACGCTGTAACCATGTTTGCAGGAATTTCAAGATTTACATCGTAAAGAGCTTGAAAGTTTCCATAGAATAAATTTAAGTCTTGGACTGATATTTTGCTTTTATTCATTTTTGTTTTTCCTTGTGATTATTTTTTCAAGAAGAGAACTTAGCCAGTTCAAAATTAGGACTATTGCAAGAAGAATTACCGCCGTTGCGTAAGACTGTCCTGTTGCAAGACCTTCGCTCCAAAGCGCATACAAGTGGACTGCGAGAGTTCTTCCGCTTTGCATTCCGCCTGCAATCCGCGCGACTGTTCCTGCTGTGTAGATTAAAGCTGCTGTTTCTCCAACAATGCGTCCTGTGCCTAATACAATTCCAGCTATTATTCCGGGAACTGCAGAAGGAAGAACAATGCAAAATACAGTACGGAGTTTTCCGGCTCCAAGCCCGAAGCTTCCTTCTCGATAGCTGTCGTTTACGGAAAGCAAGGCTTCTTCTGTTGTGCGAACGATTACCGGGAGAATCATAATCGCGAGCGTGCAGCATCCGGCAAGCAAAGAAAATCCCCAGTGCAGGAAAGTTACGAAAAACAAAAATCCGAAAAGTCCATACACGATTGAAGGAATGCCAGACAATGTTTCTGTTGCAAGTCTGATTGCCTTTACGATTTTGCTTCCGCGGTATGCGTATTCGCTTAAATAAATTGCGGCTCCAATTCCAATTGGCACTGCTATTGCGAGCGTTATTGCTGTTGCCGAAAGCGTGTTTATCAATGCCGGAAAAAGCGAGCTGTTTTCGCTTGTGTACTTTATGCTGAAAAGCGACAGATTTAAATTTGGAATTCCTCTTGCAAGAATGTAGATTACGATTCCGCACGAAATTGCAATTGTAAAAATTCCGGCTCCAAGAACAAGCGTCTTTAGAACTTTTGACTGAAATGTTTGCGAAGTTTTCATTTTCATCTGCTACTCCCATAAAAAGTCAATGAGAAAGTTTCAACTTTCGATTTGACTTTTTAAGCAATTCCGCAACGTAGTGAGAAATTGCAGTTGATAAAAAAGTTTGCGACGCAAACTTTAAAAGATGAAAACTGGCGACATTTTTGACTGTTTTCATCTGCTACTCCTTCTTTTCTTTTAAGAGTGAAAAGCACAAGTTTATAATCAAAATGAAAATAAACAGAATTACAGAAGTTGCAATGAGAGCGTCTCTGTGCAAGTCCGCGGCGTATCCCATTTCAAGAACGATGTTTGCTGTAAGCGTTCTGATTCCTTTTACAAGGCTGCGTGGAAGAATCGCCTGGTTTCCTGCGACCATGATGACTGCCATTGTTTCTCCAACAGCGCGTCCCACTCCAAGAATTATTCCTGCCATGATTCCGCTTTTTGCCGCTTTGAGTTCAACAAGAAAAATGCTTCGTTCTTTGCAAGCTCCTAATGCGAGGGAACCTTCAAAGTAAAGCGAAGGAACAGCCCGTATTGAAGATTCGCTTACACTTATTATTGTTGGAAGAATCATTATCGCAAGGACAATCGAAGCGGCAAGAATTGAAGTTCCGTTTCCGCCGAACGTATTTCTGATTGCAGGAACTATAACTGTAAGTCCGAAGAAACCGTAGACTACAGAAGGAATGCCAGCCAAAAGTTTTACGCCGCTTTCAAAAAAGCTGTAAATTTTCTTTGGACAGTAGCGTGCAAGAAAAACCGCTGTAAAAAGCCCGAGCGGAACTCCCAGAATTAATGCCCCGAGCGTTACCGTAATTGAGCCTACAATCATCGGGAAAATTCCGTAGAGGTCTATGGAAGGTTTCCACTTTAAACCAAAGATGAAATTCTTTAGTCCGATTTTAAGCATGGCAGGAACGCCGTTTGCAAACAGAAAAATGCAGATTGTTATTGTAGCCGCGATTGAAACGCACGCTGCCGCAAGAAAAACGAATCGCATTGTCTGTTCTATATATTTGTTTTTCATAATTTACTACTTTTAAAAGAACTGGATTGCAGCGCTTGTCCGAACTGGATTTGCACTGCAATTTTTGTTTACGATGTGGAACTTATTTTACATCGCCCCATTTTGAAATTGTTCCAATATACAAGTCTTTGACTGACTGAATCGATGCGCTTTCTGTTGGGTTTTCCTTGTTGATGATTACTGCGATTCCGTCTATTGCAATTTTTGTCTGAAGCGCGCCTTTTGCTTTTTCGCTGTCTTTTAATTCACGGCTTGCCATTCCGATTTCACAGACTCCGTTGAGCGCACTGTTTACGCCGGTTGTGCTGTCCGACATCTGGACTTCAATTTTGATTTCCGGGTTCAGTTTTTCGTAGGCTTCAGCAAGTTTTTCCATTACAGGAGTTACGCTTGAAGAACCAGCTACAGTGATTTTTCCTTTTTTGCCAGTTGCAATATAAGCCGGATTTTGAGCTGCGCTGATGTAGCCGTTGGCTTCAACAATTGCTTGTCCGTCGCTTGAAAGAATGAAGCGGATAAAATCAGAAGCGTTTTCTGAAAGTCCGGTTTCTTTTGTTACGATGTTGAACGGGCGGGAAATTTTATAAGTTCCGTTTTTAATGCTTGAAACGCTTGGAGAAACTCCTTCAATTTTTAGAGCCTTTACAGTTTTGTTCAGAGAGCCTAGAGAAACATAGCCAATTGCGTATTTGTTTCCTGCAACTGAAGTGAGCATTACTTCTGTGCTGTTTGTAATGTCGGCTTCTTCAGAAGTGAAGTCAACTTTTTTGCCTTCCGCGTTTTTCATTTCAATTCCGAAAAGCTCAACAAATGCGCCTCTTGTTCCGCTTCCTTCTTCGCGGCTTATAAGAACAACGCTTTTCTTTCCGAAGTTTTTGTCTTTTTTAGGAGCAGCAAATAATGTTCCGCCTAAAACTGCCAGTGTGATTGCGCTGAGCGCAGCATACATAGTCTTTTTCATAGTTCAAACCTCCGTTCGGTTTTTTTTGTTTTACGATGAAAAATCTAAAGAGGCTGTGTTTTTTGAAGGTTATTGAATTGTTAGAATTGTGTTAATTTTTAATAGAAGTGAATTTTATTTTTTTATTATGATGAATGGAAATGTTCAAAAGTTAAAAATGTCATTGCCGTACTTGGTACGGCAATTTGTAAATGAAAAATATTTTTTTTATTCTGCGGAAAATCTTATTTCCTGCCAGAGCGCATCATATTTTGAAAGAGCTTCTCCCACGTCCATTTTGAGCTCAACTTTTTCAAGTGTTTCAACTGGATACATAGGTTTTTTCTTTGTATACTTTGCAGCTTCTTTGTTTATGTAAGCAGGAAATTTCAGAGCATCGCAGAATTCTGCATAGATTTCCGGGCGGTGGCTAAAGTCAATAAATTTCATTGCAAGGTCATAGTGCTTGGCGTCTTTTAAAATTACCATTGAATCAAGATACGCAGCAGAGCCGCATTCAGGAACAAAGAAGTCTATTACTTCGTCGTGCTTGTCTTCTGGAACTTCAGCAAATACGATTTCCGCATAGCCGTCGCAAACCCAGAAGTCACCGGATGCAAATGATTTTCCGTAGCCTTCCGCATCGAACTTTATAAGATTTGGACGCCACTTGTTTATAATTAAATCTGCGGCTTCACGAAGTTCTTTGTCATCTGTTGTGTTAAGCGAGTAGCCAAGATGCTTTAGCGCGCTTCCCATTGTAACTCTCATGTCGTCCATCATTGTCATGTGTCCGGCTAAATCCGTGCGTGAAAAAATGTCAAATGATTTTTCGTAGTCTTTTACTTTTGTTTTGTTTACAGAAATTCCTGAAGCTGCAAGGCAATATGGAACGCTCCAAGTCATGTCCGGATCGTATCCTTTTGCTTTTTCAAGTGCTTCAGGGTTTATATATTTTGAATTCGGGAACTGCGAGTGATCAATTTTCTGAACCATTCCCTGTTTTATCATAATTGAAGTGTAGTCTTGAGATGGAATTGTCAGGTCGTAGCCTTTTGCGCCGGCGCGGAGCTTTGCATACATCATTTCATTTGAATCAAAATAATCAACTTTTACTTTGCAGTTGTATTCTTTCGCGAATTTTTCAAGAACTGAATCAGGCGTGTAATAGCTCCAGTTGTACAGGTTGAAAGTTTCTTTTTTTTCTTTTGAGCAGGAAGAAAAAATTGAAAGGACAAAAGCGGCCATGCTAAAAATAGCGACATTGAATTTCTTCATTTCAATATCCTTTGAACAGGCTTTTATTATGTAAAAAAATCTGTTCATTAAAAAAGTAGAATTAGAACTTCATACGAAATTCTTTCCTGCTCATCTAGTTGACGGCAAGAAAGCATAGTCTACTGGAAAAAGTAAAAATAGGGAAGTAATAAAATTTAATGGAATTGGTTCCTGAGAATATGACTTATGTAAAAATGTAATGCCATTTTTTTTACAGCGCGAAAGAAAATCCTGTGCGCCGCTCAGCATTTTCCTGACGACCGTACAAAAAAGAGTATACCAACAAAGCAAATTCCAATGTTGTTGAGTAATTTTTTAAGTTCGTTTATAGTATTTTTGTTTTGCGGGATTTTTTCCGCGGAATTTTTTGGAGGAAATAGCATGAAAAAAATTTCAAAAGTTTTAGCAGTGTCTTTGGCTTTTATAGCTGCCGGCACATTTCTTTGTTCTGCAAAAAAACAGAAGCAGATAAAAATCGGCGTAATTCAGCTTGTTGAGCATCCGGCTTTGGACGCTTCTTACAAAGGATTTGTTGACGGACTAAAAGATGCAGGTTATGTTGATGGCGTGAATATCAAGATTGACTATGAAAATGCCCAGGGCGAGCAGTCAAACTGTGTTACAATCGCAGACAAGCTTGTTTCAAAGCGCAGCAACTTGATTTTCGCAATCGCAACTCCTGCAGCCCAGGCAGTCGCAAATAAAACTTCGACAATTCCAGTTCTTGTTACAGCAGTTACAGATCCAAAAACAGCCGGTCTTGTTGAATCAAACAAAATGCCTGGAACAAATGTAAGCGGAACTTCTGACCTTACTCCAGTTGCCGCCCAGATTGACCTTCTTAAGAAAATCGTTCCTTCCGCAAAAAAAGTCGGACTTTTGTATTGCTCAAGCGAAGAGAATTCAAGATTTCAGATTAACATTGCAAAGGAAGCTTGCAAGAGCGCAGGACTTTCTTTTGTAGATGCGACAGTTTCCAATACGAATGAAGTTCAGCAGGTTGTTCAGAGTCTTGTTGGAAAAGTTGACGCAATTTACTGCCCGACAGACAACATGATTGCAAGCTCAATGGCTACAGTTTCGCTCGTTACAACAGAAGCAAAAATTCCTGTAATCTGCGGAGAAAGCGGAATGTGTCAGTCTGGCGGACTTGCAACTTACGGAATCAATTACTATGAGCTTGGAAAGCAGACTGCAAAGATGGCTGTTGAAATTTTTGCAAACAAGAAAAAGCCTGCTGAAATGCCAATTCAGTATTTGGATAAATGCGACTTTATGTATAACAAGGAAGTTGCAGATGCCATTGGAATAAAAATTCCAGCTGACTTGATTAAATAAAATTTTATAGAAAAAAAATGACACGGTGCAAAAAATCTGATATACTCTTTGAGTTATGTTTGATACTTTTTTAGATTTTTTAGTGCCGTTTTCAGGCGCAATGCTGGGAGCTGTTTCTCAAGGCGTGCTTTGGGGAATTATGGCTCTTGGTGTTTACATCACATTTAAAATCCTTGATTTTGCCGATATGACTGTGGACGGAAGCTTTGCTTTGGGCGGCTGCGTCTGCGCTCTTCTTGTTGTCCGCGGCGTAAATCCTTTGCTTGCAGTTTTTGTAGCTACAATCGCAGGAAGCATTGCTGGCTTTATAACTGGTTTTCTTACAACTAAATTCAAGATACCGGGAATTCTTGCTGGAATCTTGGTTCAGCTTGCACTTTATTCAATAAACCTTCATGTTTTGGGCGGACCGAATCAGCCTTTGACAAGAGTCCACACAACTATCATGGACTGGATTAACAAAGCTTTTAATTTGTCAGAATTTTTCCCTTACAGCGCGACTTCTGTTTCAAGCCTTATTACTGGAATTATTTTTACTGGAGCCGCAATTGCAGTCTTGTACTGGTTTTTTGGAACAGAACTCGGAAGCGCAATTCGTTCAACTGGAGACAATGCCGCAATGAGCCGTGCGCAGGGAATCAACACTGATTCAATGCAGATTCTGGCTCTTATGATTGCTAACGCCCTTGTTGCCATGAGCGGTTCGCTTGTAATGCAACAGCAGAGGTTCGGAGACGTAAGCATGGGAATCGGTACAATCGTAATTGGACTTGCTTCTATAATTATTGGAGAGGTTATTTTCGGAAAGAGATTCGGATTTTGGTGGAGCTTGCTTTCTGTTGTGTTTGGCTCTGTAATTTACCGTTTGATTATTGCGCTTGTTCTTCAGCTTGGAATGAAAACTCAGGATTTAAAGCTTCTTTCCGCTGTCGTAGTTGCAATTGCGCTTTCTGTTCCTGTGTTGAAGCAAAAGGCTGCGCGTTGCAAGAAAAATTCCGCGGAGGCAAAAAATGCTTGAAGTAAAACACGTTTCAAAAACTTTTAATCCCGGAACAATAACAGAACGCAAAGCTTTAAAAGACATAAGCCTGACTTTAAATGACGGCGACTTTGTTACTGTAATCGGCGGAAACGGAGCTGGAAAGTCAACTTTGCTCAACCTGATTGCTGGCGTTCACGAATGCGATTCAGGCTCTATTATCCTTGACGGCGAGGACATTACACGCCAAAAAGAGCACATCCGCGCAAAATATCTTGGCAGAGTTTTTCAAGACCCAATGAGAGGAACTGCCGCCACTATGGAAATTCAGGAAAATCTTGCGCTTGCTTTGCGTCGTGGAAAAAAACGCGGGCTCAAATGGGGCGTTACTTCCGCTGAACAGGAAGAATTTAAAAAGCAGCTTTCGCTTTTGGAGCTTGGTCTTGAAAACCGCATGACTTCAAAAGTCGGGCTTCTTTCTGGCGGGCAACGGCAGGCTCTTACACTTTTGATGGCGACATTGCAAAAACCAAAACTTCTTTTGCTTGATGAACATACGGCAGCGCTTGATCCAAAGACTGCGCATAAAGTTCTTGAGCTTACCCAGCATTTTGTTGAGCGAGACCATCTTACAACTTTTATGGTAACTCACAACATGAAGCACGCCATTCACTACGGCAACCGCCTTATCATGATGCTTGACGGACACATTGTTTATGATGTTTCTGGTGAAGAAAAAAAGAATCTTCAAGTTGCTGACTTGCTCCAAAAATTCCAGACTGCAAGCGGCGGCGACACAGATTCAATTTCTGACAGAATGATTTTGAGCCAGTGAGGAATTTATGGTTTGCAATTTTAAGACAAAAGGCGTTTGCGCGACAAATATAAAATTTGAGCTTGACGGAAATGTTGTGCGCGCAATTGAATTTACAAATGGCTGCGATGGAAACTTAAAGGCAATTTCAAGAATTCTTGACGGAACAACAGTTGAATTTATTCAAGAAAAATGCCGCGGAAACTTATGTCGCTCCAAGGGAACTTCCTGCGCTGACCAGCTTGCAATTGCAGTTCAAGAAGCGTTTGATAAAGCAAATAAAAACTAATCATAAAATGTCATTCCCCGACTTGGTCGGGGGAATCTATTGAAAAATTTTCAGCCGATTATCAACCGAGTTTCTTTCAGAAACATCGCAGGATCAAGCCCGATAATGACATTAAATATTTTATTTTACAGCACCAAGAATTCCAGAAACAAATCTCTTTTGCTGTGTAAAGAAAAGCACAACAGTCGGGATTGTCATAATGCAAAGGCTTAGCATCAAAAGTCCGTAGTCAGTTGTGTATCCAGCTGTAAGTCCTGAAACTAAAAGCGGCAGTGTCTGCATTTCCTGGCTTTGCATAACAATCAAAGGCCACATATAGTTGTTCCAGTTGTTCATAAAGGTTACAATCGCCGCGGCTGCAAAAGTGGGCGCCATAATCGGAAGATAGATTTTCAGATAAATTGAAAATTCTCCAAGTCCGTCAACTCTTGCTGCCTGAATTGTTTCAAGCGGAAACGTTACAGAATTCTGCCTGAAAAAGAAAATCAGAAACGCGGTTGAAACAGTCGGCAAAATAAATCCAAGCGTGGAATTCATAAGGTGCATCACACTGAACATTTTAAACAACGGAACCATAATCGAAGCGAATGGAATCATCATTGAAATAAGCAGAATGTTCATGAGCGTATCTTTTCCTTTGTCTCTGAAAATCTGAAATCCGTAGCCTGCAAGAGAACACACAAAAATGCTAAGCGCAGTTCCGCAGACAGTTGTGCGCAGCGAATTCCAAAATGCCCGTCCGATTTTTACAGTTGAAAGCATTGTCTTTATGTTGGCAAACAAATTTGCGCCAGGAATAACTCTTCCTGTAATTACATCTGCGCTTGTGTTTGTTGCTCCGCAAAGCATCCAGTAAAATGGAAAGATTGAAAAGAAGCAAACTATTATTATAAAGGCGTATTTTAATACTTCTGTTATGTGTCCTGGTTTTTTCATTTTTCCTTCCTGTCAGCAAGAATAATCTGAACAAATGAAAGCAGCGCAACAATTATAAGAATTGCATAAGAAACTGCCGCTGCATATCCAAACTGCGGATTGTATTTGAATGACAAATCATAAATATACTGCGAAATTGTGATTGTCGCGTTTCCAGGTCCGCCGCCAGTCAAATTCTTTACTTCATCAAAAAGCTGCAAAGTTCCGTTTGTTGACATGATTGCAGTAAGAAGAACAACAGGCTTTAACTGTGGAAGCGTTATTCTAAAGAATGTTTGCACTGTTGAAGCTCCGTCAATTCTTGCAGCCTCGTAAATGCTGTATTCAATTCCCTGAAGTCCCGCAAGAAAAAACACAGTGTTGTATCCGGTCCATCGCCAAGTAATCGTAAAGATAACGATAACTTTTGCCCATACAGGATGAGTGAGCCAGTTGATTGGCTGCGAAATAAAATGATGGTTCAAGAGCAGAACGTTTACAAGTCCATCCAGTGCAAAAAGAGATTTAAAGATAAGAGCAGAAGCTACAAGCGAAGTTGCGCACGGAAGAAAAATTATAGTTCTAAAAAGTCCCTTGAATTTCAGTTTTTTGTCATTGAGAATACAAGCTAGAATAATGGCGATGAAAAGCATTATTGGAACTTGAAACGCAAAATATATAATTACGTTTTTCAGAGAAGCGATAAATTTCTCATCCTGAAAAAGCCTAACATAGTTTTTAATTCCGCAGAAACTTAAATTGTTTCCAACTCCAGACTGAAGCGAAAGAATAAAAGCCCTGACCATCGGAATAAAGCTAAAAAGAAAAATCAAAAGCGAAGCGGGCATTACAAAATACCATCCGGCAATTTTGTACTTGCGCTCAAGCGATTTACTTTTCATATTTGCACCTCTGAAAAAAATTAAAGCCGCAAGACAAGAAAGTTTTGTAGATTACCTCTGTCCTGCGGCGGCTTTGTCAATTAAAGACCCATAAGGAACTTAACTTGCTTTTCAGCTTCTTCTATTCCCTGGTCAACAGTTTTCTTTCCTGTAAGAATGTCGCTTATAACAACTCCAATCGCATCTCTTGCTTCATAGTTGTAAACTCCGTATTTTACCTGCGGAATTTTTCCGGCGTAGTCAACAATGTCCTTGTAGATTTTCTGGCCTGCAAAGAAATCGTTAGGCTGGTCATAGACAGAAGTCTTTGAAGCAGGAAGCCATGTTGCAATTGCTCCAGAAGTTGGAAGAATTGTTTCGTAAAGCTCTGTGCTTCCGGCAAAAGTCTTGTTCAAGAAGTCGCAGGCGATTTCTGCATTCTTTGAGCTCTTCATAACCATCCAGCTTGAGCCGCCCTGGTTTGAATAGTTTGTTGCGCCTGGAATGTTGTCGAGCCTTGGTGTGTTTACAACTGCCCACAAGCCTTTCTGTGCCGGCTGATTTGTGATTGAACCTGCAATCCAGCATCCGTTGATAGTTGCCGCAACCGAGCTGTTCTGAATGCTTGCAATGTATGCGTTCCAGTCAGAAACTGTAATGCAAACGCCTTCTTTTATCATTTCTGAATATACTGAAACAGCTTCCTTAAGCGCTTCGTTTCCGACCATAGAAGGATTTCCGTTTTCGTCAAAAACCCATTTTCCTGCGCTCTGAAGCATAATGAAAATACAGTCAGGTTCTGTTCCTACATAAGAAATAAGCGGAACACCGGCTTTTGCCTTTACAATTTTTCCAAGCTCAAGGAACTGTCTCCAAGTTATGTCGTTAAAGTCAGATGGCTTGAGTCCGGCTTTTTCAAGAATGTCAGTTCTGATAAATGTTGCTGTTGCTCCGTTGTCAAATGGAACTGAATAATGCTTGTCTTTGAATTCGCCATAGCCAACCTTGAACTGCGCGAACTGGCTTAAGTCAACTTTTCCGTCCAAAGGATAAAATGCGTTTGGATAGTTTGATATATTTTTCTGCATTGCTGTGTCCTGGCAAAGAATAATGTCAGGAAGCGATTTTGTGTCATTTGCTGAAAGTGAAGTAATAAGTTTCTGCTGTAAGTCTGCCCAAGGTGTTTCAACTACATTTACTTTAACATCTGGGTTTTCTCTCTGGTATATTTGTGCTGCTGTGTTCATTGCGTAAATATTGAACTGCGGATCCCAGCACCAGACTGTAAGCTGCTTTTCCTGCTCAGCCTTGCTGCATCCTCCCATGAAAAATAAGCCAGCTGAAACTACAGCCGCGGTCATAATCTTAGATACCAATTTCATAAAAATTTCCTCCTAGTGATAAAACGAAATTCGTTGTGTTAACGTTAACGAGATTAATTATAGGAGCATAAAATTTAATCTGTCAAATTTTTTTATAGCAAAATGAGCAACAGTTGCGCAACGATTGCTTTGGCAAGTTGCATTTATGTGATTCTGATTTACAATCGGCATTGTTAAAAAAACACATTTTAGCTTGAGGTGAATAATGAAAAGAGTTTGGGAGAACCCAGAAATACAATCAGTAAACAGGCTGCCAATGAGAAGCCCGCTTGTTCCTTATGAGTCGTCGCAAAAGTCGCAGATTGAAGTTGCGATAGGACCTGAATCCTGTGAAGTGCCTACAAGCTCCTTCTTTAAAAGCTTAGACGGAGAATGGGACTTCTGCTTCTTTGATTCCCCGGAATCCGCGCCGGACGAAAAGACTGAGTGGCAAAAGATAAAAGTGCCCCTTTCCTGGACAATGCAGGGATTCAGCTCTCCACATTACACGAACGTCCAGATGCCGTTTGACTGCGTTCCTCCATTTGTGCCGCAAAAAAATCCCACGGGCTATTATAAGCTGAATGTAAGCCTGCCTGAAAAATGGAACGGCCGCCGCATAGTTTTGCATATCGGCTCTGCGGAAAGCGTTGCGATTGTATACGTTAACGGAACTGAAGCTGGCGTTTCAAAGGACACAAGGCTTCCTTGCGAGTTTGATATAACTGATTTTATAAAAGGCTCGTCCGCTGAAATTGTTATAAAGGTTGTGCGCTGGTCAGATGCCTCCTATGTTGAAGACCAGGACCAGTGGTGGTTCGGCGGAATCCACAGAAGCGTCTACCTTTATTCAACAGAAAAAGTTTTCATTCAGGACGCAAAGGCATTGACATACGTTGATTTTTCAGGTGAAGAGCCAAAAGGCGTGATTCCACTTGAAGTCGCTATTGCAACATCACAGACCAAGTACAAATCACAGACAGAAGTGGACAAGATGCAGTTTGACCTGGAATACAAAGTCTGCCGCCTTGAAGGAACTCCCTCAACAGGAATCCCCGGAAAAGAAGTAGCGTCAGGCAAAATTCCGTGCAGCCTCGATGTGCGCAACACCCTTTCGCTTGCAAAAAAAGACATTGAAATTGAAAAGCCCGTTCTTTGGACTAACGAAACTCCGTCTCTATATCTTGTAACTGTAAGCCTTCTTGAAAAAGACGGCCGGCACATTGAAAGCTCTTCGTTTACAGTCGGCTTTAAGACAGTTGAAATAAAGAGGCGCGAGCTGTTGTTCAATTCCAAGAAAGTCTACATCCACGGAGTAAACCGCCACGAGCACAACGAGTCTAATGCCAAGACACTTTCCACTGCGGAAATGGTCCGCGACATAAAGACTTTAAAAAAATACAACTTCAATGCGGTGCGCACCTGCCATTACCCGGACGATGAACGCTGGTACGAGCTTTGCGACCGCTACGGAATCTACATCCTTGACGAGGCGAACATCGAAAACCACGCCTACTACGATGTTATGAGCCGCAGCGAGGAATGGCTCAATTCATATATTCAGAGAGTGCAGCGAATGGCTATTCGCGACAAAAACCACGCCTGCATCTTCGGCTGGTCTTTAGGAAATGAAAGCGGCAACGGGCAGAACCATTGGGCAACAGCGGCTTGGCTTAGAGGCTACGACACCACACGCATTGTCCACTACGAAGGCTTTGTGCGCCCAGAGATTCATCAGGGAGACTTCACGCTTGACTGCCTTTCAAACGGCAAGCAGCTTACCGACTTAATTTCCCCGATGTATCCGAGCATTGACCTGATTGTAGATTACGCTACAAAACGCGATGACTGGCGGCCTTTAATCATGTGCGAATATTCCCACGCAATGGGAAACGCAAACGGAAGCCTTGCGGACTACTGGAAGGCAATCGAATCAACACACGGACTGCAGGGAGGCTTTATCTGGGACTGGATAGACCAGGGAATAGCTGCCTACGCTACTGAAGGAAAAGCAGGGGAGGGCAAGGGCGGAAAATACTGGAAGTACGGAGGCGACTTTGGAGATACCCCTTGCGACTACGACTTCTGCCTTAACGGACTTAACTTCCCTGACCAGACACCTAAGCCTGCAATGGAAGAATGCCGCTGGCTCTTTGCCCCGGTGCGCCTTAACGCTGTCCATGCCTCGCAGGGAATCTTTGAAGTTAAAAGCAAGGCGTGCTTTGTTTCGCTGGACTTCTTAAGCCTAAAGTGGTCATGCCTAGTTGACGGAACTGCAAAAGCATCAGGAGAGCTTCCGCTTAAAAACCTTCTCCCAGGCGAAACAATGCGCATTGAACTTCCTCAGGTGGGCGAATGTGTTCTTAAAGCAGACAGCCGTTCTGAAATAGTGTTCCATGCCGACTTTGTTTACACTGAACAGATGCCTTGGGCTTTAAAAGGCGAGCTATGCAGTTCAGATGAAGAGCTGATTTTCGCTGGTAAGACTTGCTTTGCAGACAGCGCATCTTGCGTTTCCCAGGAAGCCGAGCAGCTTGCCTTGAGCCTTGCGCCTACAGTGTTCCACGCCTACACAGAAAACGAAGGAATAAAAGCCCTTTATGACAAAGTTGACAGCGACAATGTGCCCGGATGCTTCATTGGAAAACCTACAAAGCCTTGGATGGATTGCGCGCTTGACAAATCCCATGGTGAAAAAGACTCGCACGGTGTATTCCACATAGTTTCAGAGAAGGGAGGAAAGAAGTTCGACTTTGGAACTTGCTCTTGCGCAACAAAGAAAGCTTGGCAGGAAAGCAATTCGTTTATGGAAATATGCGCTGACTTTAGCCTGAATAGCACACTGCCGGAATATCCTAGGGCTGGACTTGAAGCTTCTGTTAGTAGCGCATTTACAAAGGCAAAGTGGTACGGATGCGGTCCTCACGAATGCTACAGCGACAGAAAGTATTCCGCGCTCAAAGGCCTATACGAAATGGACATAAAAGACCTTGAAGTGCCTTACATTGTTCCGCAGGAAAACGGACTAAGGTGCGGCGTAAAATACCTTGAACTTTCTGGAGGCGGAAAGACGCTTCACATACAGTCTGACACAGAATTCAGCTTTAGCCTCTTGCCTTACACTGCGCAGGACTTGTATAAGTGCCACCACACAAGCGAGCTGGTTGATCTGTCTAAAGGAAGCGAAGGCAAGTGGATTCTAGTAATAGACGCCGCCCACCGCGGAGTAGGAACAGGAGCCTGCGGTCCGGATACCCTTGAGCAGTACCGCGTTCGCCCCGGTACCTACAAGCTGAACCTAAGAATCTGGTAACCTTGTCATTGTTGACTGGATATTCCTATAAAATAGATTCCCGTGTCGTGGCACGGGAATGACATACGCCCTGTCATTCCCCGGCTTGACTTGAGGAATCTATTTATTTTTTTTCATCTGCAATAAGCTCCTCAATGCTCAAGAACTGTTTTTTTTGAAAAAGTGAGTCGAATTCATTTTCCAAATTCAAGGCGATTGCGATTTTTATCAACGAGACAAACGAAATTTCATGCTTCTGCTCAAAACGTTTGTATGAGGCAAAAGAAATTCCCGCCCTTGCAGCCAGTTCCGCCTGCGTAAAATGAAGTTCTTTCCTGCGCTTTGCAATTCTTCCTGAAATTTCCCTTGCAATCTGCGACGCCGTTTTTTGTTCCAATTGAATCATTGCTAATATATTAGCGATTTTGCTTAATTTTGTCTATTTTTGGCTAATATATTAGCAGTTTTTTTTGAAAACATAATGGTTAAAAAACAGTTTTTTATTGTTCAAATATAAGTGCTTTCGCTGAATTTGTCTTATGTTGCTTTTATATTTATATTTAAAATATGGAATAGTTTTGTCATGTTAGATATTTTTTAATAGGAGCGACTATGAAAAAGACATTTGCTTTATTTCTTTCTATGGCGTTTGCCGTTGGATGTGGCTTTTCACAGAATTATCCGACCGCGCAAGAGACCGCGCCTGATTCAATGGGCTGGATGCAAGGATTTCCGCCGTCTCAGGAAAAAACGCTTCACGCTTCGGACGGCTCGTTCTTTGAGTTTCCGGCGTTGCGCTACAGCGTGAACCACATGAGGGAGTTTTTCCCGACTAGGAATGTTTCTTCCGGCAGTGGAAAGAAATACCAGCTAAAGACAAAGCTTGACCCGGCTATTGGAAACGTAACTTTTACGCCGTGGGATTCAGACAAGGCGATGACTTTTGAAGAGTCCTTGGATGCAAACTACACAGACGGAATCATCGTCATGCACAAGGGAAAAATCGTCTACGAAAAATATCCGGCAGGCTTAAAACCGGACGGACTCCATGCGGCGATGTCTGTGAGCAAGTCGTTCACTGGAACAATAGCTTCGATTCTTGTGGCGGACGGAAAACTTGACCCGTCAAAAAAAGTGGCTGAATATATTCCAGAGCTGAAAGGTTCAGGCTTTGCGGATGCAACTGTTCAAGAGGTTATGGACATGACGACCGCGATTAAATACAGCGAGGACTACAACGACCCTAGCGCGGAAATCTGGGCTTACTCGGCGGCAGGAAACGTTTTCCGCCCGGCAAATTATACAGGCCCGCAAAATTACTACGAATATCTTGCAACGGTGAAAAAGCTTGCAGGTGAAGAGCACGGCGGGGCATTCGGCTACAGGACTGTGAACACAGAGCTTCTTGCATGGATTTGCTCGCGTGTAACAGGGCAGGGGCTTGCGGATATGGTTTCAGAGATGATTTGGAAGCCTCTTGGCGCGCACTATGACGGCTATTATCAGGTTGACCCTTCTGGAATCGCATTCGCAGGCGGCGGCTTTGACTTGAACCTTCGAGATATGGCTGCTTTCGGCGAGATGATGAGAACCGGCGGAAAACTGAACGGCAGGCAGGTTATTCCTGAAATAGCAGTAAAGGATATTTCTGTCGGCGGAACTTCCGAGGAATACAAGGCGGCGTTTGCAAAGGGCGGCTATCCAAAATTGCAGGGCTGGAGCTACCACAATATGTGGTGGATTACAAACAACTCTCACGGAGCGTATATGGCGCGCGGTGTTCACGGACAGGCAATTTACATTGACCCGGCGGCGCAGATGGTGATTGCGCGCTTTGCGTCAACTTATTACGCTTCGAACAAGTATATTGACCCGCTTTCAATTCCGGCTTATGAGGCAGTCGCGGAATATCTTTTGAACAAGTAGAATAAAATAAAAAAGAAAGGGCATTCCAAGAGGAATGCCCTGTTTGTTTAGTCTTGTTGCTCCCACACTTGATGCGAAAACCTTTACTAATGGATTGCCGGAGCAAGTCCTGCAATGACAGTCTGGTTGCTCCTACTTCAAGTTAATCATGCTCTTGTCGTAGTCTGTCGGCGGAACATAGCCCATAAGATTCATGATTGTTGCAGGCCAAGATGAGATTCCAAGTCCGTCGTTGAGCTTGGTGTTGTCGTATTCGCCCTTGTATTCAGGGTCAAAGATGATTCCTGGTACTGGGTTGAGCGAGTGCGATGTCTTTGCCTTTGGTTCCCCGTCCTTGTCCTTTTTTACGCTGCCGTCCTTTGCGTGCTCGTACATATCGTCTGAGTTTCCGTGGTCAGCGGTAATACACATAATTCCGCCTGCTTCTTCAATTGCAGCCTTCAATCTTCCGAGTTGAAGATCCATGCCTTCCATTGAACAGACTACCGCGTTGAATACGCCTGTGTGTCCGACCATGTCGCCGTTCGGGTAGTTCAGTCTGATGTGGTCGTACTTTCCGCTCTTGATTGCTTCAATAACTTTGTCTGTGATTTCCGCGCATTTCATCCAAGGACGCTGCTCGAACGGAACAACATCGCTAGGAATTTCAACGTAGTCTTCAAGCTTTTCATCGAACTTGCCCTGCTTGTTTCCGTTGAAGAAGTATGTAACGTGTCCGTACTTCTGTGTTTCAGAAATCGCCATAAGGTGAACGCCTGTCTTTGTAAGGTACTCTCCCATCGTGCGGTCAATGCTAGGAGGATTTACAAGGTACTGGCGTGGAATGTGTGCGTCTCCGTCGTATTCCATCATGCCGGCATATTCAACGGCAGGAACACGCTTTCTGTCAAACGGAAGCTCTCCGCCTGCCGGTGTCTCAAATGCGCGTGTCATCTCAAGGGCGCGGTCTCCGCGGAAGTTGAAATAGATTACACTGTCGCCGTCGTTGATTGTTCCGACCGGCTTTCCGTCCTTTGCGATTACGAACTCGTGCATATCCTGGTCAAGAACGCCCGGAACTTCGGCACGGTAAGTTTCGATTGCCTTTGTCGCAGAGTCGAACATACGTCCTTCGCCTAGAACGTGCGCCTTCCATCCGCGCTCAACCATGCTCCAGTCCGCGTTGTAGCGGTCCATTGTCATGTACATACGTCCGCCGCCGGAAGCAATCTGGTAGTCGCAGGGCGCAAAACCCGCAAGGAATTCTTCAAGAGGTGTGATGTAGTTCAGTGCGGAAGTAGGGTCAACATCGCGTCCGTCAAGCAATGCGTGCACGCGGATTTTCTTTACGCCTTCCTTGTTCGCCTCTTCAATCATCGCTTTAAGGTGGTCGATGTGCGAGTGAACGTTTCCGTCAGAAACAAGTCCTATAAAATGAAGGGTTGAGCCTTTGTCTTTTACATTCTTGATTAGCTTCTGCCAGGTTGCGTCCTGGAACATCTTGCCTGATTTGATTGACTCGCCAACAAGCTTAGCTCCCTGCGCGAACACGCGTCCGCATCCCATAGCGTTGTGTCCGACTTCGCTGTTTCCCATGTCGTCGTCAGAAGGAAGTCCTACCGCTGTTCCGTGCGCTTTGAGCTTTGTGTGCGGACAGTTCGCCGTGAACCAGTCAAGGTACTTCATGCGGCTTGCCTTTACAGCGTCGCCTTCAACATATTTTCCGTAGCCAACACCGTCCATGATTACAAGAACCACAGGACCGCGGCGGCCTTTCCAGTTCGGATTCTTTTCCAAAGCATGCATTGTATCTGCCATATATAAAACCTCCATAAAGTTTTTGTACTAAGATAAATAGTGTTGGCTCTAGTATAGCGATTAATGGGATTCATTACAATTGATAGGTGAGAAGCGGATGAGTGGCTGATTTATTGAAGTTTTTCACTAGAACAATGAGTTAAAGGTGAGAACATGAAAAACCTTCCATTCATTTTTAAGGATGTAGCTTCCGTTTGAAAAAATATAGAACGGGAATTTCTTGCACACGGTCTCCTTCCTGTACTCGTCAAGAATCACGAATGTACTATTTACAAATTTCTGTCCATCTTTCGTTCCCCATGATTCTGTCTATTATATGATTTGAATCCCATACAGCACACCTTTCTAAACCAATGCACTCAGCTTTTGAAGCTTTTCTAATCAATCCCTTATAATAGATTTCATAATTTGCTGGATTCAGTTGATCTTGAATATACATAGGTGGTCCCCAGGCTTCTTCTTCAGATTCAAATGGATAGTTACAAACTTTAGGCCAGATCCCACTAGTTAAAACATCATTATATACTCCTACGAAAAAATCTATTTCTGAAAAATCCGGCTTTTTTATTATTTTATTTGATATAAATTTTGAAATTCCAATGCAAGGATCTTTATATTGTCTGCCATATGCATATTTTCCATCAGGAAGAGGAATCGCGTATACGTTTCCAAGTTTTCGAATTTGTTTCATTTAATTAAACTCCTTATTACAAGAATTCATGTATATATCATATTTTGGGTTGTTTGGACTTATACCGTTAATACTATTCCCGGAAGTGCCTCCCATACTCTTAGCACCGCCATTCATGTCAATTAGCTGCTGCTCTCGTCCACGTATTGCCTGATAATTGCTTGAAGATTTATCAAGTTTTGCAGGACCAAATCCCTTTTCATTCATATGATGATTCGAATCTCTTTTTGCGATATTTGAAAATGGATCACCTTTTCCACTTGTTCTCCCAGAATAAACTTCTCCTGTTACAGGATTTGTTTTTGTATATGTTTGGTATGTCTTTTGTGAAGATTTTGCAGAGCTTACTGCATTGCTTAGTTTAGTTCCTGCAGAAACTGCTTTAGAAATCTGTCCAACACCACTTGCTGCTTGTACAGCTCCTATGCTAGTTTCAAGATAATCACTATTTTCTAATCCATCTTGAACTGACAATGCACCGCCAGCAATATTTGCAGTGGCTCCGATTATTCTAGCTGCATTTATCGCTACTCCAGCACCTCCTGGTATGCATGGCAGAATAACAGCTACTGTGTCTGCTACAATTCCCAAGCTATCAATTACAGCACCTTTTACATTGCCTGCTTTTACATCTGCAACAAGAGATGCAACACCTGTCAGCAGAGATGCGACATCCCATGCCGTTTCAATAACCTTGCCATCTGGATCTTTATATTTTATAGGATTATTCCCTGCATAGTGATACAGGTTTAAATTGACAGAATTATAAATTCCTCCTTCGCCTTTGGAAGAGCCAGCTGCGTACTCTCCTAAAGCCGGGTCAGTGCTTATCCAGCGGCTGTATCTCGGATCAAGATACCTAGCTCCATAATAGTATAAGCCTGTCTCCTCGTCAATTTCCTTGCCTGTGAAGCGATACGGCAGATACTCAAGCCCTGTGTTTGAAGTTTTTTCCACCCAGGTCTCGCCGTAAGGCGTGTACTCAATGCGCTGGTACTCGTCCCCCTTGTAGTCTGTTATTAAGCTCGCGCTTCCCAAGTGGTCGCTATGGTAGTAGTACTGCTTGTAATACTCCTCGTTGTAGGTCGGCTCGTCTCCGCTGTTGAGCTTTGTTACAATTCGAGTTTCGCCAAGATAGATGTTCTTTGCGGTTTGTCCGCCATAAATTGAGTTGCCAGAGTCTGTGTGGAGCGTCCACATCTTGTTGAAGTAAAGCGTCTCGGAATTCTGCTAGTTTTCTGAGGCGTTACGCTTTCTGCCGAAACTTTGCTTGTCATGTTATCCAAGCCCTGCTTCGTCAAATTCAAAGCTCTGAGAAAAAGAATTTGTACTAGGACTTGTTATATTTCTAATTTCACATTTTATATATTCTTGAATATCTGGATTTCCTTAACCTTTTATTACTTTGTTCATGTGCACAAGAATTTGAAAATATTATGAATTTTGTTCATAATATTTAATATCCTCTTGCCTGTATTTTATTTGGTACTAACTACCAGCAAAAATAGATGTATACCAGCCCTTTATGGCTATGACAGTGAAAGGAATCAGTAATGTTTTCTCATCTTCTTCATCAAAGTTATAAATAATTTTTATTGAAAATGGAAAATTATCTCCTGCTTTCTTATTCTTAAAAATCTTTTCAAAATTGGTTTCTGGCCATTTTTTAGACTTGTCATTGGGATTTTCACATTTTGCGGTCCATCCATTCAACCAATAATAAGTACCGTTTGTTATCCAGCCAATCTCATTGCTATCCATTCCTATAATTTTTTCTGGTAGAATAAAAACGGCATCTTCTAAAGCCGTAAATTCTTTATTTTCATAAATATATGTTATTGATTTTATATAAAGCTTAGCATAATTTTTCTTTGTTAAAAACACAGGAAAAAATTCTGCTTTAAAACTATTACCTGGTTGCCTAAATAAAACATTTATTTCTGGTGTCGATTCAGAAGCTGAATCACAGGCTTTATCAGCAGCTCCCCAATAAAAATTTTCATCCAAGTTATCGAAGGAAAAAATTATTTTAGGATAAAATATCCCAGCTCCAAATGCATACATATTTGTAACTCCAATAAGAAGTAGAATTAGGAATACAATAATTTTATTTCCAATAGTGTGTGTTACCATACCATGCTCCTCCAGCAAAAATTCCATTATATTTCTTAGTTGTAATAATATTATTATTTGTCATAAGCCTATCATAGGGTTTCATATCATAAAGATTATGTCCACCCCATAATATACTGGATAATATATTACCATTTACATAATTAAAAGTTCCTTTATCAGGATATGAAGTTGAGATTTTACCAGTTATACCAATTACAACTTCACGACCATCTTTATTAACAAATTTTGCATTTAAATGATTATTATCTCCTGCATTGCTTTGGTGATATTGAGAACCAATACTGCATAATTCTTCCCAGCCATTATTTATTGTCAAATCTTTTTTTAAGTCATAATTCATTGTTCCGTCTTCTTTAAGATTTAAGAAATCTCGAAGTTCGCCATTCATAAAATTTTCATCCTGTTTGAACAGTTTTCCTAATTTCATAGAATCCCTTAAATCTCTCATTTCTGCAGCTTTAGAACCTCTATCTGCGTCTGAACAATTTTCACCTTGTACGCTATTATATTCTTTTTTCAAAAAAAACATTTGTTCTTCAGCTGAACTTTTAGAAAAAGTTTTTATTTCATCTTCTGAATAAAGACCAGTAGGATCTGTGTATTTCAGCGGGTTGTTCCCAGTATAGTGATAAAGATTAAGGTTTACAGAATTATAAGCACCTCCCATTCCAGCTTTTGAACCGGACATATATTCTGAAAGTGCCGGGTCTGCGCTCAACCATCTTGAATACCTCGGGTCAAGATACCTAGCTCCATAATAGTATAAGCCTGTCTCCTCGTCAATTTCCTTGCCTGTGAAGCGATACGGCAGATACTCAAGCCCTGTGTTTGAAGTTTTTTCCACCCAGGTCTCGCCGTAAGGAGTGTACTCTATCCGCTGGTACTCATCTCCCTTGTAATCAGTTATTAAGCTCGCGCTTCCCAAGTGGTCTGAGTGATAAAAATACTGCTTGTAGTACTCCTCGTTGTAAGTCGGCTCGTCTCCGCTGTTGAGCTTGGTGACAATTCTTGTTTCACCTAAATAAATATTTTTAGCCGTCTGTCCGCCATAAATTGAGTTGCCAGAGTCTGTGTGGTGCGTCCACATCTTGTTAAAATATAATGTCTCCGAATTCTGCGTGTATTTATTAGAACGCTGTCCGTCCTGTCCATAGACATAGGCTGTGCTGTAGTTGTCATCAACAGAACTTACAAGCTGGTTTCTTTCATTCCAAGCATAGGTTCTCTTGTATTTTGCAGAACTTGCTTTATGTCTGCTACCGTCATTGTCATCCTTTTTTATACAAAGAAATTACTGATTGAATTAAGGAAAAGCCAAGTATAATAATCAATAAATAGATTAATATTTTAGGATTGCTCCAAATAATAAATCTTAGAAAATGAAATAAACGGATTTTTTCAACTGGTGCACCTTCATATGAAACATTTATTGGTATTAAGAGAACTATAATCATTAATAAACTTAAAACACTAAATATAATAATTCTTTTTTTCATTATTCTTCTCCAAAGAATTTTTTAACTCTCAATATGTTATCTAATCCATTTGGACTTGAAACTATTTGAAGTTTTGGGATATTCACATTTGCTTTATTAGAAACGCAAATACTAAAGTCCACACAATTATTTTTGTATAAATTGTATTTTGGTGGATTATTTTGCTTGTTAGTTGCATAATTTAATGCATTTTCATAGTCACTTTTAGTTATCTTAAATGAATAAACATTGTCATAATAACTATCAGAATCATTTTTAACTTCACCATTTACATTTTTACCTTGCATTATTCCTGAATGTTCAGCAGGATATAATCCGAAGGTATTAGATTCTATCTTCATATTTTCGAGGTTCACATGTATCAATGAAACAAATGCATGCCCTCCATCGACTATTAAATCACCATTATTGTTGGTCTCAATTTTAGAATCAAAAGAGGTATTTTCAGATGGACTTTTTCCAGGTAAATTTATTTTAATTTGTAGAAGATAAAAATTATTTTGCGATTCTTCATAAGCACTTTTATCATTTAATCCCGTAGGATCCGTATACTTAATCGGATTATTCCCTGCATAGTGGTACAGCTGCAAATTCACTGTGTTGAATACTCCTCCCATTCCCGGCAGGCTGCTTGCATCGCTGGCAGTCGCCTTGCCTGCACCCGGGATATACTCACCCATCGCCGGGTCAGTGCTTATCCACTGGCTTGTTCTTGGATTTAAATAGCGCGCGCCATAATAATAAAGCCCTGTTTCTTCATCGAGTTCCTTAGCGGTAAATTTATATGGCAGATACTCCAATCCAGTGTTCTGTGTCTTCATAATCCATGCATTTTCCATATATAGTAACACATATAATTGAAATTAAGAAAAAGGTTAAGTGTTCATGATTGTAAAAGAATTTAAAACTATTGAGAATGTAGGAGGCAAAAAAGGCCAAAACCCCAATTAGTAGAAATAAAAAGAAAATAATTATAGTTTCAATTCTCTTTTGTTAGTAGTGAATAATTATTTTTTATGCTTAATGCATATTGGGATTTTGTAAAAATAAGACATTTGCTATCTGAATAAGTTATTAAATCATTTACATCTCCATGAAGTTTTATAACACATTTGTTTTCAAAAGCGTCATCATAGACTTTTCTGTTTGAAATTATTATATTTTTGTATTCGCTATTTTTTTCGATAGCATCATCAATATTTAATGTATAAATATATGGCCATTCTATTTCAAGAAATTTTTTTTTTATGTTGTTTAGTTTTACATTGGAAAAGTTGTTTTTATAGAATTTTAATCTACTTTCTTTAGAAATTAGCTCATTGTCCTCATAATATGTACAAATTTCAGAAAATGATAAACTTTCTATTTCTGGAAAATCATTTTCTGGGATTTGCTTACAATATTTTAACTCTTTAAGCATATGTTCTTTAAATGAAGCTCCAGAAGGAACCGTTCCATTTAATGCGGATTCATTCATAGAAAATCCTGAGCCTATAACAGGAAGTAGTGATTTTGCTCTAAAATAGTTTATTAAGTCTTCTTTTGCGTCTTCAAATTTTAATATATTCATTGTTTTGCCCTATTCATAAGAATTTATTTCATAAAATTTTTTATTTGATAATTCTATATCATTTGAATTAACCCAGCCTGATATCCAGAACTTTTCTATATTACCTAATATATTTTTATCATAAATCTGAAAAAAGACCCTATAGTATTTATCATTTGTTGTTTTTAATAGTATGTATGTATTTGATTCACATTGATAGACTTTATATTTAGCATTGACTTGAGGATGTTCTAGTACGTTTATAGTTTTATTAATAGTATTCCCTATACTTAGAAAGTATACACATTCATCTTCTGTGTTTTTATTGAAAATAGTACCTTCATCAATGACCGTTCTAAAATAGAAATCTCCTCTCCATGAGTTTATATTCTTAGGTATTAAACTATACAAGCCAAATCCGCAATAGTCTTGTACATCATTATATTTTAACACTCCTCTGGTAACTGATGATGCGCTTCCATTGTCAGAAATTGTACAAAGTGCATTAATTTCTGGGCTTTTCTCATAAAAAGTCTCATCATCACAGTCTAGTGTATATTCAGCTCCCCCCATTAGATTATGTAAGCCTAAACTTGAAGAATCCTCATCAATTTCATAAACTGAATAATTACTTCTGTTTGTAATCTGTTCTGTGCCTGTTTCTGCTATTAATTTATTATTATTTCCCCATGGAAACAATTTTTTTTCATTACAGAGTGCTGCATATTCCCACTCGGCACTTGTTGGTAACCGATATATTGCTCCATATTTATCTGAATACCATTGGCAATAAGCTACAGCGTCTAAAAATGTAATTTTTGTTGCTGGTGTAATTCCATTATATATTATAGTTGACTTCTTCTCTAGTTCATGTTTAGTCTTGTATCCAGTTTCATTTTTGAATATTAAGAATTGTTCATTTGTTACAAGATACTTTTCTATTTTGTATGCGCTTAATTTGACTTTATGTTCTTTCCTAAAATATTCAGGAAGTTTTTCTCCTGATACTCCTGTAAATCCATTGTTTTTGGATTTAAAAATATTATTTCCTATTGAAGCTTCTACTTCTGGTATTTCCAAAAATATTTTTTTTTCATCAGAATTCGCTGTAAAATGAATTATAATGATTAATATTATTATTGTTTTTATATATTTATTAAACATTTTTATTCCTCCGGTTTGTTATTTATTTTTATTAAAATTAATCTATTAAAATTTTCTATACTGCTATTTTTTAGATTCCGTTTTTCTTGTCCATTTGTGTTTCTTGACGTATCATACGCTGTAACTTTTGAAGAATCAGCATTATAATAATTTATATTTACAAAATGAATTGAATCACCTTCTGTTATTTGACCTATTACTAAGTAAGCATCAGATGATTCTTGTGCATATTTTAAAAGCTTAGCTATATCCTCCATATCTTTAAAAGAATTTTTACTATCTATTATCTCCGCATTAACACCAAAGCTGGCTAGGTAATCTTTTAATCCTCCAAAAATCATTCCTTCAGATGATGTTACAGAATTATTGTCAAGCATACTGGTGACTGATGATGGCTTTGGCGTGTCGAAACAGCATCCGAAATCTGCTATAGCAGCATTTACAGCCCTGTTTGATGCTATTAGGCTGCAGCCAGTAGAAGATATGGTTTCATTTGAATCCGGCCATGTGAGATTGTAGTCCTGCATGAATTCCCTTGTGTAATCTCTTTTTGTGTTTACAATGAATTTTCCATCCGGGTCAGTATACTTCACTGGATTGTTCCCTGCGTAATGGTACAGCTGCAAATTCACTGTGTTAAATATTCCTCCCATACCCGGCAGGCTGCCCGCTTCGCTTGCAGTCGCCTTTCCAGCACTTGGAATATACTCACCCAGCGCAGGGTCGGTGCTTATCCAACGGCTGTATCTCGGATCAAGATACCTAGCTCCATAGTAATACAGACCTGTCTCCTCGTCAATTTCCTTGCCTGTGAAACGATACGGCAAGTATTCAAGCCCAGTGTTCTGTGTCTTTTCCACCCATGTCTCGCCGTAAGGCGTGTACTCAATTCTCTGGTACTCGTCTCCCTTGTAGTCTGTGATAAGCGAGGCAGAGCCGAGATGGTCTGAATGGTAGTAGTACTGTTTGTAATACTCCTCTTGGTATGTCGGCTCATCTCCGCTGTTCAGTTTTGTAACAATGCGCGTGTCCCCAAGGTAGATGTTCTTTACACTTTGTCCGCCGTATACGGAGTTTCCGCTGTCTGTGTGGTGCGTCCACATCCTGTTGAAGTAGAGCGTCTCTGAATTCTGCGTGTACTTGTTGCTCCGCTGTCCGTCCTGTCCGTAGATGTAGGCTGTGCTGTAATTATCGTCAACAGAACTTACAAGCTGGTTGCGCTCGTTCCATGTGTATGTTCTCTTGTATTTTTGTCTGTCTGCTTTTCCGCTTCCGCCTTTATCATCCTCTTTAAATAATCCCCAGCCGTAATCTGTTGAATACACATCGTCCGCTTCCTGTGTAATCTTGTGGTAGACTGCTTCCTCTTCCTGACTGTCAAACGCTTCGTCCTGCTCGCAGACGATGTTACCGTTCGCATCGTACTTGTAATAACGGTCGCCCGCACGGACAAGGCGGTGTGCGTAATTTTCATCATAGGCATAGTCAAAGCTGTAGTTCAGGTTGTCGCCGATTGTTTTCTGCGGCGTTACGCTTTCTGACGAAATTTTGCTTGTCATGTTTCCAAGTCCAATACTATCAAAAGCAAAGGTTTGTGTATAGTCAGACTTGAACTCTGGCACGGTTGACTGGTAAGGGTTGTAGGTCGTCTCGCCGTCCGCTTTTATCAGCTGGTAAAGGCTGTCATAAGAATAAGTCTGTTTCGTCCTGTAGTTTCCGCTAGCATTGCCAAGGCAGTCGTTCTCGTAGCCCAGCACGTTTCCAACCACGTCAAAGCTGTAGCTTATGTTCTGGTATGCCTGCCCCCACTTGTTTTCAGTTTTAATTGAATCAAGCCATCTGCGCGCAGGGTCATAATTATATTCTGTGAATGTTCCGTTGCCGTAGTCTATGCGCGTTCTTTGTCCGTACTGGTCGTAGAGGATGTTTGTCACATAGTTGAATTCTTGTCCATAATTATAACCGGTAACAGAAATTACCTGTCCGCCGCAGTCGTAGCCGTATGTGATTTTCTCGCCGTCCGGGTAGACTATGTGCTGCATTCTGCCGAGGTAGTCGCTTCTGTATTCCATTACGGCGGTCTCTGTCGGATTGCTTCCATTCAAATGCGTTGCGAGCGTCCGGGTTTCTTTTATAACTTCGCCAAGCTTTCCATACTCGTATTCTATTGTTCCGCTTGCGTCTGTTACAGACAGAATCCTGTTTGCCGCGCCATGCGTGTCATCCGCGCCTCCGTAGGTATAAACAGTATCTTCCGTATCAGGGTAGTCGATTTTCACAAGCCGGTTCAGGCCGTCATATTCATATACAATCTGTTTGTTGTTCTCGCGCAGGACGCTGCTGCTCTCGCGCACGAGGTTTGAGCATTCATCATAGAAGAATTCCTGCCGTCCTGAGTCCTTGCTTTCAAGGGCGGTTCTCCTGCCCAAGAGGTCGTACTCGGCTATGACCGCGTTTCCCTTTGCGTCAAAAGCCTTTAGCATCTCGTTCATTGCACTGTAGCGGTATGAGGATTGCGTGAGCAGCTTTCCAGCTGCATCCTTTTTTGAGACTTTAACGATGTTTCCGCGGCTGTCTGTCTCCTGTACGGAAACATTTCCGAGAGGGTCTGCTGTCTCCGCCACGAGGCAGTTTTCTTCTATATAAAAGGCACTTGACTGTACAGAGCCGTCGGGCAGGGTGGTCTTAGTCCGCCTGTCCTTCTCGTCGTATTCGTAAGCGGTAAAAAGACTTGTCATTCTTGGCACGGATTCAAGAAGTGTTTGAATGTCTCCCTCAATAAATTCCGTCATGCCTTCCTTTACGGCTCTTCCCTTGCTGTCGTACTCGACCGCGCCGCTCGCGTTCCAGCCGTCCCTGCCGTTGACAAAGCCGGACTTTGCAGTTCTGACGGCTCGACCAAGACCGTCGATTTGAAGCACAGTCTGGATAACTGAGTCATCGTCAGCGTCAAAGGTTACCTTGTTGTTTGTTACGGCATGCCACAATTCGTGTGTTTTGCTTGTATCGTTTGACGGTGTGTTGTACTCATATCTTACTTACGGTGGGGGTTGCTCCTGTGTCAATGGTAAGAATAATTACATTCCTGGAAATAATCTATATAACCAATTAGGTGCTGATTTTTGACGTTTATATTTTTTTGCAATAAAAATATATTTTTCATCATAATCCATTGAATCTAATTCACCTTGTAGTCGTATTTCTACATTAAATAATTCTTTTTCATTCTTACCGAATAACTTATCTAACCTTAAATTTGCAATTTTAATATAAGTTACATATATTTCTTTATTTTCAAATTCAATTTTCTCAATAATTGGTGAAAATTGAATATTTAATGGCACTATTTTTTCACCATTTTCTGTCTTAAAAATCATGTTTTTAATTTTAACAGTATTGAACGATTGTATTTTCTTTATTGATAAAGATACAATATGATCTTTTCTATTTCCAACTTGTTCAAAATTTAAGCTAATAACATAATCGTTATCTCTTAACTTTTCTATAGAATAATCTGAAGTTGCATTAAAATCATATCCATCATTATGAATCAATTTATATGAATTATAATATTGATTTGCAAAAGCAATACTTATCATACAAACCCCTATAAATAGCATTGTAATATTTTTCTTCATTATTTGTTATTCCTATTATAATCGTCTCTAGAATATTTATGTCCGAAGAAGCTTCTATAACCTGGTGTTATTCCAAATTGTCTAAAATATGGATTCATATCCCATCTTCCATGCTCTCCACCTGCAGTCCATCCAGAATGCCATGATGAAGTATCTTTTGCGTAGTTGTAAGTACCTTTATCACGATTATCCTTTGATAAAACCCATTCTCCATTTTTATAGGTAAAAACAGCTTCTCGTCCATCCCTATCATTAACAAATTTTCTATTTGGATGATTTGGATCCGCAGATGTTTGATGCTCTTTAGCAGCACTTTCATCTCTTTCATTCCATCCATCTCCTTTCATATTATTATCAAGTGTATAATCCAATCCTGTATCACTTGTATTTAGAAAATCTCGTAAATCTTCATTCATAAATTTCTCATTCCCCAAATCACCTGTTAATAATCCATCAATATCAAATCTTTCGGGATGTTCATTACGCATTTCATTTCTTAAAGATTGTGCAGCATCTGCTTTTGCTCGAGGTGTATCATATTTTGTATTAACAATTCCTCTCAAATATTCTAATTGCCTTGTAACATTTGCACCATCCTCAAGTTCCATACCTGTAGGATCTGTATATTTTATCGGATTGTTACCTGCATAATGATAAAGATGCAAATTTATTGAATTATAAATACCACCAGATGAGCCATTTGATTGTCTGTCAATGTACTCACCCAAAGCAGGGTCGGTACTTATCCACATAGAATACTTAGGATCCAAGTACCTGGCTCCATAATAATAAAGTCCTGTCTCTTCGTCTAGTTCTTTGGCAGTAAACTTATATGGCAGGTACTCAAGCCCCTGATTCTGTGTCTTTTCCACCCATGTCTCGCCGTAAGGCGTGTACTCAATGCGTTGGTATTCATCTCCTTTATAATCAGAGATAAGACTTGCAGAACCAAGGTGGTCAGAGTGGTAATAATATTGTTTGTAATACTCTTCCTGATAGGTTGGATTCGTACCGCTGTTCAGCTTCGTTACAATACGAGTTTCACCTAAATAAATATTTTTAGCAGACTGACCGCCGTAGATATTGTTTCCGCTGTCTGTGTGGAGCGTCCACATTTTATTAAAGTACAGCGTCTCTGAATTCTGTGTGTACTTATTGGAACGCTGTCCGTCCTGTCCGTAGATGTAGGCTGTGCTGTAATTATCGTCAACAGAACTTACAAGCTGGTTTCTTTCATTCCAAGCGTATGTTCTCTTGTACTTAGTTCTGTTTGCTTTTCCGCTTCCGCCTTTGTCATCTTCCTTGAACAAGCCCCAGCCGTAATCTGTGGAGTAAACATCCTTGGTTTCCTGTGTTATTTTATGATAAGAAGCATCATCACCGTTACTTTCAAAACTGCCGTCCTGTTCACAAATGATGTTGCCGTTTGAATCGTATTTGTAGTATCGGTCTCCTGCATTAATCAGACGGTGAGCGTAATTTTCATCATAGACATAATTAAAACTGTAATTCAAATTGTCACCGATTGTTTTATGCGGTATTACAGTTTCAGAACTGACTTTTGAAGTCATATTACCCAAGCCGTCTGTGTCAAACTCAAAGAGCTGGCTGTAATTAGACACAAATTCCGGCACGCTGGACTGGTAGGGGTTGTATGTGGTCTCGCCGCTCACTTTTATAAGCTGATACAAATTGTCATAAGAGTATGTCTGTTTTGTCCTGTAGTTTCCAGAGGCTTCTTGCAGGCAGTCGTTCTCGTAGCCAAGGACATTTCCAACGGCATCAAAACTATATGAGATGTTCTGGTAAGCCTGCCCCCACTTGTTCTGGGTCTTGATTGTATCAAGCCATCTGCGCGCAGGGTCATAATTATATTCGGTGAATGTGCCGTTGCCGTAGTCTATGCGCGTTCTTTGTCCGTACTGGTCGTAGAGGATGTTTGCTACATAGCTGAATTCGTTTCCATAATTAGAGCCTGTTACAGAAATTACCTGACCGCCGCGGTCGTAGCCGTAGGCTACTTTCTCGCCGTCCGGGTAGACTATATACTGCATCCTTCCAAGATAATCAGACTGGTATTCCATGACCGCAGTTTCCGTCGGTTTGCTGCCGTTCAGGTGAGTGGAAAGAGTTCTTGTTTCCTTCGTAACTTCACCAAGCTTTCCGTATTCATATTCAAGAATACCCGAAGCATCGGTTATTTTAAGTATTTTTCCCGCCGCTCCGTGGGTGTCGTTCGCGCCGCCGTAAGTGTAGACGGTGTCCTCTGTGCCGGGGTAGTCAATCCTAACAAGGCGGTTCAGGCCGTCATACTCGTAAAGAATTTGTTTGTTGCTTTCTCTCAATACGGAGTTGTTTTCCCGAACGACATTTGAGCATTCATCATAGAAGAATTCTTGTCTGCCGGAGTCAGGGCTTTCAAGGGCGGTTCTCCTTCCCAAGAGGTCGTACTCGGCTATGACCGCGTTTCCTTTCGCGTCAAAAGCCTTTAGCATCTCGCCCATCTCGTTGTAGCGGTATGTTGCCTGCGTGAGCACTTTCCCTTGTACGTCCTTTTTCGCCACTCGGACGATGTTTCCGCGGCTGTCGGTTTCCTGCACAGACACATTTCCGAGCGGGTCTGCCGTTTCCGCTAAGAGACGGTTTTCTTCTATATAAAAGTCTGTTGTCTGTACAGATCCGTCGGGCAGGGTGGTCTTAGCCTTGCGGTCTTTCTCGTCGTACTCGTAAGCTGTATATAGAGATGTCATTTTTGGTATGGATTCAAGAAGCGCCTGAATGTCTCCCTGTATGAATTCCGTCATACCTTCCTTTACGGCTCTTCCCTTGCTGTCGTACTCGACTGCGCCGCTCGCGTTCCAGCCTTCAACGCCGTTGACAAAGCCGGACTTTGCTGTTCGGACGGCTCGACCAAGACCGTCAATCTGAATTACTGTCTGAATTATGCTGTCATCGTCCGCATCAAATGTAACCTTGTTGTTTGTTACGGCATGCCATAATTCATGATGTCCAGAAGAATCATTGTTTGGCGTTTTGTATTCGTAGCTTACAGCAGCCGTTGTCCCTGTGTCATAACTTGTCCATATTTCTTTTATTCTCTGCCAGCTGTCGTATTCGTATCGGAACGTGTTTCCTCTGCAGTCGGTCTCAGATTTTTTTGTCTGCGTTGGAACATCATAATCTATCTTGCTTTCATAACTGTCCGTGCCCATTCCGCTTTGCGAGACTTCATTGACGAACATATTTTCGTCTTTGTCATAGGTGTAAGAGAGCGTTGCTCCCCTGCTGTCTGCCACGGAGTTTATGTTGCCGT